>JAANMV010000596.1_pt1 | contig 44650 bp, 33 predicted proteins | sample 7279661 | NCBI WGS metagenome assembly JAANMV01 (sample SAMN14094540, study PRJNA606508) | bioreactor metagenome | isolation source: A lab-scale SPAN reactor treating ammonium-rich wastewater day 121 | place: Ireland: Galway | collected 2017-05-16
ATTCGCGCCAAGCACCCTATTGGGAGGCTGCTGGCGGCCTTCCCTTACGTCTCGGGAGGCTGGTTGGAAGATGGTAGGCCGTATAGGACTCGAACCTATGACCTCTACCGTGTCAAGGTAGCGCTCTAGCCAACTGAGCTAACGGCCCACTTCAGTGCAGCTTGCCGGCCAGTGCCGGCGACGCGAAGAGTAGCAGCGCGACTCCGTTCGTCAACCGGTCAATGGTGGCGATTGCCGGCTTGACGCTGGAAGTTACTCGCCCCGGGCTTATCCACGCGCCCTTGGGCTGCTGCCTTGGCCTTTCAAGCATCAATCGAAGCGCTCTTCAATGCGGCGGACGCGCTTCATGATGTCGCGGTTGCGCGGCGTGTCCGGGAAGCGTTTGAACAGGGCTTGGCAGCGTTCCATGGCGCCGGACCAGTCCCCGGCGTCACAGGCCTTGTCAATCTCCGAAAGTTCGCGGTCAATGGCTGCATCGCGTTTGGCGGGGTCCTGAAGATCGCGTGTGAGACGCGTGTATATCTCCGTCGCTTCCTTGAAACTGGAGGTGTCCTGGTAGTCCCGCGTGATGTTCTCAAGAAAGGCCAGGGCCAGCAGCACGTGGCCGTTTTTCTCATGATCCTTGGCTGCACGCAGGAAGCTCTCTGCATACAGGTTGGCCTTGGCCGCTTCCTCCGGCGGGCGGGTCACGCGGATGGCGGCGCGCCAGTCCGAAAGCTCGCGCGAGAGCTTCTCAAAGCCCGCAGCCTCGGCGTCTCCCGGAAACTCCGCCAGGAACTTGCCCACGGCCCGCTGCGCCTGGTCAATGGCCAGCAGCGTCCGGGTGTCCTTGGCCACGGCATACGCCGTTTGCGCCTCGGCGTGGAGTTCGTCGCGCCGCGTCTTGATGCGCGTGACCCGCTCCTTCACGGCGTCCAGACCCGCCAGTGTGCTGGGGGCCTTTTCCAACAGATAGGTGTAGCGCGCCAGTGCCGCGCTGAACAAGGAGCGCGAGTCAAACTCCTCGGCCTCCCGAAGCAGGCGCGCATAGAGCCGGGCGTGTGCCAGGCTATGGGGATAGACGTCAAGGCTGACTTCGTGACGCTTGGTTTCGTGTGATGAGCGCACGGTGGCAACGAGTACGTTCTTGCGCGTCTGGTCCAGCCAGAGCACGGCGCCGCGCGGAAACGCCACGCAGAGTCCCTGGCGCTCAATCGAAATCTCCGTAACCGTCGAATAGGGAAAGCCGTGAAAATCGGCCAGGCTCAGCGTAAGGGGTGTGCCGCGGAGGTCCGCAACGGTTACCACGGCCTGGTCAGTCAACGCAATTTCAATGTTAGCCGCCAGCGAGGCTCCCTGAACGTCGTTGCGCAACCCATAGGTAATCCTGATGCCCGGCTCCTGCAGATACTGCACAGCGCAAGGCTCGGGCCGGAAATCAACGGTGGAGACAATGCCGCGCGAAGGCAGGGCGGCCAGGAATGCGAGATCGCGCTTGTCTCGCGCGCCAATGGTCCAGAAGCCGGACTCGGAAAGCTGCCGATCGTTGGGCGCCAGCACCCGCGGCACAACGCGCAACTGGTGCGTATTCGCATGGGAGATCACACACTCCCCGGTGCGGCTGCGGTCGTGGGTCAGCTTCAGATCCCCGCTTGAGAGGGCTTCCAGGGGTGCCGGAGCCGCGTCGGAAGCGCGGCTGACGGAGACGCGGTCCAGCCATAGTCTGGCGAAGGAGCCCGCAATGAGGAGCACGAGCCTGGCGCCCTTGGGGCTCTCAAGAACCGTGCCGGTGGCCTTGACCTCCGTCCAGGTCTGAGAGCTGAGGCCCTTGAGAGGTGTGGCCACCAGCGTCTGCTGGCGGCCCTCCGACTCCAGCGCGCAGGCGAGGCAAGCCAGCGAAACATCCTGGCCCCGCGCCATGAAGGAAAGCTGCACGGTGCCGGTCAGTTCCCAGTCCCTGGGCTTGTCGGCGGCGAGAATCAGCATGCCCGCGCCCTCACCCGTCTGGGACTGCTCGATGCGCAGGGACGTCGAGCCGTCGCCCGGGTTGTCGGGGTCCAGGGCGAGCATGGCCTTTCCCTTGCCGGGCGCTTCAAAGCGCGCCGTCCAGCCCGCGGGATTGCCCTGGCCATCGATGCTGCCCTCAAAGCTCAGGGCCAGATCGGCCTGGGGCGGCTGCACGGCCGGACCGCGCGCCTCACCGGGAGAAGAACTCAACAGGCTCGACAGCCAGAAGCCGCCTGCAACGAGCGCGCCCGCCACCAGCAAGCCTATGACCAGGTTGACCCCCCAGGCACCCGCGAGGCTCTCCTGCGGCTCAGCCACAGGCTCAAAGCTGCCGCGATCGGAGGCGCCCCCGGCCACGGGCTGCACCGGCCCCCCGGAGGCCGCCGGCGGCGCAACCGGGGCAGGTTGAGCAGGGGGTTGGCCCGGCGAAGCTGCCGGGACCGGCTGTGCCAACGGATCGATGAAATGCAGCTTGGCGACCTTGCCCAGAACGATCGCATCGCCGTTGTTCAGCACACATTCGCGCACGTCGCGGCCAGCCACGCTGGTGCCGTTGCTGGACTCCAGGTCGCGCAGGGTGCAGGTGCGACCGGCGCGCACGACTTCAATGTGCGTGCCCGAAACACCCTTGTTGTCAATCTGCAATGAGTTTTCAGGCTTGCGGCCAATGGTGATGCGGCCCTTGATGAGCACCACTACCGGAGCCGCGTTGGGATCAGGCTGGAAAACGAGACGGGGAATCTCCTGCTCGGGCTCGGCGGCCGGTTTGAGTGGTTCACCCTCAAACTTCAGTTCCGTGGCGCCAATGCGCACGACATCGCCGGGGCCCAGTGTGGCCCACGGCACGGCACCGATTGTTGAAAGGGGTTGGCCGGGACCCACGTTGTAAGTGGCGGCTGCGAGTGGCGAGGCGAGCAGAAGCGCAAGCAGGAACAGGCGCATGGAACCTCCAGACAGAGTATGGCTTGCCCCGTAAATGCAACTGCTTGAAAAAGGGGTCAGGAAATCTGAGCGTTGGAGGGATCGAGAGTTGGGCGAACGGAGGAATAATGACGTAATGCGCCGGTCTCTGGCTCCCTTTCAATCTCTCAATTCCTGTGCGTTTTGCGAAACTTCTGTAACCTGTGCGCGCTTGAAAGTACCTCGTCAGGAGTCGCCATGGCTGATTCGCCCGCTGTCGCCAAACCCAAACTGACCTCGCTTTCGCACGGCGCCGGTTGAGGCTGCAAGCTCTCCGCTTCCGACCTCGTGCAGGTCCTCAACAAGCTGCCCCGCGTAACCGATAAGAACGTTCTTGTCGGCACGGACGGCATTGACGATGCCGCCGTTTACAAGGTCAACGACACGCAGGCCATCGTGCAGACGCTTGACTTCTTCACGCCTATCGTCGATGACCCCGCGCTGTTCGGCGAAATCAGCGCGGCCAACTCCATCTCCGACATCTACGCCATGGGCGCGCGGCCCTTGTTCGCGCTCAACATCGTGGCCTACCCCATGGCAACACTCGGGCCCGAGATCCTGGCCCAGATACTGCAGGGGGGAAGCAAGAAGGCCGCCGAAGCCGGAATCTTTGTCGTGGGCGGTCACTCCATTGACGACGCCGAGCCGAAGTACGGCATGAGTGTCACGGGTATCGTTCACCCGGACAAAATCATGGCCAATTCGGGAGCCAGGCCCGGCGATGTCCTGATCCTGACCAAGCCCCTGGGCGTCGGCATCCTCACCACCAGCGTCAAGCGCGGCAAGCGCACCGAAGCCCAGATCGAGGCGGCCATTCACTCGATGGCCTCACTCAACAGGCCGGGGGCCGAGGCCATTGAGGATGTGGGGGCCCATGCTGCCACGGACGTGACCGGCTTTGGCCTCATAGGTCACTTGTGCGGTATGGCGGCCTCCAGCAGAGTGGGGATGGAGCTGAACTTCAGCGCGCTTCCACTACTGCCCGAAGTCATGGACTTCATTCGCGACGGCGTGGTGCCCGGCGGAACGAGAAAGAACCACAAGTTCTATGCCCCCCGCGTTGACTATGCACCGTCCTTGGGTGAGGCCGAGCAACTGCTCTGTTGCGATGCCCAAACCTCGGGCGGCATGGTGATCTCCACGCCGGCAGACAGGGCGGATGCCATGGTTGCCGCCCTGAAGAGGCGGGGCGCCCTGGTTCAGGCGGTGATTGGCCGCGTTGTGGGTGAGCACCCGGGCCGTATTATCGTGAAGTAGCTCACTAAGTTCTTCCGGCTGGTGCGAGGTGCGCGCCCCTTGTTTGAGTCTTGGGTGCAACTTACCCTGCTGTGCCCTTGTTTATCCTGTTGCCGCGGCATGACTTCCGCGGTCGTTTCGTTGACGCATCCCGGGAGAGGTTGGCTATGGCTGTGACGATGACTCAGCTGCTCGAATTTCTGGTCGCGCAAGGGGCTTCGGACCTGCATCTCTCGGTAGGTCGCAAGCCAACCATCCGCAAGTCGGGCCACCTCAAGGACGTCAACGCTCCTGAACTGACGCCGGCCGATACGATTCGCCTGGTCAAGGAAATCTGTCCTGAGAAGAACCTGAAGGAGCTGCAGGAAGTCGGCGGCACGGACTGGGGCTATGCCTTTGGCGACAAGGCACGTTTTCGCTGCTCGGCATTCAAACAGAAGAGCGTCGTGGGCATGGTGCTGCGCCAGATTCCCAACCGCCTGCTGACGTTCGAGCAGATTGGCCTGCCCGAGACGATCAAGAGCGTGCTGGACCGTCCGCGCGGCCTCATTCTTGTGACGGGGCCAACCGGCTCCGGCAAGACCACGACGCTGGCCACGATGATCGACTACATCAACCAGAACGAGGACTGCCACATCATCACGATCGAGGACCCGATCGAGTATTACCACGAGCACAAGAAGTCCATCCTCACGCAGCGCGAGCTGGGCAACGACGTGCCCAGCTTCGCCGAAGGCCTGCGCCGCGCATTGCGCCAGGACCCCGACGTCATCCTCGTAGGCGAAATGCGCGACCTTGAAACCATCGGCGCGGCCATTACCGCCGCTGAAACGGGCCACCTGGTGTTCGGCACCCTGCATACGACGGGTGCCACGCGGACGGTGGACCGCATCATTGACGCCTTCCCTACCAACCAGCAGGAGCAGGTCCGCGCCCAGCTTGCGGTGTCCATCATCGCGATCATCAGCCAGGTGCTGATGCCCAAGGTGGGGGGCGGGGTGGTGGCGGGCTTCGAGATCATGGTCAGCAACAGCGCCGTAGAAAATCTGATTCGCGAAGCCAAGACCTATCAGCTGGCCAGCGTGATCCAGACAGGCAAGAACCAGGGCATGTTCCTGCTCGACGACTACCTGATGGACATCTATATGGCGCAGAAGATCACTCGAATCGAGCTGATGCAATTCTGCGCAAACCCCAAGGACATGCGCGAAAAGGTCGATCAACTCAAGCGCAGCAAGGGTGGGCGCCTGTGGGACGAAGAGCTGGTGCGTGAAAAGCTGGCGGCCGTTGATGCCCTCAATGCGCCTCCCGCCGCCGCCATTGCCGCGCAGCAGACGGCACGGCCCGGCCAGACCTCGGTACGGAAGCCGGGAACTTAGGTTCTGCGCCAGGGCGCCGGCGGTTCGAAACCACGCGGCACATGAAGAAACTGGATTGAGTCACTCGAGCCGCGCTCAGGGGGTTGCCCTTCAGGACCGTTTCAATCCGGAATCTGTAATCTAGAATCGTCAGATGCGTAGGAATGGCTTGGCGTAGGCAACGGGAGCCTCGCCTGGCTTGCAGCAACATCCCCAATTGAGGTCCACCATGGCCATGATGGGCAAACGCCGCAAGCTGCTCGGTCAGATTCTCAAAGAGATCGAACTCGTCACCGAAGGTGACATCCAGGAAGCGCTGGCCAAGCAGAAGAAGTCCGGCGGCCTGATCGGCAAGATTCTGATTGATGCCGGCGTCTGCAGCGAAGGCGACATCACCATGGCGCTTGCTGCGCAGAACGACATGAGTTTCGTCGATCTCGGCGGCGTCGAGATTCCCATCGAACTCCTCGATCTTCTGACCGAGGCCCAGGCCCAGACCTATCGCGTCGTACCTCTGGAGTTTGACGCGGCCAAGAAGACGCTGGTTGTGGCCATGGACGACCCGACCAAGATCGTGGTCTTTGACGAGCTCTCATTTGCCCTGCAGGGGCGTGTGCCGGGCATCCGCATCCAGGGGGCCTTGGCCAGCAAGGAAGACATCGACGCCGCGCTGGAGAAGTACTATGGCGGCGGCGGCTTGGGCAAGGGTTTGGGTGACGAAGAGCTGGCGCAGTTCGAGGAAGGGGTAACGGGTAAGGAAGCCATGTCGGTGGACAACTCCGACCCCGATGCCCCGGCGGTGGTCAAACTGCTGAACTTCCTGCTGGCGACGGCGATCCGCGACCGCAGTTCGGACATTCATCTGGAGCCCTTCGAGGACGAGTTCCGTGTGCGCTATCGTGTGGACGGCGCCCTGCTGCAGATGGAGAATCCGCCACGCGAACTCTCCAGCCCGCTGATTTCGCGCATCAAGGTCATCTCGAAACTGGACATCGCGGAAACGCGCATGCCCCAGGACGGACGTATCGAGCTGACCATTGAGGGTCGCAACGTTGACTTGCGCGTATCGACCCTGCCCACGATGTTCGGTGAAAGCTGCGTGATGCGTATCCTCGACCGCAGCAACGTCAGCCTCAGTCTGGACAATCTGGGTTTGCGCCAGAACGACAACGAAATGATCAAGGCGCTGATCGCCAAACCCAACGGCGTCGTGCTGGTGACGGGCCCGACCGGCTCGGGAAAGACCACCACGCTTTATTGCTGCCTCAACCACATGAATACGCCGGACATGAAGATCATCACGACGGAGGATCCCGTCGAGTATGACCTCCCCGGTGTGATGCAGTGTCAGGTGAACTCGGAGGTGGGCCTGACTTACGCGAAGGCTCTGCGCAGCATCCTGCGCCAGGACCCCGACATGATTCTGGTGGGCGAGATCCGCGACAAGGAAACGGCCAGCATCGCCGTGGAAGCCGCCCTGACCGGTCACCTGGTGCTTTCCACGCTGCACACCAACGACGCCGCCAGCGCGATCACGCGTATGGTGGATATCGGCGTCGAGCACTTCCTGATCGCGGCCACGCTCGAGGCCATCATCGCTCAGCGCCTGGTGCGCAAGATTTGCTCAAGCTGCAAGGAATTCTATGCGCCCGAAGAAGAGCACCTCTATGAACTGGGCCTGCGCGCGCAGGACGTTGCCGGAAAAAAGTTCGCCTACGGCAAAGGCTGCTCGCGCTGTAACGGCACCGGCTACAAGGGGCGCATGGGCCTTTACGAAATCCTGCGCTGCACAGACAGCATCAAGCAGATGATCATGGACCAGGCGGGTGTCGCTCAGATTCGAGAGGCCGGGCGGCGCGGCGGCATGCGCACCCTGCGCGAGAGCGGCCTGCTGGGCATCTATGACTGCTCGACCAGCATCGAGGAAGTGCTGCGCGAGACGATGATCATGGAGTAATGCCGACTTGGCCGGCGCAGCAGCTGGAAGTTCTGTTTCTGAGTTTGAATGGGTCAGGCTCGTCATGTCTGAGATGCAGCCATCCACAAGAGATGCCGCCGGGAAACCCAAAGGCCGCGGCCCCCTCGTGCTTGGCTTGACCGGTGGCGTCTTGGCCGCGCTGACGCTGGCGGGAGCCGCTTTCAGCTACCTTTGGCCCCAGGCCCTGTGGGCGGAAATCTGGTTCGCCATGGCCATTTCCGGCCTGGTCGGCTTTGGTACCAACTGGATTGCCATCAAGATGCTGTTTCATCCGCGCGTGCGCCTGTTCGGCGTGCAGGGGGTAGTTCCCTCGCGCCGCACTGACCTGGCGCGAGCTGTGGCTGCAACCATCGAAGAGCACCTGATCTCTGCCGACCGCATGCATCGCCTGCTCGTGGACACCGGCGCCGTCAATGCCACTCTGGACAGCCTGACGGTCAAACTGCCCCGCCTGCTGGAGGACCCGGCGGCCAGGCACCTCGCCCACAACGAAGTCCGCCGCATGATCGGCGATGCCGTGACCACCGTGGCGGCTGAAGCCCGCGCCAAACTCAAGAAGAAGATGCGCTCCACCGGTCTAGCCGCGGCCAGCGGCGCGGCCGCCACCGCCGCCTTCGGCCCGCTGGCCGGGTTGCTGGCCGTAGGTGCCGCCAAGAGCGGCGTGATGGACCCTGTCGTGGACAAAGTGCTCAACGACATGGTGGATGAATTGCAGAGTTCCGGCGCGATGGACCAGGCAGCAGGCGATGTAGTGGCCGCGATTCCCGACGCGACATCGGGCCTGCTGCGCAACAAGGAGATCCGGCAGCGCTTGACGCTGCTGGTGTCCGATGCCAGCGAAGACCTGCTCAAGGCCGTGGATGTGCGCGGCCTGATTGAATCCGAACTGCTGGCCCACGACGATGCGGAACTCGAAGCCCTCATTGACCGCGTGGCGAGCAATGAACTGGTGTTCATCCAGGTGATCGGCGGCGGGCTTGGAATGGCGGCCGGCCTGGCGCTGGTCTGGCCCTGGCTGCTGGCGCCCTTTGCGGTCGCCTTTGGAGTGGCCTGGGTTCTGGGCCGCCGCGCTGAAAGGCTGCACGCACGCGCCCAGAGCGCCAATAGCGTACGGACCAGCATCGAGAAGGCCCAAGCAGTTCAGTCACCGGCCGAGCCTGAGCGCCTGACGGAAGTCTTCAGTGTGGAAGCCGCGCGCGTTGATGTGGTCGTCGAGCCTGTTGCAGTGCCTGCCAAGTAATCTGACTGCTACGGAAACGGGCAGAGTTCCGCCCGCGCCGTGCAGGTTTCATGCACGATGACCTTGTATAGTTGCGGCAGGTGCGGCTTGACACGGTTCCAAAGCCAGAGCGCAATTTTTTCGCTCGTGGGGTTGTCCAGCCCCGGAACATCGTTGAGATAGCGGTGGTCCAGCTCGTTGTCGATGATCGGCTTCACGATCTTCGAAATGTCGTCAAAGTCGATGACCCATCCCAGTTGCGGGTGCAGTTCGCCGCGGCAGACAATCTCAATCCGGAACGAATGACCGTGAAGACGCTTGCACTTGTGGTCTTCCGGCAGGTGGGGCAGGCGGTGCGCTGATTCAAACGTAAATGTCTTGACGATGTCCATGGGGCACAGGATAGCGCGGCCAGCTGCTTCGGCCAGCAGGGCAAAGCGCTGCGGACATACAGCTCAGGCACGATCGCTGCAGCGCAGCAGATCTCCGCGGATCTCCCCGACGCTGCGGCACCCGCACAGGGCCAGTGCGCGGTCAAACTCGTCGCGCAGAATCTCAAATACCCGCGCTGCTCCGGTCTCTCCTGCCTGGGCCAGACCCCACAGAAACGGCCGGCCCACGAGCACAGCTTGCGCCCCCAGGGCCAATGCCTTGACGACATCCGTGCCGCGCCGCACGCCTCCGTCCAGCAGCAGGGGCGTGCCCCTGGCGGCAGGGGCGATGGCAGCCAGAGCATCGAGAGTGGCCGGGGTGGTGTCCAACTGTCGTCCGCCGTGGTTGGAAACGATGATGCCATCCACACCCCGCCTGGCGGCGCGGCGGGCGTCATCTGGGCGGAGGATGCCCTTGAGCCACAGCGGCAGGCCTGTCAGGCCGCGCAGCCACTTCAAGTCGTGCCAGTTCAGGGAAGCGTCATGCCGCGAAGCGAAGAACGCGGCGAGGGTGGCGTTGTGCCGAGGAGCCATGTAGGGCGCCAGGTTGGCCATGGTCAGCCCTCGCGGCAGGGCAAAGCTATTGCGCAGGTCGTTGAGGCGGCGGCCCAGCACCGGAACGTCGACCGTGAGCACGATGGCGCTGTAGCCGGCGGCTTCAGCGCGCCGGATCAGTGACGCGGTGACTTCGCGGTCTTTGTGAACATAGACCTGGAACCAGCGGGGTCCGCCAACGCTTGCAATTTCCTCGAGCGTGAAAGTGGAAAGTGTGGAGGCCACATAGAGGCTGCCCGCCGCGGCTGCGGCCCGGGCCAGGGCCAGTTCACCCTGGGGGTGAGCCAGACGCTGATAGGCCATGGGGGCGACCAAAACCGGCAGGGAAAGGTCATGTCCCCCGACGCGGCACCCAAGTCTGCGCTCTGACACGTCCACCAGTACGCGAGGCCAGAGCCTGAAGCGGTCAAAGGCCCGCTCGTTGTCGGCCAATGTCAGTTCGTCATCGGCTCCGGCGCGGAAGTAGTCGCGGGCGGGCTTGGGGAGGCGCACCTGCGCCGCCTCAAACTCCCGGAGCGTGAGCATCAGTTTGAGCGCCTGCGGGGAGCGCTTGGTTAATGGGCGCGGCATGGTCAGTCTCCGGCCCGGAAATCGAGGAAAATCTCGCCCAGCCCGGCCATTTCGAAGGGGTTGCCGCGCGTGGCGGCCACCACGCCGCACATGCGCGTTATATCTGCGACGCGCTCGACGCGTTGCGCGGCGCTGACGTCGGGGTTGTCGAGGCCGGCAATGACGCGGCCGAGATCATCGGTGCGCATGGCGACCTGTTTGAAGATGAGGCCGGGTGCCGAAAGGCGCCCGGTTACCTCGATATTGAGTGGAGTCTCGCGGGCCTTGCCCTTGAGGTGGCCGCGCAGCGAAGCTTCGCGCGGGGGTGCCAGGGGGCTGAACACAAGTTTGCCCTCTGCTTCGCCCCGGGCCTCGCAGAAGTCGAAGCGGCCTTCAGCCAGGGCCAGTTCGCCCGCCAGGCGCACGCTGACAAAGGGCTCGTCGCTCTTCTTGATCAGGCTGCCGGTGAGTTCTCCAGCCAGCTTCCCCGTAAGGGGTTTGCAGGCAACATCCAGCTTCTCGACCTTCAGTTGGAGCGTGAGATTGAACGAAGGCAGCAGCTCGATCAATGGAATCGAGTTGGGCTCCAAGTCACTTAGGGGTCGCCCCGTGCGCGTAAACTCAAGAGGAGCGAGTACGTTGCCTTCGCGCAGCGTGGCCTGCACGCTGCCGCTGAGCGCGGGCCAGACTCCGTTGACGGTGAGGTCGAGCGCGCCCCGCGCGTTGAGGACTGGGTCCGTGGCGAGGGGGCAGTCCGGAATGACACCGCGGATGGCTATGAATTCGAAGTCGCGTCCGGACAGCACGTGCAACTCGCCCGTAATCTCGGCTTGGGGCACGGAAAATCGGCGCGAACGATCCAGCTTCATGGCCGTGGTATGAAAGTAGTCCAGACCCGAAAGTGTCAGCCTCGGGCGCAGGCGCAAGCGCGTGAAGTCGCCCGCGACATCGATGACGCCCTGACCCTCGCCGCTGAACTGCGACCAGGTGGCGTAGCGATCCCAGATCGGGGCCAGCTGTGCGTGATCGAGCGTGATGCGCAGGCCCTCTTCCCTGAACTCGGGCGTGAGGTCGCCGCGAATCACGCCGCGCCCCGCCTGCTCGTGCAGGAAGTGCAGGTTGCAGTGGAGGCCAAAGCCGGCCGACTGGCGCGAAATTTCCACGCTGCCCAGCAGGCTCAGCGCGTGGGCGCGGCGGTTGACGGTCAACTCAATCCATTGGGGCTGCGCCTGAAGTCGGGCTTGCTCTCCGTCTCCCCTGGCCGTGACCTTGGGGGCAAAGGCTCTGGCGCTGACCATGGGGCCCTCGATGGCCAGCGTCACATTGCTGAGTTCGGCTTCGAAGGCGCGGCCTGGGTGCTGCTCAAGTCGCTCGGCCCAGCGCCGCAGGCCCTGCCCGTCCGGCGCCAGCTCAACGCTCACTCCTCGAGCCCAGACGCGCGGCGGGCCCGGCCAGAGCAACCCCGGCAGCACGGAAACTTCAAAGGACTCGACAATCAGGCGCCCCCCGACATCAGGAATCTCGCAGGTCACGCCCGAGAACTGCAGTTCGCCGGTCACAGCGGAACCCTCAAAATTTGCGTACTCCGGGCGCGCACCCAGCGCGACTTCAATCTGATCCAGGGCGCGCTCGCGGGCCAGCATCAGAAGCGGATTGCGCCCCAGAGCCGAGAGCGCCAGACATGTCAGCCCCCCCAGCAGAAACGCAAAACCAAAGCCCCGGGCGCGGCGCAGGGTCACCAGCAGGGCGGGCAGGACCAAAACGTAGGCCCCCAGCGAAAACACGGTCAAAGATGCCAAAGCGCCCAAGGCAGGGCCCCAGAGCCTGCGGCTTGCTGGCGCTTGAGAGGGGGTTGCGGTTGTTGTCATCCGGGGCGCCTGATAAGGTCGAATCAAGCTTGCCCATAGAGGCTGTTGGGCGCAAGCGTCACGAAAGGCAAGAAGCCATGGTACAGGGACCCACCGACAGCACACGCGTCATTGCCAAGGACGTGCCACACAGCATGCCGCTGCTGCCCATCGTCTCCACGGTGGTGTTTCCCTTCAATGTGACCAGCTTCAGCGTGCACAAGAAACCCAACCTGGCTGTGATCCACAAGCTGCCCCGCACCGACCAGATCGTGTGCATCACCCTTCAGCGGCAACTGGAGCAGGACTATCCCCAGGGCCGCAGTGACGTCTACGATATCGGCGTAGCGGCGCGGCTGATTCACCAGATGAATCTCCCGGATGGCACGATCCAGGTTGCCTTTCAGGGCCTGTCCCGGGTGCACATCCGCAAACTCACCAAAACCAAGGACGGCTATTTTGAGGCTGACGTGAGCCCTGCCCATACACTGGGCGGCCACGACAATTCGCCTGAAATGAACGTTCTGATCGCCCAGGCCTTGGAGCGGTTTGAGCTGCTGACCAATCTGGACAGCGCTTACTCACGCGAGCTCACGAATATCCTGAAGATGAACATCAAGGGGCCGGGCCGCTTCGCCGACCTGATTGCCACCTATGTGGGCTTCCCCGTCACTGTCAAGATGGAGATTCTGTCCGAGCTGAACTGCAAGGATCGGCTCAAGCGCCTGACCGAGCGGCTGGACGAGGAAATCGCCCGCCTGGCCGTCGACCAGGAGATGCGCAATCGTGCGCAGATCACCATCGACCAGGCCCAGCGCGAGTTCCTGCTCCGCCAGCAGCTCAAGGCCATCCGCGCCGAGCTTGGCGAAGGCGAGGGCCCCGAGGCCGAAATCGAGAAGCTCAAGGAGAAGCTTGCAGCCGCCAAGCTGCCACCCGAGGCCGAGAAAGCCTGCAAGTCCGAGATCGATCGCCTGAGCCTGATTTCAGAGGCCAGCGCCGAATACAACGTCGTCCACACCTATATTGATTGGCTGCTGGCCCTGCCCTGGCACACTCAGACGCCCGACAACCTCGACCTCGCGCGTGCCAGGGAAATTCTCGACGACGATCACTTCGGCCTCGAAAAGGTCAAAGATCGCTTCATTGAGTTCCTGGCCGTCATGAGCCTCAAGAAGGAACACAAGGGCCCCATTCTTTGCCTCGTGGGCCCGCCGGGTGTGGGCAAGACCAGCCTGGGCAAGAGCGTGGCCCGCGCCATGGGTCGCAAGTTCCAGCGCCTCTCCGTGGGCGGCCTCCACGACGAAGCCGAGATCATGGGACACCGCCGCACCTATGTTGGCGCCATGCCGGGCCGCATCATCCAGGCCCTCAAGAAGGCCCAGAGCATCAATCCCATCATCATGATCGACGAAATCGACAAGATGGGACACGACATGCGCGGAGATCCGGCGGCGGCCATGCTTGAGGTGCTCGACCCCGAGCAGAATAGCGCGTTCACCGACCGCTACATGGACGTGCCGGTGGACCTTTCCAAGGTACTGTTCATCTGCACCGCCAACATGCTGGACACCATTCCCGGACCGCTGCGCGATCGCATGGAGGTCATCCAGCTTTCTGGCTACACCCTCGAAGAAAAGGAACGAATCGCCCAGCAGTACATCGTGCCGCGCCAGATCGAGGCTGCGGGGCTCAAGAAGTCCCAGGTCAAGATTACACGGGACGCCATTCGCGAGATTGTGCGCGGCTACACCCGCGAGGCGGGCCTGCGCACATTTGAGCAGCGCCTGGCCGCCATCTGCCGAAAGATTGCCACGAAGGTGGCCCGGGGCGAGATCAGCCGCAGGGAAAAGGTGACAGTGCAGCCCGGCGAGGTCGAAGGCTACCTGGGCCAGCGCATCTGGGCTCCGGAAGAGGCCCTGCGCCCGCCGGAAATCGGCGTGGTCAACGGCCTGGCCTGGACGGCCATGGGCGGCGACGTGCTCCTGATCGAAACGGCCCGTTACCCCGGCGATGGCAAAGTAAGCGTGACAGGCCAGCTTGGCGACGTGATGAAGGAGAGCGTAAGCACCGCCTTGAGCTTCGTGCATGCCAACGCCGAAAAGCTCGGTATCGACCTGGCCGACTTCAAGAAGTACGACATCCACCTGCATTTCCCTGAGGGCGCCGTGCCCAAAGACGGCCCCAGCGCGGGCGTAACGATTGCGACAGCTTTGGTCAGCCTGCTGACCCAGAAACCCGTGCGTGGCGATGTGGCCATGACCGGAGAGATAAGCCTGCGCGGCAAAGTGCTGGCGGTGGGCGGCATCAAGGAGAAAGTGCTGGCGGCCTTCCGCAGCGGTATTCGCCATGTGCTGCTGCCCAAGGCCAACGCCAAAGACCTGCAGGATGTGCCGCTGGAGGCTCGCCGCGAACTGAAGATCAGCCTGACGGAGAACGTGCTGGAGAACATTCTCACGGCGGTGGTGGGCCTGCGCATGTTCGGTGAAAAGCCCCGGCTGCCCCGGCCCGTGGAAAAGCCCAGACGTCCGCTCAAGACTCCCCGCACTGATGCTACGCCCGCCGGCCCCTCAGCCTGACTTGGAGACCCCATGAGCCAATCGCGTCGCGGCAAGAGCATCCGCCTGGACACCAAGCCCAAACCCAGGCACCGCAAGGTGCCAGACGGCGTAGCCATGGAGTCCTTTCTTATTCATGGCCCCTCCATCAGCGAGAAGTGGGATTTCCGGCATCACGTTATTCCACCCATCTCTTCAAGCGTGACCTATCGCCTTGAAGATACCGAGCGCGGTGGTCAGGGCTTCCGCGAGTACGCCAGCGGTGAAGCCCACCGCACGGGGCCCATCTACATCTATGACCGCCTCGACGAGCCAACGCGCGGCATGCTGGAAGATGAACTGGCCGGCGTCGAGGGTGGCGACAACTGTGTGTGCTTCGCGACGGGCATGGCGGCCATTTCCGCGGCGCTGGGCATCACACTGAAAGCCGGCGACGAACTGGTCGCTCACAAGACGCTCTACGGCTGCACCTACAGCCTGATCACCAACTGGTACCCCAAGCTGAACATCAGCGCCAGGCTCATTGACCTGCGCGATGCGGCTGCGCTCGAAAAGTCCATTACGCCCAAGACACGCTGCGTGTACTTCGAGACGCCCGTCAATCCGACAATGGAACTGATTGACATCGCCGCTGTTGCGGAAGTCGTGCACCGGGTCAATGACAAGCGCAAAGAAGGTGAGAAGATATACATCATCGTGGACAACACCTTCGCCACACCATTCTGCCAGCGTCCGCTGGCCCTGGGCGCACACATTGTCGTCCATTCGCTGACCAAAAACATTGGCGGATTCGGAACAGACATGGGCGGTGCCGTCATTGCTCCCCATGAACTGGAGGGCCAGCTTCTGCTCTACCGCAAAGACTTCGGCGGGGCCCTCGCGCCCAAGAGCGCGTGGCCCATCCTCGTGTACGGCCTGCCGACGCTTCCCTTGCGGCTCAAAAAGCAGCAGGAAAGCGCATATGAAGTTGCCCGCTTCCTGCGCGGGCACCCCAAGGTCAAGCGCGTGGCCTACCCCGGCCTGGAGGATCACCCCCAGTTCGCCCTGGCCAAGCAGCAGATGCGTGACCTTCACGGAGAGTTCGCTCCCGGCAACATGATCTACTTCGAGACCATCGAGAAAGGCGCCGAACCGAAGAACAGTGTCAAGGTCGTGGACTGGATTGCCAAGAATGGCTACGCGCTCACCCTCGCCGTCAGTCTGGGCCAGCTTCGCTCTCTGATCGAGAACCCGGGCGCCATGACTCACGCGGCCGTTCCCGCCGAGAAGCGGGCCGAAGGCGGCATTGCCCCCAACGGCATCCGCCTCAGCATTGGGATCGAGCACCCGGATGACATTATCCGTGACCTCGAACGCGGCCTGGAATTGGCCGACTAGGTTTGTGGGGGAATCTGCCGGCGCATGCCGGGGATTTGCCGAGTTTACTCGTAGCGGTCGCCCTCATCTTGTTTGAGCCCTTCAAGCCAGCCCGCGCGCGCGGACGCAAAGGCGTCGCTGTACGGGACGTAGGGCTTGATATCGAGTACCGGAGTGCCGTCCAACAGGTCGATGCCGCGTACGTGCAGCACCCGTCCTTCTACGCGGATCAGGCGCAGGGCCGAAAGGCCGATGGGGTTGGGCCGGTGGGGGGCGCGCGTGGCAAACAAGCCCCGTTTGACCTTGGGTCCGCGCGGCGGTACGACCTGCGGATTCCAGCCTGAGTTGAGGTGCAGCCAGGCCAGAACCCAGATGTACTCAAAGCCCGCCAGGTCCTGCAGGGCCTGCTCAAAGTTCATGCCGGGTAGAAGCTCGATGCGCGCGTCCAGTGCGCGATCTTCAATGGTCTGCGCGGTCACCACGGGCTGACGCGGAGTGCCGAAGCGTTCTTTGTAGGGAGAGTGCACGTGGCCAATGGCCACGCACGTGAACGTGGCGGGAGCTGTCTGCCCCGCAGTGTGGTCCTGCGCAGGTTTCTTACGTTGCATCACTTGATTGTAGCCGCGCGATGTGCGCCCGTGGCCTCTGTAAAAGGCCAAAGGGGGGCGCTATCATCCCCCAGCTATACCTGCAACTTTGCCAGCGTCAGGGGCCCGTGCCCCGGCGCGCAAGTTGAATTGTCGGACAGCGCAAGTTCCATGAGCGAGACGCTTTACAAACCGAGCCACAAAGTCCGCTTTGTCACCGCAGCGGCGCTGTTTGACGGCCATGACGCTTCCATCAACATCATGCGGCGCCTGTTGCAGGCGCACGGCGCTGAGGTGATTCATCTCGGCCACAACCGCAGCGCCGAAGAGATCGTGGATGCCGCGATCCAGGAAGACGCCCAGGGCATTGCCGTCTCGAGTTACCAGGGCGGGCACATCGAGTTCTTCAAGTACATGAAGGATCTGCTCAGGCAGAAGGGCGCCTCGCGCATCAGGATTTACGGCGGGGGCGGTGGCGTAATCGTGCCCGAGGAAATCGCCGAGCTGCACGCCTACGGCATCAACCGCATTTTCAGCCCGGAAGACGGCCGGCAGATGGGTCTTCACGGCATGATTGAACTCATGGTGCGCGAGTGCGATTACGCCACCATCGAGCACGTCAATGGTGAGGTGGACGCGCTCTCCCCAGACCAGAAGCTGGTGGTGGCGCGCCTGATTTCCTATGCCGAGCAGAACGGCCAGCGAGATAGCAAGGAAGCCGCTCAAGTGGCCCAGCGTGTGCGCGAGCGCGCCAAGGCCAGGCAGGCGTCCGTGATTGGCGTGACCGGGACGGGCGGCGCCGGCAAAAGTTCGCTGTGCGATGAGATCCTGCGCCGCTACCTCGCCGACTTTCCGGAGAGCCAGGTAGCGGTGCTCAGTGTGGACCCCACCAAGAAGAAAACGGGCGGCGCCTTGCTGGGCGACCGCATCCGCATGAACGCGCTGAATTCCCAGCGCGTGTATATGCGCTCGCTGGCTACACGTGACAGCGGCAGCGAAGTCAGCGAGGCCCTGGATGAAGCCATCGAGGTCGCCAAGGCCGCGGGCTTTGACCTGATTCTCGTCGAGACCTCGGGCATTGGCCAGGGCAACAGCAAGGTCACGGAACTCGTGGACCTGAGCATCTACGTGATGACGAGCGAGTTTGGTGCGCCATCGCAACTCGAGAAGATCGACATGCTCGACCTCGCCGATCTGGTCGTCATCAACAAGTTCGAGCGGCGCGGCAGCGAAGACGCGCTTCGAGACGTACGCAAGCAGGTCTGGCGCAATCGCGGCGCCCGCAAGGATCAGAAGCCGCAGGACATGCCGGTGTTTCCCACCATCGCCAGCCAGTTCAACGATCCCGGCGTCAACGCATTCTATCAGGCGCTGCTGGCGCGGCTTTCCTCGCTGGTTGGCCGCGAACTCAAGACCCGCTACTTCACGCAGGTGCCGCAGGACGGCGTGCCGCGCGTCAAAGGCGTCATTCCTGGAAATCGCGTGCGCTACCTGAGCGAAATCGCGGAGAGCGTGCGGGGTCATCACAAGTGGGCATATGACCAGCGCAACCTGGCCAGTTCGCTTGGTGCCACCTGGCGCGTGCTCAAGGATCTGGGCGACACGCCACCGGACAAGCTTGAAGCCTACACGGAAGACAAGCTGCACGCGCCAAAACACCCGTCTCCCAGGATGCAGAACCCGGCCCCCGCAGTGTTCGCCCTGCGCCAGCGCTACAACGAGCTTTTGGCTTCGCTCGCACCCGAGTGCCGCAAATTGCTCGCCCAGTGGCCGCAGCTCAAGCAGAGTTACGTGGCCGACGAGAACGTTTACTCGGTGCGGGGCAAGGAAATCCGGGTCCAGAACTACATCAAGACGCTCAGCGGCACGCGTGTACCCAAGGTCAGCCTGCCCCAGTTCAGCGATTGGGGGGACCTGCTGTTCTGGATGCTCGAGGAGAATGTGCCCGGGCAGTTCCCCTTCACAGCCGGCGTGTTCCCCTACAAGCGCAGCGGCGAAGACCCCACCCGCATGTTCGCCGGCGAAGGTTCCCCTGAACGCACCAACGCGCGCTTTCACCTCGTGTCGCGCGGCCAGCCGGCGGCGCGCCTCTCCACGGCCTTTGACAGCGTGACGCTTTACGGCGAAGACCCCCATGAGCGCCCCGACATCTACGGAAAGGTGGGCGAGTCGGGCGTCAGCATCACCACGGTCGAAGACATCGAGCTGCTATACGCCGGCTTTGACCTCTGCGCGCCCAACAACTCCGTCAGCATGACTATCAATGGGCCCGCGCCCATCATTCTGGCGTTCTTCATGAACGCGGCCATTCGCCAGCAGGTGCGCAAGGTGCTCATGGTCGAGGGCAAGCTCAAGCCCGCGCGCCCGCCCGAAAGGCTCTACTCCGGCCTCAAAGGCCTCGATCCGGCCCAGGGGAGCGAGGTCGCGCTTGCTTTTGCCTGGCTTGACCCGCGCTGCTTTGACCTGCGCTGGGAAGACATCCGCCGCCTCATCTCCGACGAGAACTACCGCAAAATCGCCGCGGCCACAGCCTCCACGGTGCGCGGCACGGTGCAGGCTGACATCCTCAAGGAAGACCAGGCCCAGAACACCTGTATTTTCAGCATCGAGTTCGCCCTGAAGATGATGGGCGACGTGCAGCAGTGGTTCATCGAGCATGACGTGGTGAACTATTACTCCGTGAGCATTTCCGGCTATCACATAGCCGAAGCCGGCGCCAACCCCATTTCGCAGCTCGCGTTCACGCTGGCCAACGGCTTTACCTACGTCGAGTACTACCGCTCGCGCGGCATGGACGTGAACGACTTTGCCGACAACCTGAGTTTCTTCTTCTCCAATGGCATGGACGCCGAGTATTCGGTGATTGGCCGCGTTGCGCGGCGCATCTGGGCCGTGGCCATGAAGCGGCTGTACGGCGGCAACGACCGTTCACAGAAGCTGAAGTACCACATCCAGACGAGCGGCCGTTCGCTGCACGCCATGGAGATTGATTTCAACGACATCCGCACCACGCTGCAGGCGCTGTACGCGATTTACGACAACTGCAATTCGCTGCACACCAACGCCTACGATGAAGCCATTACCACGCCCACGGACGAAAGCGTGCGCCGCGCACTGGCTATCCAGCTCATCATCAACCGCGAGCTGGGGCTGAACAAGAACGAGAACACGCTGCAGGGCAGCTTCATCATTGAGCAGCTTACGGCGCTGGTCGAGGAAGCCGTGCTCGCCGAGTTCGACCGCCTGACCGAAAGAGGCGGCGTAGTCGGTGCCATGGAAACCCAATACCAGCGCGGCAAGATCCAGGACGAATCGCTCTATTACGAAGAGCTCAAACACAACGGCGAACTGCCGCTCGTGGGCATCAACACGTTCTTGAACCCCAAGCCGTGCGAAGTGAAGACAACCGTGCAACTGGCGCGCAGCAACAAAGAAGAGAAGGACGCGCGCATTGCCAAGATCCGCCAGTTCCAAAGCAACCACGAAGGCACCGCCCCCTTCGCGCTGGAGAAACTCAAACGCACTGCGCTCGAGGGCAAAAACACCTTCAACGAGTTGATGGAAACCGTGCAGCACTGCACGCTGGGCCAGATCAGCGCGGCCCTCTACGAAGTCGGCGGCCAATACCGGCGGAATGTGTAAACCAAGCCAAGTACGCCGGGAGTGCCCAATGGTCGTTCATACCAAAGCATCCGTTGAGGCGCCGTTTGAGTCCACCAATTCTGAAGGTGTTGAGTGGTTTGCAGCCACACTCGCGAAAGAGATTGGAGAAGGCGTGGCAGCGCAAGGAGTTGAGTTTGATCGAATGTCCCAACAAGACGACTGTAGCGTCGGTCTGATGTTCATGCAGGGTCGCACGATGTTTGTCGCGAGCTTGATACGCGCAGATCGCGGTGAATCTGCAAAGCGATGGGTTGTGACGGTGCAAGAGCTACGCGGCTGCTTGAGTTTCAGTCAATCGAAACCCGAGACACTCATACCCTTTGTCGTTGCCGTACACCAAGCGCTGGCCACAAACCCTCGCGTGTCCAATTTGAAGTGGCACGACACAGCCAACGAGGCCGTGAACTCTCCATTCAGCGGATCGAATCACCCAACAAAGTAGATCCCTGCAACGAGATCAATGACTGTCTCGTCAGGAGCAAGCGTTGCCAGTCATAGTGCCGTCAGGAGTTGGCCCCGAAGGGGCGATGCGCCAATAGCCGTGGGTTCCGCTCGCTTCCGCTCACTTCACCCACGGCTATTGGCGTGTCGGCCCTTCGGGCTGCCGACTGCAAAGGCACTCCACCAGCGTCGCTCAGACGTCTTAGCCGCGCTCGGTGGTTCGGGCCATGAGGCTTGCCGCTTCTTCGTCGGTGAGGCCGGCCTTGCTCAGTTCCTGCCAGGTGTGGAACGAAATCGCGAGCGCGATCAGGGCGGCGGTCTGTTTCAACTTTTCGCGCGAGCCTTGGCAGTTGGCCAGGAGCAGGTTGTTCAGTTCGCTGAAGAACCGCTCAATGGCCTGCATTGAAGGCTTCATGGCCGGTACAGTCGCAGAGTCGCGCAGCACCAGCGCGAGCATGGCCTGATTGCGGCGGAAATATGCATACAGCGCACCGAGCGCGGCGTTGAGCCTTTTGGCGGGATCGTGCATGGCCGCGAACTCTGCCAAGTCCGGCAGCGGATTTTGCGCCATGTAGTGCCCTGAGCACGCGGCGAACAGCGCTTTCTCACTGGGGAAGTGGCGGTACACCGTCAGACGCTGCACCCCCGCGCGCTTGGCAATTTCGGAAATCGTGGTCTTCGCCGGGCCGACCGTGCCGTGTAGCTCGACCGTGGCCTCGACAATGCGCTGGCGTGTGTTCTGCTCGCTTTGGGCGCGTTTGGTTTTGCGGTAGTGGCGCATGTTTTCAGTATACAGATTTGTTCACTTAAATGTTGACACAATCCGGACGCCGTGTATGTTGAGTGAACATTACTGTTCACTGAAAGGAAAGCCATGCCCGCAGACATTCACGAAATCGCCCCCGACCTCTTCCGCATCTCCACCTTCATCCCGGAGATTGACCTCGCCTTCAACCAGTTCCTTCTGCGAGACGAAAGGCCGCTGCTTTATCACACGGGCATGAAAGCCCTGTTCCCCGAGGTGCGCGCCGCCGTGGCCAAGCTGATTGACCCTGCGAAGCTCGCTTACATTTCATTTTCGCACTTCGAGGCTGATGAGTCCGGCGCCCTCAACCAATGGCTCGAAGCCGCGCCTCAGGCCGAAACCGTCGTGGGCATGATCGGCGCCATGGTCAACATGGGCGACTACGCGATGCGCCCCGCGCGCGGCCTGGTCGACGGTGAAACCTTCTCGACGGGCAAGTACCGGCTGCGATTTCTGGCCACGCCGCATTTGCCGCATGGCTGGGACGCGGGCCTGTTGTTCGAGGAAACGCGGCGCACGCTGTTCTGCTCCGACCTCATGCACCAGAACGGCAAGAACGCGCCCATCTCAAGCAACGTGATCGAAGGCGTGCGCAACTCGCTTGCGGCCTACGAGAAAACGCCCATGCACAGCTACATGCCCTTTGGGCCGCGCACCGAAAAGCAGATTGACCGGCTGATCGAGCTCAAGCCGCAGACCCTGGCCATCATGCACGGCGCATCTTTCAGCGGCGATGGCGCAGCCGCGCTCAGGGCTTACAAGGACGTGCGTGCTTCGCTATTGAGCTGATGCGAGCTTTGGCGCGGCAACGGCCCCGCTTGCCCTTGAGGGCGCAGGCGGGGCGTCTTGTTGCCGGAGTCATGGGCGGTTTTACATGGCGCTTACAAGTCAGGCTGAAACAGCGCGGCCTTGGGTGCGTATTCCATGTGCCGGCCAATGGTGGCCGAGCCAAACCTGGAGTCGCCATGAGTTTTCCCGCACGCAACACGCTGGCCACACTCGGCATCGCCGCTGTCAGCATGTTTGCCACACTGGCCCTGCTTTCGCCGCGCCACGCTGACGCCGAGGACGAAGAAGTCAAAACCGCCGAGAACCTTCGCGTCATCAAGCCCTACATCGGCGAGCCCAGCGTCGAGCAGGACGGCTGCAAGCTGACGCTCAAGATTGACAAGGAATCCTACGCCGCGGGCGAAAAGCCTGTCGTCACGCTCGAGATCAGCAACACCAGCGGCAAGGCCCTGACGCGCACTTTTGACGTCTCCATGAGCGGTCGCAACGTCGAAGCCATGTCGCGCATGCCTGCCATGCCGCGCCTGCTGTGGGAGGGGAGCCGCGAGGTGACGCTGGCCGCAGGCGAGACCAAGACGATTACCTTCGAAACGGGCTTTGCGTTGAAGGACAACGAGTCGGTGGCGATTCGTATCGGCAAGGAAGAACTGCTGGAAAGGCCCATCCGCATCCGCACCGAAAACTGACCCGTCTGAGCCTGTGAACCCAAGGGGCATCGCCATGACCGACCATCCGCACTCTAATCTGATTCGCTGGCCGCTGGGCATTCTGCTTGGTGTCGCGGCCGCGCTCCTGGCCATGCCCCTGCTGGGCAATGGCAGCCAGGCCAAAGCCTCGACGGTGGGGGCGCTGCAAAGTGACTGCGACGGCACCATCTCGGAACTGGTCATTCACTACACGCCGGATTCCTTTGCCATTGTTTCTGTTCCTTACCGCGACTTCCTGCGACAGCTTCCGGCTGTGAAAGTGCATGTGCTGGTGCGCAGACTGGAGGATTTCGAGCACTTGAAGGCCTTTGTCGGCGACACGACCTGCAGCCTCTCCCCCCTGGTCGTGAACCACGGGATCACTTCGTGGTCGCGCGACCGCTGGCTGGCGCTTCACCCTGCCGGCGGCGCGCGCGCCGTAACATTGGTGGCCCCCCAGGGCGAACTGGGCGCCGATGTCTGGCCCGCGCGCAAGGGTGATGAGTGCGCGGCCGAGAGCCTCGCGGCGGCCCTGGCTGACGTCAACGCCGCGCGCAGCGAGCTTTACTTCGACGGCGGCGACTTCGTGACCGACGGGGAGACTGCCTTCGTGACGCCCAATCTGCGCCGTCGCAACCTCGGCTTGACGGTGCACTCCGATGCGGAACTGAAGCGCCGCCTTGAAAGGTTGCTGGGCCTCAAAGTGGTGCTGCTGGACACGGCGCTGGATCATCACGCGGGCATGTACATGATGGCCACGGGCAACCGCACCGTGCTCGTAGGCGACCCTCGCACCGCCCGAGATCTGCTGACTCCCGCTGAGGCCGCGGCTCTTCCGCTCAAAGGCGGAGTCGATTTCAGCGAGGCCACGCTGGCTGCTTTTGACGCCGTGGCTGAGCAGTGCGCCCGGGCCGGCTACCGCGTGGTGCGCATTCCGCAGGCGCCGGGCGGTGACGGCCGCACTTACTTCACCTACCTCAATGCGATTCTTGACCAGCGCGAGGGCCGGCGCGTGGTCTATGCGCCCACCTTTGACGGCGCCGGGCGGCTGAACGCGGCGGCGGCTGACGTATGGAAAAGCGTTGGCTATGAGGTTCGGCCCGTCAACTGCACGAGCAGCTACCGCTACTTTGGGAGTCTTCGCTGCCTCGTCAGCGTGCTTCGGCGCGGCTAAGCCGCAGAAAACTCGCCGTTCAGGGGCCGGTGCTGGTGCACCGGCCCCGCGTTTTCAGGGGGGCGTGCGCTCGCGCCCTGGCCATTGCTTGCGCCGATGGCCCGTAGATGGTGCGAGCGACACTTACCTGCGCGCCAGTGAGATGCCATAGACTTGCGGTTGGATGTTCGGGCCCCTCACTTTGAGACCCTTGGGAGGTCAGCCAAGAGCTGAAAATATTGCATTTTGTTGGAACTTGGAGCCTCCTTTTCACGTATCATTCTTCCCCGGAAGGGGGCGATTCTCCAGCTTTTGCCGCTATACTTGCGCGTTACGATTTGGCCCAAGCAGGGCCCATACGAGTGAGACCATGACCGAAGGCGAAAAGCCCAAGCACCAGCCTGAAACGCTCATGAACTTCGAGCCGACCAATGCCCCGGTCGGCCCGGCACCCACCCAGGCCCAACCCCGCACCCAGTCAGGTTCGCGCACCGGCGCGTCTCCCCGCATTCCCACCAGTCAAGTGCCTGCCGCCCGCTCTACGCCTGGCACCATGGCCGAGGGTCCTAGCGCGGCGGCCGTGACGGGCGGCAAGATCATGGTCGGCACCAAGCTGGGCCAGATCGAGATTACAGGCGTGCTGGGCAAAGGCGGCATGGGCCAGGTGTTCCGCGGCTATCACGCGGCGCTGGACATCGAGGTCGCCATCAAGGTGTTGCCGGACGAACTATCGCGCAACGAAGTCGTGCGCCAGCGCTTCCTGCGTGAGGCGCGACTGTGCATCAAGCTCGACCACCCCAACGTGGTCCGCGTTTTCAACGTCGATGAGTGGCAGGGCAATCTCTACCTGGTGCTGGAGCTGATTGAGGGCACCGATGCTGCGGGCATGCTCAAAGATGGCGGGCGATTCCGCTACAAGCGCGCCCTGGAAATCGGCAAGGCCGCGGCCGAGGCCCTGGCCTACGCCCATACGCAGGGGCTGGTGCATCGCGACGTCAAGCCGCACAACATTCTGCTGGGCGCCAAGGACGGCAAGATCAAGCTCTCTGACTTCGGGTTGGCGCGCGCGGCTTCTTCGGCCAGTCACCTGACCATGAGCGGCCAGATCATGGGCACGCCGCACTACATGAGCCCCGAGCAGGCGGAGAGCAAGGAAGTCACGGACAAGAGCGACGTCTACTCCCTGGGCGTGACGCTGTATCACATGTTGACGGGCGAGACGCCCTTCATCGGCGATACGCCCATTTCCGTGGCGGTGCAGCACATCGCCAAGGAAATCCTTTATCCCGAGATGCGCTTTTCCGCCTTCCCCAAAGAACTGGTGGCGGTGCTCAAGCGCATGACGGCCAAGGATGCTGCCAAGCGCTGCAGCGCCAAGCAGGCGGCAGTGTGGCTGGCCAAGCTCTATGACATGGCGGGCGATGAAGACGTGCTGGCCGAGCCGGCAGCCATGAAATCGCTCGCGCCAGTGGTAGCCGAGAGCGAGGCGTTCCGGATTGCAGCCGAAAAACGCAAGGCCGCCGATGAGCGGGCGCGCGAAGAGGCCAAAAGCATGGTGGTCATGCAGCAGACCATGCGTGAAGCTATGGCCGTGGCCGAGCGCACCATTCTGGAGAGCCGGCAGGCCCAGTCGGAGCCGGCCACGCCGGCCGCTGCATCCCAGCCGGCCTTAGCGGCTCCGGCACCCAGGTCTTCGGGCATGGGTAAGCTGGTGGCGGCGGCAGCGGTTCTGATTCTGGCCGGAGGCGGTGCAGCGGGCTGGTACTTCCTAGCGGGGCCTGGCGCCAACACCAGAGGTACGCAGAACACGGACCGCATTGCCTCAGATGGCGGCAAGACCGATGGGGTCAAGACGGACGGTTCCAAGACCGACGGCAGTAAGACCGACGGCGGGAAGACTGACGGTTCCAAGACGGACGGCAGCAAGACCGACGGCGGGAAGACTGACGGTTCCAAGACCGACGGAAGCAATACGGACGGCGGCAAGACCGATGGCACGCCCGGCGACGGCACCAAGACCGATGGCACCAAGACCGATGGCGGCAGGACCGATGGCACGCCCGGCGACGGTACGACTCCGCCGCCCGAGCAGGACAATCCCTTCGTAGCGACCAAGATTGCCCAGGCTGAAGAGGCCCTGAATAACGCCAAGACGACCGATGATTTGCGCACGGCCAAGCGCTCCCTGGACTCCGCCCTGCTGGAGATTTCCAAGGCCAGCGCGGCACAGCGCGAGAAACTCAAGGAGCTTGAAGCCTTCTACGCCCGCCAGAATGCCTACTTCGGCGCCAACGAGGCGCTGGACCGCATGGAGCGGGCACTGGAGGCATTCAAGACAGACCCGGAGGCCGATGCCCAGCTCAACACGGCGCTGGAAGCTGCCGAGGCCCTGGGGCGCCTCAATATCCCGGACAATGTCAAGCCGCTGATTGCCGAGCGTCAAGAAGAGCTCCTGCGCGGCGCCCAGGACGCCTTGACGGCCCGCCACGACGTTTTGCTCAAGCGTGCCAATGACGCGGCGGCGGCGCAGAAGTACGAAGAGGCGGAAACTTTGCTCGGGCGCCTGCTGGCCTTGAAGCTGGATGAAACCCGCAAGGCTGCCGTCAATGAGCGGCGCACCGCTGTCGTCTGGGAGGGCCGCGTCTTTGGCACCCGCGCCCAGATCTCCAACAAGAAGTACCGCGATGCCCAAAAACGTCTGGCCGAATATGAGGCTGCAGGCATTCCGGACACCCAGAAAGAAGCCATCGTCGCTCTGGCGAAGCTGCTCAGCGAAACGGTCGAGAAGGAACTGGCCGAGCGCGTGGCAGCTGTGCAGCAGCTCTGCGAAGAAGCCAAGTTCGAGGATGCGCGGCTCAAGCTGGACGAAACCGTCAGCCTGCTGCCCGACAACAACACGCACCTCGTGATCCTGGGCGAGAATCGCCTCCACGTGGACGTGCTGGAGAATCTGCACAAGTCGGGCCTCGCCCTTGATGCTGAAGATTTCAAGGAGTCCCTGCGCCAGCTGGACCTCGCCCGGGCCCGCCTCGATAAGGACAAGGATGCTCGCAACGCCGCAGACCTGGCCACGCGCGTTGCCGCGCTTCAGACGCGCCTTGAGGGGGCTGTAAGCAAGCGCTTTGGCGAATATATGGCGGCGGCCAAAGCCCACATGGCACGCAACGAGTTTGCAGAGGCCGGAGCCGCTATCGACAAAGCATCATTGCTGCCCCTGGGCCCCGATCAGCGCACGCAGCTGACGGACTTCACAGCACAGAACGCCCAGAAGCTGAAGGCCTACGCGAAGTCCCTGCTCGATGAAGTCGAGAAGGCCCTCAACGCTTCGGATTTCGACAAAGCCAGGTCCGGCCTGGACAAGGCCTCGGCCATGTCGCTCGAGGGCGACGAAAAGGCCCGCTATGAGCGACTCTCGCAGCGCTTTTCCGAGGACGCCGCCAAACGTTACCTCACCCTTTTTGATGCCGCGCAGAAGGCCATAGAGTCCGGCGCCTACAGTGATGCCCTGGCGCGCATCGACGAGTTGAAGAAGCTGCCCGTGGAGAAGTCTCTGCGCGACAAGGTGGCGGAGCTGGAAGGCGCCCTGGCGGCCAAGGCGGACAAGGCCGTGGTCGCCAAGTTGCGCGAGTCCGAAGACTTGATGGAAAAGGGAGATTTTGCCAAAGCCAGGGACTCCATCGACGAAGCCGAGCGCCTCGCCCAGCACAGCGATGACCTGAAGCGCAAGGTGCGCCTGGCCAACGATGAGTGGGCCCGCACCGTCGAGGACGAGTTCGACAAATATCTGAAGGAATCGCGCGACGCCTGCGAGAGATTCGATTACAAGTCCAGCAACGCTGCCCTCAAGAATGCAGAAGCCCTGCCTTTGGCCCGCCATTCCAAGCAGCAGCAGCTCACGCTGCGGCTCTCCGGCGCCCGGGACGATCATGACAAGTCCCTGAAAGCCTATATCGGGGACCTCTTCAAGCAGCTGGAAGAGGCCGTTCAGAAGGGCGATGAGCGTGGGGGGAACGCGGCCGCCGACAAACTGGCCGCCCTGGGCAGCGCACTTTCCCTTACGCAGCAGAACCACTTGCGGCGTCTCCGGGAGAGTCTCACCGGCGAGTCGCGCGAAAAGCGCGTCGAGCGCATGCCGACGTGGATGAGGAATCTCCAGTTTGGGACCTACCTCCAGGCAGAGCAGACCTTCAGCGTAGGCGAGAGTATCGAGTGCGTCGCGGCTTCGCCCGATGGCAAGATTGGCGCCATTGGCACGCGTGAAGGCAAGGTCGTTTTCTACAACCTGCGACGCGGCAACCGCATCGGCGAAAGCACGGGAGGTCGTCGCGCCATTCGCTCGCTGGCCGTGAGTGCTGACGGCAAGTGGGGGGCCTGCGGCAACAATGATGGCGCCGTGGTCCTGTTTGACCTTGCAGCGAGTTCCATGCGCACGCTTCAGCTTGGCACGCTGCCCAACGAAGTCACCGCTTTGGGCTTCTCCACGGACAACCGCGTACTCTATGTGGTGGGGCGCAACGGCAACCTGGTGCGCTACAATGTGGCTAACCAGTCGCAGATAGACAGCAACCCAACGGGTATCCCCAAGCCCAATGCTCTGGCCGTGGACCCCACGGGCTCACTGATTGCCGTGGGCGGTGATGACGGCCTGATCAACGTGTTTGAGGCCGGACGTCTGGTGGCCAAACGTGCCAAGCCCATGTCGATGCCAAATGACGACATGGTCCAGAATCTCTGTTTCTCGCCGGACGGTCGATTGCTGGCAGCCGGAAACATGGGCGATGGCGTCGGCGTCTGGAACACGAGCAACCTGACGGAAAAACCTGCTGCTCAGGCCAAGGGGCTTAGTGAATGGGTGCGTGGCGTGGGCTTCTCGCCCGATGGCCGCCGCCTGATCGGGTTTGACAATGAGAAGCGGCTGGCCGTGTGGGACGCGCGCAGCGGCGCACTGAACAAGTCTTACGAGTTTGAGATCTTCAAGCGCGAGAAGAAAACCCTGCCGCGCTCGGGTTACGTCGGGCCGGACGGCACGATTCTGATCGGTACGGAAGACGGTGAGCTGATTCATCTTTCCGCCAAGTAGCTCATGGCCAAGGCGTTTGCCATCAAGGTTCTTGCGGCCTGTGGCGTGTTTGCGGCGCTCTGGTTCCTGGCGTCGCCGTGGTCATGGCTGACGGCGGGCTTGATTCTGCTGGCGGCGTTGGGGCTCATCGCTTGGGGCGTCTTTGACGTCAACAGTTCACTCTGGGCCCGCACGCTCCATCGCGCGCCGGGCGTCTTGGCCGTGGCTTTGACGTTTGACGACGGGCCCGACGCTGATTTCACGCCCAAGGTGCTCGAGATTCTGGCGCGCGAAAAGGTGTCCGCGACGTTCTTTGTCGTCGGCCAGCGCGCTCTGGCGCACCCCGACCTCGTGCGCGAAATCGACCGCCAGGGGCACCTTGTCGGCAACCACAGTTTCACCCACGCCTGGAACATCAACTTCAGCCTTCACTCCAATCTGACGCGCGAGATTACGCGCTGCAACGCAGCAATCGAGGCGGCCACCGGCAAACGACCCTGCTTTTACCGGGCACCTCACGGATTCAAGAACCCTGCTTTGGGGGATGTACTGGAAAGGCTGGGTTTGGTCTGTGTGGGTTGGCAGGTGCGGGGCTTTGACGCTGTTTCTTCCAACGCAAATGCCATAGCTCGTCGCCTCGTTCTCAAGGCCGGGCCGGGGGACGTGCTCCTGCTTCATGACGGTGCCGGACTCCAGGGGACAAACGACCGCAGCGCCACCCTGGAAGCGTTGCCCATGATCATTGATGGCCTGCGTGCGCGCGGCTTTGCCTTCAAGCGGCTGGATGAGTTATTTCCTGCTGCTGCGCCACAGATAGATGCCTGAAATCACTTCCGGCCCTGGCACCTAAAGGGTGGCTGGCCGGAGCAGAGAGAAATTCACTCAGCCTTTCTTGACAGACAGACTGGTCTGTTTATACTCAGGGTATGAGCACGGCCACCAAGACTGACGTTCGGGAGAAGCTGCTGGAGACGGCAGCACGGCTCTTCTATTCCCAAGGCTACAAGGACACAGGCATCAATCAGATCATCGATGAAGCCAGCGTCTGCAAGGCCAGCTTCTACAACCACTTCAAGACCAAGGAAGACCTGCTGATTGCCTACCTTGAGCGCAGCCATGATCAATCCATGGCGGCCCTGAGGCAGCGTCTGGCCCAGGTTTCCAGCCCGCGTGAACAACTGCGCGAACTGTTCCGTTGCCAGGCTGAGAAGCTTGAGAAATCGGGCTTCCGCGGCTGCCCGTTCATGAACACCCTGGCCGAGGTGCCAGGTGCCGAAGACAAAGTGCGCCAGGTGATCGGCTGGCATATGTCTGGCCAGCGGCAGATACTTGAGGAAATTGTGTCCCGGGTCAGCCGGGAACGTGGTCTGGGTGCTCAAAGCTCCCGGCTTGCGGACGACTTGGAAGTCGTGATGACCGGCGGGCTCATGGCTGCGCGCGCCCAAGGCAATGTGGCGATGTTGCGTCACGCGCAGTCGATGGCGGAAAGAATGTTGGGCTTGGATGAAAGTTAGGCTTTTCTTTTCGGAATAAGCAGACAGACCAGTCTGTTCGACTGGTACAGGAAACCAGAGGATTCAAACAAGCAACAAGAGCGGGCGGAATTCGCCCCAGAACAGGAGAGCGCCATGGTTGCCACCTACAAAGACCTCAGGGAAGACTTCGCCCGCGAAGCCCTGCCCCTCCATGACGTGCTCTATCGCCAGGCCATGCACCTGACGCGTAATGCCGAAAACGCCGAGGACCTGGTCCAGGAGACGTACCTCCATGCCTTTGACAAGTTCGAGAGTTTCGAACGGGGCACCAACCTCAAGGCGTGGCTGGCGCGCATTCTGTTCAACCTCTTCGTAAACCAGTATCGCCGGAGCAAGAAGGCCGGCCCGCAGGTTGAGATTTCGTCCGTGGAGCCCTTCCTGGGCGAAGAAGCCCAGGCGGACAGCGAGGCCGAGAGCGAATCGCCCGAGCAGATCATGCGCAACGAGCGCTTCCTCAACAGCCTTGAGGGCCCCGTGCGCCGAGAACTTGAGAGCCTCGATCACCGCTTCCGTGACGTGCTCCTGCTCAACAGCGTGGGCGGCGAAAGCTACGCCGATATTGCCGAGAAGCTCGAGGTGCCCATCGGCACGGTGATGTCGAGGCTGCATCGCGCCAAGGCCACCATGCGCGAACGCCTCGCTGAAACCAAAGTCGGTTCGTGAGTTTCCGGGCCCGGTCGGGCCTTGCGCACCGACCGGGCCTCGCGTTCAATCCCTCCATGTCCGACGCACAGGCTGAACGGGCCCACTGCCCCGGCTGCGGCGCCGCCCTGGAACTTCAGGCCGCTCAGGCCATTGTTTCCTGCAACTTCTGCGGCACCCAGAGCAAGGTCGAGCGCCGCCTGCGCCGTGTCGAGCCCGATCTCGAGCGCGTGGCGCCGCCCTACAAGCCCCGCGACCCCAAGGAGGCCTTCGAATCCTGGGGTTGCGATCGCCTCGTGGCCGGTATCCTGAACGAGACGGATCTGGCGGTACGCGTGGCCATGGCCCGCGCCCTGGATTCCTGGCAGCACGTCCATGCCGGATGCATGCGCACGTATGTCGCCGCCTACGTCGAGGCCATGCTCCAGGCTCCGCCAGAGCTGGACAAGGCCATGTGCGGCATCCTGGGCAAGATGGTCTGCTCCGATGACCTGGCCGACAAGCACTGCGTCATCCGCGCCGGCGAACAGTACGGCTTCAGGCTCCATGGATCGCGCGGCCTTCTGTTCGCCCTCTCACTGGGAGACGCGGCTACGGTCAAGCTGTTGCTCGACATTGCGGAATGGGCCTCACGCAACGGCGACGAGGCCTATGCCAAGGAGGCACTGATCGGCGTCCAGACGGCGATCGGGCGCGAACGCACCTACCACGAGGTGTGCACCCAGATCCTCTGTCATCGCCTGACATTCGTCAGCGGACAGGTTGCCCAATGGGTGATGAACTTCCTGAAGAACGAGTTCGACGTGGGCTACCGTTACCACCGCAACATGGTGCTGGAGGTGATGGACGCCTGCGCCATTGAGCGGCCCGAACTTCTTCCCGGACTGCAGAAGGCCATGAGCTTCGCGCGCGGCGGCGCCAAGGACCGCCATGACTATCTCACGCGCCTTTCCTGGCTGACCTACCTGCGATCGCCACAGGCGCGACTGTGTGCGCTGGAAACCCTGGGGGGGCCTCCCGGTGATGTCACGGCCGACGACCTCAAGCAGGCCCTGGACGTCCTTACGCCCTTTCATGACAACGAGGCCACCCGCGAGAAGTGCGTCGATGCCATCAAGGGCATGATCTGGCTGGGGGAAGGCAACAGCATTCCGCCGGTGGTGGAGGCCTGGCTGCAGGAGCAGGGCGAAAAGCTGCATCGCTGGCTGAAGGATTCGTGGAACCTGCGCCTCAATCGCCGCCAGTAAAGCGTCAGTTGTGGCGGCAGTGGTGCTCGCGCACCTTGTTGAAGAAGGCGTGGTAGCGGCCGTCGCGGAAGTCGGGAAATGTGTACTCGTGACTGAGCCAGCGTCCATCGCGATAGCTCAGAGTTACCTCAGCGTAGATGCCGTCGCGCAGATAGAGGCGATGGGCGAAGTCCTTGGTGGTGGCCAGCACGAGCTTGGCACCCGTAATGTAGCCGGGGTCAAGGTTGATGGGTCGCGCGACCCCCATCTCTTCGGCGTAGGCTTTGGTCAGGCGCTCTTCCAGGGAATTGGTGGCCAGTTTCCAGGTCGCCAGTTCAGCGGGATCTGAGGGTCCCTCGAAGGCGATGAAGCGCCGCTTCAGCGGTCCGCCCATTTGTTCGAAGTAGTACTGGGTCAGGTCGAAGGGGTACTCCTCGCTCTCGAGCACGACTTCGCCCATGAGCTTTTCCAGCTCCCACCAGGAATTCTCCAGCACCCGGCCATCGCGGTAAATGACGCCGCAGATGGGCGTGACGCGACGGGCCTGTTTGATTTCTCCCATGGCCTTAATCTTCAGTTATCAGATATCAGTTATCAATTGCCAAAAACCGCTGGATTGCGCATTCACTGCAAGACTAGAACGGTTCACTGAAAACCGCTCACGGAGTGTCCATGGCCCTTGCGAAGATTGCGATCAACGGATTTGGGCGTATCGGGCGTATCGTCACCCGCATCGCCAAGCTGCGCCATCAGTTTGATGTCGTGGCTGTCAATGACCTCGCCGAGCCCGAGGCGCTGGCCTACGCCTTCAAGTACGACAGCATTCACGGCATCTACCCCGGCGAGGTCAGTGTCAGCGGTGACACCATGACCATCGACGGCGACCCCTTCAAGGTGCTCAACGAGAAGGACCCCGCCAAGCTGCCCTGGCGTGAACTCGGCGCCGATTACGTCATCGAGAGCACCGGCAAGTTCCGCAAACTGTCCGAGCTCGACATTCACCTCCAGCGTGGCGCGCGACGCGTGATCGTTACCGTGCCCACCAAGGACTACCTTGAAGCCACGGTGGTGCTGGGCGTCAACGATCAGGTGGTCACGAAAGACGCCAGGATCATCTCCAACGCCAGCTGCACGACCAACTGTGCGGCACCCATGGCCCTGGTCCTGGAAAAGAACTTCGGCATCCGCCGCGGCCTGATGAACACCGTGCATGCCTACACCAATGATCAGCGCCTGATGGACATGCCGCACAAGGATTTCCGCCGCTCGCGCAACGCCGCCACGAACATTGTCCCTACGGAAACAGGCGCGGCCAAGGCCGTGGGCCTGGTGATTCCCAGCCTCAAGGGCAAGCTGGACGGTCTGGCCATGCGCGTGCCCGTGCCGGACGGCAGCGTGGTGGACCTCACGGTGGAGCTGAATCAGGCCGTCAGCGTGCAGGCCGTGAACGAGGCCATGAAGACGGCCAGCGCGGGCTACCTCAAGGGCATCATGCAGTACTGCACGGATCCCATTGTGTCGAGCGACATCGTGGGCAACAGCCACTCCTGCATCTTCGACAGCGAGCTGACGCAGGTCATCGACGGCAACTTCCTGAAGGTCGTGGGCTGGTACGACAATGAATGGGGCTACTCGACGCGCGTGGAGGACCTGATCGTCAAGGTGGCGATCATGGACGGCTTGACGGCGAATCTGCGTTGAACAATAACCCATGAAACGAATCGGCGTCATCACCAGCGGCGGAGATGCTCCGGGTACCAATGCCTGTGTGCGCACCATTGCCCGGCGCGGCTTTGCCGACGGGGTCGAGGTGTTCGGCATCTTTGACTCCTGGGACGGCCTGCTCAAGGGCGAGGTCCGCAAGCTCGAACGGCAGGATGTGGCGGGCATCGTTCAGCGCGCGGGCACGATACTCCGCAGCGCGCGCAGCACCCTGTTCCTCAAGCAGGGCGACGCGAAGATCGCCATTGAGGCCTTGACGCGTCAAGGCATTGAAGGGGTCATTGCCATCGGCGGCAACGGTTCCCAGACTGCCGCGTCTCTGCTGGCCCAAGCCGGTTTTCCTGTTGTCGGTGTGCCCAAGACCATCGATAACGACCTCGTTGGTACGGATTTTTCCGTGGGCTTCTTTACGGCGGCCGAGGTCGCCACCCAGGCGCTGGACAACCTGCGCGCCACGGCCGAGGCCCATTCGCGCGTCATGATCGTGGAAACCATGGGCCGGGACTCGGGTTGGATTGCCGTCGAGGCCGGCATTGCCGGCGGCGCCGACCTTGTGCTCATCCCTGAGCATGAGTTCACGCTCGATGCCATCTGTGAGCGTCTGCGCACCCGCCACGAAGTCCACAAGCGCAATTACAGCATCGTCATCATCGCCGAAGGCGCCATGGATAAGGACAAGAAGCTGGACCCGCGGCGTGGCACCAAAGACCTCAACGCGCGGCCCAGGCTCGGCGGCGTGGGCACCATGCTCGCGCTCGAAATCGAGCGCCGCCTGGGCTACAACGCCCGCTGCACCACACTGGGCTATCTCCAGCGGTGCGCAGCACCCATCGCCGTCGACCGTGTGCTGGCTACGCGACTGTCGGACTTCGCCTTTGACCTTCTGCTGAGCGGCAAGTCGGGCTTCATGGCGGCCCTGGCCGGCCGCGACCTGGAGGCCGTGCCCCTGGAGCTTGTGGCGGGCAAGACCAAGCTGGTGACGGACGACTACTTCCGCCTGGCCGAAATATTCGGCTGATGACCGCTGTCGCCTCCCCCCGTTGCTAGCGGGGGAAGCCTTTGCCATGCTGGACCGTTGAAACATAAAGGGGGCGCCAAGCCCCATAAAGGAATGCCCATGTCCCACGACTTCAACGCCGACATTTTCAAGCGCCGCCGCGCCGAGTTCATGAAGCGCATGCTGCCCGGGGTGGCCATATTGCCCAGCGCTCCCGAGGCCAAGCGCAACAATGACGTCTACTTCGAGTACCGCCAGGACAGCGACTTCTACTACCTGACGGGTTTTGAAGAGCCGGGCTCGCTGTGCCTCATCATCAAGGACCACCCCGAACACAAGTTCATCCTCTTCGTGCCGCCCCGCGACAAGGCACTGGAGATCTGGAACGGCCGCCGCGCGGGCCCTGACGGCGCCAGGAAGCGCTACCACGCCGACGCAGCCTACCCGCTCGAGGAAATCGACAAGCTGGTGCCCGATTACCTGAAGAACCAGCAGCGCATTTACGCCCATTTCGGAGACGATGACCGCTTCGACGACCGCGTCATGGGCTGGCTCAACAAGGTGCGGGCCATGAAGCGCCTGGGCATTAACGCCCCGACGGAAATGCACGACCCCAGCGAGATTCTGCACGAAATGCGCCTGGTCAAGACCGAAGACGACCTGCACTTCCTGCGCCGGGCTGCGAAGCTCGGCGCTGGGGCGCACAGGGCGGCCATGATGGCCACTCGCCCCGGCATGTATGAATACGAAGTCCAGGCCGAGTTCGAGTATCACGCCAAGAAGGGCGGCAGCCACCGCCTCGGCTATCCCAGCATCGTGGCCGCGGGCGACAACGCCAACATCCTTCACTACCACGAGAACAACGCCCTGTGCCGCGACGGCGACCTGATTCTCATGGACGCCGGATGTGAATACGGCATGTACACCTGCGACATCACCCGCTGCTGGCCCATCAACGGCAAGTTCAGCGAGGCCCAGAAAGAGGTCTACAACTGGGTGCTCAAAGCCCAGCTTGCAAGCATTGAGCTGTGCCGTGCCGGCACCCCCTACATGGACACGCACTGGAAGTCAGTCGAGGTGCTGACGGAAGGCATGGTGGCCATGGGCCTCTTGCAGGGCGACGCCAAGCAGATCATCGCGACGCAGAAGCAGTGGGACGAAGACGTCAAGAACAAGAAGAAAGACCCCAAGGTGGACAAGGCGCCCAGGACTTTCCGGGAGTTCTACATGCACAACACCGGCCACTGGCTGGGCATGGACGTGCACGATGTCGGCAAGTATCGCGACGGAGAGCAGTGGCGCCCCCTGCAGAAGGGCAACGTGCTTACCATCGAGCCCGGTCTCTACATCTCGGCCGAGCGCGACGATGTCCCCAAGAAGTACCTGGGCATTGGCGTGCGCATCGAGGACGACGTGCTGGTGACCGACGGCGCCCCGGAAGTGCTGACCAAGGACGCACCCAAGACCGTCGACGAGATTGAGCATGTCATGGCCGAGGGCAAGAAAGCCATGGCCAAGGCCCGCTGATCGGATTCGTCCGGATTTCGGTGCCCGCGGCGGGTGTCGCGGGCACTTGTATTTTGTGTCCGGACTGTGGTTTCATCCGTTGGAATGCCGTTGCGAGGGGCACTACAGGCATGAGCTTTGACGCGGTTCTCTGGGACATGGACGGCACGCTCGTCGACACCGAACGGGTCGTGTGGGACGTCATGCAGGGCGCCTTTGAAGAGGTGCTGGGCTTCCGCATGGACGAAACCCTGTTCGAGAACCTGCTGGGCCAGAGTGAGAACGACTTCTTCGCCACCGTCGGCCGCAAGTTCGGCTTCACTCGTGAGCAGGTTGAGCAGGTGCGCGAATTGTTCCATAGCGACTACGTGCCGGCACTTGCCACCATTGCGCCACTGCCCGGCGCTGTGGCTGCCGTGCACCACAGCCACGAGCGCTTTCCCATCGCCCTGGTCACCGGCAGCACCCAGCGCCAGGCCCTGGCCGTGCTGGATGCCCTGGACCTCAAGTCCTGTTTCGAAATCATAGTCGCCTGCGACCACTACGAGCGCGGCAAGCCCCACCCCGAGCCCTATCTTTCAGCGGCAGCGCGGCTCAAGGCCAATCCGGCGCGCTGCCTGGCCGTCGAGGACAGCCCCGCCGGTATCGCCTCGGCAAAAGCCGCGGGCATGAAGGTGGTGGCCGTACATGCCGGCAACAAAGGCAAGGCCGACACCAGCCAGGCCCACCTGCAGCTTCCCACCCTCGAAGTGTTCAACCTCGTCGAAATTGCCGACGAACTGGGTTTGTAGGCGCCTGAATCGTGCAGCCGGGCGCGGCGCTGCTAGACTTCGGCCATGCGCGTTGAAATCGAAATGCTCGGCAGTGGCACGTCCGCCGGCGTTCCCATGATCGGCTGCGAGTGCTGGGTTTGCCGCTCTCCCAATCCGCGCAACAAGCGGCTGCGCGCCAGCGTGCTCTTCCGCGTGCTCAAGGACGGCAGCGAGCGCCGCATTCTCGTGGATGTCACGCCGGACGTGCGGCTGCAAGCCCTGCGCAGCGGCTTTTCCTCGGTGGATGCTGTGCTGATTACCCACACCCATGCCGACCATTGCCACGGGCTGGACGACCTTCGCGCCATTTACTGGGGCGGCGGCAAGAAGCCCATAGATCTTTACGGTTACCCCGAAAGCGTGGCCAGCCTGCGGCAGACCTTTGCCTACATCTTCGATGAGGACTATGACTACAAGGGCATTGCGCGCATCAACACCCACGTGTTCGAGCACGAGCCTTTCCGTGTCGCGGGCCTGACCGTAAAGCCGATTCCGGTGGTCCACGGCAACATGCGTGTGGCGGGCTTCCGCATCGGCGATGCCGCCTACATCACGGACACGAACCTGGTGCCGGAAAGCAGCATTGAACTGCTGAAGGGCGTCAAGCTGCTGGTGCTTGACGCCCTCAGGCGCGCCCCGCACCCCACCCACATGAGCCTGCCCCAGGCGCTGGAAGTCGCGCGGCAGGCGGGGGTCGAGCGTGTGTTCTTCACCCACATCAACCACGACCTCGAGCACGAGTCGATCAACAACACGCTTCCGCCCTTTGCGCGCCTGGGCTATGACATGCTGCGCGCCAGCGTAGAAGAAGACGGCAGCGTCAAAGTCCATGACATCGAACAGAGCGGGCTGCCGCCCATCGTTGCGCTGCGTTGAGTCATTGGAGAGCCGACATGAAAAACGTAGAAATGAAGGTGGAAGGCGACAGCCTCGTCATCCGTGTGGACCTGACGCGGGAGTTCGGCCCCTCGTCCAGCGGCAAGACCATTATTGTGGCCTCCACTGAAGGCAACCAGAGCATCGATTACGACAAGGGCGGCAAGTCCGGCTTCAAAATCGGGCTCAACGTCTATCGCAAGCCCTGAAGTTCATGCCAGTTGTTCGTAGACGTCGGCTGCGCGCGCGACGCCATAACGCTCCTCGGCCAGGCGGCGTGCGCGTTGCCCCATGGCCTTGCGCAGTTCTGGGTCACGCAGGCGCTCGATCGCCGCGGCGATCTCCTCGGCGTCGGCCGGGTTCTTCACGGTCAGTCCTGCCTGCTCACGCTCGACCAGGGCGCCCAATTCCGTATCCGGCCCTGCCAGGCACAGCAGCGGACGCCCCGAGGCCAGGATGCCCTGCAGCTTGCTCGGCATGGCCAGCCTGTCGGCGCGGGCCGTGAGCGCGATGGCGGCCACATCACAGTCCCCCAGGGAGGCCGCGAGTTCGCTCAGGGGTTTGTAGTCGAAGAACTTCACCTGCTTCCACTGCTCGCGCTGGGCCAGGGCTTTGATTTCTGCCAGCCTGACTCCCCGACCCACATAGTGCAGCTCAACGCCGGTGAGCCTGCCTGCTGCGCGCGTGAGACCTTCGAGATCGTGGAGCAGGCCCATGTTGCCCGAGTACTGGATGATCAGGGGTGCGCCGGGCGCCGGCTGGCGCGGCTTGGGCGCGATGGCATCGAGGTCTACCCAGTTGGGTTGCACCTCCACGCGGGCATGCGGGCTGCGCGCCCGGGCGACCTGCTTCATGCCCTCCGTAAGGGTAATCACGGCTTGGGCTCGGCCCATGGCCAGATTGCCGGCCAGGCGCACCAGGCCCGCAGCGGCGCCGGGTTTCATGGCGCCCAGGGCCAGCCCCAGTTCAGGGTGGATGTCGTGCAGCACATAAAGATAGCGCCGTCCCAGCAGTGAGAGTTGCCAGGCCGCCAATGCAAGGCCCGGCGGGCTCGATGGCACAATCAGGGTGCCGCGGCAGAACAGCGCTCGCCAGGCCCCGCTGCACATCAGCCACCACGCACCCAGCGCGCGGGCCCACAGGCTCTTGCCTCCGGGCGCCCACCAGCGCCGCACACTCACCCCGTCCAGGTTCTCCCGGCGGGGGGCGATTTCGCTCAGGCCCTGGTATCGGGGCTTGTAGGTCAACACCTGCACCCGATGGCCCCGTGCCGCCAGTTCGCGCGCCAGCAGGGCAAAGAGCTGGCCGTCTGCCGCGACGTCCGGCGGAAAGTAGGGGAGCAGGAAGGTGATGCGCTTGGGCACGCCGCGATTATGCAAAGCAATCCACGCCGGGGCAGTCGCGGGTGAAAATTGCGGCCTGACGTGTACATGCTTTCCAAGGGGCGCGCGGCAATCCAGAATCGGGCCGCATGGCAAAAGGCAAACGCACGGCCCTGATCACGGGCATCACCGGCCAGGACGGCAGCTATCTGGCGGAGCTGCTGCTGGCCAAGGGCTACGTGGTGTACGGCGTCATCCGCCGCAGCTCCACGTTCAACATTGACCGCATCGAGCATCTGTATCAGGACCCGCATGCGCGCGACTACCGTTTGAGGCTCGTATACGGCAACCTGACCGACGCCTCGCGCATCACCCAACTTCTGGCCGAGATCCGCCCCGACGAGATCTACAACCTCGGTGCACAGAGCCACGTCAAGGTCAGTTTCGAACAGCCGGAATACACCGGCGACGTGGATGCCGCAGGTGTCACGCGCCTGCTGGAAAGCGTGCGCAGCCTGGGCCTGAAGTCCCGCATCTATCAGGCATGCTCGAGCGAGATGTTCGGCAACGCGCCCGCTCCCCAGAGTGAGGACACCGCCATGCTGCCTCGCTCGCCCTACGCCGCCGCAAAGGCCTACGCCTACTGGATGTGCCGCACCTACCGCGAGGCTTATGGGTTGTTCATCGCCAACGGCATCCTTTTCAATCACGAGAGCCCGCGGCGCGGGCCGACGTTTGTCACGCGCAAGATCACCCGCGCCGTGGCGCGCATCCAGGCCGGCCTGCAGGACAAACTCTATCTCGGCAACCTCGACGCGCGGCGCGATTGGGGCTATGCGCCCGACTATGTCGAGGGGATGTGGCGCATGTTGCAGCACAAGCGGCCCGATGACTTCGTGCTGGCCACGGGTGAAAGCCACAGCGTGCGCGAGTTCTGTGAGCTGGCCTTTGCGCGCGTAAAGCTGGACTGGCGCCGCTTCGTCAAACTGGACAAGCGCTATCTGCGCCCTGCCGAGGTGGACCACCTGTGCGGCGACGCGGCCAAGGCGCGCCGCGTGCTGGGCTGGAAGCCTCGGGTCACGTTCAGCGAGCTTGTGAACCTCATGGTTGACGCGGATGTCGAGGCCTTGCGGGCGGGCCGTGACGACTTCCGCAGCGAGGAGCGCTGGTTCAAGTGACAGGGAGACAGGGCTTGCAGGCAAGGCGCTGCCTGAGCCAGGACTCCAACTCCAAGAGAAATCACGACGATGCTCGATCTGACCCACGAACGAATTCTGATCACCGGCGGCAGCGGATTTCTGGGCCAGGCACTGGCCGAGCACCTGCGCTCACTGGGCTGCAGAAACCTGTTCACGCCGCGCCACGCCGACATCGACCTGCTGGACCGCGCGGCAGTCGCCCGCATGTACGACACATGGCGGCCCGGAGTGGTTATTCACGCCGCGGCGCGGGTGGGGGGCATCGGCGCCAACCGGGCTAATCCAGGCCTGTTCTTCTACGAGAACATGCAGATGGGGCTCAATCTGATCGAGGAGGCCCGCCGCTACGGCAAACTTTCCAGGTTTGTCCAGTTGGGCACCGTCTGCGCGTATCCCAAGCACGCCCGGGTGCCCTTTCGCGAGGACGAACTCTGGGAAGGCTACCCAGAGGAAACCAACGCGCCCTACGGTGTGGCCAAGCGTTCCCTGCTGGTCATGCTCCAGAGCTATCGGGCCCAGTACGGCCTCAACGGAATCTTCCTGCTGCCGGTGAATCTCTATGGACCGGGTGACAACTTCGACCTTGAGTCCAGCCACGTCATTCCCGCGATGATTCGCAAGTTCGATGAAGCCGCGCGCTCCAACGCGCCCCAGGTCAAACTCTGGGGAGACGGGCGTCCCACCCGCGAGTTCCTCTATGTGGGCGACTGCGCGCGCGGCATCGCGCAGGCCACAGCCTCCTATGACAAGGCGGAGCCCGTCAACCTGGGAAGCGGGCAGGAGCTCTCCATGGCCGAATTGGCCCAGATCGTGGCGCGGCTCACGGGGTTCCGGGGCGAGGTAGTCTGGGACAAGACCATGCCCAACGGACAGCCGCGCCGAAGGCTGGACACCAGCCGCGCCAAGATTGAATTCGGCTTCACGGCCTCAACTCCGCTGGAGGAAGGGTTGCGCAAGACCCTGGCCTGGTGGCAGGGACAGCGCGCCGAGCAGGGCCGGCGTCCTGGCGCGTGCTGAGAGCGACAAGCGTGAAGTGAAGCAGCGCGCCGGCGCGTATCGAACCAGGGAAACCTGTGGGAATATCGGGCGAGAACGTCTACCTCTTCCGGCACGCCTTGCTGCGTGATGCGGCCTATCAACTGCAACTGCCGAGTACTCGGGCCAGGCTGCACGAACTGGCTTTTGAACTGGTGGAGGCTGCGCTGGGTGGCCGGGCGCCCCACATGCCAGCCCTCGACTTGCTGGAGAAGGCGGACTTTGCGCCCCACAGCACCGACGCGGCCGCGGACGAACTGGCGGGCCATGCGCTGGCCGCTTCCGAGGGGCCCAAGCGCGAGTTCTTTCTCAGCATGCATGCGAGGTACCTGCGGCGCCACGCTGAGCACTGTCAGCGGAGTTTCAGAAATGAAGAGGCTGTCGCGGCCTGGCGGGCCCTCAGTTTGGTCGAGGGCACGCGGGAGCGCTGTGCTGCCTTGCAACGCTCTGCGGAGGTGTTGTCCAAGTCGGGACGCCGTCGTGAAGCCGAGGACCTTCTGATCGAGGCCCTGAAGCTGCAACGAAGCCTGGGCGACAGCAAAGGCGAAAGTGCGCTGCTGGGCTACCTGGGCATGGCGCAATGCGCCACCGGCCGGCATGCCGAGGCTGAGGCCACGCTCCTGAGAGCTCACGCGATGCTGAGAGACAGTCGCCATGCGCGGCTCCGAGGGCTGGTTGTTGGCAATCTGGCGAGCATCTACTACCTGACGGGCCGTCCGGAGGAAGCGGAGCAACACCAGTTGATGGCTGCCGCGGCCCTGGAAGAAGCGGGCGACAAGGTCAACCGGGGCATTCTGCTGAGCAACCTGGGACTGACCTACCACCGCGCCAAACGCCATGAGCTGGCCGATGCGACCCTGAAGCAAGCGCTGACCCTGCATCGCCAGGCGGGGGATCGTCGCACGGAGGGCATCACTATTGGGCACCTGGCATTGCTGCTCAAGAGCCGGGGAGACTCAGCCGGCGCAGAAGCCATGACCCGGGAAGCCCTGGCCATACACAGGCAGGTAGGTAATCGCGCATCAGAGGGTATGACGCTGGGCCATCTCGCGTCGATTTACATGACTACCGGCCGCAAGAAGCTCGCCGAGGAGTTCTACTGGGCTGCCGTGGCCATTCACGCCGAAGTTGGCAATCGAAGGAGCGAGGGGGCCGATCTTTGCGGGGTGGGGATCTGCGTGCTGGACCAGGGACGTCCCGGGGAAGCCAAGGAGGCCTGGAGCCGTGGCATGGCCATTTTGAGCCTCATCGGCGACCAGGAACTGATGCAGCTGGAAGAGCAGGCCATGGTAGCAGCCTGTGCCGCGGCCGGTGTTCCCCCGTTTGAATCCGCCGGCGTCGCGCCACAAGCATGAGTCCGCCCCTGGCGTGCTGCCGCCCCAAGGGCGCCGCAAGTGCTTTGGGCGCGGGGTAGCAAGCAATCGGGCCCCGGTTTGGAACCGGGGCCCGCATGCAAAGGAGTGCTGCCCTGTCAGGTGTCCTTGCCGCTGACGGTGACGGTATCCTTCTCTTTCTTCTTCTTGTCGTCGGCCGGACGGTCCACGAACTCAAACCAGAGCTCCGTCCTTTCGGCCTCGGGGCCCTTTTCGCCCACACCGGCCTCGCCGAGTTTGCGAACCTTGACCGAGACCTTGGCCTTGCCTGCCATGCCGCCCTTGAGCAACACCTCGCTCAGGGGATTCTCGATGAACTTCTCGATGGCGCGGCGCAGGGGCCTCGCGCCGAACTCCAGGTTCTGGCAGTCCTTGCTGTCGAGTACCCAGTTCTTGGCCTCGAGCGTGACGTCGAGCTCAACCTCGTGCTGGGCCATGCGCTTCTTCACGCCGGCGACCTCGATGTCGAAGATCTGGTAGAGGTTCTCGCGGTTCAGCGGGCGGAACACGATCACGTCGTCGAGGCGGTTGAGGAACTCGGGCTTGAAGTGCCGCTCGATCTCGTGCATCAGCATTTCCTTCATCTGGTCGAACTGGCGTTCGGCGCTGCGCTGCACGAAGGTGAGGCCCGTCTGGTTCTTGATGATGTTGGCGCCGATGTTCGAGGTCAGGATCAGAATGACGTTCTTGAAGTCCACCACGCGGCCGAAGCTGTCGGTGAGCTTGCCCTCCTCCATGACCTGGAGCAGCATGTTGTAGACGTCAGGGTGGGCCTTTTCGATTTCGTCCATCAGTACGACGGCGTAGGGCCGGCGGCGGATCTTTTCGGTGAGCTGGCCGCCCTCCTCATAGCCGACGTAGCCCGGGGGCGCGCCGACGAGACGGGAGACGTTGAACTTCTCCATGTACTCGCTCATGTCAATCTGCACCAGGGCGTCGTCCGTACCGAACATGAAATTGGCCAGCGCCTTGCACAACAGCGTCTTGCCCACGCCCGTGGGGCCCACGAACAGGAAGCAGCCGATGGGGCGCTTGGGGTCCTTCAGGCCGGCGCGCGAGCGGCGCACGGCGCGCGCAATCTGGGAAATCGCATCTTCCTGGCTGATGACGCGCTTGTGCAGCTCATCCTCCATCTTGAGCAGGCGCTCGCTCTCGCCCTGGTCAATGCGGGTGAGCGGGATGCCGGTCATCT
>JAANMV010000598.1_pt1 | contig 44501 bp, 42 predicted proteins | sample 7279661 | NCBI WGS metagenome assembly JAANMV01 (sample SAMN14094540, study PRJNA606508) | bioreactor metagenome | isolation source: A lab-scale SPAN reactor treating ammonium-rich wastewater day 121 | place: Ireland: Galway | collected 2017-05-16
GGAAGGCCTGCAGGCGGTCCACCTTTGCTGCAGCGTTCATGCTCGATGGTACAGAACGCCGCCTACGTCAGCTTCAAACAGTTAAATCACGAGCTTAGCCTCAGGGGCTGTCAAGGGCGCCCGCCGCGTCGCGTCCGGTCCTTGCGCGGCGGGCGTGGCGCGAGCGGGGCCGAGTTCAGCGTGCGGTGCGCCAGCCAGATGGTGTGGTGAGCGCCCTTGCCCGGCCGGGCGCGCACGGTATGGACGTCGACCCGGAATCCGGCGTCCCGGAGTCGCCTGGTAAAGCGCGTGTCCGGCGTGGCGGACCAGACGGCCAGCACCCCACCGGGCCGCAGGGTGCGCTGCGCGGCGGCCAGACCGGCGGGCGAGTACAGCCAGTTGTTGCCGTGGTGCGTCATGCCCTCGGGCCCGTTGTCCACGTCCAGCAGCACCGCGTCGAACGTGCCGTTGCCGCGCCTCAGCAGATCGGCCACGTCACCCACATGCACCCGCGCGCGCGGGTCACGCAGGGGGTACCCGGCGCATTCGCCGAGCGGCCCACGGTTCCATTCCACGACCGCCGGAACGAGTTCCGCGACGGTGACCACGCCGTCCGGGCCGAGGGCCTTGAGGGCGGCGGCGAGCGTAAAGCCCATGCCCAGGCCACCGACGAGCACGCGGGGCGCGGCGCGCTTTGCCACCGCGGCGCAGCCCAGGTCGGCCAGGGCGTCCTCGGACGCGTGCATCCGGCTGTTCATCAGCTCACTGACGTAGCCGGAAATCTGAATGGAGAACTCCACCATGTCCTTGCGGCGGAACAGCCGCAGTTCCTGGTCAGTGCCGGGAATGGGGGCGCTGTCGAGCAGCAGCCAGGGATTCATTGCCGGTCCTGGGCCGGGCAGGGCAGCGGAGAACCGGCCGGGTGGACACAGGTGGGGTTCTGGAGTGGGGAGGCAGGCAGGGGTCGACCGAGCACCCGAAGACTCTACCTGTAAGGTCCCCTGACTGGCCCGGCCCGGTCACACTGGCCGCCACGCCGGGCGACCCGCGAGCGCCGAATCAAGCCAGTTTGATCCTGCACTCATCCGGGGTTCAGCACAATTGCACTTGGTGTGCCGTGCTACGGTGGGCCCAACGCTGAAACTCAGCACAACCCCTGGTCCTGAAGTCGCCAACGGGCTCCCCCTCAGCTACGACACTTCATTTCGGGGAAGCCATGAACCGACCTGACGATGTCAGCCACACGCCTGTAGAGGCGCCGGACACCCAGCCGACCACGCAGGACCTCGAGGTCCTCCAGGGGCAGTCCGAAACGGCCGAGGCGATCAGCCGGCAGGCGCGGCGCCTGTTCACTCACGCTCCCACCCCCATGCTGCTGGTCACCAAGGCCGGGCGGATCGCGGACGCCAACCTGCGCGCCGGTCAGCTGCTCGGCCTGAGCCCCGAGCGCCTCACCGGCCGGCGGCTGGAGAAGTTCGTCGCGACCGGCTCGCAGTCCACGCTGGCTGCGCTGCTGAGGGGCGTCTTTACCCAGGGCGGACTCCAGAAACGCCGAACTGGTGATGGTGACCCCGGACGGCGCCATCCGGACCGTGCGTGGCGACGCTGTGCACGACCCCGGGGACGAAGGCAGCCCCGCCTGGTGCCACCTGAGTCTGACGGACATCACGGACCTGCGGGCCATCCACACGCAACTGCTCGATCAGACGGACATGCTTCAGGCCCAGCTGCAGCACCTCACGGCCCGCCAGTACCGGCTGGAACACGAGGTGCAGGACGTGATCCGCAGCACCCAGGCGCAGCTGAACCTGCACCTCGCCCGACTGCAGAACCTCCTGAAACGCCATGTCCGCGACGCGGGGCCGTCCAGCGACCTGACGCTCGCGCAGGACGCCCTGAACCGCACCCTGGGCCTGCTGGCCTCCCTGGACGGGTACGTGCAGGCCCGGCAGCTGAGGCTGCGCCCCCGCCACGTCGACCTCAACCAGGTGCTGCAGGACGTCCGGAGTGACCTCAAAGACGCCCTCGACGGCCGGACCGTGGAATGGAACACCGGGCCACTGCCCACGGTGTACGGCGACAGCCGGGCCCTGCGCATGATCCTGACCGCCTACCTGTCCAATGCCCTGAAATTCACGCGCACGCGGGAGGCCGCCCGGATCCGCCTGCTGGTGGAGGAACACGAGGGTGAGTACCTGATCGGCGTGCAGGACAACGGGATCGGGTTCAACAACCGCCTCAAGGACAAGGCCTTCGAGCTGTTCGGGCGGCTGCACCCGACCGGAGCGTACGAAGGGGCCGGCATCGACCTCGCCACTGTCCGGCAACTGTGCGACCTGATGGGCAGCCGCGCCTGGGGGGACGGCAAGGTCGACCAGGGCGCCACGTTCTGGTTCGCCTGCCCGAAAACGGACTGATCGAGCTGGGGAACAGGGCCCCTCACTCTGCAGTGAGGGGCCCCTGGACAGTGCGGTGACCCGCCGGCTTGCGGACCGGCACGCGCTGTTCTCCACACGGCGTGCCGTCCAGGCGGGTACACTTTGAGCAACTGAATTTCCACCATTGACACCATTGAAACGCCAGGAACCCGGGCGTACCGTGAAGCCCTCGAGACCGCGAGCGGCCCCACCCTTCACGCCCCGGGGCCGGTCTTCAGGAGGCTGCCCTGGACCACGCGACTGCACCCACCGAGTCGGCGCCCGTCCCCAGACCGGCAGGGAACGCCCGGCGCCCCATGACGTGAACCCGGCCGGGCCCACGCCAACTGCCGGACCCTGCCCGCGACCCCTGAGGCCGCAAGGAGGATCACCATGCACCGCCGATGGACGTGGGGACCAGCTGCACTCCTGGCGGGCGTCCTCACTGCCGCTGCGGCGCCGACCCCGGCCATCCTGCTGCCCTTCCGGGCCCTCACCCCCGGCACTCACGCCTCCGGCCAGGCGCAGGTGCACACCACGCCGGCCGGCCTGACCGTCACGGTCCTGGCGCTGGACGGCCTCACCCCCGGCGAGGCGTACACCGCGCACTATCACGCCCAGGGCGCAGACCTGGCCGCCGATCCCTGCCAGGCGCGCGGCGAGGTCACCCTCACCTTCCCCCGCGGCCGGGCCGGCGCTGCGGGCCGCCTCACGCTGCAGGTCACCGCGCCCGCCAGCCGGCTGGCCGGAACGAAGGGCGCGTCCATCGACGTTCACGCGGACAGCGCCCCCGTCACGGCGCTGCTGTGCGCCACCGTGCGCAAGCCGGCCACCACGCCACCCGCCGCTGCGGCCGTGGTGCGCCTGAGCGCCAACCGTTTCGAGCCGGCCACGCTGCGCGTCAAGGTAGGCACCACCGTCGTCTGGCAGCAGGAGGACACGGCCCTGCACAACGTGATCTCGGCCGAGCTGCCCACGCTGCGCTCCAGCGATCTGCGCCGCGGGGACACCTACCGCCACACCTTCACGCAGGCCGGGACCTTCACGTACTACTGCTCGTACCACGCGGGCATGACCGGCACCGTCATCGTCACCGATTGAAAGGAGATGTCATGAAAACCCCCCTGCTGCTCAGCCTGCCCCTGGCCGCCGCCCTCAGCGCCTGCACCATGATGGGTCCGCCCACCACCCTCACCTTCAAGCACAACCCGGTCACGGCCGACCCGCAGGCCATGGGCATGGCCGTGGTCACCACCGGCATGGACGGCATGCTGACCACCACCCTGAACCTCACGGGCCTCACGCCGGGCAAGACGTATGCCGCGCACTACCACGCGTTCGGGCCCGACTCGGCCACCGATCCCTGTGCCTCGAACGGCCCCGTGTCGGTGGGCTTCCCGTCCTTCACGGCCGACGCCGCGGGCCGCGCGACCGTGTCCGTGACCAGCGACCCGGCCAAGACCGCCGGGAACCTGGGCGCGTACATCAACGTGCATTACGGTGACGATCTCCAGGTGATTCCGCTGTGCGCACCCATCCGCACCAGCCGGACCTGACCGGCCGCCGCAACCCGAAACCGGGGCAGCCCATGGACGCCGAACCCCGGCAACGCCTGATCGAGCACCTCAAACGGCACGGCCCGACCAGCATCCGGGACCTGATGCGCACGCTCAGCCTCAGTGAGAACGCCGTGCGGCATCACCTGCAGGCCCTGGAACGTGAAGGGTACGCCTGTCGGGATTCCCTGGTGCCGCCAGAAAGCGCTGGCCGGCCGGCCGTCCTGTACGCCCTGACCGAGAAAGCCGAGCACCTCTTCCCGAAGCACTACGCCGAACTGCTCACCCTGGTGCTCGCCGAAGCCGACGCCCAGGCGGTGCTCGAACCCCTGCTCACCAGCCTCGCCCAGCGGCTGGCCGGCCAGATCGAACCGCACGTCCGGACGCTGGACCCAGTCGCCCGCCTGCACGCGACCGCCACCCACCTCAACCTGGGCGGCAACCTCAGCGACCTGACGGTCACGCCTGCCGGCTGGGAACTCCGCGCGTACAACTGCCCCTACCTCCGCGCCGGTCAGCAGTTCGAGGCCATCTGCGACATGGTGCCCCGCGTCATCACCCTCGCCACGGGCCTGCCGGCCGAGCGGCCCGCCTGCCAGCGGGACGGTCACCCCGCCTGCCTCCTCACCATCGGCCGCTGAACACCGGCCAGCAGGGCGCTTCTCCGGCGTGGTCCGGGAAGCGCCCTGATCGTGTTCACCGATCTCCTCCCAGCGCCTGACCTGCTGATCAGTCACCGCGTGTCCAGGACAAAGGTACTCAGGGCGTACTTGAGAGTACATCTACCCCCTACTAGCATTCACACACGGCAATCACAACTCACATCCAGCCGCCTGGGCTGCGTCCTCCCATCAACCGTCATTCCCAAAGCCAGGAAGGGAGTGAATCATGACCGCAGCCCACCCCACCTGGACCAGGGACGTTCCCATCAAACTTCACCCCCAAACCCGCCGGCATCAGGCCAACCGCGAGAAACTCGAGGCCGCCGCTATCCGTGAGTTCGCCAGTCACGGCCTCCGCGGCGCCAAGGTCAGCAACATCGTCGCGGCCGCCGGACTCACCCAGCCGTCCTTCTACCGCACCTGGCCCAGCAAGGAAGCCGCCTACGCCGAAATCGTCTCTCACACCCGGGAAGCCTGGTACGTCGCCGCCCGGCAGGTGCTCGACGGTCCCAGCAGCCTGCCTCTCAAGGACCGCATCTACTCGGGCGTGCACCGGCTGTTCCAGCTGCTGATGCACGACCACGAACTGACCCGGATGGTGCTGTACGAAAGCCGCCTGCTGCCCGACCGCTACGAGCCCTTCATCGAGATCTACACCGGGGTTTTCGAAACCGCCCAGCAGCGTGCACTGATCACGCAGCGTCTCCCGGCGGAAACCCTGGCGCAGGCCTATACCGCGCTGACCCGGCGCCTGTTCATGGCCCGGCTGTACACCCGTCAACTGTCCGTCGAAGCCACCTCACGCGAAATTGCCGAGCTCGTCTACCCGCTCATCCGTCAGGAGGACCTATGAAACGCACCCTTCCCGCGCTCGCGCTGCTCGGCAGCTCCGTGGCCCTGGCCGCCCTGGCCACCACGCCCGTGTTCACCAAAGCGCAGGCGGACGCCGGCGCGAAAGTCTACAAAGCCCAGTGCGCGGCCTGCCACGGCACCAAGCTGAACAACGGCGGCGCGCCCAAACTGGCCGGCCCCGACTTCATAAAGAAGTGGTCGGCGCCCACCCTGGACGACTTCTACTTCATCATGCACACCACCATGCCGCAGACCAAACCCGGCAGCCTCACCGAGAAAGAAGCCCTGAACGTGCTGGCCTACATCCTTCAGCAGAACAGCTTCAAGCCCGGCACCAAGGCCCTGACCCTCAAGGCGCTCAAGGGCTACCACTTCAAGAAGTAAGCCCTGGGCCCGCACCGGCCCTGACCACCGGCGTTCACGCCCCCACCACGCTGCCGCCCCTGTGCGGCCGCGGCCCTCAACCTGTCCCCTAGAACGCACGCTCCAACAGGAGGAACACGTATGAAAAAAGCACACCTGCGACGACTGGGACTGGGAACTGCACTGCTGCTCGGGTCGGCTCTGGCCGTGGTCGGCCCCACCCAGGAGGAACTCAACAACGCCGACGCGTCCACCGACTCCTGGCTGATGTACAACAAAGGCTACAAAGCCCAGCGCCACTCCGCCCTGGACCTCGTCAACGCCGGGAACGTCGCCGGACTCAAACGCGTGTGCACCTTCGACACCAAGGACGACGGCGGCTTCCAGGCCACCCCGCAGGTGTACAAGGGCGTCATCTTCGTCACGCAGATGTACCGCACCTTCGCCATCGACGCCAAAACCTGCAAGGCCCTCTGGATTCACAAGTACGTCACCCCGGACTCCAGCGTGCTCACCACCAACCGCGGCCTGGCCATCGCGGACGGCGTGCTGTACCGCGGCACCCCCAACGCCCACCTGATCGCCCTCGACGCCGGCACCGGCCGTCAGCTGTGGGACACCAAAGTCGCCGACTCCACCGTCGGGTACTTCCACAGTGCCGCGCCCGTCTACTACAACGGCAAGGTCCTCATCGGGGACGCCGGGGCGGACTGGGGCATCAAGGCGAAGATGCACGCCTTCGACGCGAAAACCGGCAAGAAAGTCTGGGACTTCAACCTCATCCCCACCGGTCAGGAATTCGGCGCGGAAACCTGGAAGAAAGCCGACTCGACCGTCACCGGCGGCGGCAGCACCTGGACGAGCTACACCGTCGACACGGACACCGGCCACGTCTACATCTCCGTGGGCAACCCCGCGCCCGACTTCGCCGCGCAGTACCGCCCCGGCGACAACCTCTTCACGAACTCCGTGCTCGAACTGGACGCCGACACCGGCAAGTACGTCAACCACTACCAGCAGATTCCGGCGGACGACAAGGACTACGACACGGCCGCCGCGCCCACGCTGTACGAAGTGAACGGCGAAAAGCGCATGGCGGTGCCCACCAAGGCCGGCTGGCTCTTCGGGTACAACGAGGCCGAAAAGGCCCAGGTGTTCAAACAGGCCATGATCAAGGTCACCAACCAGGAGAAACCCACCACCCGCCAGGGCCTGGCGATCTGCCCGAACTACAGCGCCGGCTCCCAGTGGTCCGGGGCGTCCTTCGACGGCGTGAACTCCCAGCTCGTCGTCCCGGCCGTGGACTGGTGCGGCGTGGTGAAGCTCGGCGAGGTGCGCCTGATCAAAGGCCAGCTGTTCTTCGGCGGATCCATGCAGCTCGACCCGGCCGACAAGGCCACCGGGCAGGTCCGGTCCTTCGACGCCGCCACCGGACAGCCGAAGTGGACCTTCAGCCTGAAAGGCACCCGCATCGTGGGCGGCGTGACCACCACCGCCGGGAACCTCACGATGTTCGGCGCCATGGACGGCACCCTGTACGCCCTGGACTCCCGGACCGGCAAGGTCCTCTGGAAGGACAACGTCGACAAGGCCCTGATCGGCGGTGGCGTCGCCACCTACAACCAGGGCGGAAAACAGTACTTCGCCGTCGTGGCCGGGAACTCCTCCAAGGGCGCGGTCGGCGGACCCAAGAACGTCACGGGCCGCGTCGCCATCTACAGCCTGCCGTGAGCAGCGGAGTGAACGAATGAGCCGACGCACCACACTGCACTGCCTGCTGGCCCTGTTCCTCACCGGCCAGGCCACCGGGGTCATCCCCGCGCTGAACAGCACGCAGGTCACCGCCGCCAAAACGGAAGCCGAAGCCATGAACATCCGCGAGAGCGGGTACGTGCTGGGCAACTACCTGCTCAAGGCCTACAACCAGGACGTGTTCCTGGCTGCCAACTCCCCCGAAGTGGACGGCATCGTCCTGAGCACGCCGTACGAACAGGTGAGATACGAAGCCTATCTGGCGCACCTGGAAAACCACCCGCTCACCGCGGCGCAGGCCACGGCGTTCGCGAAGAAGGCCAACGGCACCCTGCAGTTCCGGGTGTACTCCCACAGCCCCTATCCCGTCGAGGACGAGGAGGAGCAGTGGCAGCTCGCCTACCGCAAGGATCACATCGCGGACGACCGTGACCGGGCCAACAGCTACCTGGACTTCTACAAGACCGCCAGCCTGAAGATCGGCAACCGCACCTACGCCGCCAAACCCGTCGTGGACGGCCCGTACCGCGACTCGTTCACGCTGCCCAGCGGCGACGCCGAAACGCGCAACCTGGGCGTGGTGTTCTACACCTTCACCGTGCCTAACATGCCCAGCACGGGCGCGTTCACCCTGACCTTCCGGGACAGTCAGGGCAAACCGTACACCATCCAGGGAAACCTGAAAGACTACAAGTAACGCGTGGCGCGGCGCGGCCCCACCCGGAATAACCACGGGTGGGGCCGCGCCTGATTTGCCGGGGCAGCCCCTTTACCTGACCGGCCGCCCCGGAAAGCCGCCGTTGACCCGGGCGCCGGGCCGGACTCACCCCAGCCAGCGTTCAACTCCCCGAAATCCGATGTCCCAGCGGTACAACGGGAGGTCATCCTGTCCCGGCAGGTCCTCCTCGGCCAGCACCGTGCCCAGGTGGCTTTCCATGGCAGCCCGGGCGGCCAGGAACCTCAGGTTCAGGCGCAGCACTTCCGTCCAGTCACCCCAGGGGATCCCGGCCTGAGGTGGCCCGCCATGAAACGCGCTGAGACCCGTCCACACCAGGACAGTCTCCCGCTCCCGCACCGCGTGACCTTCCTCGCGGAGGTTCACCTCGTCCCCCGGGGTGAGCCGCGCCAGATCACGCAGCAGATCGGGACTTTCTGCGTTGCCCTGCAACCACGCGGCGTTCAGGAAGTCTTCTGCGGCGCGCCGTGCCACAGCAGAACCCCAGGCGCCCAGACGGAGGCGATGGGGACCGTACCTGGCCGGATTGAAAGTGCGGGCACCGGTCAGGCGGCCCGTCCACCACATGAGTACCCCAGCGTCATTCTCGAATTCGAACTCCATTTCCTCGCCAGGCTCCAGCGGGGTTCCGGCCGGGCACTCCCGGTAAGGCGCGGCCTGCTGAATCCACCCGGGGAGCTCGGGCTGAACCCGGAAGAAGATTTCCAGCAACTTCACGTCTCGGAGGAGGGCCTCAGGGCTCAGCCCGTCACACCCGCTCAGAGCCGCGCTCCAATGGGCCAGAACGCTGGAGTCGTTGCTGCATTTGACGGCGTCTTCGCCCCACTCAGGTGCCCAGGCGGTCTCCGAGGTGCGTTGGCACCGACGATGTGACGGTTCACGCCTCATGGTAGCTGCAGGTCTGCCTCCCCCCTCCCCCGCTGGACCCGGACTGGCAGTGAAAAACGCCAGGATCGAAATCCTGGCGCTTCTTGGTGGAGACGGAGGGAGTCGAACCCTCGTCCGAGAACCCGTTACGGTAGCTTCTACGAGTGTAGTTTCTGATTTGGATCTCGGCTCTGGGACGCGCAGAAACACGCTTCCGTCCAGCCCAGCCTCTTAAATTTCACCTGTGCTCAGAGGCGTCGGCCCAGGCTAGCCATCTTTTGTAAGTTCGCAGGACGCCAATGGCCGGGCTTCCTGGTCACTGCCTCACTTAAGCAGCGAGGGCGTAAGAAACTTCTTTGTTGCCAGTTAATGGCTTGGTCGATGATTTACGAGGCCCACGACCATCCTCGACTCGCGGCGTTCCGCTCAGCGATCCCCGTCGAAACCGGGGCGTCCCCAAGAGGAAGCGCAGTGTACCACGTCCCAGGTGAGAAGAAATGAGCGCCAGGAGGTCATGGAACGCACGGGCAGGTCATGTCGCGACGCTTGTCAGTCGCCTTCAGACCTTGGAAGCGTCCGTATCGGCGTGACGTTCCGGGTCACGCCAGTAGGCCTTCACGCGGACCTCGGCCTCCGGGTACTCCGCCTTCAGCTCGCGCTTGAGGAGCCGCGCACCGCTGACGGACGACACGCCCCACACGGCAGCCGGCGTCACCCCGAGCTGACGGAGCGCCCGGGCGCTGGCCTCGCCGGGCGGACCCTCACGGCGTACCCAGGTGACCTGGACCTGCTCCCGGGCGGGCACGTCATCCAGGTAAGTGGCGAGTTGCAGGTCGGTGAGTTCCACCAGCACTGTGACGCTCGACGTGAAGCCGCCGCGATCCAGCAGCCCCGCCAGGGTGGGAAGGCTGGTTTCGTCGCCTATCAGCACCACCTCGCCCGCCGTGAAATCCGGGAACTGCTCGTGCCACTCACCCTCTACCTGGACTTCGTCGCCAGGCTGGAGGCGGCTGGCCCAGACGGACCCGGCGGTGGCATCGTGGGTGAACACGTCGATCACGGCCCGCTGACCGGTGAGGCGGCGCAGGGTGTAGGGCCGTCCCTCGTCGGCGGTGAACATGAAGCGCGCGCAGTCGCCGGGCTGCCATGTCTCCCAGCGGTCCGTCCCCAGGTCCAAGGTGAGGCGCCGGTACGCGCCGGCCCAGGGCTCGTTGGCGTGGACGGTCCAGGTGGCCTGGCGTTTGGGGGCGTCCACCCCGAGTTTCTTCCGGGCTTCGCTGGCCAGGGCCCGGAGCGCGTCCTGGGGGCTGGCCGCGTCGGGAAAGGCCAGGAAGTGGGTGGTCGCGCGGCCCGGTGCGTGCGCGGTCACGTCAGCGCCGTCCGCGTAGAGGGCGGTGAGGGTGGCCCCGGTGGGCTGGTCGGACGGCGTGAAGGCCTGCAGGCAGTAGAGCAGGTCCTGGGTGTGGTCCTGATTCACGTGCTCGATGAGGTGGCGGATGTCCTCCCCCGCCAGGGGCGTCCTGAGGCAGGTGGTCACTTCTGTCCGAGCATGGCGCGGCTGACCTCGTTGGCGAGGGTCAGGGCGCTGAGCGGCCCGCCGAAGGTCCAGGTCTTCTCGTTCAGGGCGTAGGTGTGGCCGGACTTCACGAAGGGCAGACGGTCCCACAGGGGCCGGACGCTGGGTGCGATGAACACGTTGTCCTCCTTCTGCGCGACGTACAGGAAGCTGGTGGTGTTCAGCGTGACGAGCGGCTCGAGGCTGACTTCGGTGAAGCCGTACTGGCCGGCTGGGGCCGTCCAGGCGTTGACGAGGCCCACCTGTTCCATCAGCTGGCTGAGCATGCTGTTTTTCGTGAACAGGCGCATGGTGGGGGTGCCGCCGCGGGCGGTGAAGGCCTGCGCGAAGATGAACTTCTCCCGGGTGCGGCCGGCGGTCTTGAACTGCTGTTTCAGGCGGGACAGGCGGATGTCGAGGGTGTTGAGGACCTGCTGCGCGGTGTTTTTCCGTCCGGTCAGGCGGCCCATGGTGAGGAAGGTCTGGCGCATCTCCGCGTACTGGCTGTCCCCGGCGTAGGGGTCGAAGACGACGGTGGGGGCGATGGCGCTCAGGGCGGCGTAGTTCTGCGCGGCCCGGGATTTGGCGGTGATGATCAGGTCGGGTTTAAGGGCGCGGAGCTGTTCGAGGCTGGGCTGCTGGCGCGTGCCGACGTCCTTGACGCCCGAGGCGAACCTGGGTGTGACGTTCACCCATTCCTGGTAGCCCTTGATGTCTGCCACGCCCACCGGTTGAATGCCGAGGGCGAGCAGGTTCTCGGCGTAGGTCCATTCGAGCGCGACGATGCGCTTGGGCGTCCTGGGCGCGCAGGTTTCTCCCATGGCGTGCTGGACGAGGGTTCCGCTGCAGGCGGCGGAGGCGGTGCCGAGCAGGAGGGCGGTCAGGGTCAGGACTCGTTTCATCTCTGGGTCTCCAGATGTGGTCGGGGAGGTGGCACTGGGGCGGGCCGGCAGGCTGAAGGCCAGACTGACCTTGGCCGCACCGGCCCGGCCAGGGGTCAGTCGGACCGCCCCAACAGGCGGTCGGGAATGTGTGGGCAGTGCCCTTCTTGACTAATCCTACTAAACCACTCGGATTAGTCAAGGGAAGCGGGAATGCCGAGCGAGGAAGCGTCCGCGTTCCCCTGGAACAGAGGACTGCCCGGGCCACTTGGCCGCCTTCAGGTTTGGTAGTGCGAGTTTTTCCTGGGCCAACGGTCAGGCAACCCGGGCGATGACCCTATGCAGGCTGTTCGCTGCTCAGCCCCCGGTAGAGCGCAGTCAGGCTGTCCTGAAGAGCACCGCGCAGTTCGAGGTGCAGGGCGCTCAGCTCACTGCTGGCCAGGGCTTCACGCACGGCCGGGGCCGGCTCGCTCATGGGCTGGAGACCGGCGATCAGCGCCTGCGTATAGGTGAGCAGGCGGATGCCGCCGCCGGCTGGCAGGCCGGGCAGCGCCTGCTCGATCAGGGGAGTGAGGTCGTGCAGCTGCCCGGCGAGCCAGCGTTTGTGGGTGGTGGCGCGGGTGGCACTGATGTTGTGTTCCAGCAGACCGGCGAGCAGGGGAATCAGGCGCGGCAGCGCGGGCGTGTCCTGAAGCATGATGGTCACGAGGGTCGCCAGCGTGGCAGGCGTGTGGGTGCCGCCCAGCCGCAGGTGCTTTCCCAGGGTGGTGAGCCACTCGCCCAGCAGAGTCTCGTACAGGTCCAGGAAGAGTGCTTCTTTGCTGGGAAAATATGAGAACAGTGCCGCCTTGGTCAGGCCGACACGGTCGGCGATCTGGGTCAGGGTGAGGTCGGGGTAGCGGGTGGTGGCGAGGAGCGCGTGGGCTTCGGCGAGGATCTGTGCGCGGCGGGCCGCTTTGGCTTGATCGGAACGGGCGCGCGCTTGAGCAACCATAGGTCAATTCTATGGGGCAAACCATCGAGCACGCAATAAACGCAGTTTTTCATACTGATGTTGACTTAATGACTGCCGGTAACTAAAGTTAACTGACCGCCGGTAAGTGAATTGACCATCCTTGCCGACACTGTCCAAGAACCAGGAGACCCAGATGACCATTCCCCCATCCACCTCCCATCCGCGACGCACCGCCCTGATCACCGGAGCCAGCGGCGGCATCGGTGAAAGCCTCGCCCGGCAAATCGCCGCGCACCACGTCGACGTCATCCTCGTGGCCCGCACCCGGCCCAAACTCGAGACACTCGCCCACGAACTTCATGCCGCCCACGGCATTCAGGCCACCGTCATCGCGCAGGACCTCACCGCACCGGACGCGGCCGAACGCATCGAAGCGCAGGTCCTGGCCCAGGGGCTCACCGTCGACTTCCTGATCAACAATGCCGGGTTCGCCTCCTACGGCGAATTCCACACCCTCCCCCGCGAGCACGAGCTCAACCTGATCCAGGTCAACATCACCGCCCTCACCGACCTCACGCACCGGTTTCTGCCCGGCATGGTCGAGCGCCGCCGCGGCCGGGTGCTCAACGTGGCCAGCACCGCCGCGTTCCTCCCCGGGCCGCTGATGGCGGTGTACTACGCCAGCAAGGCCTACGTCCTGAGCTTCTCCGAGGCCCTGAACGAGGAACTCCGCGGCACCGGCGTACATGTCACCGCCCTATGCCCGGGCCCGGTGCAGACCGGCTTTCAGGACCGGGCCAAGATGCAGGACAGCCGCCTGATCGCCGGCAAAAACCCCCTCCTCGCCCCCATGATGGATGCCGACACTGTCGCCCGCGAAGGGCTCCAGGCGATGTTCGCCGGGCAGGCGGTGCGCGTGGTGGGCCCCATGAACACAATCCAGACCCTCCTTCCACGTCTTCTGCCTCGCAGCGTCGTTCCGCGCCTAGTGAAACAAGTCCAGGCCCGGGCACACTGACCCGCACGGGCCCGCAGTTCAGCCTCTGCCCTGGAGGAGCCTCAACGGCCTCATGGTTCCGCTGGGGTGAAGGACTCAAGTGGCTGGGGATCCTGGAGGAGCGGCAGGTCAGGCACATGAGGGATGACACGAAACGGTCGTGTCACCCCCTTCGCCCATAGTGGGTTCCGGCGCCCCAAGGGATCCCGACAGCCGTCCCCTACGCACCAGGGTTCTGGCCCCTTCCTGCAATCGGGACGAATGAACGGTCTGGAGCAGGCGTCCATGTATCCTGGGTGCACCCTGCCTGTGGGAACGTCGTACGGCCCGATACCTCATCCGTGTGAGCCGTCGCCCGCTGTCCACGTCTCCGGCACTGCTCAAGGACGTCCCATGCCCGCACCCGATGCCGCCACTCCCTGCCTCTCCCCTGCCGGTCGTGCCAGGACCCGTGCCAGTACCTCCAGACGAGTGCAGCACAGCTTTCAGGTCAGACCAATCAACCTGCCCGCCAATTCTGCGGCCGGTCATGGAGAAGACTTCAGGTGACCGCTTTGCCAGCCACACAGCTACATACTGTGGGCGACATCCAGTTGGCTTACGTCGACTCGGGTGGCCCGGGCACGCCGGTCCTGCTGGTGCACGCCGCCTACCTCTCCAAACAGGCCTGGGAAGCGCAGTGGACCGCCCTGAGCGCACACCACCGGGTGATCGCCGTGGACCTCCGCGGACATGGCGAGTCCAGCGCCGGCATCTGGCCCTTCAGCATTCCCCTGGTGGCCGAGGACCTCGCTGGTCTGCTGGACGCCCTCGGCATCCGCCGGGCCCACGTGTGCGGTCATGCCCTCGGGGGCATGGCGGCCCTGCACCTGGCCCTGCAGCACCCCGACCGCGTCCGCTCCCTCGTCCTGGTCGACACCACGGCCAGCGTGCAGTCCACCGTCATCCAGGCCGTCACCGCGCAGCTTGCCTGGCCGGTCATCGCCCTGACCGGCATCCGGCGGCAGGCCACCCTGATGACCCGCGCGCTCGCCCCGAACGACCAGACGCTGCAGCGGACGCTGCTTCGTCAGATCCTGACGTTCGAGGATCGTCCGGAAGCTTACCGGGTCATCTGGGACGCGATGATGAGCTTCGAGCTGCTGGCTGACCTGCCCAGGATCACCTGCCCCACCCTCATCCTGATCGGCGGGCGGCATCCTGTGACGCACGGACAGGCCCGACGGCTGCAGGCAGGGCTTCCGGATGCCGAGCTGCGGGTGATTCCCAGGGCTGGCCACCTCGTGACCATGGAGCAACCCGCGGTCGTGAACGACCTCCTCCTGCGCTTCTGGAACGAGCGCTCTGGACCTCCCCCTCTGGTTTAAAGGGCAGGGGGCTGTACGACAGCCAATGAACTGGAGACCGGTCAACAGCTTCCGTGTCGCGGAACACACCCACGGCCCCCTGACGACTCAATGGGCTTGGGGGTGGTCAACCAAACCTGGGGCGGTGCGTGCGTCAAGCAGCCCCTCGGTGCCGGCCAGCCACGGTGCCCAGGGCTGACGCACCAGAAAGCCTTCCAGCGCCTCCCGCGCCTCGGGGGACGCGTAGACCACCGGCTGCCAGAAGCGCTCCGTGTCCACCACGCGGTACTCGCCCTCATCAAACACGAGATGCCGCGTCCCTTCCCCAGAATCCGGTTGGACCTGAAGGACGGTCGCGAGCCACCCTCGTTCCCAGGCGGCTGTCGCCACGTCCTGAATGCTGACCGTGAAGACGGCACGGCACTCGGCTTTGGTGAAGTCATCGTGGTACACGGCCCCACCGTGCCGGGCGAGGCCGCTGCTGGCGGATGGGCCGTTGTAAGCCTTCAGGATCAGCTCGTCGCCGCAGCCCGCCAGCAGCATGGAGATCTGAGTGGCGCGGTCCGGGCGGTACACGAGCGGTAGCGGGCATGGTGGGTGAGGGGAAGGCAGAAGAATACGGACATACGGCTCGCTGCCGTCGACCAGCTCCAGGGCCCAGAGGGCCGCATCGTCCCAGTCCACCCGATCGGCAAGGCGACGCTCGGCATGCACCGTCACGCCATACGTCACGTGCAGGCCAGCGGACACCGGAGCAGCGTTCGCGCCAGCCAGGGCGGTGCCTTCATGTCCGGGGATTGTGTACTGCACCACCCGCGCCATGACCAAGGGCGGCAGGGGATGATCGCCCAGCCGCGCCGCCTGAACCGTCACACCGAACGGGTCACCGACCGTGAACTGTGCATCACAGGTCACCGCCAGCTGATCAAGCGCCGGGGCCAGCCCTGAGGGCCGTCGGCGCAGGGACGCAAGCTGCCTGGCCAGGCCGGTGAGACCGACGGCCAGAACAAACAGGCCAGGCAGGGCCCACAGCAGCAACCAGCCGCCCGGCAGACTCCAGAGCACGGCGCGCATACCTAAAGCGGTCAACAGGGCCAGCACCCCGGATGCCACCAGGAAGGCCGCCCACTCGGTTGCCGACGCCGGGGGTGCAGGCGCCGGAGCCTCAGGCGGTTGCAGCTGGAAAACATGCCGCCGTGGCCGCAGCGCCGGCAAGCTGGGAGGCGTGCCCTGGGGCGCAGCGGGCAGTGCGGACCAGTCACCGTCCGGCCAGTCCTCCAGCATCCACCAATCCAGGTCCGTGAATGGAGGAAAGGGATGATGTCGAGAGTCGCCCTCCACCACCAGGACAGTGCCGCGCCGCCCCTCGGGCGTGGCCGGCTCGAACGCGAAGGGACTGACGTCAGGCCGCAGAGCCCACCGGCTCAGCGCGGCATCCAGGATCAGGGTGTCCCCATGCAGGCGCGCCGCGTGAAACCGGCCTCCTGTCGCAGACAACAGCGGAGCCAACCTCACCCCGAAGTGCTGCTCCAGGCAGCCGATCTGCTGCGGCAGGCTCAGGGGTGGCCCTTCGGCGGCGCTCATTCCGAGCAGCATTTCACAGGCGCACGTTTGCCGGACAACGGTCAGGCGAAATCCGGAGGAGGGTGTCAGGCCGGTCTCCTGAAGTGCAGCGGCCCTGGCTGGAGGTCCCGAGGGAACCGGTGGCCAGGGCATCCTGTTCGTCGCACCGGACCAACCCGGCCTGTGGGCTCTGGGGCAAAGCAACAGTGTGCGGCCAGCAAGTCTTGCCGGCCGCACACTGTTGCTCCTTCTGGGTTCAGGCGGTCTGGCGGGCGTGGCGGAAACCGAGCAGGGAGAGCAGCACCAGGATCACGGCGCCGACGTACGCGACGATGCTGGCGGTGCCGGCGATGCTGGCCATCGTGCCGAACGCGTAGGCATTCAGCAGCATGCCACGCAGGGTGTTGCCCATGAACAGCGTCTGCCGCAGTTCGCCGAGCTTCTGGGCTTCGGGGGTGCTCTTGTCGGTCATCTGGATGTACTCGCCGGACACTTCCTCGTAGGTGCGGCCGCCGGACATGCCGTTCATGTGGGCGCCAATGTAGTGGTCGGCGAAGGCTTTGGCCTGTTTGCCGGTGGTCATCTCCTGACCGGCGTAGGCTTCCAGGGCGGCCTTGTCTTCCGGTTTGAGGGACTCCAGGGCGGGACCGGCGGGCATGGTGATCTTCTGGGACGCGAGTTGGTTGTGCACTTCGGCATTGATGAAGCTGCTGGCGGTCGTGAGGAGCACTCCGCCGATCAGAAGGACAGCGGCGAGGGCGAGACCAACGTAGGAAATCAGGCGGTCGAGGACACTGCGGTTCATTTGTTCACTCTCCGTGGGTCGAGCAGGGGCGGCGTCTTTCAGACGGTCCGGCAGGCGATGGAGGCCCGGGAGCGGCCCTCTTCGTCTGACAATGTTTTAACGTAAAGCGTTTTTGCTGACGAGTGACATTTATCCGGAGCGGCGATCCACGCCCGGTTCATGCCCGCGTCTCCCCTACCCGCCCGCGATGTCAGTGGCCTGAAGCGCACATTCTTCCTTTGGCTCCGAATGTTCGCCGACACGCGCCGGCCGGAGCTTTGGCCACCCATGTTCGAGGGCTCCCGTTCGTGATCAGGCTCCAGCGGCTATCAAACTGCATCAACGGAATAACCTGGCGACTCCGGCGATTGTGAAACAGGGCAGACTTCCCGCCCGGCATTTTGAGACCTTTCCACAGACCCGGCCTGTGCCAGGAAACCAGGAAACTCCGTACCAGTAGGCACCCCGCACGTGCCCCTCGGCCAGTCTGGTGCAGGTGACAATGATGCCAGAGGTCAGAGGCCAGACTGCGCCCATGCACCTGTCGACCCACCCCGAACCTCTGCTGGAACGCGCCAAGTGGCGCAGCCTCGACGGCCAGTGGAACTTCGCCTTTGACGACGACGGCGTCTGGCAGCATCCCGAAGACGTCCAGTTCGACCGCGTGATTCAGGTTCCGTACGCTCCGGAAAGCGTTCGCAGCGGCATTCACGACACCGGGTTCCACCCGGTCGTGTGGTACCGGCTGGACCTGCACCTGCAGGCCGACGAACACGTCACCCCACACGGGGCAGACGGCCGTCTGATCGTGCACTTCGGCGCGGTGGACTGGCGCGCCTCCGTCTGGGCGGACGGTGCTCTCGTGGCCACGCACGAAGGCGGCCACACACCATTCACGGCCGATATCACCCGTCAGGCCTCCCGGGCACAGGCCGAACAGCGGCCGGTCCGACTGGTCGTGCGCGCGGAGGACGATCCGCAGGACCTGTCCAAACCGCGCGGCAAGCAGGACTGGCAGCGTGAACCGCATTCGATCTGGTACCCGCGCACCACCGGCATCTGGCAGACGGTCTGGCTGGAGCACGTCCCGGTCAGCTACCTGCGGCGGCTGAAACTCGCCGGTGACATGGAAGGCTGGAGAGTCGCCCTGGAAGCCGACGTTGCGGGCCGCTGGCAGGAGGGTATGGAGCTGCGCGTCGTGCTGAAAAAAGGCGAGCAGGTGCTGGCCCGCGACCGATACGAACTGCAGCGCCCGGACATCGCCCGGGTCGTGCCCCTGCCCGACCCGGGCATCGACGACTTCCGCAACGACCTGCTGTGGAGCCCGAACCATCCGGTGCTGATCAGCGCGACCGTGCAGCTGCTCTCGGAGAGCGGCGCCGTCATCGACGAGGTGCGCAGCTACACGGCGCTGCGCAGCGTCGGGGTGCGCGGCGGGAGATTCATGCTCAACGGCCGGCCATGGTACCTCAAGATGGTGCTCGACCAGGGGTACTGGCCGGACTCCCTGATGACCGCCACGGACGAAGAACTGCGCCGCGACGTGGAGCTCACCCGCGAACTGGGTTTCGACGGCGCCCGCAAGCACCAGAAGATCGAGTCCCCGCGTTACCTGTATTGGTGCGACGTGTTCGGCCTGATGGTCTGGGAGGAGATGCCCAGCGCGTACCGCTTCACGCCCGAGGCGGTGCGCAGACTCAGCCGCGAATGGGAGGAGGTGATCGAGCGTGACATCTCCCATCCGTGCATCGTGGCGTGGGTGCCGCTCAACGAATCCTGGGGCGTGCCCAACCTGCCGACCAACCCCGCGCACCGGGATTACGTGCAGGGCCTGTACTACCTGACGCGAACGCTCGACCCCTCCCGCCCGGTGATCGGGAACGACGGCTGGGAGCATGTGGCGACTGACATCGTCACGGTGCACGACTACGCCGCCGATCCGCAGGTCCTGCAAAGCCGGTACGGCACGCTCGCGCAGACCGCCACCACCCTCGAAGGTCTGGACCCGGCCGACCGGGCGGTGCTGCTGCCCGGCTTCAAGCCGGCCGAGCATCCCGTGATGCTCTCGGAGTTCGGGGGGATCGCGTACTTCCCGGAAGGAATTCCGGCGGGATCGGCCTGGGGGTACAGCACGGCCGACAGCGAGGAGTCCTTCATCGACGCGCACCTTTACCTGATGGCGGCCGTGCACGCCTGTAAGGGGCTGTCGGGCTTCTGCTTCACCCAGCTGACCGACACCTTCCAGGAACGCAACGGGCTGCTCAATCCGGACCGGACGCCGAAAGCCGAACTGCGGACGCTCGCGCGGAGCAATCAGGGACTGCGGCCCCAGCGCGATACAGGGCTCGACCCCAACCTCAATCCGGCAGGCTACGGGGACCTGTGGCATGAACGGCACGGCGAAGTGGTGCCCGGCGACGACTGAACGCGGCCATACCCGGAACTGATTTGCGCCGCAAGGCAAAATGACTCGCCGCGGACCATCACGGGGCACCGGGTGACGCTGCAATAACGTCACCCGGTGCTCTTGAACGTGTCACGGGTGTGTTTCAATCGGAGGCTGATTTCGAATGAACATGCTGCCCTGCACGTCGGCCATCCCTCCGCCTGCTGTCCAGTCCGCTGGGAGCTGACGACACGATATTTGCTGAAATAACGCGACGCGTGAGCCGCCTGCCCGGGTCCCTCGCGTCTTGCCCTTCACTTCTGGGTAAGCTGAGGGCGTGAAGACCGTGACCGTGTTCAACCACGCGGGTGGCGCCGGCAAGACCAGCATCGTGAGGGACGTCGGGTATGAACTGGCCCAGGCCGGGCACCGCGTGCTGTTGATCGACCTCGACCCGCAGGCAAATCTGACCGGCTGGCTGGGCGTCGAGGGCGTCACCAGAGACGAGACGGTCTACCCCGTGGCTGTGGAAGGCAGTGCCCTGCCGCAGCCCAGGCTGGTGCACGGCCTGTCCCTGATTCCCTCGCATGTCAGCCTCGCCGTCGCCGAAGGTCAGATGATGGGCCGCGTCGGCGCCCAGGTCCGGCTCCGCAGGGCCCTGCACGATGTTCGGGACGCCTACGATCTCGTCATGATCGACAGTCCGCCCAGCCTTGGCCAGCTCTCGATCCTCGGGGCGCTCGCTGCCGACCACATGATCGTGCCGGTCCCCACCCGACAGAAGGGGCTCGACGCCATGCCTGGACTCCAGGGCGCCTTCGCGGAGTACCGTGAAGTCCGGCCCGATCTCACGGTCGCCTTGTACGTGCCGACCTTCTACGACGCCCGCCGTCTGCATGACCGTGATGTGCTGGCTGACCTCGAGGCCTTCCTCTCGCCCCTTGCTTCCCCGGTCCCGCAGCGTGAGGCAGTCTGGCTCGACTCCACCGCGCAGGGGGCGCCGGTCGGGGCTTACGCACCGAAAAGCCCGGTTCACCTGGACATTCAGCGGTTGAGCCGCGACGTGGCCCAGGCACTCGGCATGAGCTACGAGGTCACAGCATGACGCGGCGGACCCGTCCCGAACGCAAACGCAACCTTGAGGGTCTGCTGGGCCAGGACGCCCTGGACCTCACCCGGCCCGCTCAGGCCCAGCGGCACCTTCCCGTCACGGAGTTGCATGCTGGGAAAGGTCAACCCCGGCGGGAATTCGATGACGCGGCCCTCTCCTCACTCGCGCAGAGCATCCAGACGTCCGGCGTGCTTCAACCGTTGCTCGTCCGGCCGGCCGGGGAGCGGTACGAGATCGTCGCGGGGGAGCGGCGCTGGCGCGCGGCTCAACTCGCTGGCCTCACCGAGGTGCCGGTCGTCATCCGTGACCTGACCGACCCGGAGGCCCGTCAGATCGCCCTGATCGAGAACCTCCAACGGGAGGATCTCAACACGGTCGATGAGGTCGACGCCAAGCTTGAACTGGTCGCCGGGACGCTCAGCCTTACCCGGGAACAGGCCCGCCACCGCCTCATGCAGCTGCTCCGTGAACCGCACGGCTCCGATCACGAGGCCCTTGAAGTGCTGTTCCAGGCCCTCGGAGAGCAGTGGACTTCCTTCGCCCGGAACAAGCTCAAGATCCTAAACTGGCCGGCACCCCTGCTCGACGCGGTCAGAGGCGGCCTGCCCTACACCCTCGCCCAGCTCATCGCCCAGGTGGACGAGTCCCAGCAGGACGCCCTGATCACCCTGGCCCTGAGCGGGGCCACGAGGGACGAAGTCAAACAGGCCATCCGTACCCTGAAAGACGAGCCGCAGGTCTCCCCCACTCAGCGCGTGGCGCGCCGCCTCGGCAGTGCCCGGTGGCTGGCTGCGTTGAATGACAGTGAGAAGAAGGACCTTGAAGCCTGGCTGGCAAAAATGCCGGCCTCGATCAAACGGCAACTCGGGTAACGAGAGACGTTCTTTCATCAAAGAACAACTGCCCGGTCGGTCGACCGGGCAGTTCTGCGTTTCAGGATTTCAAGGTACCGGCGGACCGCCCGGACCTCGTCAGGTCATCAAGGGCGCTGCAGCGCAAGCAAGCGCAGGTCCGGTTCAAGCGAAGGCATCGGGAGGGCTTCCTGGCCCACAGGGCGGGCCAGGTAAGCCCATGGAAACCACAGGGTGCCGATGGGCCGCCACCCTTCACGTTGAAGGGCCCGGCGCGCGGGATCGAACGCCATGACGCGGCAGTGTTCCCACTGTTCTCCCGAATGCTCAACGTCGTGGTAGAGAGGCCCAAACCCGACGGAATGCCACCCGTACCGGCCGAGCCGGTTCAGGGTATCGATCTCGGTCGAGGCGGTCAGGGGTGTCACCCGCCTGACCTGGCGCTCCGAGTCGGGAACGGCTGACCCTTTCCCAAACCGCTGCTGAGCGGCCTGTCGGGTCATGTCCAGAACCTGTCCGATCGCTTCCCAGCTGTGCCCGGCTGTGCGGGCCGACGACACTGCTGCCTGAAGCAACGCCTGCACGTCTTCCTGGGCCTGAGCAGTTACGCGGATAAGGTTCAGGTGCCCAGCTACCGGATGCTCCTCCAGCTCTGGGAGGGTGGCGGCGATGGTCTCCGCCAGTCGGTCCCTCAGGGGGTCATTGAGGGTCATGAGGGCTGCGGCCAGGACCCAGGACGGTACTGAGATACACGCCGGCGAGGATCAGCAACACGAAGGCAGCTCCCAGCAGAATGAACCGGATGAGACCGTCACTGTTAGCTGAGAGGGCAGCGCAGACCGCACTGAGACCACCAGAGAGAGCGGCGTACGCGCCGCCATAAGGGCTTTTGGGTTGCCCGGTCATATGTCAATCCTATATTGACATCGAGAATACGTCAAGTCTAAATTGACAAAAGGGGAGTGGCAGTCAGGGTGGACCTGGGCTGCAGCACTGGTCCTCAAGACGAGCATCAGGGGCAATGATGATGGCGTTCTTAGATCAAAGAACTGGACTGGGAGGCCCAACAGGACACCGTTGCAGAGCCTTAAAAGGGAAGCGGCAAGTGGCTCCGTCCAAGGAGCCGGCTTATCTGTTCATCTGAAGGTTAGGGGGAGGGGAGAGGCGGAACCTGCCACAGGAACGTATGTCATCCTGTCCTGGCTTGAAACCCATAGTCAAATCACTCTGAGAGCAGCTTCTTGGGCTCATTGAACTTCGGACAGTCTGTCCACCGCATGTCCACCAGTACGCCTTCCCCGTGAGGCCGCTAAGATGGACCACGCTCCCAGCGGACGGGCCCTCGGGAAGGGTGCTCTAACCGCCGAGCAGGGCTTCCTGACCCTGACGGCGCCGCTCGCCCGCGTCCTTGACCAGGGCTTTCAGGAAGGGCTCGGTGCGTCCCTCGAACACGGCTGCCATCATCTCGCGTTCCACGACCGACGCGTCCAGCACGCCCTCCAGGATCGCCTGATGCACACCACTCAAGCGGGCAGCACCCAGCTTCACCACGTGGACACCCCCCAGGAGGCGGAGCCGGGCGAGAATGGCGTCGGCCTGTTCCGCACGGGGCAGCGACCGCAGCGCCTCCTCACGTGCGCGGCGCACCGTCTCGACGTCATCCTCCACGGGGGGGACCACCATCGTCCGGGTTGTCGCTGGCGTGACCGCGGTGGGGGAGACGAACCCTTCCGGGTCAGGGAACCGGGACCCGTCATCTTTGAGGATCGTCACGACGTACCCTGAGCGGTTCTTGATGCGCGTACGGTCCCTCTGCAGCAGGAATTCGGCCTTGGCGAGGCGGTGCAGCAGTTCCTCGCGGGGCACGCTCTGCACGATGCCGTTGGCGACGGCCTCACCGATCCCGTGCCGCAGAATCCGGGTGACGAGGTCCAGGCCGAAGGACGGACCGTCACCGAAGCGGTAGATGATCTCCTGCCGGCTACCCGAGCCCTCGTACTCGACGTCCGCGAGGTAACCGCAGGCCTTCAGGTCATCGTGGGCCTTCTCGAGGGTGCGTTTGATGCGGCTGGGCACCAGGTCCTTGAGCTTGCATTCCTGGCCCCAGTCCGCCAGGGTCATCCGGAGTTCCATGGTGACGATCTGAGGGTCCGTGGGGTCGTACCGTTTGGCGTCGAGCAACCGGTACACGCTGCGGGCCAGTGGACGCACCAGCTGGTTCAGGAGCACCGGATCAAGCGGTTTGATGTACTGGGCCCGGACGCTCTGCACCAGGGCCTTGGGGAGGCGCACGTGGATCACGCTGCCCTTCCCGAGCATCTGATCCACGCTGTCGTAGGCCAGGCCCTCGATCAGCGAGAAGGTCTGGGTGGTCCAGCGGCGCTGGGTGTGCGCACGCCAGGCATTCTGGGTGAGGAATTTCGCGCTGTTGAGCCGGTGAAGGCTGGAGCGCAGGATCTGGTAGTACCGGCCTCCAGTGTCCAGACCGGCACACTGCAGGATCTGGTGCGGGGTGGCGACCACTTCTCCGCTTTCCGGCGCGCCCTGCTCCACGAAGATCGTGAGCAGCCCGTTCATGATGTCGCCATCGAGCCCGTGCGGCACTCCGCCAAATTCACTGGGGGCGACACAGGAGAGGAGGGCCGGCTGACCGTCCACCTCGAAGGCCACCTCCCAGCTGGTGTAATCGTCCGGGATTCGTTCCTGAACGCTGATCAGGGCGAGGCGCCCGATGTTCAGTTCGTCGATGCGGTCCGGCCGCTCCGGCAGGGGAGGGTTTCGCACAGCGGCCGGGGTCGGAGCGGTGGAACCGGACGGCTTCGCTTTCACGGTGGTTCCACTATAGGTCACGGCAACGCTGATGTTGAAGTCATGTGATTGAAAAAAGAGTAGTGATGAATAAAAAGAATGATCATCATCAGACAAATGGCAAAATCTCCGTCCTGGCCGACTGTTGGACGGCCGAACTGACCGAGATGTCCGAACTTCCGACCCAAAAACTGACCGAGATGTCCGAACCCAATTCTCAAAACTGGCCGAGATGTCCGAAGTCACCCCTCTTGATTGGCCGAGATGTCCGAGGGTGTACTGGCCGAGATGTCCGTGCATGCGCGGGTGTGCTGGCCAAGATGTCCGAACTGCCGCGGGCTTTGCGTGAGCCGATCTGACCGAGATGTCCGAACTTTGGCCAGATTTCTGCTGGTTGCTGTTCGGACATCTCGGTCAGTGGCAGAAACTCCCCCTACACAGGGAAAGGCGTCCTGCTGGGCGAAAATTCGCAGTGACAGATGAACTCTCCAAGATGTCCGAACAAGACTGACCGAGATGTCCGAACCTCCAGCTGTCTCATGCTCGTTTCGCTCCCCTGGTGCTGGCATCTTCATCAAAGGTCGGACATCTCGGTCAGTTCCGACCAGAACCAGGGTGAACTGGCGGGTCATGACCTCTGACTTCCCCAGCTGTTCGGACATCTCGGTCAGTTCTGACCAACGTAGGCCTGCTAGAGGGCTGCAGCTCCCCAGCTGTTCGGACATCTCGGTCAGTTGCTGGGACCTGCTGCCGGAGAGGTCTGGCTTTCTGATCGTTTCAGCCGCAGATCACGGCGTCCTTCGGGTGGGCAGCGGTGGCGCGCGAATGCTGCCCAATGCCGCCACAGAGCGGCACCTGAACAGTGGACCGCGAAGGATGGCAGACCTCAGCTGTACGTTATTTGGTCAAAGAACGCGTACTCCGCATGGAGGCGGAGCACACATTGAGTCGGACTTATCGGGGCAGGCATCACCGGGGAGCGGGATCAGGAATACCGGAAACGGCGACAGAGCCGTCTTTCTTTCACGGCAAGGGGCTACCGGAAGGTGTCCTGGAAAGCGCGGAGGTTGGTTTCCTCCCACGGCATGGCGAACACGGCGAAGACGACCTCCTGGAATGCTCCCCGGTGACGCCCGGTGGTCAGCAGCGACCGGAAGGTCCGCGCGACATGCAAGGGGTCGTTGCGGAACGCCCCACACCCCCACGCTCCCAGCACCAGGCGGTTGCACCGCTCCTCCCGGAACAGGGAAAGCAGGAGGGACGCCCGCCGCTCGATGGTGGCCTGGGCCTCAGGAAAAAGCCGGGTGAATGCCTCCTGCCCGAGCCCCCGCAGGTTGGGGGCGGCCGCAGTGAGGACGTCGAGGTGATGCGGCTGCGACAGCCACTGGCCGTCCTCGTCGCGAAAGACCGCCACGTTCCGCGCGAACATCAGGTGGTCCGTGTACAGCCGGTCGGCCTGACGCTGGTGCATTTCGTAGTACTCCGGGTGCAGGCCCAGGGCGGCCGGCAGGGCGCTGGCGCGGCACAGGCTTTCCTCCTGCGCGGCCGACCCGGTCAGGAACCCGCCGCCCAGCGAGGTGGCCGACGCGAAGTTCAGCACGGACACCGGAGAGGAATCCTCGGAAAGGAGACGCCGGGCCGCGGTCAGGGTGGTTTCGCGGGTGACCGTGATCCGGGTGTCCTGCGTCCCCGGCTGAGAGAAGGCCTCGGTGGCCATCAATTGGGCAGGTGTGAGGAGGCGGGTGCCGGCGGCCGTCCGGGCGAGGTGAGGGGCGAGATCCACCCGGCCGGACGGGCCGTCGTACGCCTGGGCCTGCAGGGCAGCGACCGTATCATGGGCGTCGCGAATCAATTTCTGGCGGTCGAGGGTATTCAACGTGGCCTCCGGATGAGCGGCGAGGAAGGGGAGCACTCAGCGTGAAACAGGAAGAGCATGCGAAGGGCGTGCTCTCCCGGGCAGTCCGGCTTACTGCCGGCGTTTGCTGCGCGTGCGGGCGTCAACCTGACTCAGGGCCCGCTTGCGGGACAGAGCGGCGTCCCCGGAGGCCATCGCCCCAGCCACCGCCTGCAGGTCCTGCAGTTCATGATGCAGAACCTCCGCGGACATGGGGGCCGACGCGATCAGACCCTGCACGGACCGCAGGTGCTCCTGCGCAGCGAAGAGGTCCCCTCGGTCCATGGCCGAGACCGCTTCCCGCTTGAGGCGGGCGGCCTGCTGCAGCGCCTGCGCTTCCAGGACGGCCGGGTCTTCCGGGAGGGCCTCGTACGCGGCGGCGTCGAGAAGCGGCAGGTCCAGCTGTGCGCGGCGCGTCTGGCGTTTCCCGTCCGTGCCCGTCCAAGCCAGGCGCACCCGGGTGACGCCCAGCGTCCTGCCGGCCGGTTGCGCCGGCGCGGGCACCGTGAGGGTGACCACCACCTCCACCGCCCGTCCGTCCACCAGGTTCGGCAGTTGCAGCCGGCCGTAGGTGTTCCTGGTCAGGGCGGTCAGGACATCCTGGACCTGGACGCCGAATTCCGGGTTGGGCTCGAGACCCAGGCTGACCATCCGGCCGGTGGTGCGGGTCAGGCCCTGAAGCTCCTCCTCGAAGAAGGTCGGGAGCCGCGCGGGGTCCTCGACGTGCTCGAAATTTCCGTCGCCAGCGTCGGCGATGGCCAGCAGCAGTTCCTCGTCGTAGTGCGCGCCGAGGCCGATGGCGGTCGTGCTGATGCCCCGTTCGGTGAGGCCGCGCACGTCCCGCGCAATCTCGCCGCGGTCCGTGACACCGGCGTTGGCCTGCCCGTCGCTGAGGATAATCACGCGGTTCAGGGCGCCCGGCGTGAGGTGCTGCGCGACCTGCGTGGCGCCTTCCAGCCAGCCGCTGTGCAGGTCGGTGGAGCCGCGGTCGTCGATCCCGTCGATGGCGCGGATGATCGCCTCCCGGTCCGTGACCGGCTGACTGGGCACGATGACGTCCACCTGCTGGTCGAAGGCGACCACGCTGACCCGGTCGTCCGGGCGCATCTGCCGCACGGCGGCGACTGCAGCCTGGCGGGCCATCTGGAGCGGCGTGCCGCTCATCGAGCCGCTGCGGTCGATCACGAACGCGAGGTTCAGGGGTGGACGCCGGGTGGTCTGCCCGGACGTGGGCGCCGGGTGAACGCGGATCAGCAGGGTCAGGGTGGTGGTGTGCCCGGCGAGCAGGGCGGGACGAAGGGAACGGAACTCGATGCGGGGGGTGGTCATCTGGGCCTCCTGAGGTGGTCGAGGGCGTCGAGGAACAGCTGGGCAAGGCGTTCTTGCTCAAGCCGGCTTCTGGGGAGTCGGAAGTCAGTCCGGACGTGCACGTCCAGGCCAGGAGCAAGAGGCAGGCGGGTGTACTGCACCGGGGTAGAGGCGGCCGGTGCCGGGGATGGTGCGGCGGGTGCTGGAGCGGCTGCGACGGGGCGGCGCAGCTGTGCGAGGTAGTCCAGGGCGGGATTGCCGGGCTGGACGGCCAGCTGGGTCTGCCCGGCGAGCAGGGCCTCGAGGTCGTCGTCCGTGCGGGACTGCAGGGTGTCCTGAAGGGTGGCGGCGCTGAACCCGTCGGCCATCAGGCGCCGCAGGGTGAGCAGTTGCAGCAGGTGCCGGCGGGTGTAACGGGCTTCCCGGCCCTGTTTCAGGGGCTCGTCCAGGAGGCGCTCGGTGGTGTAGTGGCGAACGAGGCGGGCGTTGACGTCGTCTTTGGTTCTGCCGGCCTTGCCGGTGGGCAGAATGTCGGGGAGGAACTGGTTGGCAGCATCGACGAGGTCGTCGAGGGTGCCGGTCCAATCCCTGCGAAGGGTGAGCACGGACATGACCCACACTAATGCTGACAATATGGATTGTCAATATCCATTCTGATTGTCAAGCTGGACTTCTTGAGTCAGGGCGTACGGTGGGCACTGAAGGCCACTCGCAGGCGCTCCATCGCCTCATCCCCCAGCGCGGCGCGCACCAGGGCATACGAGTGGTGGTGCTTCGCAGGCCACTGCGAGACCGGCACCTCATCCCCGTAGTAAAGGTAGTCCCAGGCGACCGCCTCCCAGCTGCTGCACCGCAACCTCAGGTCTCCCAGCTGCCCCTCGGCCTGCTCCGGGCAGGCGCCGCGCGGCGCTCCGGTCACCTCATACGCGTGGCCCGTCCACCACGCCGGTTCGCAGTCCAGCAGCACGCCCCGCACCTCCGCGAGGAAGCCGTAGTCCGTCTCCTCGCCGACCTGACCGCCCAGCTCCGTGATCATCTCCTCGAACTCGGCCCGGCGCTCTCCAGGGAACGTCAGGTCAAGGTCGTCATGGGGCCGGGTGATCCGCCCGAGCCGCGCATCGATGGCCCAGCCACCACCGATCCACAGCGGCAGCCGCCGCCGGTCCGCGGCCCGAAGGAGGGAGCCCAGCAGGGCGAGATGCAGGTCATTCACGGGCTGCTGTGAAGATAGGGCCTCGACGCCGTGACGAAACAGAGGAGCGCCTCAGGAGCCAGATGACGTCCATGTTCCTGGTTGGCGCTGTGATCTGGCGGACTCCACGCCGCCGAGACAAGGTCCGTTCCCCGGTCCTCCGGCAGGGGAGAAGGGCGCCGCGGACGGTCCGGCATGGCGTAGCGTGCGGCATGACCCTGCCACTGCTCACGGACCGCTTCCCGGACGCCCTGAACCTCGCTCACGCGTGGCACGCCACCCAGCGGCGCAAGGGAGGGAAGGTGCCCTACATCTCCCACCTGCTGGGCGTCGCGTCCGTCGCGCTTGAATTCGGGGCGGACGAGGACGAGGCCATCGCCGCGCTGCTCCACGACGCGCTGGAAGACGGCCCCGAATACACCGGCCGGAACGCGAGCGACCTGCGGCTGGAGATCGTGCGGAGATTCGGAGAGCGGGTGGCGCAGCTGGTGGACGGCGCGACCGACGACGCCCCGGACGCCGGGCAGGCCAAAGCCCCCTGGCAGGACCGCAAGGCCGCCTACCTGAGGCACCTGCGGGCAGCGGACACGTCCATGCTGCTGGTCAGCGCGTCGGACAAACTCCACAACGCCCGCACCATCCTCACCGAGGTCCTCACCCACCCGGAATCGCAGCGGGCGGCCTTCTTTGAGCGGTTCAGTCAGGGACAGGCTGGGACCGTGCAGTACTACCGCCTGCTCACCGACGCGTTCATGGCCGCTCCGGCCGGTCAGGCCCGGCCCGGCCTGAGGGCACTGTTCCGGGAACTGGAGCGGACGGTCAGCGCCATCGAGCACGCCTGCGGCCTGACCGCCGACGAAGCGCGCACGGGAGGTCCCCTGCAGGCTGAGTAACGCCCGACAGGGGAGGGGAGACCGCGGACTACCCCTCAACGCGCGGATGCCCGAGTGCCAGGCGCAGGTAGGGCGCCGTGCGGCTGCCGGGCACCCGGGCCACGTCCGCGGGCCGGCCCTGCGCCACCACCTGCCCGCCTTCGTCACCGGCGCCGGGGCCCACGTCGATCAGCCAGTCGCTCGCCGCGACGACCTGCATGCGGTGCTCCACCACGATCACGGTATTCCCGGCGTCCACCAGGCGGGCCAGCTGCCGCTGCAGGCGGTCCACGTCCGCGGGGTGCAGCCCGGTCGTGGGTTCGTCGAGCACGTAGACCGTCCCGCCCCGCAGGCTCCGGCCAAGTTCCGTGGCGAGCTTGATGCGCTGCGCCTCCCCGCCCGACAGTTCCGTGGCCGGCTGACCCAGCCGCAGGTACCCGAGCCCCACCTCCTGCAGGGTGTCCAGCGCGCGGGCCACCGGCCCCTCCCCCTCGAAGAACGCGTGCGCGGCGTCCACCGTCATGCCCAGCACCTCGGCGACGTTGCGGCCCCGGTACTGCACCTCGAGCGTCTCGGCGTTGTAGCGCGCCCCATGGCAGACGGAGCAGGGAGCGTAGACGCTCGGCAGGAACAGCAGCTCCACCATCACCCACCCCTCGCCCTGGCAGTGCTCGCAGCGTCCCCCCTTCACGTTGAAGGAAAACCGTCCGGCGCTGTACCCGCGCTGCCTGGCCAGGGGCGTGCCCGCGAACAGCCGGCGGACGTGATCGAACAGGCCCGTGTACGTCGCCAGGTTGCTGCGTGGCGTGCGGCCAATCGGTTTCTGGTCCACCCACACCAGCCGGGAGAGCCGCTCAAGGTCCCCGCCGAGCTGCGCGGTGCCGCCGGGCGCGGCGTCCTCATCCTCCTCTCCGGCCGGCTGCGCGGGATGCCCGAAGTGGTCAGCCAGCGCTTCGACGAGCGCCTGACTCACCAGGGTGGACTTGCCGGACCCGGAAATGCCGGTCACGCTGGTCAGCACGCCCAGCGGGAAGCGCACGCTGAGGCCTTGCAGGTTGTTGCGGTGAACGTGATTGAGTTCCAGCCACCCGACAGGGTCACGCGGCGCCTGCGGCGCCGGGCCAGGCTGCGCGAACAGGTACCGGGCCGTGCTCGAGGCATGGACGGCCCGCAGCCCTTCCGGCGGGCCGCTGTACACGATCTCCCCGCCCCGCTCCCCGGCACCGGGCCCCACGTCCACCAGCCAGTCGGCGCGGCGGATGACGTCCAGGTCGTGTTCCACCACGAACAGGGAGTTGCCGCCGCGTTTCAGGCCGGCGAGGGCGGCGAGCAGCGCCTCGGTGTCCGCCGGATGCAGGCCCGCGGAGGGTTCGTCCAGCACGTACACCACGCCGAACAGATTCGAGTACAGCTGCGTGGCGAGCCGTAGGCGCTGCAACTCCCCCGGCGAGAGCGTGGGCGTGGCCCTCTCCAACTGCAGGTACCCCAGGCCCAGGTCAAGCAGCACCTCCAGCCGGCGGGCAAGGTCCTCGCTCATGCGCTGCAGCGCGATGGCCTGCTCGGGCCGGTGCGCCTCCCGCTCGGCGTGCCCCGGGTCGCTTCCCTCGGCGTACGGGCGCAGCCGCTCCATCACCTGACGCAGGGGCAGCCGCGAGAACTCCGTGATGTCCAGCCCGGTGAACGTCACGGCGAGGGCCTCCTGGCGCAACCTCTTGCCGTGGCACAACGGGCAGTCCTCGGCGATCATGTAGGCCTGCACGCGCCGTTTCATCGACGCGCTCTCGCTGTTCGCGAAGGTGTGCAGCACGTGCCGGCGCGCGCTGCTGAAGGTGCCCATGTACCCGGGTTCCAGTTTGCGCTTCACCGCGCGCCGCGTCTCCGCGGGGGTGAAGCCCGGGTAGACCGGCACGACGGGCTGCTCATCCGTGAAGAGAATCCAGTCGCGCGTTTCCTGCGGCAGATCCCGCCACGGCACGTCCACATCGATGCCCAGCGTCACCAGGATGTCCCGCTGGTTCTGCCCGCCCCATGCCGCCGGCCACGCCGCGATCGCCCGCTCCCGGATGGTCAGGGACGGATCCGGGACCATGGACGCTTCCGTCACCGTGTACACCCGCCCCAGCCCGTGACACTCCGGGCAGGCGCCCTCCGGGGTGTTCGGGGAAAACCCGTCGGCGTACACGATGCCCTGCCCCGCCGGGTAGTCCCCGGCGCGCGAGTACAGCATGCGCAGCAGGTTCGACAGGGTCGTGACGCTGCCCACCGACGAGCGCGCCGTGGGCGTGCCGCGCTGCTGCTGCAGGGCCACGGCGGGCGGCAGGCCCTCGATGGCGTCCACGTCCGGCACGCCCACCTGATGAAAAAGCCGCCGGGCGTACGGGGAGACCGACTCCAGGTACCGGCGCTGCGCCTCGGCGTACAGCGTGCCGAACGCCAGGGAGGACTTGCCCGACCCGGACACGCCCGTGAACACCACCAGCGCGTCCCGCGGAATCCGGACCGACACGTCCTTCAGGTTGTGCTCGCGGGCGCCGCGCACCTGCACGAAGCCGCTTTCAGTTTCCCCAGGAAAGCCAGTCATGATCCCGGCAGGATAGGAGCCCCGCCCCCGCAGCTGCCCTCATGGACCTTGAATGCAGCGCCCTGGGGAGGGGCCCGGGCCGGTGTGCCTAACCGGCGCCGACCGGCAGGGCCGACACGCGCCGGGCATAGTCGCGCACCGTGGTCAGCGGGAAGCCCAGCTCCGCCACCCGCGGGTCGGTGGGCACCGGCGCTCCGCGGACCAGGCTCAGCATCAGCGCCGCGAAATTCTATCCCAGCGGACGCTTCTGCCACAGAGGTGATAACCGGAATTCCCTCTGCATGAGCGGCGGAGAGCAACACCGCTCACCTCACGCCACGTGAGGCCCCCCAGCGGCTTTAAGGGGGCGTCAGCTGCACCCACTCGCCATCGGACACGACCTCGACCGTCCCGCCCTGGACGCGAATGGCCGACTGATCATCCATGGCGTAACACGGCCCGGTCAGGTTCGCGGCCCACCGCTGCGCGGCCGGCAGGGTGTTCTCCGGCATCATCGGGTGATTCAGATGGGGAAAGACCGAGAAGTCCACCAGGCCCAGGGTGCGGTCATCCCCACCGGACGCCGGCCAGGACACGAACTCACGGCCGATGCGCGGGGTCATCACCATGCTGCCGGCGCTGACGCCCACCCACACCGTATCCACCAGTGACGGCAGGAGTTCGGTCAGCCCCGACTCCCGCATCCAGTGGGCGAGGAACATGGCGTCCCCACCGTCCACCAGCAGGGCGTCCGCCGCCTGCACCCACGGCACCCACCGCGCCCGGTCCATGCTGGGCAGCGCCGTGAGTTCCAGCAGGCCCAGCGACGCCCAGCCCAGGTCACACATCGGCGCGGGCGACTGCCCGGCCACGAACCGCCACGCGGATTCCGGCGTGCACCACGGGTGCCCGTACTCCGCCGTGGGAATGCACAGCGCCCTGGCTTCCGAGATGGGCTTGCCGAGCAGCTCGGTCAGGGCCGTGTGAATGCGGGCATTGGTGACGCCTCCGGATGTGAGCAGCAGTTTCATGGGGCCTCCTGACCCACAGGGTACCGGGCACGCTCAACCAGGAACGCCCACGCGCGCCTCACGCCGGTGGCAGACACCAGGGCCCGCATCCGATCGGATGCGGGCCGAAATGAACTGCGCAGAGGGAAGGCACGCAGCGCCAGCGCGCGGAGTCCACCCCAGGACGCGGCCTAGCGGTTTTTGGGGAGGCGAAGTTCGAGGTACATGTTGGGCCGCACCGCCTGGTAATCCCAGGTGAAGCCCCCGGTGTAACTCATGCCCCACTCGTACGTCTCCATGCCCCCGATCCGCCGGCGCAACTCCACCGGCTGACCGTTCATGCTGGCCGTCACGGTGTACGTCCCCCACATCACGTTCGCCGCCACCCACCCCGACCCGCTCATCACCAGGCGCGTCTTGATCACCGAGCCGGTCGTGCCGTCCGCCAGCTTCCCGACGGGCGTCAGGGTCAGTTCCACCTGCGCGGGATCCACGTCGAAGTTCCCGGCCTCGCGCTCCACGAACACGCAGCCCAGACTGCCGTACGGATCCTGCCGGCTGACGGGTTTGGGTTTGAAGACGAAGTTCCGCACGCCGCCCACCCCGCCCGGCACGACCTGCGGGTCCTCGGGAAGGAGGGAGACGTTGATGGTGGAGCCGTCGTAGCGCAGCGGGAGGGTGGCGGTGACGTTGAAGGTGACGGGAGCGTTGCGCACGTCGATGCGGTAGTTGCCCTGGGCGTCGGTGTGGGTGATGAGGTTGCTGTCGTAGGCGGCGGTGTTGTCGGCGACGACCTCGACGCCGGGGAGCGGCACGCCCTCAGGAGCTCGGCGCCGACCCCTCACCCGACACTCAGCAGCTCGCCCGCGCCATCGACCAGGGCACCCTGGAGCGCACGGCCGCCCGGCCGCAGGCGCGAATTCCCCTGAGCGTGCTGCGCCCCCCGACGCTGGTGGGCCGCGCGGCCGTGTGGGCGCAGATGGAAGACGCCTGGGCGCAGGGGCTGGGCATCATGATTGAGGGGGACCCGGGCTCCGGCAAGTCGCGCCTGGCGCAGGACTTCCTGCGCTCCAGGGGCGATCACCAGATCCTGTACTTCCAGGGCCGCCCGGGGGACGCCGACGTGCCGTACGCCACCCACGCCCGCAACTACCGCCAGACGCTCGCCGCCAACCCGGACCTCCCGCTGCCGGCGTGGGTGGTGCGTGAACTTGCGCGCATGCTGCCCGAACTCGGCGAGGCGCCGCCGCCCATGACGACCGAGGCGGACAAACGCCGGTTTTACGAGGCGAAGTACGAGGTGGTGCGGCTCGTGGCGGAGCGCGGCCCGGTGATCATCTGCACGGACGACGTGCAGTTCATGAACGAACCGAGCATCGAGGCGGGCGCGTACGTGGGATCGCGGTTCTGGGGGGACACGAACACCATGCTGCGCTGCCTGTACTGCCACCGCACCGGCGCCCTGCCGCCCTACTCGGCGGCGCTGCTCGACTCCATGTACGCGGCCGGGGTGGTCGTGCCCATTCACCTGCCCCCGCTGGAGGAACCGGCCGTGCGCGAGCTGCTCGCGGAACTCGGCCTGCACGGCGGCGACGGGGTCGTGGGTCAGGTGGCCCGGGCCACGCAGGGCAACGTGCAGTTCGTGCTCGAGACGGTCAAGGCCATGTACGAGCGCGGCGGTGAGGTCCAGCCACCCGCCGGGGCGAAATCCGGCATTGCCGAGATGATCGGGGAGCGCCTCACCCGGCTCTCCCCGGGCGCCCTGCAGGCCGCTCGGGCCGCCGCGGTTCTCAGGCGCGACTTCACCCTTGAACTCGTCACGCAGACCCTCGGCACCGGCCTGCTGGACACCGTCACCGCCTGGGAGGAACTGGAAGCGGCGCAGGTCGTCACCGGCGAGGCGTTCAGCCACGACCTGGTGCTGGAAACGGTCCTGGCCGGAACGCCCCCCACCATCCGCCGGGCTCTGCACCGCAGCGCCGCCCGCGTCCTCGCGTCGGCCGGCGCCCACCCGGCCCGCGTGGCCGCTCACTGGGAAGACGGCGAAGACCAGCGCCAGGCCGCCCCGTGGCTGCTGAGGGCCGCACAGGCCGCGGCGGACAGCCTGCGCCTGACTGAGGCGCGCGAGCTCTACGTCCGCGCCGAGGCCGCCTGCACGCAGACCGGCGAGGCGGCCATGGCCGCCACCTGCCGGCAGGCGCTGCAGGACCTCGCCGCCCGGACCATTCCGGCCTCCTGAAGGCCCGTCATGCCCCAATCACTGTGCCGGACCTAACCTCAGGCACCACCGAGCCGTGGTGAAGGGGGAAGGGATGGAACAGGACGACAACAGGCCGGTGCCGGACGAGGGGCGCGTGTACGTGCTGCGCGTGTGGCACGACACCCGGGAGGACGAGGCGTCCTGGCACGCCACCGTGCGCGAGGGCAGCCACGGAGCGCGGCGGTCGTTCGCGAGCGTGGACGCCTGCATCGAGCATCTCTACGGGGAATTGCTGAGGCGCCCCCCGCGCTGAGGGCGCGGGTCCGCCGGAGGGTCCGGCGCGTGCGGGTCGCCGGCCAGGCCCACCATGACGCGGTAGGGATGACGGCCCGGCCGGGCGCGGTACCGGTCCAGCACCGCGGCCAGTTCCGCCTGCAGGGCGCGGGCGTCGGGTTCGTCCAGGTGCAGGACCGCGCCCTGCAGCAGCCCCACCGGGGCGTCCGCGTCGCCAGGGGTGCAGTGGTACGTGGCGCTGCGGGCGGGCGTGAGCTCGAACTGCCCGTCACGCACGCCGAAGTGAATGCCCCACTCGCCGCCCAGGGTCTCCCCGGTCTGCGCGTACGCGCGGCGCAGGCGGGCCATGTCAGGCGCGTGAACCGCCTCGACCAGCGCCAGCAGGTCCTCCGGGCGGGCCGCGTGATGGGGCATGAAAAAGGCGTCCGCGACCGCGCGGTACAGGACCCGCGTGCCGCGCACGTGCCGCTGCGCTCCCGTGACCTGCAGCAGGCCCAGCGCCTGCCAGCGCTGCACCCGGCGCAGCGTCGTGTTCGGGTCCTCCCCGGCCGCCCGCGCGACCTGCGTCACGGCGGCGTCCTGCCCCACGAACGGCAGGAAACTGCGGCGCTGCCGGGCGTCGAGCAGCACGGCCGCCTGCGCCGGGTCCTGCAGCACAAAGGGTGAATCGGCGGCTGGCGGTTCACGTGTCACGCCCGCCACGATAGCGGCATGCTTCAGATCACGAACGACGTCACACTCCTGCCGCTGCTGGGCACCATGGTGAACGCCTACCTGGTCGGCGACGTGCTCATCGACGCCGGCATCCGGCAGTCTGCAGGGCCGCTCCAGCGCATGCTGCGCGGACACCACCTGTCGGCGCACGCCCTCACGCACGCCCACCCGGACCACCAGGGCGCCTCGCACGCCGTGTGTACCGCGCGGCAGGTGCCGCTGTGGACCAGCGCCGCGGAAGCCGGCGCCATGGAAGCTGGCACGCTGCGGCGCGCCATGCCCCGCAACGCGGTGGTCGCCGCCGAGGACCAGGTGCTGACCGGCCCCGCGCACCCGGTCGCGCGGCACCTGCGTGAAGGAGACGACGTGTACGGCTTCGAGGTGCTCGAAACCCCTGGCCACGCGCCCGGGCACCTGTGCTTCTGGCGGGAGCGGGACCGGCTGCTGATCGCCGGGGATGTGCTCGTGAACGTGCGCTTGCCGACGCCCCTGACCGCGCTGGGCGAACCGCCGCGGATGTTCACCGCGGACCCCGAACGCAACCGCGCGTCCATCCGGCGCCTCGCGGCCCTGGATCCCCTCACGGTCCTGTTCGGTCACGGCCCGCCCCTGCGGGACCCCGACCTGCTGCACGCCTTCGTGGCGCGGCTGCCCGGCAGCTGACTGGACCGGGGGAGCCTGGCGGCCCGCGTACCATTCTCCAGCCATCCTGGTTCCGGCACAGTGGCCGGAAACTGGACGCGCCCCTGTTTCGCGCGTCCGGGAAGGACCTGAACCATGACGCACCCAGCCCGTTTCCTGCTGCCCGCCCTGCTGCTGACCCTCCCGTCCGCTCCCGCGTCCGCCGCCGTACCGGCCAGCCTCTCCGGCGAGTGGTTCAGCGGCCCGCAGTACGCCGCGGCCGTGTACACCACCGAGTTCGGCGCGGCGAACGCCGACGCCCGCCGCCTGCTGCTGAACAAGGACGGCACGTACGTGTACACCGAGTTCGAATCCACGCAGTACCCCAGTTCGTTCGGCACGACCGGGTACCCGATCACCTGTCAGATGATGGACGTCACCGTGGAGCGCGGAACGTTCACGGTGCAGGGCGGCAATATCACGTTCAAGGCAGCGAAGGTCGACCGCGTCGGCGCCTACTCCCCGGACCGGCTGAACAACGGCTGCAAGCGCAACGCCGGCATCAAGACCTCCAAGCCCGGCAGCGGCGCGGACACCCTCGCCTGGTCGGTCGCCTCCGGGAAACTCACCGTCAAGGCCGGCAAGGACGCCGCCCTCTACGTGCGCCGCACCCCGGCCGCGCCCCCCGCGCCCGCCGCGTCCACGGTGTCGCCGGAACTCGGCGGAGAGTGGCACAGCGGCCGCATCTCCCCGATCGAGTACTACAACACCGCCACGGGCAAATGGGCCGAGGCGAGCGGCACGAGCGTCATCCTGAAGTTCGGGCCGAACTTCACGTACGAACGCACCGGGCTGATGGTCGTCACCACGTACGGCTGCACGTCCAAGCTGCTGGTGCAGGAAAAGGGCAAGGTCGCCCAGAACGGCAACACCCTGACGTTCACCCCGTCCAGCAGTGCCGCCACCGGCTACACCTGCAGCCCCAACAAGGTGTCCACCGCGAAAAACCACGTCAAACCGTACAGCGAGCAGTACCAGGTGCGCACCGAACCGAACGGGCAGCGCGTGCTCAGCCTTAGCCGTAGCGGCGCACAGACACTGTTCAACCGCCCCCTGGGCAGCAAGCCCGAGGGCGCCGTGACGCCCCGCGGCGGCGTGGTGACGCCGCCCCCGCCCGCCTCGGGCAGTTCTGGCGCGCCCACCGCCGGCCCGGTGACGCCCGCGGCCCCTGCCCGCTGGACGGCGACGGGACGCTGGGACGCGGTGATCACCGTGAACGGCCGGACCATCCAGGTGCGCCTGAACCTGCAGGACGACTCGCCCCGCATCCTGGGGTACGGGGACGACCCGGTGGAGTACGCCAACGGCAACAGTCAGACCGGCGCCCTGGACGTCGGCCTGGACCTGGGAGGGGGCACCATGGAGCTCAAGGTGCAGGGCCGCTTCGACGGGGACCGCTACCAGGGCACCGTCCGCTGGACGAACTACGAAGGGGAGGACCTCGGGCGCGGCACCCTGACCATGACCCGGCAGCCCTGACCGGGCCAGCACGCGAGAAGCCAACCCCCGCCTCAGCAATGGAGGCGGGGGTGAGGTGATGTCTGTGGGGCGTGGGCGGCGGCTGGAGGCCGGCTCAACCCAGCTCTGGGGCACGCGCGGCGCGGCGGGCGAACCGGGCCTCCAGGGCCACGTACAGCAGCCCGCCCAGGACGCCCAGCACCGACCACGGCAGGTTCGTGGTGCTCCAGACCAGGGCCCCGCCGCCGAGCGCGCCGACCAGCCACTGCAGGCCGGGCCGGACGGTGCCCGCCCAGGCGGCCAGGGGCGCGATCAGAAGCCCGAACAGCACGGCGCCCGGTGACCCGAACGCCAGCGTGACCATGAACACGCCCGTCCAGGCGTACGGGGCGTCCGTCCAGGCCTGGGCGCGGTCAAGGACCAGCCACGCGGCGACCAGCAGGGTGGCCGTGCCCAGGGCCATCAGGACGGCGGTGAGGAGGGCCAGCCCCAGCCGGCGCAGGGCCATGGTCAGGGCGCGCCGCGCCCATGGGGTGGCCCCCGGCGTCATGCGGGCCCGCACGCCACGCCCGTGGCCCCCGGTACGCGGTGCACGGCCGCGCCCGACGTGGCGTCCTTCACGAGCAGGGTGTGGGCGGCGGCGGGCGGCATGAAGCTGTTCTGCGGCCCCAGGTCAGCCGGGCGGGGGTACGCCACGCTCAGGGCGACGTGCCGCGAGTCGGCCAGCCAGCAGGCGCTGTCAAGCACGGGGAGGGTGCCCGTCGGGGCGCCAGTGGCGACGAGCTCCCGCCGGGTCTTGCGGTCCAGGTCTGCCACCATCACCGACGCGCTGACCCGGGCACTGCTCTCCCCGCGATGCAGAAGGATCAGCAGCCGCCGCCCGTCGGGGGAGGGCAGGACCTCCTGCACGCTGCAGCTGAACACGCCCAGCCAGCCCAGGGCCTGCAGGCGGACCTCGTCCACGTCCACCTGGAAGATCACCGCGCTGGTCCGGCCGGCGCTGCCGACGCCGTACCCGGCGTTCGAGGCGAAGAACCCCCGCTGGCCGCTGCGCGTGACCTGCGGGGTGGTGACGGTCCAGTTCCGGCCTTCGGCCTGCTGGCGGGGGTCGAGGTCCCGCACGAAGGCGCGGATCTCCGGTTGGGGCGCGGCCTTGAGCGCGCGTATCAGGTTGTCCGGGAGGCGGCGGCTGAACACCTCGGTGCCGGGCCGCGCGCCGGGGCCGTACAGCAGCACGCCCACGTCGTCCGGTGAGCGGATGGACCCCAGGGCCGCGGTGACGTCCCCGTCCGCGGAACTGCTCTGAAACCGGGCGGCCACGCCGGGGCTGAAGGTGCTGCGCGTGGTCAGGTTCCAGCCCACGGTGCCGTCGTCACCGCCTGCGATCAGCGTCTGCCCGCCGCTCCAGCGCAGCCAGCGCGCCCGCAGGCCCGTGGCGGCTTTGCCGGGTACCAGCGCCGACAGCGGCTCACTCCGGGTGTAGGGCGCCCGACTCAGCCAGGGCCGCAGAACGGGCACGCTCGGCGCGTGGAGTTTCACGCCGGCCGGCCCGGTCAGGAACGCCAGTGTGCCTCCCGGGGAGAAGCTGAGCAGCGCCGCGCCCTGGGCGTTCGGTACCGGGCGAGCAGTGAACCCGGGCGGCCGCACCACCCAGGCCGCGCCGCCTTTCAGGTACGCGAAGGCGCCCGGGGCGGCCAGGGCGGCCGAACTGGCTGCCAGCAGCGTCAGGGTCAGGCCCAGGCGCCGCGCGGTCATGGCAGCCACACGCACGGGACCGGCCCCTGCGGCCAGGGGCCCGAGCCGCCCCCGGACTTGCGGACAGGCGAAGGAATCTCCGCCCCCGGCGCGTGACCGGCCGGCCGGTCTGGCTGCGGTCCGGTCTGGCGGCCGGGGAAGGGGGGAGTGCAGGGGGTGTTCCGCGGGGCGCTCAGGGTCATGCCGGCAGGGTAGGCGGAGCAGGATGGTCGCAGCATGACGCGGCCCCCCGCGGTCCCGCCGGTGCGGCCAGGAGCGCCCCGGGACTGGAGGTGGTGCGCCCGGGGCTCCGGCGCGCTGGCCCGCGTTCTGGGATGAGGGGCGGATTGGCAACATCCTCCAGCCACCGGCCGCCCCCTACCGTTCTGGCATCAAGGCCGGCACCGAACTGGCCCCTGGAGGAACCATCATGCGAACCCGAGTGATCCTGTCCGCCCTGACCCTCGCCCTGTCCACCGCCGCCCTCGCGGGTCCCGCGGCCACCAAGCCCGCCCAGCCCGTCGTGATGGGCACCACCCAGCTGGCCGGGCAGACCGCCAAGCTCGGGCAGGCCCTCACCGTCGGCAAGCAAAGCCCGCTGAACTTCACTCTGCTCAGCGCCTCCCACAGCACGGGCCGGGTGTTGATCGGCACGACGCTGCTCACGCCGAAAGCCGAGGAGAAACTCCTCGTCCTGCGCTTCACCGCCCACAACCCCACGAAGCAGGACATCAACCTGTCCGGCCTGACCCTCACGGCCGTGGACGCCAAGGACGTCAACCACGTCAGCTATAGCGCGTTCGTGCGTGCCGGCACGACCGAGGAGTACCGGGCGAACCTGAAGCCCGCGCAGAAGGTGGAGATCGTGTCCGTCGTCCGGGTGCCTGCCAGCGGCGTCATTCCCAAACTCATCGTGCAGCGCGGCGACAGTCCGGTCCTGCGCTACGACCTGCGCGGCGTCGCCAAGGCCGTCCCGGCGCCCTTCGCCGATCCCCGCGACGCCAGTGGCGCCACCGCACTGGCAGACGCCCCCGCGAAGCTCGGCAGCACCTACGCCATGGGCCGGTACGACATGACCTTCAAGGCTGTCACCTTCTCCAAAGACGAGATGCTCGGGCGCGCTGCCCCGGCCGGCAAACGCTACGTCCTGGTGGACGTCACCATGAAAAACGCCGGCCTTGACGCCGACAGCCCCTCGCACTACACCTTCAGGACCGAACTGGTGGACGCGGACGGCGAACCGGTCGAGTTCTGGGTGCTCGCCAAGGGCACCCGCCCTGAGGAGGCCATCAACCGCGCCGTGAAACCCGGCGAGGAGTACAACGTGCGCCTCGTGTTCGTCGCCCCCGACGGCGTGGGCCTCGGAAAACTGACCGTGCGGGAGCAGGGCGGGCACGGCGTGGTCTTCGATGTCAGCAGCGTGAAGTAGCTGGCCCCTCCGGGTTGCGCGGGACCGCCTTCACCTGATGGGCGGTCCCGCGGCCGCCTTGCCTCAGGCCAGGACGATCTGCGCCCCGCGGCGGCCGGGCCCCCTGGTAGGGTCAGGTATGCGCCCCTGGACGACGGCCCTTCCTCTCCTGCTTCTCTCCGCCGCCGTGGCTCAGCCCGCCGAGACGCTGACCCCGGAAGCCGCCCTGACGCGTCTGCTCTCGGCCGCCGCCCCCCGGGCGGAGTGGTTCGCGCCCGAATTCCTCGCGCAGGCGCCCCTCGACCTGGTGGCCGCTCAGCTGACGGGCATCCGGCGGGCGTACGGCGCTTTCCTCCGGCTGGACGCCCTGCAGGGCCGCCCGCTGGCGGTGTACGAGCGCGGCACGCTGATCATCACGGCCGCGGCCGTGGATGATCAGGGGCGTCTCACGACGTTCGGCGCGGTGCCCGGCCCGGCCCCGCAGGCGACCGGCCCGGCCGCGCCAGCCGCCGAGGTGGAGGCCGTCACGCAGGTCCTCACGGCGGTGTTCCAGCCGGATACGGTGGACGCTGCCCTCTTCGCGCCCTCCTTCCTGGCGGCTGTCCCTGCCGCGCAACTGCAGGCGGACGTGGCCGCGATGCGCGCTCAGTTCGGTGGGTTCGTCCGGGTCGACCTGACCGGCACGCGGCCCCAGGTGGTGTTCGAGCGCGGCGCGCTCACCGTCGGGACGCTGCAACTCGACGAGCAGGGCCGTATCACCGCCTTGCAGGTGGCCCCGGCTGCCCCGGACGTGACGTTCGGGAGCCTGGACGAGGCCATGACCGCCTTCGGGGCCCTGCCGGGCCAGGTCAGCGTGCTCGTGCAGGATGTCCGCACCGGTCAGGCTGTGGCGGCGCTGCGCCCCGAGCGCTTCCTGGCGGTCGGCTCGACGTTCAAGCTGGCCATTCTCGCGGAGCTCGGCGCGCAGGTCGGCCGGGGTGAGCGCGCCTGGACCGACGAGGTCACCCTGACCGACGCGGACCGGAGCCTGCCCAGCGGCACGCTGCAAGACGCCCCGGCCGGCAGCCGCTACGCCCTGCAGGACCTCGCGACCCGCATGATCCGGGACAGCGACAACACCGCCACGGACCTGCTCTTGCGGGTGGTGGGACGCGCCCGCGTGGAGGCCCGGCTGGGACAGGCTGTCATGCCGAGCACCCGCGAGGCGTTCGCGCTGAAAAATCCCGCGAACGTGGACCTGCTGCGCGCCTACCGCAGCGCCGGCCTGGACGGCGCGGCCCGCCGTGCGGTGCTCGCGCGGGCGGCCACGGCGCCACTGCCGGGCGCGGCCCTGTTCACGCGCGGGCCGGTGGCCCGGGACGTGGAGTGGTTCGAGAGCGCCTCGAACCTGTGCCGCCTGATGCAGGAGGTGGCCGGCCTGCCCGCCACGCAGATCAACCCGGGCGTGGCGAACCCCGCGGACTTCCAGGCGGTGAGTTACAAGGGCGGCAGTGAACCCGGCGTGCTGAACCTGACCACGCAGGTCACCACCCGCGCGGGACGCACGTACTGCGTGAGCGCCACCTGGAATGACGCCAGGGCCCTGAACGACCAGCAGTTCATCGCTCTGTACGGCGGCGTGCTGGCGCTGCTGCGCTAGGGCGCAGTGCAGTTCAAAGCCCCACGGCTGAGGTGGGGCGGCCCGGCCGCCTTCACTCGGGCAGCCTGTGTTGTGGGGTGAGCACATGGTAGAGCCTGCTGGTCACAACCGCGTCCGCCTTTCGGCGGAGGGCCCCCGGCGATGCCCTGTGCGGGCTGGTCAGGGCGCCGGGTCGGCCGTGACCGGCGTGCGCGGGAACGCGACGCAGAACGTGGCGCCGCCGCCCGGCACCCCGTCGGCCCAGACCCGGCCGCCGTGGCGGTGCATGATCCGCTGCACGGTGGCCAGCCCCACCCCGGTGCCCTCGAACCCGTCGGCCGGGTTGAGCCGCTGGAACACCCCGAAGAGCTTGCCGGCCCAGCGGGGATCGAAGCCCACGCCGTTGTCGGCGACGTTCACGACGACCTCGGTGGAGGTCTGCTCGGCCTGCACTTCGATGCGGGCCTCGGCGCGGTCCCGGGTGTACTTCACGGCGTTTCCGACCAGGTTCTCGAACACCTGCCGGATCAGGCGTTCGTCGCCCTGAACGACCGGGAGCGCCCCGACCATCCACTGTACCTGCCGCGGCCCGATGTCCGGCGCCTGGCCCTCAATCACCTTCTGCATCAGGGGGCCCAGGTCCACGGGCCGGAAATCCAGGTCCATGCTGGTGACCCGTGCGAGATCCAGGAGGCCCTGGGTCAGCTCGTCCATGCGGCTGGCTGCCTCCTGGATCTGCTGGAGCAGCTGCAGGGCGCGGGGATCGGCATCCCCCAGGCGGCGCTGCAGCAGATCGGCGAAGCTGCGCACATGCCGGACCGGGGTGCGCAGGTCATGGGACGCCGTGTACGTGAAGGCCTCCAAGTTGGCGTTGGCCACCGCCAGGGCCTGGGTGCGCTCCTCGACGCGGCGTTCGAGCTGGGCATTGAGGTCCGTGACGGCCTGCTGCGCCCGCCTTCGCTCCGTGAGTTCGTCCTGCAGGGTGGCGTAGAGGTGGGCATTTTCCACGGCCAGCGCCGCACGCATCGTCGAGCAGGTGCACGCCGCCGAGGAGGGCGGCCATCTCGTCAGCCGACGATGCGCTGGGAGGGGTGATCGCGAGCATGTCTCCAGGGTGCGCGGCTCTGCGCGCCCTGA
>JAANMV010000600.1_pt1 | contig 44438 bp, 36 predicted proteins | sample 7279661 | NCBI WGS metagenome assembly JAANMV01 (sample SAMN14094540, study PRJNA606508) | bioreactor metagenome | isolation source: A lab-scale SPAN reactor treating ammonium-rich wastewater day 121 | place: Ireland: Galway | collected 2017-05-16
TATCTATTTGACGAAGAGTGCGAATTGTTTTGGCTGTTATCAAAGACATTCTGAGTAAGCGATGACTTCCCCATCCCCCAAACGAAATTCGGTAGAGACGCCGGTGATCAAGACGCACTACATCTTGATCATTGATGCGGTGGTATCGGCAGTGGCCCTGGCCCTGGCCGTGCTGTTGCGTTATGAATCCTTGGCGGTGATGGGGCAGGTGTTGAGGGCCAGTTGGGCGCTGTTACCCCTGGCTGGCTTGCTGCGTCTGGCCGCGAGTTGGCGGCCCCGCCTTTATGCCTACATCTGGCGCTATGCCAGTCTGGCAGAGGTGTTTCGGGTGTTGGAGGCGGTGTCGGTAGGCACGCTGCTGTTGGTGTTGGCAAATTGGGTGCTGTTGCCGCAACTGGGGCAGCCGCCCATCCCCTCGCGGGCGGTGTTCATCATCGATTGGGCATTGACGATCATGTTCGTGGCCGGTTCGCGCATGGCGATTCGGGTGGGCCTCAACTGGCTGATCAGCCACAAGAAACGAAATGTGCTGGAATCGATCATCCCCCAGCGCAAGGTGCTGATTGCCGGCGCCGGCGATATGGGCGCCGTGGTCACCCGTCTGATCACCAACAACCCGGAAATGGGTTACGATCTGGTCGGCTATGTGGATGACGATCCGCTGAAATTGGGCAAGGACTTGCACGGCTTCCGTGTCCTGGGCGGCCGCCGCGATATCGTGCAGTTGGCGCAGGAACACAAGATCGATGAAGTGATCATCGCCATCTCCACTGCGCCGGAACGGGATATCGAGGCTTTTCAAGATATTTGCGCGTCCAATCGCATTCCCACACGCGTCATCCCCAATGCCTACGACCTGCTATCCGGCACGCTGAGCATGGAGCAGATCCGGCAGTGGCGGTCGGTGGATGGGTACCATCCCGCCCTCAATGGCAATGGGGTTACCGGCGCCAGGCAGCGGCCGGTGTATCACAGTCTGCTGATCACCGGCGGAGCGGGCTTCATCGGCAGCAACTTCGTCCGGTATATGCTCGAAACCTATCCCACCTACCGGATCGTGGTCTATGACCTGCTGACCTACGCCGGCAACCCGGACAATCTCCTGAACCTGAAGGCCGATTTTCCCGATCGTTATATCTTCATCAAGGGGGATATCGCGGAATATGATCAGGTGGCGTTGGCGATGAAGCGCTATGGCATCGATTGCATCGTCAATTTTGCGGCAGAATCGCATGTCGATCGGTCGCTGATGGAACCGCACGCTTTTCTGCGCACCAATGTCACCGGCGCCTACACCCTGCTGGAAGCGGCCCGGAACTTTCGGGTGCAGCGTTTTCATCAGATCTCCACCGACGAGGTGTACGGCGAGGTGATCCGCGGCTCCTTTTCCGAGCAGGATCCACTGGAAACGCGTAGCCCCTACTCTGCCAGCAAGGCCGCCGCGGACCTGCTGGTTCATGCCTACAATCAGAGTTTCGGCGTGCCGACCACGATTACCCGCGGCAGCAATACGATCGGCCCCTACCAATATCCAGAAAAGGCCGTGCCTTTGTTCGTGACCAATGCCATCGATAACCAGCCCTTGCCGGTGTATGGCGATGGCCTGTACGTGCGCGATTATCAGCACGTGCGCGATCATTGCCGGGGCATCGACCTGGTGTTGCACGAGGGCGCGCCGGGCGAGATCTACAACCTGGGCGGGGGGGCGAAGAATGAACGCACCGCCCTGGAATTGGCCCGCATCATCCTCGACCGTCTGGGCAAACCACACGCTCTGATTCACCTCGTCCAGGATCGACCAGGACAGGATCGCCGTTACAGCTTGAATTGCGCTAAAATCCGCGCATTGGGCTGGAAACCACAATTCACGTTCGATCAGACGCTTGATGCCACTATCGCCTGGTATGTGGAAAATGAGTGGTGGTGGCGCAAGATCAAGGATGGCGAGTATCGCCACTACTACGAGAAGCAATTTAGCGAACGCCTGGAAAAAGCGGTGCAGAGTGTGCTCACGCAGAAATCGGCGATGAAGGAGTAGCGTCTTCTTCCTGGCGCAGCGGCGCTGGCTTGTGCAGGGCGATGGCGGCTGTCACCCCCCACAGCAGCCACACGAGGATGGCGGCGCGCGCCGCGTAGGTGATCACCTCGAACTGGCCGTGGATGAGATACACGATCAGAGAGCCTAACAGCCCCAGAGCGAGGGTGTGGAAGCCATCGTTTGGGGGCCGCTGGATGCGGCGCAGGAGCAGCAGCGCCAGCACGCCGTACAGCGCCAGGTGCGCAATCAGCCCCGGAACGCCCATCTCGGCGCTGTGTTGCAGCAGGATGTTGTGGGGGTGCAGGATGGGGACGCGCTGGTAGATCTCGGTGAGGGGATAGAATAGGTTGAGCACCGGTTCGAACATGCCCAAGCCCACGCCGGTGAAGGGAAAATCGCCGGTCATATCCAGCGCCCGGCTCCATAACTCGGTGCGGGCCAGCAGGCTGCTTTCGCCGGCCACGGGGCTTTGTTGCCACAGGATCGAGACCTGCCGCGCCGGCGGCCAGATCAGGAGCAGGGCCGCGCCCGCCAGGCCCACCAGCACCCAAAATCGGCCCCAGCGCCTGTCCATCAGACTGGTGACGATGGGGAGGGCAACGGCCAGGCCCAGGAAAGCGCCGCGTGACTGCGTCAGCAGGATCACCCCCCCGATCAGCAGGCTGGCCAGGCCGGCCAACAGGCGCCGTTTCCACTCCTGGGCGCGCAGAAACAGGAGCAGGGCCGGCGGCAGGAAGAGCGCCAGCAGCCCCCCGGTCAGATTGGCGTGAAATCCCTGGGGATTCCAAAAGGGGGAGAGTCCAGAGGGCAGGCGGGCGTAGAGTTTCGTCTCGAAAAAGAGCAACTTGCCGGCGATGAATTGCGTGCCCGGTAGCATGAACAAAGCCAGGGCGCTGCCGATCAGCAACAGCCCCCCCGCCACGAGGCGCAGCCACAACGTGTGGCGCTGCCCTGCCATGGCCCAGAAAATGGCCAGATTGGCGAGAAACGCGTACGTGCGGGGCAATGTGATCGTCAGGTCAGGCGTCACCCACAGCCCCGCGGCCAGGGCCAGCAACAACAGCCCCAGGATGATTGGAAAAGGGGAGTGATCGATCCAGCGAGGCCCGGCGAAGGTGAACACCGCCAGCGTCGCCGCCAGATAAACCACCGCCGCCACAGGCAGCCAGCCAGGCAGCATCTGGCTGAACAGGAGAAAAGGCGCAGCCGCCAACACCAGCAGGGCGCCGGCGCCGGAGTGTCGGGTGGCTCTGTCGGCAAGGAAGGGACGCAGAAGGGACATGAAAGGCATCGAGAAGGAGAACGCGCCGTCGAGCAGCCGCGGCGCGTTCATTTTGCCACAGCCCCGCGGCTGTGCGAGAATTGGCCTGACTCCATGTGGATGGCGCCGGCTCGCTGCGGCGCTTCTGTGCGATGATTTTGTGCAGCAATGATTGATTGGTTCGAGCTTGTTGGCGACAGTTTTTGGATCGGCGGCATCTCTTTGCTGCTGATCCAACTCAGTTACGCGCTTCTGCGCAGAGCGGAAACGGGGATCGCGCTGCGCGCTCTGCTCCTGCAGCCCGGATTTCGCCTGGCAGGGTCGCTTGCCCTGCTCAGTGTGTGCATCGGCCTGGCAGCCAACAGCCGCCGCGGCCTCTGGGAAGGGGGATTCTGGCTGGCGTTGGCCGCGCTTTTTGCGGCGGAGGCCTGGCGCAGTGATCGCCAACGCAGAGGCTTGCCCACGCAAGTGCGTCCCCTCCTGCGCCAGTGGCTGCAGGGCCAGGCGCCGGCAGCGCTGGCGTTGATTGTGTTGGGCGTGCTGCTGGCGGCGCTTTATGCTGCCACCGTGCGCCCCTGGATGCAGCCCGACGAGCCGCGCCATTTCCATGTGGCCTTGCACGTGGCCCGGCTCAGACAGCCGGTGGTCTGGTACAACGACCGCGTCCCTGCCTGGGAGCGGGAGATCATCGCCGAGATGGAGGCGCACGATTTTTGGTGGTACGGCTACAGCCTGATCGGTTGGGATCCTGAGCATCTGCCCACCTCCTTCAACCAGATCTGGGGCGTGGCGTATGGGTTGGCGTTTTTCCAGCAGCCTTTGTACTACACTTTTGCCGGGCTGTGGCTGCAAACCTGGGCGGCGGACGTGTCTCTATCGCAGGCCGTGGTGTATCTGCGCTTTTTCAATGTGCTGTTGCTTGCCTTCAGCCTGTTCGGCGTCTACAAGATCGCAAAACTGCTTTTTCCTGCGCGCCCGCAGTTGACGCTGGCGATTCTGGCCTTTGCGGCGCTGTGGCCCTCGCATCTGGCCGCGAATGCGGGCGTCAACAATGACGCATTGGTCGAGCTGACCGTGATCTGGGCGCTGTTTTTCGCCGTCCGCCTTGTGCGTGATGGGCCGCGGTTGGCCAATGTGGTTTGGTTGTTGGCTTTTGGCCTTCTTTCGTTCTATACCAAGCGCAGCGGCCTCAATGCTTTTGTCCTTTTCCCCCTGGCCCTGCTGTTGTGGGGGAGCGGACGGTGGGCCGGGCGCTGGACGCGGCGCCGGCTGCTGATAGGTGGGGGGCTGGCAGGGGCGGCTCTTGTCTCTGCCCTGGCCCTGGCGCTGATCGCGCTCCGCTCGCAACGGCTGCTGTTGCCTGCCGGCTTTGCGGCGGATGTGTGGAGCGGCCAGTATTGGCAGGAGGTGTCGAGCGCGCCGCTCGGTCTCTTCGCTTCGGCCCTGTTGCGCACCTTCATCGGCTGGTTTGGCTGGCTGCGCACGCCGCTGCCCACCCCGTTTTATTGGGCAGGCGGCGCGCTGCTGCTGGCGGCTGCCTGCGGTTTCCTGTTCGAACTGCGGCGGCCGCGCCGCGCGGCGCTGGCGGGCTGGCAAAAGCGGGTACTGTGGCTGCTGGTCGCAGCTCTGGCCATCCAGATCGGGTTCGTCGTCGGCAAGGAGATCGTCTATGCCAGTTGGCGGGATGGCTCGCTGCCGCAGGCGCGCTACCTCTATCCTGTGTTGCCCGCCCTGGCCATCCCTCTGCTGATGGGCTGGGGCCGGTTGGCGCCTGCCCGCTGGCATTCGCTGTCCCTGCTGATCATCGGGCTGCTGATTTTCAACATCTACGTTTTGGCCTTCATTCTCTATCCCTTTTTCTGGTTGTAGATGCGGTGGGTGTGGTTTTGCTCATTTCAACGTCATAGATCAGACAGGCCGCCGCTTGCCTGGGATAGGCCCGCTTCCGCTCCCTTTCCATCTCTTCCCCGCACATGACGAACCGACATGCAGTCGTAACCGGGCTGCTGCTTTTTTGCTTGTGGCAGGTTTTTCTGCTCAGCCCCGGCTTTGCCGCGCCTGTGGCGGCAGATGAGCCGCTGGCAGTGGCCCTGCCGCCCACCGTCCGCCCCTCGCTGACGCCGACGATCCTGCCCACAGACACGCCGATCCCGGCCACAGGCACGCCGATCCCGGCCACAGGCACGCCGATCCCGGCCACGAACACGCCGATCCCGGCCACGAACACGCCGATCCCGGCCACAGGCACGCCGATCCCGGCCACGAACACGTCGATCCCGGCCACGAACACGCCGATCCCAGCCACAGGCACGCCGATCCCGGCCACGAACACGTCGATCCCGGCCACGCCAACGCCCGCGGCGACGGCCACGGCTCCTCCGGCGACCGCCGCCTCTCCTCCACCCACATCTGGCACCCCGCCTGCTTCTCCCTCGCCGACGCCTGGGGTGACGGGCGGCGCCGCCCCCGCTGTGGCGGCGTCGCCGGTTCCGGCAACGGCAGCGGCGACCTTGACCGCGCCCAATCTTTTGTTGATTATCGGCCTGGGCGCCCTGGCGTTGGCCGTAGGTCTGATCCTGCTCATGCTGCTGCGGCGGACGCGCTAGCCATTCGCTCACCCCGATCCTGCCATGATCACACGTGCACTCCTCCACATCTCCCTGCTTTTGGGCTTGCTGCTTCCCTCCATTGCCGGCGGGATGCCGTTGCGCGCGGCAGCGCAAGCGCCCGCGCCCCTGGCCCCTGCCACTTTATCCTGGCCTTTTGGCGTCTGGGTCAGCGTCAACGGCACGGCCTATGGCGGCGTGGAAATGTACGCGGCCGGCGCCCGTTATACCAACATCTATCTCACCTGGAGCGCCATCGAGAGCAGCCCCGGCGTCTACAACTGGGCGGCCACCGACGCCATATTGGCGCAGGCCGCGGCGCAGGGCTATCACGTCATCCTCACCCTGTGGCAAAACCCCGCCTGGGCCGCGGACACGGTCTGCGGCCCGATCCGCGCCGCGCATCTGCCCACCTTCGCTGCTTTTTTGCGCGCGGCCGTGGCCCGGTACAGCGCCCCACCCTACAACGTGCTGATGTGGGCGCTGTACAACGAGCCGGACAATGGCAACGCCCTCGACAACACCGGCGCTTGCTGGGGCCGCACCCATCCCAATCATGCCGCCGGCGCTGGCGGCGCGGCCTATGCCCACATGCTCTCCTACGCCTACCCTGCCATCAAGGCGGGCAATCCCAGGGCGCAGGTGCTGCTCGGCGGGCTGGCCCATGATTTTTGGTATCCAAGCTGGGGCGGGCCCTTCGACAAAACCTTTTTGCCGGAGATGCTCGATGCCGGCGGCGCCAACTATTTCGACATCATCAATTTTCACTACTATCCAGCCTTCGCCGCCAGCTGGCAGACAGGCGACCGCTACACCAGCGATATCTACGGCAAGGCCAAGTCGATCCAGGACAAGGTGGCAGCGGCCAGCGGCGGCAAGCGCAAACCGGTGATCTGCACCGAGGTGGGCTGGCCCACCGCCGGCCCTGCCGGCGACGCCCTGCCCTACAGCGACGAACTCAGCGCCCGTTATGTGATCCAGTCGTTTGTGCGCTCCATGTCCTTCGGCATGGATGTGGTGATCTGGTTCATGGCCGTGGACAGCGACGGCATGTCTCGCAAATATGGCCTGATGCGCAGCAACCTGGCGCCCAAGCCGGCCTATTATGCCTATCGCACCCTGACCAGGGAGCTGGGCGGCGCGACTTTTGTAGCGCCGCGATATGATTGGCCTGCACACATCGAAGGCTATGATTTCACCTGGCAGGGACGCCGCAAGACAGCCGTGTGGGCGCTGAGAGAGACGCCAGACACCCTCCCGTATGCCGTAGGCCAGCCCGGCGACAGCCTGCGCCTGATCAGCAAGCTGGGCGCTGTTGAGGTTGTCAGTGATGGCGGCCCCGGAGATGGCGACGGCGCCCGCAACGGCTCCGTGTTGCTCACCATCGACGCCAGCCCCTTGATTGTCGAGAATCTGCCCGGGGCCACCGCCACGCCCACGCCCACGCCCACCCGCACGCCCACAGTCACGGCGACGCCCACCTCTACGCGCACGCCCACCCTCACCCCCACAGCCACCGCCACACACACACCGACGGTGACGCCCACGGCCACGGTGACGCCCACGGAAACGCCATCCCCCACCCCGACGAGCACCGCCACCCCCACGCCCACGGCGACGATGACGCCGACGCCGACGGTGACGCCCACGGCCACGCCGTCCCCCACGGCCACGGACACGCCCACCTCTACGCCGACGCCGACAAATACCCCCACCCCCACGATCACCCCGACTGCTACGGCCACGCCGACAATAACGCCCACGCCAACCAGAACACCTACCCCCACACGCACCCCCACCGCCACACGCACGCCCACGGCCACAGTCACACCCACACGGACGCCCACGGCGACGGCCACGCCCACAGCCACCCGCACGCCCACGGCCACACACACCCCGACAGTCACGCCCACGCTCACCCCCATCCCGACCCTCACGCCCACAGCGACGGTGACGCCGACGGCCACGTCGACGCCGACGGCCACGCCCACGCCTGATCCGGACGCCACATCCACCCTCACACCCACGATCACACCCACCGCGACAGCAACGTCCACACCCACGGTCACGCCCACGGCAACGGCCACACCTATCCATTTTTATATGCCCCTGCTCCTGCGTTCCGCCGCCACCACAGGGGGCGGCGATCCTTTGGTGAACCGCCAGTACTTACCGCTGTTCCGACACTGATCCCCCATTTTCCCAGTCCCATGATCCACCCCTCCACCGCGCCGGCGTCGGCGACTCGCCGCTTCCCCTGGCTGCGTCTGCTGGCCGGCGCCCTGCTGGCCGGCTTCCTCCTCTTTTTGCTCGGACGCGAGATCGCCTGGGCCGACGTCTTGCGTTTTCTCGGTCAGGCCCAGGTGGGATGGCTGCTGTTGGGCGTCGCTGCCATTTTCATCAACAGCCTGGCGCGGGCGCAGCGGTGGCGCTTGCTCTTCCCCCGCGAACAGGCGCCGCCCTCCTTGCCCCAGGCCCTCGGCATCCTCCTGGCCGGGCAACTGATCAACAACCTCTTGCCTTTGCGCGGGGGCGATATCTCCCGCGCTTTGCTGGCCGGCCGCCGCCGCGGCGCCAGCACCATCACCGCCGCCGCCACCATCGGCGCCGAAAAGTTGATCGATGTCAGTGCCGCGGCCCTGTTGGTGGCCATCGTCGTCCCCTATTTCGTGCTCCCCGCCTGGCTGGAGACGAATCTGGCCGGCGTCTACACCACCATCGCCCTGGCCGTGCTGATCTGGGCCGCGCTTATCTTTGCCCTGCCCGCGGCCGAACGCTATCTGGCTGCCTGGACAACCTCCGGACGGCCCCTGGCCGCCCTGGCCGTCCGCGTCCACAATCTGCTGCGCGGTTTGCGGGCCTTGCGCCAGCGCCGGCGTCTGCCGCAGTTGCTTTTCTGGTCGCTGGGCGTGTGGGGATTCAGCATCGCCGCCACCTGGTGCGTGCTGGCCGCGTTCGATCTCACTGCCAGCGCCCTGGCCGCGGCGCTGGTGGTGATCATCATCCAGGGAGGCATCAGCGTTCCCGTCGCGCCCGGCCACATCGGCGTCTTCGAGTGGCTGGCCGTGCTGGCCTTGCGCACGCTCGGCTTCGGTGATGATGTGGCCCTGGCCTTTGCTCTCGTCCTCCACGCCATCGTCCTCCTGCCCCCCGTACTCGTTGGCCTTCCCTGGCTGTGGCGCGCCACGCGCTAAGCCCCGCCTGATTGCACTCCCTTTGCCATGAACATGCGCCATCTTTTGCTCCGCCTTTTACTGCTCGTCACCCTCACGCTGGCCGCGCTCATGCCCCTGGCCCAGGTCGGACAGGCCGCGCCCGCGGGCAGCGACCCCCTGGCGCTGGCCCTGCCACCCACCGCCCGCCCCTCCTTGACGCCGACGATCCTGCCCACCGACACGCCCGTTCCCCCCACCGACACGCCCATTCCGCCCACGGACACGCCTGTCCCCCCCACCGACACGCCCATTTCGCCCACGGATACGCCTGTCCCCCCCACCGACACGCCCATTTCGCCCACGGACACGCCCATTCCCCCCACCGGCGCGCCTGTTTCTCCCACGCCGACACCCCAACCCCCGACCAGCACCCCGGTTCCGCCCACCCCCACTCCCGCGCCCAGCGCCACCCCGACGGCCGTCGTCACATCTTCACCCGTACCCTTGCCCACGGCGACGTTGGCCGCCGTGACATCCCCACAAGCCCCCGCGCCGCCGGGGACGCCGGACGCCACGCCCCCGCCCACCGCCACGCCTTCCTCCCCCTCGCCTGTCACTGCGTCCGCCACGCCGTCGCAGGGGGCGGCGCCCACCCCCACCCTGCCGCCGGCAGATCTACCCACCCCGGCCCCGCCCAATCTCTTGTTGATCGGCGGCCTCGGCGCCCTGGCCCTGGCCCTGAGCGGGGGCCTCTTCCTCGTTTTGCGCAGAAAAACGTGAACACACTGCCCGCGTCTCGCTGACCCATGTCTACTCGTACTCCCCTCCCCATCCTCTGCCTGATCCTGCTGCTTTTGGCGGGCGGCGCGCGCCTGCAGGCCGCCGCCCCTGCCGATTCCCTGCCCGCCACGCCCGCCGCGCCCTTCGGCATCTGGGTGAGTACGAACAGCACCCAGCGCGGGGGCGATATCTTCTACGCGGCCGGCGCCCGCTGGACCAACCTCTATTTCCCCTGGCGCTACATCGAGACCAGCCCCGGCGTCTACAACTGGGCCGGAACCGATGCCATGCTGGCGCGGGCCGCGGCCCAGGGCTACGAGATCATCCTCACCGTGTGGGAAAACCCCGCCTGGGCCGCAGACACGACCTGCGGGCCGATCCGGGCCGAGCATCTGCCCACTTTCGCCGCGTTCTTGCAGGCCGCCGCGGCCCGTTACAGCGGCCCGCCCTACCATGTGCGGCACTGGGCCTTGTACAACGAGCCGGACAATGGCGACGCCGTGGATAACACCGGCGGCTGTTGGGGCCGCACCCATCCCAACCACGCCCCCGGCGCCGGCGGCGCGGCCTATGCCCACATGCTCACCTACGCCTATCCCGCCATCAAGGCGGGCAACCCCCAGGCAAAGGTGTTGATCGGCGGGCTGGCCTATGATTTCTGGTATCCCAGTTGGGGTGGGCCGTTCGACCGGAATTTTCTCAGCGAGTTGCTGGCCGCGGGGGGCGGAAATTATTTCGATCTGATCAATTTTCACTATTACCCTGCTTTTGCCTTCAATTGGAACAGCGGCGACCGCTACACCAGCAACATCTATGGCAAGGCCAAGGCGATCCAGGATGGGGTGGCCGCGGCTATGGGCGGCGTCCGCAAGCCGGTGATCTGCACCGAGGTGGGCCGCCCCACCGCCGGCCCCCCCGGCGACGCCCTGCCCTACAGCGAGGAACTCACCGCCCGCTATGTCTTGCAGGCCCACGCCCGCGCCCTTTCCTTCGGCATGCATCCGGTGATCTGGTTCATGGCCGCGGACAGCGACGGCATGAGCCGCAAATATGGCCTGCTGTACAGTGATCTCAGCCCCAAGCCTGCGTTCTTTGCCTATCAAACCCTGGCGACGGAGTTGGAGGGCGCCACCTTCGTGCAGGCGCGGCGCGATTGGTCGACCGCGTTCGAAGGCTACGATTTCAACTGGCAGGGCCGCGTCAAAACCGTGGCCTGGACGACCGGGGAAACGCCGCAAGCGCTGTCATTGGCCGTGACGCAGCCTGGCGGCAGTCTGCGCATCGTGGACAAGAGCGGCGCCGTCGCCGTGGCCACCGATGGCGGCGCCGGCGATGGGGACGGCTTGACCAACGCCGCGGTGAGCATCATCCTCGGCCCCAGTCCCCTGATCATCGAGAACCTCTCGCAGCCCCTACACACGGCCACCCCCACGCCCACGCCCATCCCGGTCACGCCGACGCCGACGGCCACGCCGACCGCTACGGCGACCCCCACTTCGACGATGACGCCGACCGCTTCGCCGACGCCGACGATCACACCGACCCCGACAGTGACGCCGACCGCTACGGCGACCCCCACTTCGACGATGACGCCGACCGCTTCGCCGACGCCGACGATCACGCCGACGCCGACGGTGACGCCGACTGCCACCCCCCGGCTCCCCAAGACGCCGACCGCCACGCCGACGGTCATACCGACCGTCACGGTCACACCGACCCCCGATTCGGCCTGCCAGGAACGGCTGATCAATGGCGGCTTTGAGGGAACAGGGGGCTGGACCTTCCCTGTTACCTCGTCCACCGCCGGCTACAGCACCGCCGCCGCGCGCAGCGGCCCCCGTTCTGCCCGTCTGGGCCTGCTTCCCGGCGCCCAACTCGGCCCTGCCGCGGCCCTGCCCTGGCCCGCGCCCCTGCCTGGCCCCGCGCAAGATCTGGCCCATTCCTATTCCACCGCCTTGCAATCCTTCACCCTGCCCGCCGGCGCCGCCGCGGTCACACTCGATTTCTGGTACCTGCCCGGCAGCGAAGACAGCCCCGGCCGCGATTGGCAAAGCCTTTTCCTGCTCAAGCCCGGCGCGTTGACCATCGTCGCCACGCTCATGCGCGATCATCAGAACGCCGGCGCCTGGCAGCACGCCAGTTTCGACCTCACCGCCTACCGCGGGCGCGAACTGATCCTCTATTTCGAGGTCTACAACAACAGCGATGCCGCCGCCGGGCGCACCTGGATGTTCGTCGATGATGTGCGCGTGCAGGCCTGCCAAACCCCTCCCACTGCCACCCCTGTCCCTTCCGACTTCCTCTTCCTGCCCCTGATCAGCCGGTGAGCGGGCCGCGCCCCTCTCCTCTCCCTCGCCGAAAAACCGGAGCCGCCCGCTCCGGTTTTTTGTTGCCTGTCGCCCTTGCCGCCACTTTCACAAACGCGCTGCCAACAGGTATACTCACCCCGTTAGCCACCAACTTGTCCCTGCCCCCTGCCCACTGAATACTGAACACTGCTCACTGAACACTGCCCCCCATGCACCTCCACTTCCTCGGCATCGACGGCCTTGCCGCCAGCATCCTCTTCGACCCCGACCATCAGGGCCGCTGGCCCCAACTCGAAGCCCTCTTCCGCCAGAGCCAGTACGGCATCTGCGACTGCGAGGCCGACTACCAGTTCACCGGCCCCTCCTGGACTTCGATCTACACCGGCCAGACCGCCGACATCCACGGCCTCAAAGACCTGTGGGGCCGGCCCCGCAACGGCAGCAAGGCCTTCGTCAACGTGAGTGAACCCTATATCTGGGACATCCTCAACCAAAATGGGCTGACCACCGGCGTCGCCACCATGCCCATCACCTACCCCGCCCGCCACGTGCAGGGCTGGATGATCGCCGGCTTCCCCTCGCCCAGATTGTCTGTCACCGGCCCGGTCACTGTCCCCGCCGATTTCCTGGTCGATCACTCCGAGGCGATCCGCCGCACGCAGCCCCTTCCCGGCATCGGTTACGCCTGGCACGACCAGATGACCCTGGCCGAAGACATCGAGCACCTGAAGCAGACGGAGTTACGAAAAACCGAGCTTGTGCCGCAGTGGTTGGCCGCGCAGCCCGTCGACGCCCTGTTCGTGCAGTATTCCTGCCTGGATCGTGTGGGCCACGAGCTGAACAATTACGCCCGCCGTAGCACGCCCTTCGATTATCGCCACGTCTACGAGCTGTACGACTGGTTCGACGCCGACCTGCTGCCGAAATTGCTGCAAGTCGAGGCCGACTATCTGGTCATTGTCTCCGACCACGGCTGGCCCAAGTGGGCGGAGGAGCAGGGCAGCCACGATCAACACGGCGTCTACGCCCTGCGCGGCCCCGACGTGCCCGCGGGCATGCGCCTGGACGCCCGCAACATCGACATCATGCCCACCACCCTCGATCTCTTGGGCTTCACCCCGCCGCCGGTGGCCGGACACAGCGTGCTGCTGCGGTCGAGTGAGTTGGATCTGATCGACGAGCACCTCGAAGGGTTGGGCTATTTGTGATGGTCGGGGAACGATTGAAGGTCGAGAAATGTAAGAGAGATAACTAAAAATGACTGAGGGGGGTGGGGATATAATGGGTGTAAGTTGAATTACGCTGCTTCATGTTCAGACGCCGTTCTCGCCCTTCGGGTGTCTGAACAACACACATCTTCCCATTCTATTTCTCGACAATTCCATAACGCTCCGGCCTCTCGCCGAAACAGAATATCTGGTAGGATAGCCAGATATCCATTCTGTTCGATTCCAGGAGGCATTGACATGAAACGCAAACCATTCTTCCTTTCGGCCCTTTGTCTGGTCATGGGTGTCGTGTTATTGGCTGCATGTGCCGCATCGCCCATTTGCCCACCGCTTGAACCAGGGGAGGTAGAGTTGGAGTTTGAAACATTGGAGTGGTCTGGTTTTAGTAGTACTGGGGGGATTGTACAACAGGAAGAAAATATCGTCGTGTTGAGTCAGGCAGAGGAATTGTCGTTACCTGATGGTTGGCCTGCGAGGCGTATCCAACAAACAGTCGATGAATTCAATTTCGATAGCCATTTTCTCATATTACTGTCGCATGGCTTCGCTTCCTCTACCGGACCGTCTGCGAACATAAAACGTGTTACCCAACACCAAGGAATATTGCGAGTTTGTGCTGAATTTTGGGATGGGAGCGGTGGAGCAGGTCTCACGGTAAATTACCCATACCATTTTGTGAAAGTGACACGCAATCCTGATTTGGAAATTTCAGATACGGCAGTACTTCAACCGCTAACAGTGAAAGGTGTATTCCCTGATGCGCCTAAACCTGAATAAACGCATTTGGCAAATGCGAAGGAGCATCCGATGATTATCAAGAACATTCTGTTGGCCTTTTACACGTTGATATGCGTGTTATGGTTGGTTGCCTGTGCTTCGCCGCAGCCTACTTGCCCGCCGCTTGAGCCTGGAGAGGTTGAGTTGGCGTTTGAGACAGTTGATCAGGATGTCTATTCAAAGGCGATTGAAACGGATGTATTCCTGATTAGTAGATTAGAGGATATACAGCAACTGGAAGATTTACTCTATGAAGATGCTCTCATTCAGTTGGCGAATGTGGATTATGATAAATTTTTTGCCATAGCTGTATTTCAAGGAAACAAAAGCAGTGGTGGGTACAGGGTTACTATCGAACGCTTATCGATACAAGAGCATGAACTGAGCGTGTGCGTGATTTTTCTTGAACCAGGTGCTCGTCAAGGAGTTACAACAGAAGAAACCTCACCGTATCATTTAGTCAAATTCCCCAACGAAGATTTACCCGACGCACCTACAGTAACTCTAATAAATCTTACCACGACACGCTAATGTCGTCCCATTCTATTTGTCTGTAATGTTGGAGGAGTCAACTATGTCAAAAAGAGTAGTAGCAAATGGATTTCGGTCAGGCGTTCCTGTCATCCTTTTCCTGGTTATTGCGGCCCTGGCTACGACATGGTGGAGCACGGCGTCTTCTTCGGCGATGTTTGTTCAAACGTTTGATTCTCCCCTATCCACGCCTCCACCACTACCCACGCGTCTAGTTCCCACACCCATTGCGCCGGAACCGACGCCCGAACCTTCAAAACATGCGCGTATCGCGCTCCAACACCTCGCCCAACGTGAGGGTGTGCCTGTGGAGGAATTGCTCGTTGTTCATGAACATCCCCGCGGCTATCCACTGACTCAACGCGATTTCATTGCCCTTACAATATTCGATTGGCCCAGACAGAGAGAGTTTGATGTGTTGGTTGATGTAAATACTGAAACGGTTGTGGACGATGTTGATTCGATAGAACATGCGGAATTGGAAGCGCGTAGCTTGAAATACGGTAAACTCCATCCCCGCCTATATGAGCGCATGCAAACAGCCAAGCCTAATGATGTACTTCCCGTTTCTATTTGGATTGAAGGGGAAAGAGGAAGAAACCGCGAAGTGCTTTATGAGATACTGGCAGATCGTCACTCGCAGGTGCGGACGGCATTACAAAGGCATGCAAGTCCATTTGATGTCGGTGACAATTTGTTGTCGCAAGAGCTTCACCGAGAATACGAGCAACTGCTGCGAGAAGATATGGTCAAGCGCGTGCAGCCAGCCGCTACTCAACTCGCGGCACAGGGATTTGAGGTGGACAAGCACGACCTCCTTCCAGCCTTGACGGCCAATCTCCCTGTGCGAACAATAGAGCAATTCGTCAAACGCCCAGATGTCAAAGCCATGTACTTGAATGATGGTGAACCTGCACCCGCACTTGATTCTGCAGTTCCGACAAATCGCGTTTCTCCGGTGTGGGAAGATGGCGTCAATGGAGGGCAAAACGGGAAGAACAATGGCCGCATTCGAATCGCAATTTTGGAAGCTGAGAATGTAGATTGGGATAACAGTTATCTTCATCATGCACCGCTTCAACTGGTGGGTATCGATGGGGAGGGCGACCATGCAACTCGTGTTGCCAGTGCAGCGGCCAGCTTTCACGATACACTACGAGGGATGGCTCCAGAAGCAGAAATCGTTAGTGCGGGTTTCAATAGAACGATTCCGGGTTTCCATAATTCTCTCGAATGGGCGCTCGATCCGCCTAACTTGAATGGTGGTAATGCGGATCTTGTTAATGTGAGTTATGCTTGGTATGAGAATTCATCAGAGCTTCAATGGATAGACAGGTCATATGATTTCACTGCACGGGAACGCAATGCAACCATCATTGTTGCTGCTGGAAATCGGCCTTTGGAGTATCTGCCCTCTCCAGCAAAGGGGTGGAATGTTATTACCGTTGGGGGATCCCATGAGTTTGATACAACTGATTGGTCTGATGATGAAATGTACACCAGCAGTTCCTTTATAGATCCCGACAGCCCTTATCATGATCGTAATAAACCGGAAGTGATTGCTCCTGCACAAGGCATAGAAGCCATTGGTATCAACAATCAACCTGCAGAAAGCGATGGTATAAGTCATGCCGCCCCACAAGTGGCAGGTTTGACGGCATTGCTCATGCATCGCGACCCTGCTGTGCGAGAATATCCAACAGCGATCAAAGCCATCCTCATGGCATCAGCGGTGCACAATATTGAAGGCGATAGCACTTTGAGTGATAGGGATGGTGCTGGCGCTATCGACGCGCGTTTAGCGGATGAAATTGTGCAGACATACGCCGGACACGGCGAAACATGCTCACACCCCTGTTGGTGGGGTCTACAAACGACAAGCTCATTTCCTGCTTCCGGCGGCTATGTGTACGAACACTTTTATGCGACAAAAGGAGAAAGAATTCGGGTTGCTATTGCGTGGTGGTCCGAAGCCGATTCACCTAATCCCTACCTGCCTCCTCCCTGGACGCCGCCACTTGCTGACGACATTTTGGCGACCAATTTCAACCTCTATGTTTGGGAAGGCAGTACTTTGGTGGGATACTCGGCATGGTGGGACAATAATTACGAAATCATCGAATTTACAGCGCGCCTGAAACCGGGCAATACAAGATCGGTGTTTACAAACGGCCCACGCCCTCCGAAAACGATAATACGGTCGGCATCGCCTGGACAAAACTCTCGACCTTCTTGCCGGACGTGCGTCCCAATGATGATGGCTGGCAGTCCATCACCTATGTCCGCAACGACGGCGCTGAGCCAAGAACGGTGGAGATGGCCGCCTTTGCAGCAAACGGCAGCTCCCCAGTTGTCCATGCCAATTACTTCAACCCGCGTGCCAGAGAGGCGGCCTGGGCGCAGCAATTCAGCGGCATCGGTTCGATGACGGTGAATGCCAATGAAAATGTGTCGGCTATCGTGGAAACGACACATGGCAGTGAGACGGTGGGCATGGCTTACACCAGCATATCCAAACCGGCGAAGGAAGCCTATTTGCCGCTGGTCTGGCGCGCCACGAACAACAAAAGCGTCTTCACGGTCAAAAACGCTTCCGCCGTAGGAACCTGGATCTATATGACTTACTACACTGAGTCGGGAACGCCATATGGCCCGAAATCATATTGGCTGCCCGGAGGATCCAGCCATACTTTCGATCCTTTCAACTGTGGAGATGCGCCGCCGGAAGTGTGCAATGGAACCTGGACGGCTGGAGGCGTTAAGATCACGGCCAATCAGCCTATTGCAGCAGTAGCCTCGGCCTACTGGTATGCAGACGGACAGCGTACCAGCGCCGGGCAATATAGCGCCGCCTCCTCCGGTCGCACCTCATTGTTTGGCCCTTCGATTTTCCGCGGGAAGTTCGATGCTACGACTTGGTCACTCCTGTCTGCCGTGCGTTTGCAGAATTTGTCTGGTAGTTCTTGGGCATTCGTGACACTTGATTTCCAGCCAAGGCCAACCGATCCGCCAGCCTGCCAGACGTCGCTTACTTTCACGGATTGGATTCCCCCGAATAGCTCTCATGGCTACAATACACGCGGCGGCGGCTACCAGAATGGGTCCTTTAACGCCACGCTTTTCGAGGTATTGGAGAATAACGGCGCCTGCCTGTGGTGGGGCGGAACCGTGCATGTCACTTCTAACCAGCCTCTGGTTGGTACAGTCAATGCCGCGTGGCCGTTAGCTAATCGCGCCTGGATACATGCGCTTTTAGGCCCCGAAGATGCTCGTGCGGCTGTGGTTCTGCCCAAACAACAGCAGCTTGGGCATAGCTGGTCTCGTATCAACATCATGAATGTGAGTGATTCGACAGTCACGTCAACTGTCCATTTTTACAATCAGTCTGGGGGCAATCCGGTGTATTCAACCACACTGGCTGCATTACCCGCTCATCGAGCTATCACTGTCAATACGCTTGACCTTAGCAATTGTTGCGGTTTTCCCAGTAATTTTGAAGGCAGCGCCATGGTCATCACCGACGCTCCCGCTCTGATAGCCACAAGCGAGCTTTTTTATAACAGTTCGGCTCCTGGCGGTAATCGCATTGCTGCGTATGAAGGCGTTGGTCGATAGTTTTTTCCCATCCGTTTGAATTGGCCTGCATCGATACCGGTGCAGGCCTTTTTGTTGTTGCAGAGACTATCCTCTCAACCTCGCCCCCCTGCCCCCTGCTCCCTCCCCCCTGCCCCTCCGCTCCCCGGCATGCTACAATGCCCCCATGCCCTCCATCCTCCTCCTGCGTTCCAGCCCGCACCTCGGCGGCATCGAGCGCCAGCTTCTCGATCACGCCCAACGCCTGCGTCAGGCTGGCTGGGAACCGCACCTGCTCGGATTCTACCGCTGGCCGGGCGAGCACCCACTGGTCGAGGCAGCGCGGGTGGCGGGCCTCAGCGCCAGCACCATCACCGACCCGCACCCCCTCTCGCCGGCCCCGCTGCGCCGATTGCGCGAGGCCCTGGAGCAGCATCGCCCGGCCCTGATCCACGCCTGCGACTACCGCACCGACATCCTCGTTGCCCTCGCCCGCCCCGCCTGCCCCTGGCTGGCCGAAGCACACGGCTACACGCGCGAAAACGCGGCGATGGCCCTGTGGAATCGACTGGACGCCTGGGCCCTGCGCCGCGCCGCTGCCGTGACCGCGGTCTCGGCGGCGGGGGAGACGGCGCTGGCCGCCGCCGGTGTGCCCGCGGCCCGGCTGCACGTGGTTGGCAATTCGCGGGCGATTTTGCCCGATGTCCCCGCTCCTGCACCGGCGGAGTTGCCAGCGCCGGGGCCGCACCTGCTCTACGCCGGACGTCTGGCCCCCGAAAAAGGACTTGATCTCCTGCTTTCGGCCTGGCCCGACCTTCGTCGCTCGCACCCGACCGCGCAGTTGTGGGTGCTGGGCGCACCCGCCCGCCATCGCCGTTACGCCCGCCGATTGGCCCCGCTGCTGGCCCAGCCCGGCGTGCACGCCCTCGGCCACATGCCCGACATCCGCCCCTGGCTGCTGGCCGCCGATGTCGTGGCCGCGCCCTCGCGCCAGGAAACCTGGGGCATGACCGCGTTCGAGGCCCTCTGCGCCGGCGTCCCCCTCGTCGCTGCCCGCGTCGGCGGCCTGCCCGACCTCTGCCGCGCCGCGGCGCACGCCCTGCTCGTCCCCCCCGAATCGCCCGCGGCCCTGGCCAACGGCCTGCGCGCCGCCCTGCACCCTGACTTCCCCCGCGGCCCCGCCCGCGGCCAGCAATTCTGCGCCCAACCCGCCTTTGATCCCGAAACCCGCCACGCCCGCCTGCTGGCGCTGTACGAGTCGTTGATTTGAAGACCCGCCGGCTCCATCGGCTATACTTTTCACGTCCCACGCCCCACGCCCCACCCCCCCATGCCCCCCCGTCGCGCCCGCAAACCCGCCCGCACCCAGGCCAAACCCGCGCCCCTGTCCTTTTCCAGCGCGGCGCTGTTGGTGGCGATCCTGGCCCTGCCCGCGTTCTTCAACATCCAGAGCAGCACCAGCTTCGAGCCGGACAAAGGCGCGCTGCTGCGCACCGCGGCGCTGCTGATCCTGCTCGGGCTGGCTCCCGGCTGGATGCAGGCCCTGCGGTCGGGCGAGATGCGCCCCCGGCTGGTCGCGCTGCCCCTGCCCTGCCGCTTCCTGCTCGCCGCCCTCGGCCTTTCCCTCCTCGCCACCCTGTTCGGCGTCGATCCGGTCACCAGTTTCTGGGGCAACCACGAACGCGGCTACGGCCTGCTCACCCTGCTCAGCGGCGGCCTCATCCTCGCCGCCGCCTGGCAGCACGCCCGCAACGCCGGCCCCTGGCTGCTGATCGACGCCATCCTGCTCAGCGCCGCCATCCCCGCCCTCTACGGCCTCGCCCAGGTCATCGGTTTCGATCCCGTGCGCGGGCAGACCGTCAGCTTCGTCCTCGGCCAGCGCGCTTCCTCCAGCTTGGGCAACCCCCTCTTCCTCGGCGATTTCTTGCTGCTCGCCCTGATCCTCGGCCTTGCCCGCCTGCTGGCCGGCCCGGCCCTGCGCGCTCGGCCCCGCGCCGGCCTCGTCGCCTACCTCGGCCTGCTTTTCCTCGCCCTCGCCGCCACGCAGAGCCGTTCCGCCTACCTCGGCCTCATCGCCGCCGTGGTGGTCTTCCTCTTGTTCTGGGGCCAACAGCGCCGCCAGCGCCGCTTCCAGATCGGCGCCTTCGCCGCCCTCACCGCCGGATTGCTCCTGTTGCTGCTGGCCTGGGCTGCCCCGCAACTCCTCCCCGCCCGCCTCAGCGATCTGTTCGCCAGCGGCGGCACCGGCGGCCAGCGCCTGCTGATCTGGCAGGCCGTCCTCGATTTGCTGCGCCACGAACCCCGCTTCCTGCTCCTCGGCCTCGGCCCCGATGCCCTGCCCTTCAAAATCGCCCCGTATCTGCCCGCCGCTCTCGCCCATTTCGAGGTGGATTGGGCTTTCCGCCTGCCCGACCGCGCCCACACATTCCCCCTCGAACTCATCGCCCAAAGCGGATCCCCCGGCCTGCTGCTGTGGACAGGCTTCTGGGCGGCGCTGGCCGCCCGTCTGCTGCCCGCCAGCCGTCGTCGCCGCGCCCTTGCCCTGCAACTCGGCGGCGCAGCCGCGCTGGCTGCCCTCGCCGCCCTGCTTGCCGGTTCCGCCTCCGCCCCCCTGGGCTGGACCGCCGGCCTGCTCGTCGGCCTCATCCTGGCTTTGTTGATCTCGCCGCCGGCGGATTCCGCCAACGCCGCCCCGCCCCTCGCCGCCTTCCTGCTGGCCGCGCTGGCCGGGCGCTGGCTGCTGCTCGGATTCAGCTTCCCCACCCATGCCCCCGACCTGCTATTCTGGACGCTGGCCGGCCTCATCCTGGCCCAGACACCCGCCACAGCCGCGCCCGCCCCGGTCGATCTTCCCCTGCTGCACCTCGCCGGCATCGCCCTGGCCCTGTTCGGGTTCAGCCTCAGCGCCAGCGGCGGCGCGTCCATCCTCCTCTGGCTGGCCGCCCTGATCCTGTTGCTGGCCGCGGCCCACGTCCTCGCCCGCAACGATCACGAGATCCGCCGCACCTGGCACACCCTGATCCTGCCGCCGTTGACTCTGCTGCCCGCCATTCCCCTCAACCGCAGCGCCGGGCTGAGCGCCGAATTGGCCTACGGCTGGCTGTTGCTCTGGCTGGCCGGCCAGGCCATCTGGCTGATCGCGCCGCCGGCTCGCCGCCGGCTCACGCCCGCCCTTCTCGCCACCCTGCCCGTGCTGGCCCTGCTCAACCTGCCGGTGTTCGGCGACATCGCCTACAAAACCGCCATCCTCTCTCCCAACGATGCTACTGCCCGCAGCGCCGCCATGCGCCGCGCCTTCACCCTCAGCCCCCACGATCACGTCCTCGCCGCCGGCATCGTCCCCACCGAAAACCTCTCCCTCCCCGCCGACGCCACACTCGATCCGCCCCAGGCCCGGCGCATCACCGGCCTGTACGACCGCGCCCTCGCCGCCCAACCCCTGGCCCCCGAAACCGCCGCCGCCTATGCCGAATGGCTGCGGCAGCGCGCCGCCGTCGATGCCGCCGCCCACGCCCCGGCCCTGGACATGTTCACCCGCGCCCTCGCCCTCTCCCCCAACGACATCCAGACGCGCAACCGCCAGGCGCTGCTCCTGGCCGATCAGGCTGCGCTGCGCGCCCTGATCGATCTCGACCCCCTTTACGGCCCCGCCTACCTCCATCTGGCCACGCTGCAACAACAAAACGGCGATCTCGCCGCCGCCCGCAGCACCCTGCAAACCGGCATCGCCAACGTGCCCTGGTGGGACGCCCTGCCCCGCGCCCTCGCCGCCCTGCCATGACCCCGCCCGCCGGTGTGCTCCCGACCGTCACGGTGGCCGTGCCGCTGTGGAACGATGCCGGCCTGCTGCCCGGCCTGTTCGCCGCCCTGCTCGCCCAGGATTACCCCGCCGACCGCCTGCAAATCCTGCTGCTCGATGGCGGCTCCAGCGACGGCGCGGCGGAACTGGCCCGTGATTTCGCCGCCGCCCAGGCCCACGCCACCCTGCTGCCCAATCCCCGGCGTCTGGCTGCCGCCGCCCTCAACCTGGCCCTGACGCACGCAACCGGCGAGGTTTTCGTCCGCCTCGATGCCCGCACCCGCCCCGCGCTCGACTACATCTCCCGCGGCGTCGCCCTCCTGGCCGCCACCGGGGCCGCGGGTGTGGCCGGGCCGCAGATCGCGAGCAGCCACACCCGTCGCGGCCGGGCGATTGCCCTGGCCCTCAACCATCCCCTCGGCGTGGGCGGCGCCCGCTATCGCCAGGCCCGCACGCCCCAGCCCAGCGAGACGCTCTACCTCGGCATCTATCCCGTGGGCTGGCTGCGCCGCGTCGGCGGCTGGGATGAACGCTTCGCCGCCAACGAAGACTACGATCTGAACACCCGCCTGCGCCAGGCCGGGGGCCAATTGATCGTCGATCCTGCCATTCGCAGCGCCTACCTCGCTCGCGACAGCCTGGCGGCGCTGGCCCGGCAATACGCCCGCTATGGCGCCTGGCGCACCGTCACCTGGCGCAAACACCCCGGCGCCATGCGCCTGCGCCATCTCGCCCCCGCCGCCCTCACTGCCGCCCTTGGCCTCGGCTTGCTGGCATTGCCTCTCTCACCCTGGCCGCTGCTGCTGATCCTTTCGTGCTATCTCTTGCCGCTGATGGCCGTGGCTGCCCTTCTGGCCGGGCGTCATGGGCTGACCCTGTTCCCCACCCTGCTCGTTGCCTTTCTCATCATCCATTTGGCCTGGGGACTGGCCTTTTGGCCGGCGTGGCTGCACCCGCCGCGGGCCAATGCACACCGGTGATTTCAATTCTGCTCCATACACCGGCTATAATCCTGTCAACCAATCCCCACCGGAGCGATTCATGACCGATCACCCCACCCCCTCCCAACTCGCCGCCGAAGCCCAGGCCGTCCTCGCCAAATTGCAGGAACTCTGGGCCGATGAAGGCGTCGACCAGCTCGCCATCTTCCTCGACCCCGGCATCATCTCGGTGCTGGCAGAGATCAAATCAACCAGCCTCGAATTCGCCGCCAAAATCGCTGCCCTGAGCGAATAGACGCTGTCACTCAGCCCTTACCCCTCTCACACCGGCGGGTGTTTTGCCCTCGAACCTGCCGCCCTGCCTATGTTCGCAGACGAAGCCAAAATCAATGTCAAAGCCGGCGACGGCGGCAACGGCATCGTGGCCTTCCGCCGGGAAAAATATGTGCCGCGCGGCGGGCCGGCCGGCGGCAACGGCGGCAAAGGCGGGGATGTCTTTCTGGTCGGCTCCCCCCACCACAACACCCTCTTTCATTTCCACAGCCAGGCGCATTTCAAGGCCGAACGGGGCGCGCACGGCAGCGGATCGAACAAACAGGGGGCCATGGGCGGCGATTGCGAGATCCCCGCGCCCCTGGGCACGGTGGTTTTCGACGCCGAAACCGGCGATTTCCTGGGCGAAGTGCTGGAGATCGACGAACGCCTGCTGGTTGCCCGCGGGGGCCGCGGGGGCCGCGGCAATGCCTTCTTCCGTTCCCCGGTCAATCAGACCCCACACATGGCCGAGAAGGGGGAGCCGGGCGAGGAGCGCTGGCTGCGGCTGGAGCTGAAGCTGATCGCCGACATCGGCATCATCGGCGCGCCCAACGCCGGCAAGAGCACCCTGCTTTCGGTGGTCACCCGCGCCAAACCGAAGATCGCCGATTATCCCTTCACCACCCTGTCCCCCAACCTGGGCGTGGCCACACTCGATTATCAGGAGATCGTCCTGGCCGACATCCCCGGCTTGATCGAGGGCGCGCATCGCGGCGCCGGCCTGGGCCTGCAATTCCTGCGCCACATCGAGCGTACCCGCCTGCTCATCCACCTGCTCAACGGCCTCAGCCCCGACCCGGTGGGCGACTACCACGCCATCAACCAGGAATTGGAGCTGTTCCAACCCCATCTCGCCGGCAGGCCGCAGATCGTGGCCTTGAACAAGATGGATCTGCCCGACGTGCGGGCGCGCTGGCCGCAGATCCGGCATGATCTGGCGGCGTGCGGGGTGGAAGCGTTGGCCATCAGCGCCGCCACCGGCGAAAACGTGCAGGCGCTGCTGCGCCAGGCCGCGGCTGTGCTGGCCACCCTGCCCCCGCCTCTCCGCCACACCCCCCTGCCGCTGCTCAGCCCGGTCGATGAAGAGGTCTTTTACATCGAATCCACCCCCGCCGGCTGGATCGTGAGCGGCAAACGCATTGAGCGGGCCGCGGCCATGACCCACTGGGACTACTACGAGGCCATCCTCCGTTTCCAGCGCATCCTCGAAGCCATGGGCATCACCAAAGCCCTCACCGAGGCCGGCGTCAAAGAAGGCGACACCGTCCGCATCGGCGATGTGGAATTGACCTGGAGCCATGAATATTTTGATTAGATAGTGGATAGTGGATAGTGGATAGTGGATATTCGTTATCAATCGTTTCCGCTCCTATTCCCAAAACACCTGAATACCCAATACCCAATACCTAATACCTACTATGGAACGCATCGGCCTGCTTGGCGGCACCTTCGATCCTGTGCATCTCGGCCATCTCATCCTGGCGGAGACGGCCCGCGATACTCTGCGACTGGACTGCGTCTATTTTGTACCTGCGGGGTCGCCCCCGCACAAGCAGGGGCAGATCATCGCCAGCACTGAGCACCGCCTGGCCATGCTGGATCTGGCTCTGGCCGACAACCCCGCTTTTTGCATCTCTCTGATCGATATCGAACGCAGCGGCCCGCACTACACCGCCGACATGGTCGAATTGATGCGCGGCCAGCTTGAGGCCAACGATGAAATCTGGTTCTTGATGGGCCTGGACTCGCTCAACGATTTCCCCAACTGGCATGAACCTGACCGCATCCGCAAGCTTGCCCGGCTGGCGGCTGCCACCCGCCCCGGTTATGTGATCGATTGGGCGCCGCTGGAAAAGGCGCTGCCGGGCATCTCCCATGAAGTCACCTTACTGCCCATGCCCGGCGTCAGCATCTCCTCATTCAATCTGCGCCGCCGCATCCAGCACGGCAGCAGCATCCGCTATCTGGTGCCCGATGTAGTGCGCGCATATATCGAAGAAAAACGGCTTTATCGTTGATAGTGGGTATTAGATAGTGGGGATTGGGTATTTACCGTTGACTGTTGACTGTTGACTGTTGGCTGTTAATTGTTGACTGTTGACTGTTGATTGTTGACTGTTGACTGTTGACTGTTGATTGTTGACTATTGACTATTGATCAAAAAATAACCAAACATAGCAAACGCCGCAACAACACACGATCCATCGTCCATCGTCCATCGTCCATCGTCTCCCCACTACGAACACAAGTACGCGGCGGTCAACCGGGCGGTGGCGGTCAGCGCAGCCATGTGCGTGCGTTCGTAATTGTGTGAGGCGTCCACGCCCGGCCCGATCAGCGCCACCTGCGCCTCGCCGCCCGCCTGCCAATAGGCCTCGCCATCCGAGCCGTAATAGGGGTAGATATCGATCTTGTAGGGGATGCCCTCTGCCGCCGGCCAGCGCCCGCAGCCGTTGCGTCAGCTCGATGTGATAGGGGCCGCCGGAGTCCTTGACGCAAATCGTGACTGAAAACTCATCCGAGGTCTGGCCATCGCCCACCGCGGCCATGTCCACCGCCACCAACTCGGCCAAATCGGTTGGAAATCCCATCGCGGCCCCATGCCCCACCTCTTCGTAGTGGCTGAAGTGCAGGGTGGTGCGCTGCGTCGGTGACTGGCCGGCCGCAATCAGAGCCTTGACGGCCGCCAGCACGCAGGCCACGCCCGCCTTGTCGTCCAGGTGCCGCGAGCGAATGAAGCCGGCATCGCTGACAACCACGCGCGGGGCAAAGGCTACGAAATCGCCCACGCAAACGCCCAGCGCCTTCGTCTCCGCCGCCGAGGCCGTGCACTCGTCCAGCCGCACTTCGACTGTGTCGTCCGTGCGCTTGAGTTCGCTGACATCGCCGCCATACACGTGGCTGGAGGCTTTCGTCAGCAGCAGGCTGCCCTGGATGGCCCGGACATCCTGCGTGAACACCTGGCAGCTTTCGCCTTCGACCGTGTTCCAGGCAAAGCCGCCGATCCGGGTCAATTTCAGGCGGCCATTGGCCTTGATCTCTTTGACCATGGCGCCCAACGTATCGCAATGCGCGGTGAGCGCACGCGGCGCGTCCTGGCGCCGGCCGGGCCATTCCGCCAGCAACACGCCTTTGCGCGTGCGCTGCGGCGTCAATCCCAAATCGATCAAGGTCTGCGCCACGAAATCGAGGGCAGGCCCGGCGCGGCCGCTGGGGCTGGGGATGTGCAGCAGATCGACCAGGACAGACAGCAAATAATCAGCGTCAATGACAAGACCGTTCACGTAGCACCTTACGGAAACGGGAATCAGTGCGACAAGATCTGCGAGAGAAAGAGTTTGGTGCGTTCTTCCTGCGGATTGCTGAAGATCTGCTGCGGCGGGCCGCTCTCGATGATGTTGCCGGCATCGAAAAAGACCATGCGGTCGGCCACGGCGCGGGCAAAGCCCATCTCGTGCGTGACGGCCAGGATGGTCATGCCACTCTTGGCCAGTTCCGTCATCACATCCAGCACTTCCTTGATCATCTCCGGGTCCAGGGCCGAGGTTGGCTCATCGAAGAGCATGATCTTGGGCTGCATGGCCAGAGCGCGGGCGATGGCTACACGCTGCTGCTGCCCGCCCGAAAGCTGTCCCGGATATTTCTGCGCCTGTTCGGGGATGCCGACGCGGGTAAGCAGTTCCATGGCGATCTGCTCGGCCTTTTTCTTATCCCACTTGCGCACCTGGATGGGGCCGAGGGTGATGTTCTGCATCACCGTCAGGTGGGGAAAGAGGTTGAATTGTTGGAAGACCATGCCCACCTCACGGCGGATGGCGGCGATGTTGCGCACGTCGTGGCTCAGCTCGATGCCATCGACGACGATCGTGCCCTGCTGGTGTTCTTCCAGGCGGTTGATGGTGCGGATGAACGTCGATTTGCCCGACCCGGAGGGGCCGAAGATGACGATCACTTCACCCTTTTGCACTTCCATCGACACCCCGCGCAGGGCGTGGAAATGCCCATACCATTTGTGCACATCTTGGCAGACGATGATCGGTTCACTCATGTTGATGCTCCTGATGAAGGTTAGCGTTCGCCCACACCCAGCGCCACCTCCAGGCGGCGGCTGGCGTAGGACATGGCGTAGCTGAAGATCCAGTAGATGAAGGCAAGGAAGAGATAGACTTCGAGTTGGGTGCCAATCCAGGCGGGATTGGCCAGCACCCCGCGGGCGATGCCCAGCAGATCGAGCAAGCCCACCAGGGCGACCAGGGTCGTATCCTTGAACAGGCCGATGAACTGGCCCACCAGCACGGGGATGACGGCGCGCAGGGCCTGGGGCAGAATGATGAAGGTCATCTTGTGAAAGCCGCTCAGGCCCACAGCGTCGGCAGCCTCGTACTGGCCTTTGGGGATCGCTTGTAATCCGCCGCGCACATTCTCGGCCAGATAGGCGGCGGCGAACATCACCACCGCCACCATCGCCCGGATCACACGATCCACCACAATGCCGGAGGGCAGGAAGAAGTTGAGCATCACCTGCCCCATAAACAGCAGGGTGATCAGGGGCACGCCGCGGATGATCTCGATGTAGAGGATGCTGAGCGTGCGCACCGCCGGCAAGTTCGACTGCCGGCCCAGCGCCAGCAAGACGCCGAAGGGGAAGGAGAAGACAATGCCCACCACCGAGATCAGCAACGACAGCATCAACCCACCCCAAAGATTGGTAGCCACACCGGGCAGGAAACTCTCTTCGCTGAAGCCGCGGATGATGAGGATGACCAGCGGGAAAAAGAGCAGCGTGCCCACAAGCGCCACGCTGCTCATCAGCCGCGGTCGCCAGCGAGCCAGCGCCCAGCCCGCCAAACCGGCCACGATCATGGCGGCATAATGCACCCAGACGCCGGAGGCGAAGGTGAAAAGCATGCCCAGCACCGGCAGGGCGATCAGAAAGAGACTCATAAACGAGCGACGACGCACATAGACGCCCCACAACATGCCGGTGACGAGGGCCAGCAACCACAAACACAGCCACAAGCGCCACACCTGATCGCGCGGGTAGGACCCGAACATGAACAACTCGACGTTGTTGGGGATCACCTCCCAGCGGGCCGAGGTCGTTGCCCAACGCACGGTGGGCACGAGGATAGCGACGGCAAAGGCCAGGGCGATCAGCGTGAGCAGGGCATCCAACCAGGAACCGAACAGGTTTTTGCGGAACCAGCCCAGGAGGGTATAACGCTCGCTGGGCGGGGGCAGCACGTCTGATCGGGAACTTGCAGAAGTTGTCATGATCAACGCTCCACCAGACGAATGCGCTTGTTATACCAGTTCATGAACAGCGAAGTGCCGAGGCTGAAGGCCAGGTACACGATCATCATCAGGGCGATGATCTCGATAGAACGGCCCGACTGGTTCTGAATGGTGCGGCCAATGGCGTAGACGTCGGGATAGCCGGCGGCCACAGCCAGAGAGGAGTTCTTGGTCAGGTTGAGATACTGGCTGGTCAGCGGCGGGATGATCACCCGTTGCGCTTGCGGCAGGATGACGAGGCGCAGAGTCTGGAAGCCGCTGAGCCCCAACGCCGTGGCCGCCTCGCGCTGGCCCTTGGATACGGCCTGGATGCCCGCACGCACCACCTCGGCGATGAAGGCCGAAGTGTAGACGACCAGACCGAGCAGCACGGCCATGAACTCCGGCGTCAGACCGTTTCCACCCGTGAAATTGCGCCCCTCCAGCACCGGGATGCTGCTGACCAGCGGTTGGCCGGGCACGATGAACCAGCCCAACAGGGCCACGACCACAAAGGCAAGGGGCGCCCACAGCAGGATCAGGGGCATGCGTCCGGTGCGCTGGCCCTGCCGCCGCAACACCCATGCCACGACAATGGCGACCAGCAAACCGACCCACAATACCCAGCGGTAGGTGCTCCAGCCGTCGCCCGGTTCGGCCCAGGGCACGAAAAAGCCACGATTGGTCAGATAAATCGGCCCTGGAAGTTCCAGCGCCTCGGTTATGCGGGGCAATTTGACGAAGGCGGCGGAGTACAGGAAGATCAAGAAAACGAGCAGAGGAATATTGCGCAGGATCTCGACGTAGATGCCGGCGAGCTTGTTTACCAGCCAGTTGTTCGAAAGCCGGGCCACGCCGACAATGGCGCCGAGAATGGTGGAGAAGATGATGCCGAGAAAGGAGACACGCAGGGTGTTGAGCACGCCGACAAGCAGCGCCTGGGCGTTGGTGCTGGCCCGGCTGTATGCGATGGAACTCTCGCCGATATCGAAGCCGGCGGTGAGGCGTAGGAAATCGAAGCCGATGGGGATATTCTGCGCAGCCAGGGCGGTGACGAGGTTGTTTGCCAGATAATAGAGTGTCCCGGCGATGATGGCGACTACCAAGATCTGCGCCAACACCTGCAAATATCTTTCATCCCGCCAGAAGGGAACAGCATGTTGCTCGGAGGAAGTCGTTGTCATGTGGCTATCCTTGCGAGGCTGGACAGGGAAAGGATCAGGAAGCGTTCTGTTTTTGCCCCAATCCGATCAGAAAAGAAAGAGAGGAAGGGGAACCCCCTTCCTCTCTTTTTACGGCTGAGATTAGCGGATGGGTGGGGCGTAGAGCAAACCGCCATCGACCCAGGAGGCATTGAGGCCGCGAGCGAGGCCCAACGGCGTGTCGGGGCCAAGGTTGCGGTTGAAGATCTCGGCGTAATTGCCGACCAGCTTGACGATGTTGTAGGCCCAGTCATTGCTCAGGCCCAGTTTCACGCCCATTTCACCTTCCAAACCGAGCATCTGGCGGATGTTGGGGTTCTCGGTGCTCATGAAGGTGTCGATGTTCTGGGAAGTGATGCCGAACTCCTCCGCCTGGAAGGTGGCGAAGACGGTCCACTGCACGATGTCGAACCATTGGTCGTCGCCGTGGCGCACCATGGGGCCGAGCGGTTCTTTCGACAGCACTTCCGGCAGGATCTTGTGCGCGGTGGGATCGGGGAAGATCGATTGGCGGGCGACAATGCCGGACATGTCCGTGGTCCAGGCGTCGCAGCGGCCTTCGAGGTAGGCGTTCACGGTCTCATCCGCGGTCTCGAAGACCACCGGGGTGTATTGCACACCGACGGCGGCCATCTGATCGGCCAGGTTCAGCTCGGTGGTGGTGCCCTGCTGCACGCAGATGGCGGTGCCGCCCAGCTCGGTGATGCTGTTGATGCCGCTGTCCACAGGCACCTGAATGCCTTGACCATCGTAGAAGGTGGTGTGGACGAAGTTGCCGCCCAACTCGGTGTCGCGGGTCAGCGTCCAGGTGGTGTTGCGGATCAGCACGTCGATTTCACCGGCCTGCAAGGTGGTGAAGCGCTCGCTGGCGGTCAGCGGGCGATATTCGACCATGTTGGGGTCGCCGAAGATGGCGGCGGAAAGGGCCTTGCAGAAATCGATGTCGAAGCCGGCGAAGCTGCCGTCCGACTGCAAGAAACCGAAGCCGGGCACAGCCTGGTTCACGCCGCAGATCAGCTTGCCGCGGGCCTTGATCGTAGCCAGGGTGTTGCCGGCCACCTGGGCAGGCTCCGAGACGGCGGGCTGTTCAGGCGCGGGCGCGGGCGCGGGTTGTTCCGCCGCCGGCTGCTCCGCGGGCGCGGGCGCGGGCGTTGTCGCCTGACCGCAGGCGGCCAACGTTAGGGCCAGCACCAGCAGCAGCGCCAGCATAATGAATGACTTGCGAACCATGAGAGACTCTCCTTTTGATGTGAGGGGGTGGAAGTGAAGGATACGATTGTATGGGCAACGACCAGAGGCCGTGTGCTCTCCCTGAACGACATCTGTGGTTGTACAGGCGGCGCCTGCGCCCAAACCGGGGCCGGTTGGATGGGCAGCGGGAACGTATCACGCCCGCCCCATTCTGTCAAATCACCCGCGTGATAGCGCGGCCTGGCTTTTTCTGGCTACCGCGGCGCCTGGGCGAGTTGCTGCGACTGCATCCACCGGTAGAAACGGGCCGGCTCGGTGAAGCCCCCGGCCAGCACGTAGCGCGCCGCGCCATTGGTGAGGTTGCTCAGCCACTGGTCGGAACCTTCCTGCAACAGCACGGCGGTGCCCTCTTTGCACACCATCTCGCCCACTGCCGGGCCTTCCAGGCGCAGGTCGCCGTTGATCACAAAGAGGATTTCCTCGCGCCCGCTGCCGGGGCGCAGTCGCCTGCCGGTTTCGTAGGGCGCGAGCACGCCGTAGAGGAGATAGGTGGTGAGGGCGCCCGATTCATCCGGGCCTAATGCAGCTTCGCCGCTGCTGCCAACACGTTTGCTAAGATCGACTGGGTTTGTCATGTGCGCTTACACTCCTGCAAGTGTATGGATGCTGAGATTGGCGATGGCGTCCTGATCGAGGACAGGTGCAGGGGGGGCTGCTGGGTGTAGAAAAAAGGCCGCAGCCGCAATCATGGCGGCGTTATCGGTGCAAAGGCGGAGGGGGGGCATGGAGATGGGCAGGGGTGATTCGGTTTGCAGGCGCTGGCGCAGCAGGGTATTGGCCGCCACGCCCCCACACACGCAGATCTCGCCGGCGCCGGTCGCTGCCGCCGCGGCCAGGGTCTTGCCTACCAGGACATCGACCACCGCTGCCTGGAACGAGGCGGCCAGATCGGCCTGCTGACGGGGGGAAAGGGGGGTGCCGGGGGTGAGTTTGCGCCCGGACGCAGGATCGCCTGTTTCCAGCGTCTGCACGATGCGCAGCGTGGCGGTCTTCAGGCCGCTAAAACTGAAATCGTGCGTGCCGGGCAGCCAGGCGCGGGGGAGATCGTAGGCAGCGCTCTGGCCGGCGGCAGCGGCGCGTTCAATGGCGGGGCCTCCAGGATACCCCAATCCGAGCAGCCGCGCAACCTTGTCAAAAGCCTCGCCGGCGGCGTCGTCGATCGTGCCGCCCAGGCGCTGATACTGGCCGTGCCCGCGCATCAAAAACAGGTCTGTGTGCCCGCCGCTGACAATCAACACCAGCAGGGGGAATGTTTTTTCGGCCCGGTTGCCGGGCGCATCCAGCCAGTTGGAGTAGATGTGCCCTTCCAGGTGGTTGACGCCGATCAGAGGCAGGCTGTGCGCCCAGGCCATGCCTTTGGCCGCGTTCAGCCCCACCAGCAGAGAGCCAGCCAGCCCCGGCCCCTGGGTGACGGCGATGGCGTCCAGCGCCTGCCAGCCTACCCCGGCCTGGGCCAGCGCCTCCTGCGCCACCGGCAAAATGGCCTGCACATGTTGCCGCGCGGCCATCTCCGGGAAGACGCCGCCATAGCGCCGGTGCAGATCGATCTGCGTAGCCACGACCTGGCTGAGAATGCGCCTGCCCCCGGCCACCACCGCTGCGGCGGTCTCATCGCAGGAGGTTTCGATGCCGAGGATCAGGTTCATGACCCCCCTCCCAGCCGGGGATGGCGGCGCTGCAACTCGGCCAACTCGTTGGCCACGCGCTGGCCGCCATCGGCCAAGGCCCGCGGCTGGGCTTGCGCCAGCGTCAGAGCCTGCCGGAACCACTCCTCCGCCTCGGCCAGCGCGCCGCGGCGGGAGAGCAAGCGGGCCAGACTGGCCGCGGCCGCGGCATTGTGCGGGTGTTGCCGCAACTCCCAGCGCAGCCGCTCCTCTTGCGCCTGATCGTTCTCATCCCCGGTCAGGGCCACGCCCACCGCGAACAGCCCATCCTGCCCCACGTCCGCGCGCTGGCGGAGGATGGCGTTGCGCCGCGGGGCCAGCAGATCGATCTCCCGCACGCTCTGAAACGCGATCTCACACGCGCCGATCCCATCCAGATTCAGGCCCAGTTGCTCCTGCGGCGGCAGGAGGATGCCCAATTCCTTGACCGCATCCCCCGCGCGCAGGGTGTCGAGCAGCAGGGGATAGGGGGTGAGGTTGTCGATCTGCAGATGCCGGCCTGTCAGCTGCAACCGCAGCCCCCCTTCTTGCCGCGGCTCTGCGCCGGGGGCCAGGGTGATGCGCGCCGGCTGGGGGAAGGGTACATCGAAAAGCAGCAGGAAATCGGGCGAATACGCGGCCAGGACGCCGGCGCGTTCGTAGAGGACACCGTCCAGCAGCAGTTGGCAGAGCACGCGTTGGCCCAGGCTGGCCTCGAGCAGAGGATCGAAACGGTTGCCGGCGTAGCCGATCAGCGGATCGGGCCAGGCCACGCGGGCGGGGTGCGCGGCGACGCGGCCCTGCACCTGCGGCCCCCGCCCGCTGAGCGCGGCCAACGCATCCAGCCCCTGATCGCAGCGCCGCGACCAGGGGCTGCGGCGCTGAAGCAGGCGCTCGCGGTCATGCAAGCGGCGGCTGCGCTCGCGGGCGCCGAGCATGCCCACATCCCGCCAGATGCGCTGGATGTGGGGATAGGCCACGGCAAAGTGCAGGCTGCGAGGTTCGGCGCCGGGGTCTTCCCCTCCCCCTGCCGCGGCTAGCTCGAAGCCGGTCGCGCTCAGGCGCAGCACGCCCGCGGCTTGCCGCCCCTCCTGCCCTTCCACGCTGACGAAATAGCCGTCGAAGGCTTGCAGGCAGCGGTCGGGCCGGGCGCGCCACCGCGCCGCCAGCAGCAGCCCGATCAGCGCCGCGCCCAGCAGCAGCAAGATCAGGGCCAGCAGATTCAGGGCCGTGGCCGCCACTCAGGCCTCCTCCGCGTAGGGTTCCAGGAATTCGATCAGGACGCCATGCGCGGCGGAGGGGTGCAGGAAGATGCCGCGGCCCTCCGCCGCGCGGATCGGCGCCTGATTGATCAGTTGCAGATCGCGGGCGGCCAATGTTTCCAGGGTGTGTTCCACATCCTCCACTTCCAGGCAGATGTGGTGCAGGCCTTCGCCCCGTTTGGCCAGGTATTTGGCCACGCCCGAATCGGGGGTGATCGGCTGGATCAGCTCGATCATACTCTCCCCCGCGGGCAGGAAGGCGATCTCCACGGCCTGCTCCGGCATGGTCAGGCGCTTGCGCACGGTCAGGCCAATGCCCTCCTCATAGGAGCGGATGGCTTCGTCGAGGTCGGCGACGACAATGGCGATGTGGTTGATACGTGTGATCATGGCGTGTATTATACATCAGAAAGGGCTGAAGGGGGGATGGGCCGGGAAAATGGTTGACACGGCTGTTGGCCGTATTGCTTTTTTCAGCGGTTAGGGGTAGAATGCACCGGAATCAAGATTCCATTTGACCGGCTGGCAGCGCCCCCTTCCGAGAGAGCGAGTGTGTGACCTGGCGATGGGGGTCGTGCATGGTTTCATCTCAGACCGCAAATCTTTTTCATGCAACTTTAATCTTCGTGCAGGACAATCTCTGCTATAATAATCCTAGAAAAAAAGTAGACAATATATGAACAAAAAAATAACCCCCTCCCCATCCGGAGCCTCAACGCCTTCGGAGCATTCCATGAAAGATATGAACGCCACCCTTCCCAGTGAACAGCTGACCGATCTGTTCGCCCAATTGCCGCACGAAGACCCCGCCTTTGGCCGCGCTATCAAGATCTTGCGCGTGGCCCCTGGCGAATGTATCGCCCCCGCCGCGGCCATGGCCCAGAATCTCTACATCCTGATGGCCGGCATGGTGCAGTTGGTAACCACCAACAAAGAGGGCCGTAGCCTGGCCATGGCCATCCTTGGCCCCGGCGCCGTGCTGGGCGAAGAGGCCCTGCTCAACCTGGGTCAGGGCGTCACTTTCTGCGCCCAGGCGGTGGAACCCTGCACGGTGTGGGAGTTGAGCGCGGCGCAGGCCCTGGCCTTTGCCGATCGTCATCCCATCCTCGGCCTGGCCATGCTGCGCACCTTTGGCCGGCGCCTGGCCCAGGTGGAGAACCGCCTGGAAGATGTGGCCTACAAGCGTTTGCCCGAACGTCTGGCCGGGGAATTGCTGCGCCAGCGCCGCTATTCCGGCGCCGATCAAGTGCGCGTCAGCCATCAGGCCCTGGCCGACACCCTTGGCACCTATCGCGAGACGATCAGCGCCATCCTGCGCGATTTCAAGCGGGACAAGTGGGTGGATTTGGGCTATCGCCGCATCACCCTCAAGGATCTCCCCGCCCTGCAGGCGATGGCTGGCGTGGTTTACGACTGAAGCCGCCGCCGATCCCCATGACGCAAGGGCCGCGCATCTGGCCAGATGCGCGGCCCTTGCGCGTGGGCGGCTCTGTCAGATGTAGTTGAGTTCGCTGGCGCGGCGGCGCAGATCGGCCCGAAAATCGGGGTGGGCGATGCCGATCAGCGCTTCCACCCGCTGGCGAATCGATTTGCCGTACAGATCGGCGACGCCGAACTCGGTGACGACATAGTGCACATCGTTGCGGGTGGTGATCACCCCCGCCCCCGGCTTCAGCTCCGGCACGATGCGGGAGAGGCTGCCCTCTTTGGCCGTGGCCGGCAGGGCGATAATCGGCTTGCCGCCCTGGCTGCGCGCGGCCCCGCGCACGAAATCGACCTGCCCGCCCACGCCGCTATAAAAACGGTGGCCGATCGAATCCGCGCAGACCTGGCCGGTCAGATCCACTTCCAGGGCGGAGTTGATCGAGATCATGGTGGCGTTTTGGGCGATGATGAAAGGATCGTTGACATAATCCTGGGGGTGCAGCTCGACCATGGCGTTGTTGTGCACCCAGTCATAGAGGCGCTGCGTGCCCAGGATCATGCCGGCCACGATCTTGCCGGGGTGCAGCGTCTTGCGCTCGTTGGTCACCACGCCCCGATCCACCAGCGCCATTACACCATCCGAGAACAATTCGGTGTGGACGCCCAGATCGCGTTTGTCTTGCAGATAGTAGAGCACGCCGTCGGGGATGGCGCCGATGCCCAGTTGCAGGGTGGCGCCATGGGGGATCATCTCGGCGATGTGTGCGCCGATCGCTCTGGCCAGATCGCCCGAATCGCCCTGCGGCATCTCCAGCAGGGGATAGTCCACCGGCACCATGTGCGTGATTTTGGAGACGTGGAGGAAGCTATCGCCCAGGGTGCGGGGCATGCGTTCGTTCACTTCGGCGATGATGATGCGCGCCGATTCGGCCGCCGGCTTGGTCAGCCCCACTTCTACGCCATAGGAGCAGAAGCCATGTTCATCGGGCGGGGAGAGGTGGACGAAGGCCACATCCAGGGGGATAATGCCCCGTTTGAACAGCAGCGGGATCTCGCTGAGGAAGACGGGCGTGAAATCGGCGCGGCCGGCGTGGACGGCCGCGCGCACATTGGGGCCGATGAACATGGCGTTGACCCGGATCTTGCCCACCATGTCGGGGGACACGTAATCGGCGTCGCCGATGGTCAGCACCTGGTGGATGGTGATGTCGCGCAGGTCGTCGCTACGGGCGCGCTGCACCAGCGCCGCCAACAAGTGGGTGGGGATGGAGCAGTTGCCGGAGAGGAAGATCTGGGCGCCGTTGGGGATGGCCTGGATGGCGGCTGCGGCGGTGGTGATCTTGGAGGCGTAGAGACGGTTCCAGGTGTTCATCCTTCCCCCCCTGCCGGCCATTCGGCTTGCAGCGCCGGGTGTACGATCTGGCCCTCGCGGATGTTGATGCCCTGGCGCAGTTCGGGAAAGTGTGCGCCGGCGGCGTCGATTCCCGCGTTGGCCAGGGCCAGCAGATAGGGCAGGGTGGCATAGGTGAGGGCGTGGCTGGCGGTGCGCCCGGCCACGCTGCTGATGTTGGGCACGCAATAGTGCAGGATGTTTTCCTCCACATACACGGGCGAGCCGTGGTCGGTGGGGCGGCTGGTGACCGCGCACCCTCCCTGATCGATGCTGGCATCGACAAAGAGGGAGCGGGGCCGCATCGCTTGCAAGTGTTCGCGGGTGATGAGAATGGGGGTGCGCTGGCCCGGCACGTAGACCGCGCCGACGATGGCGTCGGCGAAGCGCACGACTTTGCGCAGGTTGTGGGCGGTGGCGGCCATCGTCACCCCCCGGCCGGCCAGCAGGTGATCTGCCCGATCCAACGCTTGCGTGCTCTGGTCGAGCAGGTAGACAGAGGCGCGGTTGCCGGCCAGGGCCAGGGCCGCTTCGACGCCGAAAGAGCCGGCGCCCAGGATCACCACTTCGGCCGGGGGCACGGTGGCAGAGCCGCCCAGGGTCACGCCCCGCCCCCCTTCGTTGCTCTGCATGAAGCGCCCGATGATCTGCGGTATCATCCGCCCGGCGATGACGCTCATGGCATGCAGCACCGGCATCTCGCCCTGCGCTTGCTGCACGGTTTCCCAGCCGATGGCGCAGACGCCATGCCGGCGCAGCAGGGTGATCTTGTCGCGGCGTCCGGCGGCGAGGTGGAGGAAGCCGGTGAGGATCTGGCCTTCGTGCATCAGGGCGAGGTCGTCGAGGGTGGGGCGGGCGACTTTGGCCACGATCTGGCCGCGGGCCGCGGCTTCTTCCTGGCTGTAGACGATCTGGCCGCCGGCGCCGCGGTATTCTTCGTCATGGAATCCGGCCCCGGCGCCGGCGTTGTGTTCGACGAAGACACGGTGCCCGGCCTGCACCAGCGCCTCGACTCCGGCGGGGGTAAGGGCGGCGCGGTATTCGAAAGGCCGGCGCTCACGCGGGATGCTGATGTCGGTCATGGCGGTGCATCTCCGAAAGGAAGAATGGGGAAACGGGGTGTTGACATCCCTCGATTATCGTCCATTCCGGCGTGTGGGGCTATGATCTAGCGCATGCCGGTTCCAGCGCGCCAGCGGTCGGAGCGCTCGCAGCGCTCCGACCGCTCGATCTCCTCGTCCCCCTGCTCCCTGCCCCCCTGCCCCCTGCTCCCTGCCCCTATTCTTCCCTCGCCGCGGGCGTCAGTCGCACCTGCACTTCCTCTCCGCCCTCCGCCGTTGGGATCTTGTATAGATAGAAGAAATCGGGCTGATCGAGGGTCAGGGCCAGCAGGCGCGGCAGGTCGGGCAGCAGGTCGAGGCCGGCCATCTGCCGGCGATGCACCCAGCGCGGCTGCCCCTCGGCCCCGGCGCGCAGGGGGAGGGCCGCCGCCGCGCCCTGATAGACGAAGACGAGGATGCCGGAACCGGGCAGCCCGGTCTCGGCCACGATCAGCCCCCGCAGCTGCAAGCCCGCCGGGCCTACCTCCACCCCCGTTTCCTCGGCCAATTCGCGCAGCGCCGCCGCGTAGGGGTCTTCGCCCCGCTCCACATGTCCCCCCGGCGCGTTGAACTTGCCCGGCCACAACGTCTTGTGCGCGGCCCGCTCGATCAGCAGCACCTGATCCGCAGCGGTGATGATCAGCAGGACGCGGGGGATGAACTGGTAGCGGGCCGGATCGGCTCCGTAGGCAGGGGCGGCAGGGGGCCCGCTCATATCACCTGCGCGCCCTGGCGCTGCGCCTCGGCATCCAAATGCTCGACGACGCTGGTCAGGTCGCTCTTGCTCACCCGCGCGGCGCGTAATTGTTCGCGCAGAAAGGCCTTCAATTGCTTTTGGTGCAGCACCGGCTGCGATGCGTTTTGTACTTCCAACTGGGCTTTGTCGTTGGTGAAGACTACCAGCGGCTGCACCGCCGCCGGCTCGGCAGTGGCGCCCTGTTTGTGCAGCCATGCACTCACTTTTTGGGCGGCGGCTTCGGCGTCGGCCACTGGCAGGCCGGGCGTTTCTTGCCCAAAAGCGAAGAATCGCCGCCAGGTGAACGACTGTTTGACGCGGTCGTTGATCACCTTCACCTCTCCTTCGAGGTCGCGGGTGACGATGGCATAGAGGCCCGCTGGCCCCGCGAAGACCAGATCGCCCGGCGTGGCAAAGGCGTAGAGATGGTTGCGATCATCGAATCCTTTCAGCGCTCTGGCCACCACTTCGTCAGGCCGCGGCGATTTTTGGAAGCGGCGCATGTTGGCGTTGCCGATCTGGCCGAGGAAGAAGCCGAGCAGCAGCGCGGTCATGGAGATGTAGAGCCAGCCGCCGAACACCAGCCATTGGCCCAGGGCGGAGGTGGATAGCCAATGCCCTTCCGGGCGGGTGGCGATGTAACCGGGCGAGAGGGAGGCCAGCATGCCCAGGCCAAGGATGAGCAGGCCGGCCAGGCTGGCGCGGCGGCCTACCTTGGCCCGGCTGGCGATGCGTTTGCTATTGACGTAGATTTGCATGGAAGAATGGGGAGATTGGTAGATTGGTAGATTGGTTGGTTGGTTGGTTGGTTGGTAGATTGGTAGATTGGTACATTGGTTGGTAGACGGGCGATCTTCACCAATTTACCAATTTACCAATTTACCAAAATCATTAATCCTTTCACTCTGACCGTGGTTTGCCTACGATTAGGCAGGCGTTTTGGCCGCCGAGGCCGAAGGAATTGGAGAGGGCGGCGTCCACACGCTGCGAGCGGGCCGCGTTGGGCACATAATCCAGGTCGCAATCAGGATCCGGCTCCTGATAATTGATGGTGGGATGCACCTGATCGCTGTACACGCTCATAACCGTGGCTACCGCTTCGATGGCGCCAGCCCCGCCAAAGGAGTGGCCGAGCATCGATTTGGTGGAGTTGACGGCCATGCGATAGGCATGCTCGCCGAAGATCTGCTTGATGGCGTAGGTTTCGGTTTTGTCGTTCAGGGGCGTGCTGGTGCCGTGGGTGTTGATGTGATCGATCTGTTCGGGGCGGAGATGGGCATCGGCCAGCGCCCAGCGCATGGCCCGCTGCGCGCCCAGGCCCTCTGGCTCTGGCGCGGCCACGTGGTAGGCATCGGCCGAGGCGGAATGCCCCAGCACCTCGGCGTAGATGCGCGCCCCGCGGGCCTTGGCGCTCTCCCATTCCTCCAGCACCAGCACAGCCGCGCCTTCGCCGATGATGAAGCCATCGCGGCGGGCGTCGAAGGGGCAGCTGGCCTCGTGCGGGGGGTCGTTGCGCGTGCTGATCGCCTTCATGGCCGTGAAGCCGGCGAAGAACATGTGGCCGATCAGCGCCTCGACGCCGCCGGCCAGCACCCGCTGCGCCGCGCCGCGGCGGATCAGCTCCGCGCCTTCGCCGATGGCCTGGGTGCCGGCGGCGCAGGCGGTGACCACGGTGTTCAGCGGGCCCATCGCCCCAAAGGTCTGGCTGATGTGAAACGCCGGCATGTTGGGCAGGCCGCCGATGGCCTGCATCGGGCGCACGCGGTAGTAGCCCAGCTGCGCCGAGGTTTCCATCGTTTCTTGATAGATGTCGAACCCGCCCAGCCCGGTGCCGATGATCACGGCGGTCTGTTCGCCCAGGGCCGCGCCGGTAGAGATGCCGGCATCTTGCAGGGCCTGGGTGGCCGCGCCCATGGCCAGTTGCGAGCAGCGGGCCATGCGCCGCGCCTCTTTGCGCTCGATGTATATCCCCGGATCCCAGTCCTTGATCTCGGCGGCGATCTGGGTGGGGTAGGAGCTGGCGTCGAACAGGGTGACGCGTTCGATGCCCGATTGCCCGGCCAGGAGATTCTGCCAGGTTTCGGCCACGCTGTGGCCAACGGGGGTGATGGCGCCCATGCCGGTGATGGCAACGCGGCGGCGGGGTGGGAAGGGTGTGTCGGTCATGTGTAGATAAGTGGGTATTGGGTATTAATGATTAATCATTAATCATTAATACCTAGTCTGTGGAGGTGGAGGGTGTGATTTCGGCGCGTACGCGGGCGAGGACGTCGCTTTCTACCAATTGCGCTGTGCTGCGCAGGGCCGAGAAGACGCGGTCGCGGCGGGAGCGGCCATGCCCCACCGTGACCAATCCGTTCAGGCCGAGCAGCAGCCCGGCGCCATATTCGCGATCATCCAGCCGTTTGGCCGCGGCCCGGAACGCGGGTCGGGCCAAGGCCGCGCCCACTTTGGCCAGGTTGCGGGCCAGGATCTCCTCGCGGATCACCTCCATCAGATAGCTGGCGATCGCCTCGCCCAACTTGATCACGACATTGCCGGTGAAGCCATCGGTGACGACCACATCCGCGGCGCCGCCGATCATCTCCTTGGGTTCGACCACGCCGATGTAGCGCTCGCCCAGGAGATCGCGCAGCAGTGGCTCGGCCGCGCGGGTCAACTCGGTGCCTTTGCCTTCCTCTTCGCCGTTGGAGAGCAGGGCCACGCGCGGGGCGGCGATGTCGAGCCGGGCCTGGGCGTAGATGGAGAGCATCTGGCCCCACTGCGCCAGCCATTCCGGCCGGCAATCGGGGTTGGCGCCGATATCGCCCAGGATGATCAGCCCTTTGGCGCTGGGGAAAGGTGTGGTGAGCACGGCCCGATGCACGCCGGGGATGCGGCGGAAGACCATGTGCCCGGCGGTGAGGGCGCCGCCAGTGTGCCCAACGGTGCAGAAGGCGTCGGCCTCGCCCTGTTTTACCAGGCGCATGCCCACGGCCATGGAGTTATCCTTTTTGCGGCGGGCGGCCATGGCCGGCTTCTCATCCATGGCCAGGTTCTCGGCCGCGTGGATCACCGGCAGATCCAGGCCGGCGGTGTCGTGCTTGGCCAGTTCCTCCTCCACCGCCTGGCGCAGCCCGGCCAGGAGGATGGTGTGGCCGGTGGCGCGGGCGTAATCCACCGCGCCGGCCACCACTTCGGCGGGGGCGTGATCGCCGCCCATGGCATCGAGGACAAGTTTCATGGCGGGTACCTCAGTCGGCGATGAGCGCGGCGATGGCCAGGGCGCCGGGGCCGGCCAGGGTGCCCAGCACCGGCCCCAGTTCTTCGATGATCAGTTCCTGCACGTTCAGGGCCTGGCGGATTTCGGCGGCATATTCGGCGGCTTCGTCGGGGATGTTGGCGTTGATCAGGGCCACGCGCAGCGGACGGCTGCCCACTGCGGCCTGCATCTTTTCCACAAGCGCTCGTTTGGAGCGTTTGCGCCCGCGCGCCCGGTCGACCAATTCCAGAGTGCCCTGTTGTACCGCCAGCATCGGCTTGATGTTGAGGAGATTGCCGAGCATGGCCTGCAACATCGGCGCGCGGCCGCTGGCCGCCAGATATTTGAGGGTGTCGATGGTCAAAATGGTGTGGACGCGGTCGCGGCTGGCTTCCATCGCCGCCAGCACCCCGGCCGCGTCCGCGCCCTGGGCCGCGGCCTCGGCCCCGACGATGATCTGCCAGCCGCCGCCCATGGAGGCGCTGAGGGTGTCGTAGAGATGGATGTTGCGGTCGGGCAGCAGGCTTTGGGCCTGCACCGCGCTGTTGTGGGTGCCGCTCATCTTCGAGGACACGGTCGCCACCACGATCTGTGCGGCGTCCACGCTCTCGATGGCATCGATAAAGTCCTGCGGCGTGGGCTGTGAGGTGGTGGGCAGGTGCTTCTCGTGGGCCAGGCGGGTGTAGAACTCGGCGGTGGTGATATCCACCTGATTGCGCAGGCTGCTGCCGTCGGCAAAGTTGATCCACGCCGGCACTTGCAGGATGTCGAGACTGTTCAGGTAGGCGTCGGGCACGTTGCAACTGGAATCACAGATGATCTTGACGTTCATGAGGGCTGCTCTCGGATGAGTGTGTGGATAAAAGGAAGATGTGATTGTACCGGATTCAGGCCCGGCTGTCCAAGCGTGTGGGGACGCGGCCAGCGGGACGGCCGCCCGCTGGCCGCGTCCCGTCGGCCGCGACCCTACGCGCACATTTCCGGCCATCGTCGTTTATCCGGGGCGGCGGGCCAATGGCATCGGCCCGTGACGTTGGGGCAGGGTGGAGGCCGAAATCTTCATTGCCTCCGGCTGCGCAGGGGTGTATAATGGCGGCGCTATGGAATTCGAAGCGTTGTTCGCCCGGGTCGCCGCCGAATATGGGCTTGACAAGCACATGCTGGCCGAGCAGGCCTGGCGCGAGAGCCGTTGGGACCCGCTGGCCATCGGCGCTTCCAGCGACATGGGCCTGATGCAGATCCTGCCCGCGGCCTGGCAGGAATGGGCGCCCAAGGTTCAGGTTTACGATCCCTTCGATCCGGAAAGCAACCTGCGCGTGGCCGCGGCGTATCTCGCCTTCTTGCGCGGCTATCTGCCCGCGCAAGTGGGGGTGGCGGGCGATTATTGGATGCTCGTTGCCTACAAGTGGGGGGCGGGCAATGTCCGTGACCTGATCACGCGCGGCCAGGGGTGGGAACAGACGCCCCAGACCCACCGCGAATACGCCATCTCCATCCTGACCGGGGCCGAAGCTCGTGCCTTGGCCGCGGCCGAACCTCTCTGATCCCTCTTGACCACATGAACGCCAGACGCCTCAGCCTGCTCATCGCCCTCCTCACTGCCTGGGTCGCCATGCTTGGCAGTCTTTATTTCAGCGAGATCGCCGGGTTCACGCCCTGCACCCTGTGCTGGTACCAGCGCATTCTCATGTACCCATTGACCCTGATCCTGGGGGTGGCGCTGTTGCGCCGGGAAGAGGGCGTGGCCTGGTACGTGCTGCCCCTTTCTCTGCTGGGCGCCGGCTTCGCCACCTATCATTATCTGCTGCAAAAGACCACCCTTTTCGGCAGCGGCGCGGTGTGCCGCGCCGGTGTGCCCTGCACCGTGGCCTACATCAACTGGTTTGGGTTCGTGACCATTCCCTTCCTGGCCCTCACCGCCTTTCTGATCATCACCCTCGCCATGCTCTTTTTCCTCACCGCCGCGCCCGCGGCGACCGGGCAGGCCGAAGAAGAGGCGATCTGAGCCAAGCCCCCATTCCCCCTCCCCACTCTCTCCGGAGGCATACCCATGGCCAATTCTTCCCTGCAAGACATCGTCGGCGTGGGCCCGAAATTTGCCCAATTGCTGATCGCAGGCGGCTTGCCCACGCTGGCCGATGTGGCCGCCAGCACCCCCGAACACCTGGCCGAGGTGATCGCCGCGCCCGCATGGCGCCTGCCCGACTACGCGGATTGGATATGGCAGGCGCAGGGGTTGGTGGCTGCGGCCCAAGTGGGCGCGCCCGCGCCCCTGCTTGCGGCCACCCCGGCCCTGACGACTGCGGCCTCTCCCGCCTGGCCGGACCCGCAGAGCGATGACCGCTCCGTCGGCGAGGTAGCCACGACCTTCCCGCCGGTGGATGTGGAGGCCGGGGATCTCCCCGCCGCGGCAGCAGAGTCCCTTTCCGGCGCAGCCGCAGATGCCGAAGAAGCCCTTTCCGGCGCAGCCGCAGCCGCAGACGCTGAAGAGTCCCTTTCCAGCGCAGCCGCAGATGCCGAAGAAGCCGTTTCCGGCGCAGTTGCGGTGGAGGATGTCGCTGCCCTGGATTTCTCGCCGCCCGATACGCAGCAGGATGCGG
>JAANMV010000601.1_pt1 | contig 44413 bp, 45 predicted proteins | sample 7279661 | NCBI WGS metagenome assembly JAANMV01 (sample SAMN14094540, study PRJNA606508) | bioreactor metagenome | isolation source: A lab-scale SPAN reactor treating ammonium-rich wastewater day 121 | place: Ireland: Galway | collected 2017-05-16
GAACACGCCCAGGTCCGCGGTCAACTGCCCATCAATGAACGCCCCGTACCACACCCCGAGGCCTGCGCGGCACATGTCACGCAGGCCACGCAGCTGCGTGGCCTTGAACTGGCGGTAGCGCGCCTCGTCGTACCCGTCCTCGCGGCTGCCCACCTGGTTCTCCAGGACCTGCGCCCACTCTTCATCCGTGTCCAGCACCGGCCGGTACTCGGCGCGGGAGTTCAGGTGCGGTGGTGCGTGCAGCCGGGGGGCGGCCATCACCGCGTTCTCCTCCAGGTGATAGCCGGCTTCCAGAAATTCGGTCACATCCGCCGGGCCCAGAGCGGGTACGTCCCAGCCGAACAGGCGGTGTGGGGTCAGGGGCGGCTGGCCGATGTACTGCGCGAACAGCCGTTCCCAGTTGGGCAGGTCACCACGTTCAGGCGGCGCCCGGAAGACCAGGAGATTGCCGAAGTAGTGCGCGGGGCTGTTGGGGTTGGCGACCGCGACGGCCTCGCCGAGGTCCGTCACCCGGCCATGAAAGCGGGCAAAGATCAGGTCGGTGCGGTAGCCAAGGGAGCGGAGATTCACGTCAGGTCATCCTCTGAAGGGTGGGAGCGGGGAGAGGTGGGAACGACAGCCGGGCAGTACCCGGAGGGACGCGGCTGCTTCAGGCGCACGACCTCTCGTGGCGGGCAGCCACGACGGGACCGCCCCGCATCTCTCGGGGCAGAGGTCATGTCAGGCCTCCTTGGTGGCCACTCGCCCGGTGCCGGGGATGCCGCGCAGCACGCCCAGGATGAGCAGGGTGCCGGCAATGGACAGGAGGGCCCCCATCAGGAAGGCCATGCCCGGAAACCCCTGGCTGACGCCCACCGCATAGACGGTCGTCGCGAGGACCGGGCCGATCACCGCCACGAGGCTGTTCAGGCTGGTCAATGCTCCCTGCACGCGTCCCTGCTCGGTTTCGCTCACCTGCCGGGAGATCAGGCCCTGAAGCGCCGGGTTGGCCAGGCCCCCCAGTGCGCCCACGACCAGTGACGCGTACAGAAGCGCCCCACTACGCGCCACGCTCAGCACCAGGAATTCCAGGGTCGACGCGATGAGGCCTGTCATGATCGTGCGCCGGTCTCCGAACCGTGCGATGAACGGACCGATCAGGCCGCCCTGCACCGCGGCCGTGAGCAGGCCGAAGAACGCCAGTGCCAGGCCGTTCTGTCCCGGGCTCCACGTCAGGACCCGTTCGGTGTACAAGACCCAGGTGCTGAAGATCACCTGCCCGGCGAGTCCCAGCAGCACGAACGTCAGCGCGAGGCTCCGCAGGATCGGGTACTCCCCCAGGGCCCGCAGGGGCAGCAAGGGATTCAGGTCACTGCGTTTCATGTCTTTGGCCCGCGCACTCGCCGGGAGGGACTCCGGCAGCACGAACAGGCCGTACAGCACGTTCAGTCCAGTCAGGGCGGCCGCCACCAGGAACGGGACACGCAACCCGTACTCGCCCAGGAGCCCGCCAAGCGCCGGCCCCAGGATGAAGCCCACACCGAAGGTCGCCCCCAGCAGACCGAAGTTCTTCGCGCGCTGCTCAGGAGGGGAGACGTCGGCAATGTAGGCGTTCGCCACCGTCAGACTTGCCCCGGTGATGCCTGAAACGATGCGGCCCACGAACAGCCAGATGAGATTCGGTGCGACCGCCAGCAGGAGGTAGTCCAGGGCCATACCTGCCAGGGCAAGCAGCAGGACCGGCCGGCGTCCAAAACGGTCGCTCAAAGCCCCCAGGATCGGCGCGAACACGAACTGCATCACGGCGTAGGCGGCAGTGAGCAGCCCGATGGTGCGGGCCCCGGCGACCTCCGAGCCCGCCAGGTCCTTGACCAGTCCCGGCAGGACCGGAATGATCAACCCGATGCCGATAACGTCAATCAGAGCGGTCAGCAGGATGAAAATGAGGGCGGCGGGACGGGAACGCATCCGTGCAATTGTAGGGTCGCGCCCAGCGGCTCAGCTCAGCCATTTCACCTAAGACTCCTGTGCCTCACCTCCTCCAGGTCGACCGGACCGGTCGCCTGTCAGCCCTAGTGCAGCCTCGCACGACAGTCTGTTCCCCGGCGGGCCTTCGAATGGTCGCGTGCAGCGCCTCATCCTAGACCGCCGGGCCATGCCGGCTGGCTGCACGGTGGAGCTTGCGTCGCTCCCATCCCCTGCGGCATGACCGGCGTCCTGGACCACAGCCCCGCTCTGCCGGGAGTTCAGGGAATATGTGAACGATGACGGCAAGCGGACGATCAGGGTTTCCCGTTCACCCCGCCTCCGATGAGGAGGTGTCACAGCCTGTAAAGGGTTGGCGTCGTCGCAGAGAAGCGCACATTCGCTCGTGCCTGCGTTCTCCTCCCGTTACGCTGAGTGCACGCCCCGCGGTGCCGCGCCGTTTGGAATGCGGCCCATCCCCAATTGACCGCTCTCCCGACTTCCCGAGGATTCCCATGACCCACATTCGCACCCTGCTCGCCCTGACCACCCTCCTGACCTTCGGCGCCGCCAACGCCCAGGATGCCTATGCGGACAACCTCGAAGGCATCACCGTGTGCTTCTCCAAAGAGACCATCTACGCCTCCAAGGACGCCACCGCCGCCAGCCCGACCCTGCCGACCGCGGTGTTCAATGCCGTGACCGCCCAGCTCAAGGCCGACGGGATCAAGTACGACACGAACTGCAAGGACACCCAGTTCGACCTGGAGGTCTCCATCGACAGCATCAAGGGCCCGCAGGGCAGCAACACCAATATCTACGTATTCGACGTGCAGGTGTTCGACTATGACGCCGCGCCCGCCGGCGCGATCATCTATGACGACGGGTCCTTTGGCTTCACCACCCGTACCGGCGCGGACTACGCGGCGTTTCTCGCGAAGAACATCGCCGATCTCGTCAAGGATTTCGCCCGTCAGTACCGCAGTGTGAACTGACGAGAATCGGAGGGGTCAAGGCCATGTTCAACGTCCAGGCCCCTCCGGTTCTCATCGACTGTCCCCGACAGGTAAGGCATGACGGAGTGTTGAGCGAGTGCCGAGTCCATCTCTGTCCCAGCCTGACCTTCGCCGGGGAGACTCAGATCCTGGCCTGACCTGGAAGGAGGTGGCCCTCTTCCTCCTTACCCTGCGCCCGGTCCTGCCGGAAGAGTCAGGGAGAAGCGGGCGCCTCCGTGGGGACTCTCGGCGACGTCGCACTGTCCGCCATGCGCTGCAGCCAGGGCGCGCACGATGGCCAGTCCGAGTCCGCTTCCGCCGGTGTGACGCGAGCGGCTTTCGTCCAGACGGGCAAAGCGCGTAAAGATCAACTGACGGCTGTCTGGGGGAATTCCGGGCCCATCATCGTCGACCGTCAGGCGCGCCACCTCTTCCTGCCGGGTGACGGTGAGCTGAACCTCACGTCGTGCGTGAACCAGGGCGTTTTCCACCAGGTTCGAAATCATCTGCCGCAGGCGGTCAGGGTCCCCCTGCACCGGGGCGGGCACGGTGTGCAGGGCGAGGTTCAGGCCCCGCGATGCCGCGCGGTCCCGCAGGTCCCGGACCACCTGCGCGCTCAGGTCCGCCAGGTCCAGCTCCTGTCGGTGCAGGCCCAGACGCCCGGCATCGGCCAGGGTGAGGGTGCGCAGGTCACCGACCAGGCGCGTCAACAGCTGCGTCTGTCCACTGAGCAGCTCGATCTGTTCGGTGGTCAGTGGATAGACCCCGTCTTCCAGAGCGTCGAGGCGGGCCTGCATCACCGCGATCGGGGTGCGCAGCTCATGGGCGATATCCGCCACCGCCTGCTGCCGCTCACGTTCGAGCGCCTGCAGGCTGGTGGCCATGTGATTAAAGGTGCGCGCCAGGTCCGCCACCTCACGGTCGCCGCGCAGCACCGGGGCGCGGGCGTCCAGGTTCCCGCCTGCCAGGCCGGTGGCCGCGCGGGCCACGGCGCCCAGGGGCAGGGCGATGCGCCGGGCCAGCCACACGCTCAGCAGCGCCCCCAGGGCCGCCGCCAGAAGCCCGCCTTCGACCATGTTGCGCTGCACGCCGCGCACGAAATCCCGGCTGCGGGGGCTGAGCACTGCCGGCAGGCCCGGGCCCCGCGGCCGGTTGGTCCCCGCCTGCCCAGTGGCGTCCCCGGCCCTCTCCGTGGAGTTCGGGGCTGGCGCTGTGGTCCGGGGCAGCGCGGGGAATGGCGGGGGCGCTTCACCGCGCCGCTCGGCCTCCGCGCGGGCGCGCAGGTAGCTCTGCACTTCGGGCGGGAGCCGCGCCACCTCCCGCCGGACAGCCAGGTCGGAGAAGAAGAACATCCCGCCGACCGCCAGGGCCACCACCGCGAGCATGGAAGCCAGCAGGGTCACCAGCAGGCTGGGCCCACCCCGGCGGGAGGTGCCGGGCGTCATCTGCTGTCCAGCCGGTAACCCACGCCGCGCACGGTCCGCAGCAACCCCGCCGCCCCGGCCGCCTCCAGCTTGCGGCGGACACTGGCGAGGTGAGCGTCCACGACCCGTTCCAGCGCGTCACTGTCGGGCAGGGCGGCGGCCAGCAGCTCGTCTCGTGTGAAGGCCCGCTCGGGGGTCTCCGCCAGGTGAGCCAGCAGGCGGAACTCGGCGGGGGTCAGGATCAGGACCTTCCCGTCGACCCGGGCGGTGACAGCCAGCCGGTCGATCTCCAGATTGCCCACCCGCAGGGGACGCCGGGCCGGATCCGCACCGCTGCCGGTCCGGCGCAGGACGGCGCGGACGCGGGCCATCACCTCGCGCGGTCGGAACGGCTTGACCACGTAGTCGTCCGCGCCCAGTTCCAGGCCCACGATCTGGTCGCTTTCCTCCGCGCGGGCGGTCACCAGGATGACCGGCGTGGCGCTTTCCGCCCGGACGGTTTTGAGCACGTCCAGGCCGCTGCGCCCGGGCAGCATCACGTCCAGCAGAATCAGGTCCGGGCTGGCCGCGCGGTAAGCGGTCAGTGCGCTGTACCCGTCCGCGGCGCGTTCGGTGCGGTACCCGTCCTGCTGGGCGTACGCTTCCAGCACCTCCGCCAGTTGCGGCTCGTCTTCGACGATCAGGATCAGGGCGCTCATACGCGGTCATGCTAAGTCCGTCGCGTGAAGGCAGCGCGAAGAAGGACCCGGCCCGGCGTCATCGGCCACGGCGCTCCCTGTGGCCCTGCTGGTGCCCGTTGCCTCTCAGGCGGGTGGTCGCCGTCTTCGATAAATCTTCAAAAAAGCTGCGCGGACTCTTCGTCCGGCCAGCAGAGACTGCCGGGCATGACAGATGCGTCCCCTTCGTGCCGACGTTTCCGCAGGGGCAGGGCAGGCACCTCCCTCCTCCTGGGCGCGGTCCTGATCTCCGCTGCCGCACGCGCTCAGGTGGCGGCGCCCGGCCTGACGCTCGACGCGGCCCTGGCCCTGCTCGCGCAAGCCCCCAGCGTCCGGGGCGCGCAGCTGAGCGTTCAGGTCGCCCAGGCCAATCTGGACGCGGCGAGAACGGCGCTGGGCCTGACCGTCAGCGTGAGCGGAAACGCCTCTTACAGTGGCGGGTCGGCGTCCACCACTGCCGACGGCACCAGCGCTCCCACGGGAGGCAGCGCCAGCGGAAGCGCCGGGGTGAACCTGAGCCTCGGGGTCCTGCCCTGGTCCACCAACGCCGCCGCCCTGCAGAGCGCGCAGCGCAGCCTCACGCTCGCCAAGGCCCGCCTGAGCGAGACGCTGCGCACGGCGCGGCTCAATGTGGCGCAGCAGTACCTGGCGGCCGTGGTCGCCACCCGGGACGTGGCCCTGGCCGCCCAGACGCTCACGCTGCGCACCCGCGCCCTGCAGGTCGCGCAGGCCCAGCAGCAGGACGGCAACGCCACCGCCCAGACGGTGCTGAGCGCTCAGGCGGCCGTGCAGACGGCCCAGGCCGCTCAGGTGCAGGCGCAGGCCAGCCTGGACGCCGCCCGGTTGAACCTGGAGGCGGCGCTCGGCCGGTCCCTGGGCGACGTGGAGTTTGTCAGCGTTCCGGCCGAAACCTTCGACCTGCCGGACCTGCCCGTCCTGGTGGCCCAGGCCCGGGCCGCCCGCCGCGAGGTGATCACGGCCCAGAACGATCTGGCCGCCGCCCAGGACGCCCTGGCCACCATGCGGCGCGAACAGACGCTGCCGGACCTGACGGCCTCGCTGCGCTACGGTCCCGCCGGGAGCGGCGGCCTGAGCACCAGCCTGAACCTCAAGCAGGGCACGCTCGGGGCCGGCTACACCGTGCCCCTGGCGGCCGACACCGGTTCCGCCAACCGGGTGGTGGCGAGCATCAGTGGAAGTTACGTGGTGTATTCCCCCTCGGCCAGGGCGCAGCTCTCCGCCGCGGAAGCCCTGGTCACCCAGACGACCCTCACCCTGAGCGTCACCCAGCAGGAAGTGGAACTGGACGTGCGGCAACGCTACGCCGCCGCCCAAACGGCCCTGTTGACACTGCAGGCCCGGACCACCCAGGTGACGCTGGCCCAGAGCGCCCTGGAGGCCGCGCGTGCCCGCCTCACCGCAGGCACGGCCACCGCCGATGACGCCGCGGCGGCCGAACTCAGCCTGGCGCAGGCCCAGCGCGACCTGCTCGAAGCCCGGGCCACCGTGCAGACCACCCTGATTCAACTTCAAAACGCCGCTGGAGGCCTCCAATGAACCGCATGCTCCGTTCCACCCTGTCTCTCACCGCCGCCCTGCTCCTTCCGGCAGCCCTGGCCCAGAGTGCGGTCGGTGTGCCGGCCGCCGTCACCGCCGCCCTGAGCAACAACGCCGACGTCAAGACCGCCCAGGCCAACGCCGACAAGGCCAGTGCCGCCGCCGCGGCTGCCCTCGCCGATCCCAGCACCCTGGTGGCGGCCCGCCTGGCCGCGCAGAACTCGCTGACGCAGGCGCAGGCGCAGCTGCGCGGCGCCCGCCTGACGACCCTGCAAAGCACCATCAACGCCTACACCGCGCTGCTCGAAGCGCAGGAGAACGTGGAACTTCAGACCCTGCAGACTCAGGTGGACAGCAAGGCGGTCCAGGTGGCGCAGGTGAAACTCAAGATCGGCAACGCCACCACCCTGGACGTGCAGAATGCCCAGACCACCCTCTCGGGCAGCCAGCAGGACCTCGCCGACGCCCGCGCGCAGGTCAACCTGGCCAGCACCCGGCTGGGCACCCTGACCGGCGTGAGCAACGCCCGGGCGGCCGCGGGCGTCACGGCGCCCAAGCTGAGCGTCACCCTGGCCGAACTGCAGAAGAACCTCGGCCGCCTGAGCAGTGTGGTGGGCGCGGCCGGCACGGTGGCCGAGGCGCAGCTGGCCGTGAAACTGGCGGATAACGACTTCACGCCCGCGCGCACCCTGCAAGACGCCCGCACCGCCCTGGCGAACGCCAACCGCAGCCTGGACAGCGCGGAGAAGGCGGCGGCGCAGACGCTTGCGAGCGCCTATCAGAGCTCCCAGAGCACCTACGAGCTGCTGAAAGTGGCCGGCAGCCGTGAAACCGCCGCGCAGAACACGTACACCCAGAATGCTGCCCGGCTCAAGAGCGGCACCATCAGTGCCGTCGACCTGCAAAGCAGCCAGCTGGCCCTGAAAAAAGCCCAGTACGCCCGATTGCAGGCCCAGAACAATGTGCTTGAAGCGCTGGCCTCTCTCTCCGTGGCCTCCGGGCAGAACCTCACCGGGATCGGCGGCAGCCTGTGACCGCCGGCCAGACCACCGTCACGCAGACCGAGACCACCCGGACCGTCACCAGGAGACGTCCCCGCCGCTGGCCCTGGGTCCTCGGCGGGCTGCTGCTGCTGGGCGGGATCGGCGGCGCCCTCTGGCAAAGCCGCCAGGGCACGGCCGACGCCAGCGTGACTGCGGTCACCTCCACCCAGGTGGTCACCCCCGGCGTCCTGCGGGTCTCGGTCAGCGGGCCCGGCACACTGGAAGCCAACGCTACCCGCACGGTGGGCGCCGACCTGACCGCCACCGTGGGTCAGGTGCCCGCCGTGGGCGAACGCGTAACCCGAGGACAACTGATCACCACCCTCACCAGCGACACCGTCGAGGAGAACGTCCGGACGGCGCAACTCAACCTCGACAAGGCCCGCGCCAGCCTGGACGCCACACGCGCCTCGCAGGCCAGCAGCACGGCCCAGCGGCAGAGCAGCGCGGCCCAGGCCCAGGCCGCGGTGACGGAAGCCGAGGCGGCCGTGGTCAGCGCCCAGCGCACCCTGAGGGCCCAGCGGGAGCTCTACGCCGTGGGCGCCATCAGCGCCCAGACCCTCGGGGACGCCCAGTCCGCACTGGACAAGGCCCAGTTGACGCTGAGCAGCGCCCGGACCAGCGCCAGCGCCGCCCTGACGCAGGCCCGGACCGGGCAGGCCAGTGACGCCGAGAACCTCCGCAGCGCCCAGATCGCCGTGCAGCAGGCGCAGAGCACTCTGGACACCGCCCAGAAGGCGCGCAGCGACCTCAAGGTCTACGCGCCCATCAGCGGCGTGATCAGCAACGTCGCGGCCACCGACGGGACCGTCGTGACCGCCGGCAGCACCATCCTGACCCTGATGGACGACACCACCCTGAACCTGCCCGTGCAAGTGGACGAAACCGAAATCGCCGGCGTCCGCGTGGGGCAGAGTGCCAGCGTGACCCTCGACGCCTTCGAGGATCAGACCTTCACCGGCAAGGTGGTGCGCGTCTCGCCCGGCGCCACCCAGAGCAGCGGCATCAGCGTGTTTACCGCGACCGTCCAGCTGGACAACGGCAGCGGTCAGCTCCGCAGTGGCATGACGGCCGAAGCGGAAATCATCCAGAGCGAGGCGCGGGGGCTGCTCGTGCCCAGCAAGGCGATTCAGACCGTCCGGTCCCGCAGCTACGTGCAGGTCCCGGCCGCCGCGGGAGGCGATCCTGAACGCGTGCGCGTGGAGACCGGCGCCACCGACGGCACGAACACGGTGGTCACGGACGGCCTGGAGGCTGGGCAGGAGGTGATCGTTCCCGGACGAGTGGGCGCAGCGGGCACGGGCAGCGCTGCGGCCTCCGGCGGCCGCCAGCAGGGCGGAGTGAACGGGCCTCCCGGAGGTTTCGGTGGGGGCCAGCCGTGACGGCCGGCGCCCTCACCTCCCCGGCGGCACCGTCCACTGCGGCAGCCGTGGTGGACCTGCGTGACGTGTCGAAAATCTACGAGCAGGGCGAGGTCGTGTTCGAGGCGCTGAAAGGGGTGAGTCTGCAGATCGCCGCCGGGGAGATGGTCGCGCTGATGGGCCCCTCGGGCAGTGGCAAGACGACCCTCATGCAGATCATCGGGCTGCTCGACCGGCCCACCGCGGGCAGTTACGTCCTCGGCGGGCGCGACGTCACCACCCTCACCGAGAACGAGCGGGCCGAGGCGCGCAACACCGAGATCGGCTTCGTGTTTCAGGCCTTTCACCTGCTGCCGCGCCTGAACCTGCTTGAGAACGTGGAAGTGCCGCTGACGTACGCCGGGGTGCCGCCCCGGGAGCGGCGGGAACGGGCCATGCAGGTGCTGTCCCGCGTCGGCCTGGAAAGCAAGGCCCGGAGCCTGCCGTCCCAGATCAGCGGGGGCCAGAAGCAGCGCGTCGCCGTGGCCCGCGCTCTCGCCGGCAGCCCGCGCCTGCTGCTGGCCGACGAGCCCACCGGGAACCTTGACACCCGCACGAGCGAGGAGGTCATGGCCCTGTTCAGCGAACTGCACGCCGAAGGGACGACGGTGGTGATCGTCACCCACGAGGACGACATCGGCGCCTACGCCGAACGGGTGATCCGGGTGCGCGACGGCCTGATCGAACGCGACCTGCGCCAGAGCCCCGGGCTCAGGAGGCGGTCATGACCGTAACTCCTGTGGCTCCGGCCCCTGAGGTGAGTACCCCAGGGGCCCCCCCCGCGCGGCGCGGGGGCATCGGGTTCGGAGGCGCCCTGGTCATTGCGTGGCGCGCGATCGTCGGGACCCCCATGCGCTCGGTGCTCACCGCCCTCGGGGTCATCATCGGCGTGGCGGCGGTCGTTGCCCTGACGGCCATCGGCCAGGGCAGCACCGCGGGCGTCACTCGCAACCTCGAGTCGCTGGGCACCAACCTGCTCACCGTTCAAAGCGCACGTGGGCGCCCCGGCGGCACGCTCGTGCGGGGTGGCCCAAGCCAGACGGTCACCGTCGAGGACGCCGAGGCGCTGGCCGAGGCCTTTGGCACGCGCGTGGCCGGGGTGGCCCCCACTGCCCAGAGCAACCTCCAGGCCAAGTACGGCAGCAGCAACACCCAGGTCAGCGTCACCGGCACCTGGCCGAGCTTCGAAACGGTGCGCAACAGCCCGGTCGAAACGGGCAGCTACTTCACGCAGGCGGACGTGGACGGCCGCAAGCGCACGGCCGTGATTGGCCGTCAGGTCCTGATGGACCTGTTCGGTGAAGACGCGGCCCCCGACGACGCCCTGGGGCAGCGCGTCCGCCTGGGCAGCGTGAGTTTCACCGTGGTGGGCGTCCTGCCCGATAAGGGCAACAGCGGCTTCGGTAACGCCAACAGCCAGGTGCTGGTCCCACTCAGCACCTTCACGCAGCGCTTCGCGCGCACCAACAGTGCCGGCGGGAAACCCACCGTCAACAACGTCTACATTCAGGCCACTTCCGCCAAGGACCTCACCGCGCTGCAGGCGGACGTCACCGTCCTGCTGTCCGAACGCCACGACCAGACCGACCCGGAGAACCTGGACTTCCAGGTGCAGAACCAGGCCGATTCCCTGGCCAGCCTCAGCGCCGTGACCAACACCCTCACCATCCTGGTCGGGGCCATCGCCGGCATCAGCCTGCTGGTGGGCGGCATCGGCATCATGAACATCATGCTGGTCTCCGTGACCGAACGCACCCGTGAAATCGGGGTGCGCAAGGCGCTGGGGGCCAAACCGCGCGACATCCTCACGCAGTTTCTGGTGGAAGCGTCGCTGCTCTCCGTGGGCGGCGGGATGATCGGCATGCTGCTCGGGGTGGCCGCGGCTTATGCCGGCAACTTCTTCAGCATCGCCCCGGTCTTCTCTCCGATCCCCATGATCGTCGCCTTCGTCTTCAGCGCGCTGGTGGGCGTGTTCTTCGGCTACTACCCGGCCGCGCGGGCTGCCCGGCTCGACCCGGTCGACAGCCTCCGCTACGAATAAGTCCCCCAGCTCTTTGCAAGGAGAACCCATGAACTACGGCCCCCTGCTCACCCTGAGTCTGCTGACCGGTCTGGCCAGCGCCCAGCAGAACACCCCGCGAGCCACCCCGCCCCAGATGACCGCAGAGATGCGGACCCGGATGGCCCAGATGCAGCCCATCACCGACCTCGCCGAGACCGTGCGGCTGCTGCCGGAACTGGAAAAGAATAAGGCCACCGCCGTCACCCGCACCCAGGCCAAGAGCCTGCTGAGCATTCTGACCGCCCTGCAGAAAGCAGCCGCGGTTCAACCCAATGACGCCAAAAAGTACCTCGCCCAGATCGAAGACAAGATCCTGACGAGCAAACAGCTGACGGCCTTGGACAGCCTGCTGCTCAAGGCCGAGGAGCAGCGTGCCGCCAGTCGCGCGCAGGCCCAGCGCAGCGGCCAAACTGGGCAGCCCCGCATTACCGGGATGCCGCTGCCCGGAATGGCCGGTCAGGGGCAGAACCGCACCCGTCAGGGTGGGCAGAATCAGGCAGGCCAGGGCCCAGGCGCCCGGCAGCCGGGGCAGTTCAATCCCTTCAAGCAGGGACGTACCGCCGAGGCGTTGACGGCGTACATGAAGGTGCTGCAGAAAAAGTGAGGAGTACGGATAGCGGGGTGCAGGGGCACCCCGGTGACCCGGGCCACGGGTGGCGTTCGCCTGTGTGCGACCCCAGCATCAGTCGGGTCGTGCCGTCGATCGGGGAGCGCGCAGTGGGCGTCCCCGGCAGGACCCGGCCACCTGCCCGGGTGGGCGCCTCTCGTTCCCCGGGCAGCTGCGACTGGACAGCAACACGAGGCGGGTCCTGCTTTCCCTTCACGACGCGCGGAAGGGCGGAGACGTCCCGCCGGATGATGCCGAGACTTCCAGTCGTCCCACCTGACCCTGCCGGGCAACCCGTTCGTGGAGGTCCACCCTTCCGTGGAGCAAAGTCGCCCCCGCCGCCCGGTTCCGAGTACGCTTGAGCTGTTCCTGGTGAGGCCAGGACGGTCGCGCCGCGTCCAGATCAGGTCACGCCACCGCACAGCGCAGGGCTGCGTGCACAGCCAGGGGGTCACATGATCGCTCAAGCGCAGGCGCCGCGCACGCCCTCCTCCCGGTTGGCCAGTCCGGGACTCAGCCTGGTCCCTTGGGTCCTGGACCGGCGAGCTCTTCGGCAAAGGAATGTCCAAGGCCGCGCCGGGAATCCGGAATTTGGCTGAGGGGCGGACGGCTATCCTGACCCGAACATGGCCTTCGCGGTTCTGGTGGCGTTCACCGTCGCCCACATCATCTGGACGGCGCTGGGGGCGCCGCCGGAACCCTGGCGTGAAGGCGTCGCGCCCCTGTTTTACTGGCCGGTGTACGGGCTGGCTGCGTTCCTGGTATGGCGGGCTGCCCGGGCGAGTCCGCCTGCCCTGGCCCGGTTCTGGACCTGGACGGGGCTGGGGCTGGCGGCCTGGGGCGCTGGACAGGTCACCTTCACTGTACTCGCCGCTCTGGGGATCCGTGGTTTTCCGCACCCGGCGGCCTTCCTGTATCTGGCGGCCCCGCCGTGTTTCGCCCTGGGCATGCTCTCCCTCGTGCGTGCCTCTGCGCGCCCCGTGCCTCTGGCCAGGTACGTGCTGGACACCGCGCTCGTGGTGTTGATCCTCGGTCACCTGCTCTGGGAGGTGAGCGGCCAGGCGACTGCCCAGGGCTACGCGGGCAAGCCCGTGGCGCTCATCCTCGCCCTGGCCTTTCCGGCCATGGACCTGCTCCTGGCGGCCATGCTGACGGTGCTGGCGCTCGCCCGTCCCCTCCTCCTGAACGGCGTTCAGCTGCTCCTTCTGATCGGCGCCTTCCTGAGCTTCCTGCTCGGTGACGTCCTCTGGGCCGTATTGCTCGCCAACGGCCAGTACCGGCTGGGGCATCCTCTCGACAGCCTGTGGAGCCTCGCTGCGGCCCTGATCGGCGTCAGTGCCGCCTCCCGCCTCACCCACGGGCCGTCCCTCTTCCGGAGCGGGTCAAGACGGATCGGGTGGACCCTCAGTCCCCATTACCTCATCGCGCTGGGCTACGTCGCCTACGTGATCACGCACTTCACCGGTCACACCCCGGACCGGCTGGACGAAACGCTGCTGGTGGGCGTCACCGTGCTGTTCGCCGCACGGCAACTGCTGGTCCTGACGGAGAACCACACCCTGCAGCAGGACCTGCTGCACAGCCAGTCGCACCTGAACGCCGTCATGACCACCATGTCCGAGGCCATCTACCTGAAAGACCGCCAGGGCCGGTACACGATGCTGAACCCGGCCGCCCGCCAGCTCCTCGAGTCCCGGACCTCCACGGCGCCTGGCGTGACGGACACGGACCTCTTTCCTGATCAGGCCGAGCGCATTCTGACCATGGACCGGCAGGTCATGCGAACGCTTGAGCCGGTGACCTACGAGATGCCGCTCCCGGCGCTGCAGCGCGTCATGCTGACGACCAAACATCCCTTCGTCGTGGAGGGAGAACTTCTCGGGGTGCTCGGCGTCAGCCGGGACATCACGCGGCAACGTGACCTGGAAGGAGAGCTGGAGCGTCAGGTGCGCCGGACGGGCAGCATCCTCGAAAGTCTTCCCAGTGCGTTCGTGGCCCTGGACCACCAGTGGCGTTTCACGTACATCAATCCCGTCGCAGCGCAGCTGCTTCGTCGCCCGCCCGAGGGCCTCGTCGGCCGGCCGGTGTGGAAGATCCTCCCTGACGTGATCGGCGCTGACCTGTCGCGGCAGCTCAGGCAGGCCCTGCAGGAACGCTCCGTCCAGTTCGAGGTCCAGTCCCCCGTCACCGGGCACTGGTACGACGTCTCGGCCGCACCCACCGAGGACGGCACGGCGGTGTCGTTCGTCGACGTGACTCACCGCAAGGCGATGGAGGCATCGCTGCGCAGCGCAAACGAGGACCTCGAGCAGCGGGTCAGGGAACGCACCGCGGACCTGGAACGCCTGGCCTACCGGGACGTGCTGACGGGCCTGCCCAGTCGGCGGGCGTTCGAGGAGGCGTTCGAGGAAGCCGCGCGGCGGGGCCGGGAGTTTCAGCTGCTGCTGCTCGACCTCGACGAGCTCAAGGCCGTGAATGACCAGGCGGGGCACGCGCAGGGAGACCGCCTCCTTGAATGCTTCGGAGCGGCCCTTCAGGAAGTGTTCCGCCCCCAGGGTCAGGTGTACCGGCAGGGGGGCGATGAGTTCGTCGTCCTGGTTACCGGCCAGATGTTCGATGCCGGCCAGGTACGCGAGGTCATGGACCGGGTCCGGCAGCACACGGGCGCGTGTGGGTTTCCCTCCGTGCGGGCCTCGATCGGAGCCGCTGTCTTTCCCACCGATGCCCGCTCGCCCAACGACCTGCTGCGGCTGGCCGACCAGCGCATGCTGCGCGACAAGGCGGCCCACCGTACCGTGCAGGGGCTGAGAGGCGAGCATCTTCTCCTGCGCGATTCCCACCTGACCGCGGACATGATGTGGAACGCCCTGCGCGCCGCCTCGGCCCTGATCAGGGCCGACGAGGTGATTGACGGGGTGGGATGGCAGGCCTTCTTGCAGGCGGCGGTCACCGCTCTGCCCAGCGCCGAGGCGGGGTCCCTGTACGTGCTGGAGGGCGCGTCGTTTGTCGTGCGGGCCCAGGTGGGGTATTCCGAGGCGCTGCTGGGCGTCTCTCACTCCGTGGAGGCCATGAGCCGCTGGTATGGCCCGGGGCAGAACTGGGGCCTGGGACAGGCGCGGGTCCTGCGGGGAGCGGCGTCCATTCGGGCGGCCGCCCACCTCCCACAGGAGTGGATCGACGGTGCGGACCATGGGAAAGCTGTCCAGCACCTGACGGATCTCGCGCACCTTCAGGCGTCCCTGTGCGTGCCCGTGCTGGTCTCCGGGGCGGTGGTGGCCGTGATCAACCTGGACAACCTCCGTTCCGACCAGGCCTTCGAATCCTATGAACTGGACATCGCCGAAGAGTTCGGGCGTCAGGTGGCGGCCATCCTGACGATGCGTGACCGGCGCGCCCGGGAGGCGGACCGGACCCAGGAACTCGAAGTGCTCGCGCACGCCAATGCCGCCCTCAGCCTCGTTCAGGATTCGCATGAACTGGAGCGGATGCTCGTCCACGAAACCAAGGCCCTCTTCCGCACGGAGCATGCCGCGTTCGCCAGGTACGACGAGCGGGAAAACGTTCTTCACCTGGTGGCCTGCTCCGGTTTGTACGAGACGTTTCCGCACCGGGTGATTCCCGAGGGGCAGGGCATTTCCTGGCAGGCCATCGATGCTGGTCAGGTGCTGCGCGTCGAACGCCTGGACCAGGACCCGAGAATTCATACCCCCGGCGCCGTGCCGGATGGCACCCTGCTCTCCGCGCCGCTGTTCAGCGCGCCGAACGCGCCGATCGGGGTCCTGCTGGTCGTCCGCTCCGCCCCGCACTCCTTCAGCCCCCTGGACGAGCGCCTCCTGGGCGCACTGGCCTCCGCTGGGGTGACGGCTTTCGAGCGGCTCCGGGTGACCGCCGAAGAGCAGCGCCGCTCCGATGAACTGCGCGTCCTGGCGGACCTGGCGTCCCACGTCGGACTCGCGGACGACGTGAGCGCCGTGGCCCGGGAGTGCCTGACTGTCAGCCGCACCTTCCTGGACGCCGACCTGGCCCTGTTCACCTGTGTGGAGCGGGCGGTGGAGGTCACCGTGGGGACTTCTCCCGGGCACCACCCGCAGGTGGCGGAAACCTGCCATCACGAATCGACCCTCACCTTCCTGCGGCAAGCCGCTGGGGCACCACTGCGGGCGACCCCCCTCCTGGCTCAGAGGGCGGACATGCCAGCGGAACTGGCGCGCGCCGGCGTCCAGGGCCTGGTCGAGGTGCCCGTCCTGGAGCGCGGGCGTCCCGTGGGGCGGATCTCGCTGATCTGGTTCCGGCCCCTGCGCGAGCTGCCCCGACCGGCGGAAGCGCTGCTCACCCGTTCCGCAGAGCTGATCGGGCAGGTGCTCGACCGGGAAGCTCACCTGGCTGACCTGGAGGCCACCCGGGAAGGAGCGCTGCTGGCCCTGGGCCTGTCCCTGGAACTCCGGGACTTCGAAACGGCGGGGCACACCGAACGCGTCGTGTCCCTGGCCGTCCGGATCGGGGAGACCCTGGGGTTGGGTGCGGCACAGCTGGAAGACCTCCGCCTCGGGGCTTACCTTCATGACATCGGCAAGCTGGCGGTCCCCGACACTGTCCTGCTCAAGCCCGGCAAACTCAACGCCGAGGAGTGGCAGCTGATGCAGCAGCACTCGGTGGTCGGGGACGAGCTGGTCAGCCGGATTCCGACCGTTCCCCCGGGCGCCCGGGCCGTCGTCCGCCACCATCACGAGCGCTGGGACGGCACGGGCTACCCGGACCGTCTGGCGGGTCCCGCCATTCCGCTGGGCGCGCGCATTTTCAGCGTGGCGGACGTGTATGACGCCCTGACGAGTGCCCGGCCGTACAAATCGGCCTGGACGGTCACGGCAGCAGTCACAGAGTTGCGGCAGCAGGCTGGACGCCAGTTCGACCCCGAAGTGATCGGCGCGGCCTTGCGCGTCCTGTCGCCCGGGATGAACGAGGACGACGAAACCAGGCCCGCAGGGGCCTGAGCGTCACGCCAGTTGCTTCTCTCCCGGGCAGCCGGGCCACCTCACATTGCCTCACCTGCGTTGGAGATCGGTGCCCGTTTTAAGCGGGCACATTCGTGGGTGCAGTTGTCCGCTGCCCTGAAAGCTCCTGCGTCAGGTGCAGCAGGCGGTGAGTTGTGCAGGGCGGTGGAGTCAGGTCGGCGTGGCGGGCTCTTCCTCGGTCATCCACTGCACGAGTTGGTAGAGCACGCCATTGGGGTCCTGGGTCTGGAAGTACCGTTCCCCCCAGTCCTCCGTTTCGATCGGCGTGACGATCGGGGCACCTTCGCTCTGCAGGCGGGCGTACTGATCGTCAATATCGTCTACGACGAACACCACCAGGAGGCCAGGGCCAGCTGAGCCGGCGTGGCTGGCGGGTTTGAAGGTGGACAGGCCAGTCCGCAGGTAGATCAGGTTGAAGCCCACGTCGGGCCGTTTGAGGGAGACCACGCCGTCGAAGGCCATCTCCATCTGGAAGTCGAAGTGGCGCTGCAAGAACTGTGCGGAGGCGGCGGGGTCGGGGACGTTCAGGGACAGGGCAGACTGGGTCACTTGCATGCGGACCTCCGGGGAGAGCATTGGCGAGGGAACGTCGGACACACAAAAGCACCCTGATGAATGGGAGACGTACACTGTACGGTACATGTAAATTAGTGTCAACCATGCCCGATCCCGGCACACCCAGCGATCCCACCCGGGTTCTCGCCCTCCTGTGGGGGCCCCAGACCAAAACCGGCCGGTCGGGGCTGAGCGTCAAAACGATCGTCCGCGCTGCGATTACCCTGGCCGATCAGCACGGCATCGAGGCCGTGTCCATGCGCCGGGTTGCCGACCACCTCAGCGTCGGCACGATGAGCCTGTACACCCACGTTCCAGGCAAACCGGAACTCACCGAACTGATGATCGACACCGTCTATGGCGAGCTGTACGGTGATGCGGACCAATGCCCCCGGTCACCGGCGTGGCGCGAGGGGCTGACGCTCGTTGCCGAGACCCACTGGGCGATGCTGCACCGCCATCCCTGGCTGCTCGACATCCCCACCACCCGCCCGGTGCTGGGGCCCAACGGCACTCGCAAGTACAATGCGGACCTCCAGGTGCTCGACGGCATCGGCCTGACCGACGTGGAGATGGACGCCGCCCTGACCCTCGTCCTGACCCATGTCGAAGGGAGTGCCCGGCTCGCCATCAACCAGACCCGGGAAAGGCGGGACAGCGGCGTGACCGATGAGGAATGGTGGACCGTCAATGCCCCTCTCCTGGAGCAGGTCATGGATGCCCGCCGGTTCCCGGTCGCCAGCCGCGTCGGCCAGGCGGCCGGAGCCGCGCACGGGGCTGCGGTCAACCCGGACCTGACGTTCCGCTTCGGGCTGACATGTCTGCTCGACGGCCTTGGCGTCCTGCTGGAAGGCCGCCGGCAAGCGTGAGAGCAAACAAGGGGCGAAGACGGTCCCGGGCCAGTTCGATGTTCACGCGCGCCCGGCCCGACGTGGGGCCGGGACTCTCGGACGGCCATCTGTTGTCCGACACCCTTCGCATTGAAGGCACAGCGGAACGCACGGCATCACTCCGGTCGCGGGCAAATTTGGGCCTGGCCTCTCCGACCGCGGTGCCCCGTCGAGACGCCTGAGCCCCTTGCTACTTCTGTGCAGGGGTGACGTACCCGATGCGTTCGAAGGAGAGCCAGGCTGTCTTGGAAAAGAACACGAGGCGTTTGGTGTCTCCGCTGATGATGTAGCCCCACGCGGTGTTCAGCGCCTGGTGAAACACCCCGGGTGTCGCGTAGAGACACCGCTCGGTTGGCGAGGGCGGCAGCGGCGTGACCTTGAACTGCACGGTGTTGTTCCCTGGATCGATGGTGCCCTCGTACCGCCCGCAGCCGAGCCGGCCGCGCACGGAATTGCCCACGATGATCAGGTCCGTTTCAGGGAGGGGGGTGTGCAACGTGTTCGCGCCCACCGGGGTCATCTGGGTCAACTTCCAGATGCCGTGCAACGGGGCGGGCACGGTGACGCCCTGGGCCGTGGGAAGGAACGTCGACACCGCGAGGGCCAGGGGAAGAATGCGCATGGATCCGCATCCTCGTGTGTTGCCGTGAGGTGACGATGGGTGGCCCCCTGACCGGCGCCTGACGGGCCTCCTGAGCACTCACGCTCGCCCCCTGCGCTCGACATCACCCGTCATCTGAAACCACCTTCAATCTGCGATGGACGCGCAGCGGCCCGGGCGGCTGCCGGGAGGGCTGGAGCCAAAGGGGGCCCGCCCGGCAGGATCAGCCGCAGGTTGCCCGCCTTCCGCGCGCCCCGTCAGGTTTCACCGCCCCGGACGAACCTGACCGTTCAGTGAGATGACTTGAGTGACTGGCGTGGCGCTGATGCCTGTCATGGCAGGCCGCCCGGCGCGGGTGCCGGGCGGTTGGGCGCATGAATGGGAAGGCGCTGCTCAGCGCTTGAGCTGCTGCGTGACTTCGACGAGGCGCCGGGCCTGGTGCTGGATGCTGGCGATGTCGGTGTCCTTCAGGTGGCCGCCGTCGGCCGTCACGCTCGCGCCGTACGGGTTGCCACCGGAGGCGAAGATGACCGGGTCGGTGTAGCCGGGCGGCACCAGAATGGCGCCCCAGTGCATGGCGGTGACGTACAGGGTCTGCAGGGTGGTTTCCTGACCGCCGTTGGGGTTTTGCGCACTGGTCATGGCGCTGAAGGTCTTGTTGGCGAGTTTCCCGGTGCCCCACAGCCCCCCGAGGGTGTCGATGTAGGCGCGGATCTGGCTGGCGGCGCCGCCGAAGCGGGTAGGGCTGCTCAGGAGGATGGCGTCGGCCCATTCGAGGTCGTCGGGCGTGGCTTCCTGGACGTGGGCGGTGCGTTCCTGCTGGGCCTTCCAGGCGTCCTGGCTGTTCACGACGTCCTGGGGCGCGGTTTCGCGCACTTTCACGACGCGGACCTCGGCGCCGGCCTGGCGGGCGGCTTCGGCGGCGGCTTCGGCCATGGCGTGGTTGGTGCCGTAGGTGCTGTAGTAGACGATGGCGAGCTTGATGGGGGTGGGCATGGGGGTCTCCTGTGTGGGGGTCTGGGGGTAGAGGGCGCTCAGCAGGCGTTGGAGGAATGTCATGGATGCCTTTTCGAAGGGCCGGACCTGAGCGGGTCCTGAGTCCTTCGCCTTCGAAGTCAGTAAATCAGTTAAAGATTTAAGTTTCAAGAGGGGGCGTCCAGGCAGGATCCGGTTTGGGGGAGGTGGCCTTACTTCAGGCGCCGCAGCAGTTCGCGCAGGACCTGCAGTTCGTCCCCGCTGAGATCGGAAAACTGAAGTTCGTGCATCTCGATGACGATCGGCAGCGCCCGCTCGACCAGGTCACGTCCGGCCCCAGTCAGGGTAAGGCGTTTGCGTTTTCCACTGGGTTGGCGCTCGATCAGGCCGCGGGCCACCAGCCGTTTGGCGTGGTAGGACATGTTGGCTTCCGTGAACAGCAGCCGCTGGGCGACTTCCTGCTGCGTCGCACCGTCGAACCGGCGCAGGACGGCCAGCAGGTCGAACTCGGTCATGGTCAGGCCCAGCGGAGCGAGCCGGGCTTCGACCTCGCTGATCTTGTGCTGCGTGGTGTACACCAGGCGCCGCCAGAGCCGGATGGCAGGCTGCTCGAGCGCATGGTCGAAGTCGGACTCACCCATGGCCCGACTCTAGATCATTTCCACAAAGTAATTGTGGTCACATAACACTTAAAAGTTTAAGTTACGATGGCATCATGAATCCGATCCAGGGCCTGCACCACCTCACCGTCATGGCGAGCGACCCGCAGAAGAACGTGGACTTCTTTACGCAGGTGCTCGGACAGCGCCTGGTCAAGGTCACCGTCAACTTCGACGACCCCGGCACCTACCACCTCTACTACGGCGACGAAACCGGCGCGCCCGGCACCATCATGACCTACTTCCCCTGGCCCGGCGCCGCCCGCGGCCAGCGCGGCAACGGCGAAATCGTCGCCGCCGCCTACGCCGCCCCGGCCGCCTCACAGGGCTACTGGACCACCCGCCTGCAGAGCTTCGGCGTCCCCTTCAGCGAACACACCCGCTTCGGCAGCCCCGCCGTCCGCTTCGAGGACCCCGACGGCCTGTGGATCGAACTGATCTTCGAGGACGGCGCGGCCGTGCCGAGCTTCTGGCCGAACAGCCCCGTGCCCCGCGAACACGCCCTCAGCGGCTTTCACAGCGTGACCGGCTGGGTCGCCCAGACCGCCCGCACCGAGGCGCTGCTCACCGGCCCCCTGGGCTTCACCCGGGTCGGCAGCGAACCGGACGCCGAAGGAACGCGCACCCGTTACCGCGGTCAGTCCGACGGCGTGGGCCTGTACATCGACCTGGTCGAGCGCCCCGGCCAGCCCCACGGGCAATTCAGCGCCGGCAGCGTTCACCACGTCGCGCTGCGCACCGTGGACGACACCGAGCAGCTCGAATACCAGACTCTGCTGGGCGAGCACGGCTATCAGGTCACGCCCGTGCAGGACCGCCAGTACTTCCACTCCATCTACTTCCGGGAGCACTCCGGCATCCTCTTCGAAGTCGCCACCGACGCCCCCGGCTTTCCCGACGACGAGCCCGTCGAGGAACTCGGCAAGCACCTGAAACTGCCCGCCTGGTACGAAAGCAAACGGGCCGCGATCGAAGCGCGGATCAAGCCCATCGTGAACCACGAGTACGGCGTGACCATCGGCGGCAAGGGACACGGCCAGACCTCGTCTCAGCCCGGCGCCAGCATTTCAGCCGGACCACGGGTTGACGGTCCCCATCAGGGCCAGCCGGTCATGACCACGGGCCGCGCCCTGCAGGACGCCCGGGCGGCGGTGATCCTGGTGCACGGCCGCGGCGGCAGCGCCGAGGACATCCTGAACCTCTCCCAGCAGTTCAACCTGTCCGCCTTCGCCTACGTCGCCCCGCAGGCACAGGGGCACACCTGGTACCCGGAGAGCTTCCTCGCGCCGCTGGACCGCAACGAACCCGGCCTGTCCTCCGGCCTGCAGATGATCGACGACGTGGTCGCCACCCTGGGTGAGCAGGGCATCGCGCCCGAGCACATCGTCATCGGCGGCTTCTCGCAGGGCGCCTGCCTGGCCCTGGAATACGTGGCCCGCAACGCCCGGCGGTACGGCGGCGTGTTCGCCTTCTCCGGCGGTCTGATCGGCCCGGACGGCACGCCCCGCGACTACCCCGGCACGCTGGACGGCACGCCCATCTTTATCGGCTGCAGCGACGTGGACGGCCACATTCCGCTCCGCCGGGTGGAGGAAAGCGCCGAGATTCTCGCCGGTCACGGCGCGAAGGTGGACAAGCGCATCTACCCGGGGATGGGCCACACCATCAACGAGGACGAGATCAGCGCCGTGCAGAAGATGTTGCAGGACGTCGCGGCCCTCAGCGTCTGAAAATCACCTGCTGAGCCGGAGGACGGTCCACTCCAGCACTCCGGAGCGCCTCCCCCGGCTCAACCCCTGAAGGACTCACTCTTGACCACACTCCCCTTCACGTTTGAACCACTGCCCACCCGCGTGATTTTCGGGCCGGGCAGCCGCGACCAGCTCACCGCCGAGGTCCAGGGCCTGGGCGTCCGGCGGGCCCTGGTGCTGTCCACGCCTGGCCAGGCCGGCCGGGCCGGCGAGCTGGCCGCACAGCTGGGTGACCTGGCGGCCGGCACGTTCAGCGGGGCGGTCATGCACACCCCCCTGAGGGTCACCGAGCAGGCCCTGGACCATGCCCGGCACCTGCGCGCCGACGGCCTGGTGGCGTTCGGTGGCGGCAGCACCACCGGCCTGAGCAAGGCCATCGCCCTGCGCACGGACCTTCCGCAACTCATCCTGCCGACCACCTACGCCGGGTCGGAAATGACGCCCATCCTGGGCGAGACGCAAGGCGGACGAAAGACGACCCGGCGGACCCAGGCGGTGCTGCCGGAGACCGTCATCTACGACGTGGAGCTGACCCTCACGCTGCCGCCCGCCGTCAGTGCCAGCAGCGGCGTGAACGCGGTCGCCCACGCGGCCGAAGCGCTCTACGCCAGGAACGGCAACCCGGTCACCACCCTGATGGCCGAGGAAGCCCTCCGCGCGCTGAGTCAGGCGCTGCCCGTCATCGTCAGGGAACCGCAGAACCCGGAGGCCCGCTCCCAGGCGATGCTGGGGGCCTGGCTGGCGGGCAGCGTGCTGGGCAGCGTGGACATGGCGCTGCACCACAAGCTCGCGCACGTCCTGGGCGGCACGTTCAACCTCCCTCACGCCGAACTGCACGCCGCGCTGCTGCCCCACACCATCGCCTACAACGCCCCGGCCGTGCCGGCCGCCGTCCAGCGGATGGCCCGCGCCCTGGGCACCCGGGACGCCGCGCAGGGCCTGTACGAACTCAACCGGACGCTCGGCATCGAGCCGGCGCTTCAGGCCCTCGGGATGCCCGAGAGCGGCCTGAGCCAGGCCGCGGCGCTGGCCGTGCAGGCGCCCTACCCCAACCCGGCCCCTCTGGAGGAGCGGGCACTGCTCGCCCTGCTGCGCCGGGCCTGGGCGGGCGACCCACCACAGTAAGGCCTGAGCGGGCGACAGAAACCGTGGGAATCATGTGGCCGCGGAACCCACATGGGTCCTGGTTGCCGTCCATCGCCCGGTCATTGAATGCCGACGAGGGGCACGGGCGGTCACGCAGGCTGCACAGGCTCCTTCACAACCTTGCGCAGGGCAGGGAGGTGCAGGGGAAAGAAGGCGTCCGGGTGCTGAGCGAGCATGGCCGCGAGGTCGCTCAGGGGCGTCCAGCGGGGTGCGGCGGTTTCGCCGGCCTGCGCGACCGGCTCGCCCTCAGCCTCGCAGAGGAAGGTGCTGAGCAGGATCGAGTACCCGGACGTCAGGTTCTGCGTCACGCAGTAGGGCGTGAAGGCCTGCACGTCGTACCCGAGGACGCTGTGCCGGTCGGTTCCCGCCTCGCCGTGAATCCGCGTGAGCTGCAGCCCGGTTTCTTCGCGCACCTCGCGGCGCAGCGCCTGGAAGACGTTCTCGTACTCGCGCAGTTTCCCGGCGGGGAGTTCCAGCAGCCCGTCCTCGACGCCGATGCCGGGCTTGCGGCGCTCCTGCAGCAGCACGAACAACTCTCCGTTCAAGACACGGATGATCAGGGCACCGATACACGGAATGGCAAACAGTTCTTCCGTCACGCCACGCGATCATGGCATCTGGGCGGGTGCAGGGCGGACCTCGGCTTGTGTCGAGTTGAGGTCCGCCCGTCCACTGCACGGGTCGCGCGTGACGGACCCTCCCGGCGGATGGCATTGGCGCGACATGACCATGTGCCGACTGGCGGAGTCGCCGCATCCTGATGTTCGCTACGGTAGGGCGCATGGACGTCAGACCGTACCGGGCCACAGACGAGGCCGCCTGCCTGGCCCTCTTCGAGAGCAACACGCCCGACTTCTTCACCCTGCAGGAACGAGCCGACTTCGCCAATTACCTCCGCACGATGAGCGACCCGTACTTCGTGGTGGAAGACGAAGGGCAGGTCGTCGCGTGCGGCGGGGTGTTCGTCCGTCACGACAGGCTGACGGCGGGTCTCGCGTGGGGCATGGTGGGGCGGACCGAGCACCGCCGTGGGTACGGCCGGGCGCTGCTGAACGCGCGGCTGGACTGGCTCAGGCAGCACGCCCCGGAGGTGGGGGAGGTGATCCTCGACACGAGTCAGCACAGCGCGCCCTTCTTCGCCCACCTGGGGTTCGAGACCACCAGGGTTGAACGGGACCACTACGCACCGGGCCTCGACCGGCATGACATGCGTTTGCTCCTCGGCGCTCCTGGAAGGAGGCCGGAAGCCCCCTGAAACACGCCAACACCTCCGAGGGCGAATGGAAGGAAGCCTTCCCGGCCACCGCCGGAGCCCTTTCCGAGTCACGTGGCCAGGCGCCAGGGGCCTCCTTTGCTGCGGCGCCCACCTCGGCCGTCACCCTGGTGTTGAAGCGGTTGACGGTCACCGCTCTCCTGACGTTCAGCAAGATGGTCATTCCGGCTCGGCGCGCCCGCGGCCAGGGACGAACTGTGAACGCACGCAGTGTCGTCGAGCGTTTCACACCTGCGCCTGTCCCCTGAATGTCTCCCTGTGGTGCATGGCAGCTGACAAGACTCGCCTGACCGGTGGCCGACAGGTACATCGGGCGAGGCGGCACGGAGGGTGACCGCGTCGATCACATCCTGGCCCTGCGTCTGCGTGACCACTCGGCCTGCAGACGCAGGGTGGGGCAGGCGGACGGGACCGGGTCAGTGTACCCAGGCCGACTCCCTTGGTCATCACCGCCTGATGCCGTGGCGGGGAGGGCGGTCCGCCGGATGGTCACCTGCGTGGACGCATCACCCGGCCGCTGCGCCAGCAGGGGAGAGGTAGCCGCTTTCGATGAGGGTGCGCAGACCGGTGAGGTTGGCCGGGTCGGCGCAGCCGGTGCCTCGGATCCAGGCGACCGCCGACGCTGCCATGAACAGGTCGCGGCTGTGAATATCCGCCCGGGCGTGGCCTGTCTGCTGGGCGGCCCTGAGAAAGTTGTCGGTCATGGAGATGAGCTGGTCGCACGGGTGGGTCAGGGGGTTGTCCGGTTCGCTGGCGCGGGCGGCGGTCAGCAGCGGCTCCGGAAGGCCGTTGAACGTACTGAGGTAGTCCTCGAGCGCCAGGAGCCATTGTTGGAGGGCGCGCTGCGGATCCGCTGTTCGGGTCAGCTCTTCGTGCCGGGCTGCCAGGTTCTGGGCATGGAGGTGCAGCACCGCGGCCAGGAGCGCTTCGCGGGTGGGGAAGTGGCGGTAGAGGGTGCCTGGGCCGACGCCGGCGTCTTTGGCGACTGCTTCCAGGGACGTGTGGACACCGTGCTTCTGGAAGTGACGCCGGGCGGTGTCGAGGATGGCGCTGCGGTTGCGGATGACGTCGGCGCGGGGTTTGCGCGGGGGACGGGGCTGCATCACTCCTCCTGTGGAGTTGAACGGAACGGACTTGACAATACGGAGGCTGTCTCCATATTGTGAGCATACCAAACGGAGGCGGAGTCCGTTTCATTTGCCGGCTCGGCACCGACCCCTCCCCACCACGACCAGCGCACCACCCAGGCGGTCCGCTTGCATGCTCCGCCCATCACCCGCGAGCCACTGACCCGGCCCGACCGCTGCTCGCCTGGCCCTTGGATCCCGCCGCTGCCTGCGCCCCACCCCCCTCCTGAGGCTCCCTATGACCCCTGCTGTTCCCCTGTCCCTGCTTGACCTCACCCGAGTCCGGAAGAACGAATCCGCCGCTGACGGCATCGCCCGCAGTGTGCGTCTGGCCCGCACCGCCGACCGCCTCGGGTATCACCGCCTGTGGTTCGCCGAGCACCACAACGCACCCACCATCGCGTCCGCGGCCACCGCCCTGATGATTCAGCATGTGGCCGCGCAGACCGACCACCTGCGAGTGGGCGCCGGCGGGGTGATGCTGCCGAACCATTCGCCGCTCGTGATCGCCGAGCAGTTCGGCACGCTCGAAACGCTTCATCCGGGCCGCATCGACCTGGGCCTGGGCCGCGCCCCCGGCACCGACGGCGCGACCATGCGGGCCCTGCGGCGCGACGGACGCGAAGCCGACCGGTTTCCCCACGACGTTCTCGAACTGCACGGCTACCTCAGCGGGCAGTCCCGCATCCCCGGCGTGAACGCGTACCCGGGTGCGGGCACCCATGTGCCGCTCTACATTCTCGGATCATCGCTGTTCGGTGCACAACTGGCCGCCCAGCTCGGCCTGCCGTACGCCTTCGCGTCGCACTTCGCCCCCGCGGCACTCAACGACGCGGCCCGGATCTACCGTGAGACCTTCGACCCGGGCGGTCCTCTCGCTGGGCCGGACGCGAAACCGCACTTCATCGCCGCCGTGAACGTCATCGCGGCGGACGACGAGAGCACGGCCCTCGAACAGCGGCGGCAGGCCGAGGACGGCTGGCTTCAGACGTTCCTGGGCCGCGGCACCCCCCTGAGTCCGGAGGACCTGGCGGCCGTCCGGGGACACCCCCAGGCGCAGCAGATTCTGGGCATGCTCGAACGCACCGTCGCGGGCACGCAGGCTCAGGTGGCCGGCGGCCTCGAGGCGCTCGTCCGGGAAGTGCAGGCCGACGAGCTGATTCTGGTCAACCTGGCCGTGGCCGAAGAGCACCAGCACCGCACGCTGGAACTGCTCGCTCCCAAGACCACCTCCTGAAAGGAAGTGTAAGGACCGCCGCGCTCTCAGGGGACCGCGGCGGCTGGTAGGATACCGGCTCACGGCTCGACGGTCACGGTTGCGGTCATGAAGGGATGTTGCACACAGACCACCGTGTACGTGCCGGCCTGGTCGAAGGTGACGGCGAAGCGCCCCCCCTTCCGCAGCGGCGGTGAGATCGTGACCCCTTTCACCTCGATGGTGTGCACTGCCAGGTCGTCGTTGATCCACACGACCCTGGTGCCGCGCCTCACCTGCAGGGGGGCCGGGGCGTACCGGAACCCGCTGATGTGGACCTCGACCGTTCCGCTCTGCACCGGGACGTTCTGCGCCGGGGGTGTGGAGGTGCCGTGATCGTGTGTGGACGGCATGGAGACTCGCGTTCCGTCTGCTGTCAGCTCGGGGCCACCCACCACCATCAGGTGGATCCCGCCCGGGTCAACGCCGTCGTTCGTGCCGTGCGGCGGGATGTGGTCGTGGAGGGGAAACGTGCCGTCCCGCCCCTTCACCAGCAGGTCATAGCGTTCGCCGGGCGCGATCAAGACGGTGTCGGCCTGGTAGGGGAGAGGCAGGTTCTGCCCGTCCTTGGCGATCACCAGGAAGGTCATGCCGTGCAGGTGCATGCTGTGAACCTCCTGCCCCACGTTCAGCAGGCGGAGCAGATGCACCTCGCCCTGCGGCACCTGGAGGTCAGGAATCAGGGGATGGGCCTTTCCGTTGGCGAGGTGGTAATTGGGCGTGGCCTTGTGCGGCAGCACGTCCGGGTCCTGGTGGCTGTCCCACTCATCGAGCATCAGCACATGGTCTTTGACCCAGACCGCCCCCTCCCGCGGCTCGACGATGAGCGCCCCGTACATCCCCATGTCGAGGTGCAGGTTGGTCTCGACGTGGCAGTGGTACATGTGGGTGCCGGCCTCGGTGGCCACGAAGGCGTACGTGTAGCTCTGGCCCGGCAGCACCGCCTGCGAGGTGTGGGGGACGCCGTCCATGGACTGCGCCAGAGAGGTGATGCCGTGCAGGTGAATGGTGTGGGCCCGGCCGGTGGTGTTCCGAAGGGTGATCTTCACCAGATCGCCGACCCCCACCCGCAATTCCGGTCCGGGGACGCTGCCGGGCTGGCCGGGGAGGCTGAACGCCCACTGCTTCACCCGCACGCCGGGCGCGATCTCCGTCTCGATCTCGTGAACTTCCAACGTGAATTCACGCACCTGGCCAGTGAAGCTGTTCAGGGGCACCGTGCCGTTCGGCGCCTGCGTGAAGGCCCGGATCAGCGCGTCACGGGAAGCGGCGGGCGCCTCATGAACGTGCGGGACGTCCTGCGCTCCGACGGCACCGCCGAGGAGCAGGAGCAGCATCCCGAGGAACGAAAGGCGGCACATGCGTGAGGGCAAAGGCAACATGTCAGCTCCAGAACGTCGGGCAGGGACGCGTTCCGTCCCTGCCCGCGGGGGAATTACTTGACGCTCAGCCCCGTCATCATGCCCAGCATGAAGTGCGGCATGTGCTCCTTGGCGCTGGGCAGGAAGCAGACCACGATGTACTCCCCGGGGGTGAGGTCGAAGGAGACGAAGGCGCTGTGGCCCTTGGAGATCGCCTCCAGTCCGCCCACGTCCTCGAAGGGGGGCTCACCGGCCTGGGAGGGGTCGGGCGCCTTGAAGAAGGCTTCCACGTCCGACACCTTTTTGCCGTCCTTAAGCCGCATCAGCATCACGTGATGCGTCTCCTGGCCCGCATTGGAGACCTCCCACACCTGCTTCCCGGCCTTCACAGTCGCGGGGAGCACGACCTTGAAGTCCTGCAAGGTGGCCTTCACGTCCGCCTTGGGCGCCGTGACGCCGTTCGCTGCGCCAGCGACGGTGAAGGAACGGTACTGACCCAGGTCGTACAGCGGCTTGCCGTCCTCACTCGCGCCAAAGCCGAACACCACGTAGCGGCCGGGCGTGAGGGTGGTGCCGAACTCGAAGGTGCCGCCCGGCATCACCCCAGCGCTACCTCCCGTGAATTCGGCGATCTTCTCAATGGCGCTCATGTTCTCGCCGTGAGACGCCATCAGCTCGCCCAGGGCCGCCTTGACGTCGGCATCGCTCACGTTCCCCTTGAGCCGCGCCACGACAGGCGCGAAAGGCTGCCCGGCCGTGTTGCTGAAGGCGAAGGCGGTGTAGCCCGGGGCCACGCTGGCAGGCCCGTCGAGCGTGAACACCGCGTCCTTCTCCGACAGGGTGAACGTGGTCGCCTCGTCGTGCCCGGCGTGCGCGAGGGCGGCGGTGGTCAGAGCAAGGGACAGGGTGGCGATCAGCATCTTGTTCATGGTGTGCTCCTTCAGGCGAGGCACTCCTCACGTGAGCGCCGCCTCTTGAAGCACACCGTAGGAAAAGCAGGATGGCTGGAGGATGATGCTCGTGGCTGCCATGGTCCGTCGGAGTGAGCGGACCGGACAGCAGACCCCTGGGTCACGATCCGCGCTCCGACGAAGCGGGGCAGGTGGGCCCTGCAGAAAGGCGGCCAGCACGTGAACGTCTGCCAGGGTGGGCGCCGGTGCAAGTCCCAACTTGTGCCGCCCACGATCCCGGTCCTCCCTTCAATCCTGTCCCTGGCATCCTCTACAGTTGATGGACATGACGAGGTTGACTGGGCAGGGACTTTCCCTGGACGAAACCCACAGGACGTCTGATGGGGCGGTCCAGGTCGGCGAAGTCCTTCGGCGCAAGCTTTACGTCGTCTGCTCGGTGTTCGGCGGGCTGGTCGCTCTTGTCCTCCTGCTCGTCGAACTTCTGGGCAATGCCCCCAATAACTCGTTGCTGTTCACGTACGCCGCTCAACTCCTGCTGACCCTCTGGTGTACGCAGTGGCTGCTGCGTGGCCGTCCGATCTACACCGGGGAGCGGATCGTGCTGCTGTGCAATGTCGTGACGATCGTGCTGCAGTCGGTTCAGGTCGGACGGACCGACACGCCGGAGTCCCTGCTGCTGCTACAGAGCATTTTCAATCTCCTGCTGGCCACCAGCATCCTCGGGTACATGATCCTCAGGCAACGACACGCGCTGATGCTGGGGGTGGGCACCTACGCCGTGAGCACCCTGATCATCGCGCTGCGCGACGGGTTTCTGGATCAGGGCCTGACGGTGCTGCGCATTCACCTGAGCACCGCCGCCCTGCTCCTCCTGCTCCACGCCCTGGCGTGGTACCGCGTGCAGTACACCCAGGAATACCTCCACCGCGTCCGACTGGAAAAGCAGGCGACGACGGACCCGCTCACCGGCCTGCTGAACCGCCACGGCCTGTACCCACACGTGCAGACGGTTTTGCACTCAGGGGCCAGTCCCGGGAGCGTCATCCTGCTGGACCTCGATCACTTCAAGGGCGTGAATGACCGCTTCGGGCACCTGATCGGGGACGACGTCCTCGTCCGGACCGCACAGCTGCTGAACGATCACCTGCGTCTCCCGGGCGTGGTGGGGCGGTGGGGCGGCGAGGAATTCCTGATCGTCCTCCCGGGCATGACGCAGGAGGAGGCGGGGCGGGTCGCGGATCACCTCCGCCTTCAGCTGAGCAGGGAGCCCCAGCCGGTGGTCGGGACGGTGACCGCCAGCATGGGTGTGGCGCAGGCCCTGGAGGCCGAGGGCATGACGGAGCTGCTGCACCGCGCCGATCAGGCCCTGTACCAGGCCAAGGCCGCCGGGCGAGATAACGTCGTCGTCGCGGCCTGACAGCTGGCGGGGTCGTTCCGGCTGGCGTGCCGAGGGGGGCCGGTCCCGGGGCGGTGTGAACCAGGTGTGCGGCGGTGGAGCCTCCCAGGGTGACTCTAGTGGACCAAACGGCCCAGGACAGGGTGTGCTCCGGACCGGCAGGGCCTACACGGCCGCGCCAACCCCTGGGGGGCGGTGTGACTCCGGGCTCCACGTGGCGCTGGGCCGGGCGAAGTGGTACCCCTGCAACAGATCGACGCCGAGGTCCCGCAGCAACCCGTGCTCATCGGCGTGCTCGACCCCCTCGGCGACCGTGTACAGGCCCAGCGCCTCACTGAGCTGCACGATGGTGCGGATCATCGCCTGCGCGCTCGCGTTCTCTCCGCGTTCGAGGGCGGTGACGAAGGACCGGTCGATCTTCAGGCCGCTGACGGGGATGTTCCGCAGGAGGCTGAGGTTCGAGTACCCGGTGCCGAAGTCGTCGAGCATGACCTGCACGCCCATCTGCCGCAGGCCCAGCAGGATCTCCTGCACGCGCTCGGGGGACTGGATCATCAACGACTCGGTGATCTCCAGCTTGAGGCACTCGGGCGGCAGCCCACTGCCCTGCAGGGCTGAGCGGACGGTGCCGAGCAGGTCGCCCTGCTGGAACTGCCGCGCGGAGAGGTTCACGGCGACCGGTACGCCACCCCAGGTGCTCGCACGGCGGCAGGCTTCATGCAGCACCCACGCGCCGACCGGGACGATCAGGCCGGTGCGTTCGAGCACCGGAATGAACTCGGCCGGACTCCGGAACCCCAGGTCGGGGTTGTGCCACCGCAGCAGCGCCTCCGCGCCCCGGATTTCGCCGTTGACCGCGTCGATCACCGGCTGGTAGTGCAGGTCGAACTCCCCCTGGTTCAGCGCGTCCGCCAGCGCCGCCTCGAAATGCAGGGTCGCCTGCCGTTCCTGCCCACCACCCTGGTACCGGCCCAGTGCGTGCCCCTGCTCGCGCGCGTCGTCCAGCGCGATGTGCGCGGCGCGGATCAGCTCGTCCGGGTCGGTGCCGTCCTGTGGGTGGTGTGCCACCCCGAGGCTGCCCTGCACACTGACCGGCAGGCCGTGCACGCGGAAGTTCTCCCGCAGGGCGGCCAGGAGCGTCTCCGCGCGCCCCTCGCGCGTCTCCAGGCTCTCACCGAGCAGGAGCACGACGAACTCGTTGCCCCCGGTCCGCGCAAGCACCTCCCCCTGGCCCAGGCCAGTCTTGAGTCGCTCGGCCACCGCGCGCAGCAGCTCGTCCCCACCGGCCGGCCCGAGGGCGTCGTTGACCTGTTTGAAACGGTGAATGTCGAGGATGGCGACACTGACGCCCTGTCCGTCGCGGGCGGCCTGCTCGGTGGCCCGCGAGAGCAGGATCCGCATCAGGAGCCGGTTTGGCAGGCCGGTCAGGTCGTCGTAGAAGCGTTCGCGTTCCAGCGCGGCGATGGCGTCCGTGCGCGCCTGCTCGCTCGCCAGGCGCAGCTGGCGTTCATGGGTCACCTCGCGGCGTGCGCCACTGAGCTCCGCCTGCGTGGTGAGGTCGCGGGCCTGCTGCGCGAGCACCACGTCCCGCAACTGATCACTCAGGCGCGCGGCGCTCTTCAGGTGCGCGATGGCCTCCCGGGGCGCGTCGTCCTCGTATAAGCGGGCAAGCAGCTCGTGGGCCTGCAGCATCTCCCGGGTGCGCTCCGCCTGCTCGGCGAGGGCAAGCGCGCGTTTCAGCGGCGCTTCGGCGAGCGACGGCTGCTGGTGGTTGAGGTGGTGCTCGGCGCGGCCGAGCAGGATCTCCAGCTGGCGGTCCACGTCCCCGCTGGCCTCCGCGAGTGACTCGGCTTCCCGGTACGCCTCCGCGGCCTCCTGGCCCCGCCCCTGCGCCGCCAGGATCATCCCGAGGGTCTGCAGGGCCGTGGACTGCTCGTTGGTGGACCCCATCTCCCGCGCGCCTTCCAGAGCAGAGGTCAGGAGCGTTGCGGCCTCGTCGAGGTGCCCGAGTTTGTGGGCCATCATCCCGGCGTTCAGGGCCATGATGATGCTGCCCGGCTGGTTCCCGGCCCGCTGGGCGACGTCCAGCGCCTGCTTGAACTGCGCGTGGGCGTCCCCGTACTGCCCGGTCTGCTCGTGGAGCAACCCCAGGTTCGCGTGCACATGCAGGGCACTCTGCAGAGGGTCTTGGCTGTCGGGAAGGCGCTGCTGGGCGGTTTCAAGCAGTTCGAGCGACTCGCGTAGCCTTCCCTGGCTGTTGAGGATGATGACCTGGTTGCACAGCGCCCGGATCTCCGCGTCCACGTCCCCGTCCGCCTGGCGCAACGTCAACACCCGGGCAAGCGCTTCCAGCGCCTCGTTGTTCTTGCCGGCCCGGTGCTGCTGCTGCGCAAGCAGGCTCAGCACGTCCCCTTCCTCGGCGCCCAGGCCCTCATCTCGCGCGGCCTGCGCCGAGCGCTGGAAGTACCCAGCGGCCTGCGCGACCTGCCCGGCCGCCTGAGCGAGCTGCGCGCGCAGCAGCAGCGCCCGGACCCGCTGCCGGGCCGTGGTCGGCGTGACCTGCGCCAGGTAACCGCTCCCGAGGTCCCGCTGCCCACTGCGAATCGCCGCGTCCGCGGCCAGCAGGCGCAGGTCCGCGGCGCAGTCGGGCGCCCCGCAGGGCGGGTCGCTCAGCAGTGCCTGGGTGATGGCGAGGCTGCCGGCGGGGTCGGTTTTGAGGATCTGCTCGGCGTGCTGCCGGGCGTCATCGTGGGCACAGGTCATGGAAGGAACGTCCGTAAGAGAGGCCTCAGCGTGCCGATTTGCCTGGCACGCTGAGGGAGAGGGCGGTCAGGGGGAAGTGTCAGGGGCGGGTGAGGGCGTCTAGGTTTAGGCGTCCGGCACCGAGCTTCCCGGCGAAGGGCTGGTTGGCGGCGAGCGCATCGACGCCCGTGGCGGTGGCCTGGATGCGGCGGACGGCGTCCGCGCCGTTCAGGCTGCCGCTGCTCAGTGCGAGCGCAGCGGCACCGGCGACCACGGGGGCACTCATGGAGGTGCCGCTCCACGCGGCGAGGCGGCCGCCGGGCGCCGGGCCGACCAGTTCCTCACCGGGCGCGAGGAGGCTCAGCGCGCCGTACTGCGAGAAGGCACTCTTGTTCCACGCGAGCCCGTGGCTGCCGACGGCGAGGTTCAGGGCGCTGCCCGCGAAGTGCCCGGCGGGGTAGCGCAGGCCTTCGGTGCCGGCGTTCCCGGCCGAGGCGACCACGACCACGCCGGCGTCGTTGGCGTACCGGATGGCCTGCTTGACCGCTTCGACGGGTTCGTCGGAGCCGAGGCTGAGGTTGATGATGTCCGCGCCGTGGTCGGTGGCCCAGAGGATGCCCTGAACGACGGAGCTGACGTTGCCCTGGCCCTGCGCGTCGAGCACGCGGACGGGCATGATCTTCGCGCCGGGGGCGACGATCAGGGCGAGCCCGGCGACTTCGGTGCCGTGCCCGGAGGCGTCCTGCCCGAAGGTGCCGTCGTCCATCGGGAGCGCGTCCCCGTCGGCGAAGTCGTACCAGGTGTCCTGGGCCGTGAGCGAGGAGGCGAACATGGGGTGGCTGACGTCGACGCCGGTGTCGAGGACCGCGATGGTGACGCCGTTACCAGGAATGCCATGCTTCCCAAGGCGTGTTTGGGCGACGTCGAGGCCGATGCTTTGCTAGGTGTCGATGTTGGCGACCGTGGTGCCGTTCTGCCCGCCGCCACCCCAGTAGTTCACGCCGCCGCCCCAGTAGTTCACTCCCCCGCCCCAGTAGGCGACGCCGGAGCCCCAGAGGGTGGTGCTGCCGCCCCAGTACGCCACACCGTTGCCCCAGTAGGCCACGCCGCCGCCCCAGTACGCGACGCCCTGGCCGCCGATGGTGTTCTCACCTGCGTTGACGCGGTTCATGGCCGGGAGGCTGAGGGCGTTCCTGTTGCGTTCCCGGACCACGCCCAGCCCGGCGTTCTGCGCGGTGAGGGGCCGGGTGTCGGCCGCGGCGATCACGGCGAAGGCCGGCGTGCGGGTGACGAGGGTGCCGCCGTGGCGGGCGGCGAGTTGCGCGTCACTCAGGGCGGGGTCGGGGTTCAGGATGGTGACGATCTGCTCGGCGGAGGACCCGGCACCGGGCTGAACGCTGGCGGTGGGGGTGGAGGTGCCGCAGGCGGTCAGGAGCGCGGCGGTGAGCAGCAGGCCCATGGAGGAGCGGATCAGGGTGGGTCGGGTCATGGGTGTCTCCTTCATCAGAAACCGGGGGAGGCGGAGGAGGAGGGGGTCTCGGGGGAAGTCGGGAGACCGGGGGCCACAGAACCCGGCGGGCCAGGCCTGGCCTTCATTATGCCTTCATCCTGTCGCGTTCGCCCAGGGCCCCCCTCTATTGGGGTGCGCCCCACCCGTGACCGGGCCAGGATCACCATGGAACATATCGGGTTGGTTCTGACCGGCTTCTTTCAGGGTGGATAACCCTTTCAAGTGCCTGCTCAGGAGTGCGTTGTGGTGCCCGCGCTCACTGAGGAGGAGCCCGGTCTCCTGGAGCGGCGCCTGTCCTGCCGGGGAGCGACCTTCATGTTCACGCGACCCAGCGCCCGTTCCCTCATTTGCTGGGCGCTGCTGCTCACGCTGCTCTGCGGCCCCTGCTCACATGCCCAGGCGATGGGCGCGGAACCGCCCGGTCATGGCCACATCTCAGGAAGTCGTCACCGCCGAGTTCGGCGCCTGCGGCGGACGCCAGGACTGCACGCGGGCCGCCGAGAACCGCTTCCGTGCCTGGAACGCCGGAAAGCACAGGTGCGACGAGGCGTGGGCGCAGCCGTTCCGGCCCACTTACCGGCTGCTCACGGGCCTCGTGGCCAATGTCAGCGATCCCCTGGCCTACCTTCTGTATTGCCTTGGGATGCGAGAATGAGTCGAGCGTCAGCTTCGTGCCCATCTGAACGCACGGGCTGGACTTGGAAGAGGGGGCCAGTGGGACCCCTGCCGGGGCGTCGAGCCGGTATGTGAGCGGTGCGGGGGAGACGGCGCACGGTTCGTCTACGTGTCCACCGAAGTCAGCTCTGTCCTTCTCCCTCGCTGCAGGTGGAACCGCCTGCGCCACCTCCGCACGCTGCATTGCTCTCTTCGGCACCGCCAGCGTGATCGACATCGGCCGGCACCCAGTGCGCTAAAATCATGCTGTCCCACTTGTGGGACGGGGTGAATGACAACTGGGAGCAGAGGCGCAACACGGGACATGCGAAATGCACCCGAGTTGCAGCTCGGGTGCGAAAGGAGGTGATTCCTTATGGCTAGACACCGTAAGGATACACCGAAGCGTCCGCGCAGGCCAGTGAAGTGGGGTGAGGTGGCGGTCGTCGTGACTGCCCTCAGCTCCCTGCTGACTGGTCTGGCGGCCCTTCTGAACGCCCTGAAATAAGCCTCTCGACCCCAGTTGCACCTTCTGAACACGGGCCCTTCGGGGCCCGTGTTTATTTTCAACTGCCCTGGAATTCACTCACATGAATGGTTTTTTCCGCTGGCGTTCCGACGTGGCCTGAAGCTCAGGAATTCTGCGCAGAGGGCTTCGACATCAGGGGCACTGTTCGCCGTCACCCTCTGCACGGTCCCCACTGTTCCAGGGCCGCTGCCAGGAACCCCTGATGCGCCGCCTCGGCCAACGCTGCCCCGCTCCAGTTTGCTCTGCAGGGTTCGCCAGCGGCCCGAGGTGCCGGTGGGGCCTCAGCCCGCATCCTGCGCCCGCCTCGCGCAGCGGAACGCTCCCTCCCATTCCGCGGACTTGGCCCGCGCCGGATCAGGCGCCGCCTTGAACCGCGCCACCACAAATGCCTCATCATGCCCGCGCAGTGCCCGGCACTGCGCGGGGTCCAGGTGATGCCGATTGAGCCCCAGGATCACCCACACCTTCTCCCGGGCGCTGCCCTCCACGAACAGTGCCCGGCACACCTGACCCTGCAGCATGTCCAGCAGATGAACCGCTTCGGGGACCGGGATGACCACCTCAGGGCGCCGGGCAGTCCGGGGGGGTGACAGGAGGAGTGGCCGCGAGACCTGCGACCGTGGACTCCTCCGCTCTGCCTGCTGTTCTGTGGTCAGGAGCCATGGACACAGGCGCCAACCCCCGGCCCGCCTGCCCCCTGGTGCTGCGGGTCCGTGACTGCATCCACAGCCCGGGGAACGCCGGTGGTGGAGGCCCTTGGGACGTCCAGGCTTCCCCGGGCGGGGCCGACCAGGCCCGCTGGCCCAGTTCGTCAACCTGGTCACCGATCTTCCCTCAGGGCGCGGCCGGGGACTCCCCTCTGGCCGGCAGGGTGAAGTGAATGGTGACTCCTTCCCCGGCGCCGTCGCCGAACCAGATGCGTCCGCCGTACCGCTCCACGATGCGGCGGCAGACGGCCAGCCCAATCCCGTTGCCGCCTGCACTGGTGCGGCGGTGCAGGCGCTGGAACATCAGGAACACCTTCTCATGGTGCTCCGGGGCGATGCCGATCCCGTTGTCGCGCAACGTGCAGTGCACCCAGTCGTCCTGTTGCCAGCCGGTCAGGCTCACCCTGAGTGGCCGTTCACTGCGGAACTTGATGGCGTTGCCCAGCAGGTTCGTCAACAGCTGCTGAATCTGGGGTGCGCTCGCCTGGACGGGCGGCAGGGTGCCACAGGTGGCAATGGCATCCTCAGGCCAGGGGAGGCCAGGCGTGACTGCCTCCCAACAGGCTTGCAGGTAAACGGCGCCCAGGTCCGGCTCGGCCTCGGCATTCACGCTGGACAGGGTGAGCACGTCCCGCACCAGCTGGCGGGCGCGGAAGACCTGCTCCGTGATGTGCGTGATGTACCCGTGGGCCCGGTCGTCGAGCTGATCGTGATACCGGTGTCGCAAGAGATCCGTGTACATCCCCAGGGTCCGCAGCGGCTCCTGCAGGTCATGACTGGCCACGTAGGCGAATTCGCCCAGGTCACGCACGCTGCGCTCCAGCTCGGCGTTTTTGCGCTCCAGGGCCTGATTGATCGTTGCGATTTCCTGCGTGCGCGCCTCGACCCGCTGCTCGAGGGTGCGGTTGAGCTGGCGCAATGACATCTCGGCCTGCTTGCGGCGGGTGATGTTCTCATGGGCGACCACGGCGTACTGGGCGCCGTCCTGCGCGAAGCAGGTCACGCGCGCCAGGAAGTACCGGTCTTCCGTGGGGGAGTGACAGGGATACTCCAGTTCGAACGCCTCCTGCGTGCCTGCCAGCACGGCACGAATGCCCGCGGCGATCTGCGCGGCATCGGGCTGGTCCTCTCCCTGGGCCCCGTCACACACCAGGAGGTAGTTGGTGCCCACAAAGTCCGCCGCGTCATTGGCCTCAGCGAACCTGATCCAGGCCTGGTTGACCGCCTGAATCACGCCGTCCCGGTTGAGAATGGCGATGTGGGCGGTCAGGGCATCGAAGGCCGCGATCGCGTACCGCCCGGGTGAGGCTGCTGGACGGGACATACGGAACGCTAGCACGGCCCAAAAGTGGCGCCGCGTGGCCGAAGACCCCGGCGTGCTCTTGACGGACCGGTGCGGTGGTCCATTAGGGTAAGGCGGTGGGATCCGATGCGTTTACCGTTCTGCTCGTGGAAGACGAGCTGGCCGATGCGGCCCTGTTTCAGGAGATGCTGGCCGACGTCTCGCCCGAGATCACGGTCGAGCACGTCGAACATGGCGGTGAAGCGCTGCAGTACCTGCTGGGGAAAGCGCCTTACGCTGGCCGGCCCCGACCCAACATGGTGGTGCTGGACCTGAACATGCCGGTCATGGACGGGCACGAGTTCCTCCGAGAGGTCAAGGCGCACGAGCACCTGAGGGCGCTCCCTGTGCTGGTCCTGTCGACGTCCGACCATCCTCAGGATGTGCAGCGCTCCTACCTGGGTTTCGCCAGTGGGTACGTGGTAAAACCGGGAACGTACGCCGAGTACACCAGGGTGTTGACGGCGGTGGAAAGTTACTGGCGTGGGGTGCTGCGCCTGCCGACGATCGGCGAGCTGGTGGGTGAGGAACGGCCGTGACCGCCTGTGGGTGTTCAGGTGTGAGGTGACGTTGAATCTCAGAACCGCAGGCCCGTCCGACTGTCCGTGGCAGGGTGGTCAGGCACTCATGGCAGGTGTGCCCCTCCTGTACTGGGACGTGAGCGGCATTTCACCGGTGGCGGTGGCGTGAACGCAGTAGCGTGCGACATGCCCTGGAAACTCGTGACGGACCCCATCCGCATCCGCCCCGGCGACCAGCTCAAGGTGGACGGCGGCCCCGCGTTCGTTGTGCAGAGGGTTATCGGGAGCCGGCGCTTCCACACGGAGGTCATCACGGCCGAGGGCCTTCCCATGGACATCCGGGACACGGATTATGTGGCGATCTGGGTAGAAGACGCGAAGTAGTCCCCTCGGCTTCGGCCAAGACCCTTTACCAGGGGGTGAACTCAAGTCAAGCTTCAGGCTAAACCAGCGCCCCCACCCGCCAGAAGGCCAGGTGGGGGCGCTGATGGGTGAAGTGCGCCTGCTCCTTGCACTTCAGCGTTTCAGGTCATGTGCTTCAGCGCCCCTGCTCTTCGGCGGCGTCGCCCCTCCTGGATTTCTCCTCGAGTTCCGCCGCGACCTGCTCCACCACGGCCAGAGGACGCGCTTCCCCTTGAGCCCCACTGGTGTCGCCTTCCTTGACGGCGGTCATGGCGTCCTCACCGGCGTTCTTCACGCGGCCCAGGAGGTCCTGCACCTGCTCACGCACGGCGGGGTTGGAGCGGTACAGCGCGTACGCGCCGCCGGCCAGGATCAGCCACGCCCAGGGAAAATGCCCACTTGACGAACGGCGGTGGACGTCGGCGAGGTCCTGCTGGAGCTGCCCGAGGTCCTTCTGGTGCTGCGCGACCATCGCGGCCGTGGCGGCCTGCTGCTTGGCCAGCGCCTTGGTGGCGTGTGTGACGGCTGTGCGCTCGGCCTGGTGTTCCGTGCTCTGGACCCGGTGCTTGAGGTTCTCGATGGTGTGTTGAAGGGGGGTCATAGGGGTTCTCCTGCGGGGACGTTCTGGGTTGGACGGGACGGGTGCGGGCGGCCCGGAGGCCGCCCGGGACGCGAGACTCAGCGCGGTGTTGCGGTCTGGTTGGTCGTGGTCTGGTGGACGACCGTGGGTGCCTTGCGGCGCAGTCCGGCGAGGCCGGCGAGGCCGAGCAGGCCGAGCCAGCCCTAGTCCATGCCACCGTGGTCGTTCTGCGTGGTCTGGGTCGTGGTGGTTTCGGTCGTGGTGCCGGTGGTGTCGTCCTGGGCCAGGGCGGGCATGGAGGCCACGCCGAGCATCAGGGCCAGCAGGGTGATCTTCGTTTCTCGTTTCATAGGGGAACCTCCGTCAATCGAGTGAATTTGTACGCTCCTGCACCCTGTCACGCCCCCCTGGTTTTCTTTGCATACACAGTGTTTGCGCGGACCATAGACCACCCCTGGATTCCATGAGGGAATGGTGGATGCGATGGAGACATGGGCGGCGCGTGAGAACGTCCGGCCAGTGCAGCCCTCCGACGTCTGATCCGGCTGCACTTGTGCGCCGGGCTGGTGGCCGTTCAACTTACATGTCCGGATGTCCGTTCGGGTGCCCGCTGCCCTCGGCGTGCCTCATGGATGCCCTGCACGAACCTCCCCTCGCGCCTCTCGGTGGGTGAGGGTGCCCTTCACCTCTTCCAGGGAAAGAATGCTTGACGTTCACTTTGGTTCAGTCCAGGGCATAGGGTGGTGGAATGCCGGGTCCCCTGCTCACGTTCGTGGATGACAGCGAGGCTGACCATCTCCTCATCCAGGATGCGTTGGGGACCCTGAACGTCCCCGTCCGCAGCCAGCATTTCATGCAGGTCAACCTATTCCTCGCTGCCATGGACCGCGGGCAGATCACGCAGGACGCCGTGATCACCGACCTGAACATGCCTGGCCCCTCCGGCTTCGACCTGTTGCAGGCCATCCGGTCACGCCACGCGGGTCAGCCACTGCCCATCCTGATTTTCAGCACGTCGCCGGCAGCGGCTGACCGCGCCCGGGCCGCCGCTCTGGACGTCGCCGGGTATTTCGTGAAGCCCGAGCCCGTGTCGTACGACGGCCTCGTCGAACAGCTCCAGGATATGGTCGACCTCATCCTCCACTGCAAGCAGCAGGGGCAACGCGGCTCCGTGCCTCTCCTCCCCGTTCCGGTGTCCACGCCTGTCCTGCCCGAGCCCCTTCACTGACCCTGACCCCGTCCGGCGCGCTGAGCGGAACTTTCGCGGCGTGCAGGCCTCACCGCGTGACCATGACCGGCACGACCCGGTCATCTTCGATACCGATGCCGCGGCCCCGCTGGTTATCAAGCGTCGACCTCAAGGCTACACTCGGGCGTCCTGACCGGTTCAGGACACGAACCGCCTCCACCCTGGCATCGCAGCTGGTGGGGGCGGTTCGTCGTTTCTGGTGGGCCTGCACTGCATAGAGCCCGACATCGCCTTGGCATGGCTACATTCGGCGTCCGGCTGGGGCGCTACCATCACGACTCACCCCGCGCTCTGGACGTGGGTGAAGCAACGCCTGATCAGGCACTCTCCTAGTCACGGAACTACGGGACCTCCTCACACGCTTCCGCAGCGAAGAGAGGACACATGGATTCCCCACTGGACTTTGATCGCGTTGATTTTTTCCGCACGCTCGCCCAACAATGCCGCCGACAGATCTTTGCGCTACAGGCCTCTCCCATGATCCATGGGGAAGACCGCGCCGAGCGGATTCACAGACTTCAGGAGCGGGCCGCGCACCTGGACCGCCTCGCTGCAGCTGAACAGCCCCCCGCAGACCAGCGTGCCCAGCCAGACTCCGCGGGGTCCGCGGTCGAAGCCCCGGTTCCCGATGTTTGAACCGGCATCCAGGGCACGCCCCACCATGCCGCTCCTTGCCATGCAGGAAGTTGGGGCCGCGCTGGTCGCTCAGTCCACCCTGCCCGCAGGAAGCGACATTCAGGTTCTGGTGGAACCGAGCGCGGCACGCGTGACGTTCGTGGCCCGGCAGGTCCACCCTCACCGGGCGGGAGCCATTGCCGTGACCCAGGAGGCCGCAGACGAGGAAGGACCGGACGCGGTGATCGACGCCTTCTCGGAGCTCGTGGGGCTTATGGAACGGCAGGGCCTCCCGGAGTGGCCGCCCGTGCTGAAGGCCCCAGTTCTCCTGGTCCGTACGCCGCTGGGGTGGGGGGTTGGCACGGACGCTCGCTTGGTCTCCCTTACCCCCGAGAGCGAGGCGCACGAGACGTTCGTGAGGTTTCAGCTGTAACCGTGGACAGGTGCCGACCGCACCGGTGAAGTATGCGAACGGGACGGTGATCGTTGGCCGTCCCTGTCTCACGCCACTGCCATGCCTTCAGGGCTCTGGCCTCCCGGCGAAGGCGCAACAGCTGTTCCCGGAAGGCCGCGATGGCGCTCCGTGGTCCCCACGACCCGGTGCCGCCAGGCCCTTTCAGGCCGGAGCGGTCACCCGTCTCACCTCGGGAGCGGGGCACTCGACAGCCAGAAGATCGGGCCGTGGTCACACCTCGTCCGGCCACCCGTAAAGCCACACACCTGCCGCGCCGTCGCCAGTTCCACCCCTGACCCTTCAGGCGTCCCGGTCTTGTGCCGCCCGAACAACTCGAACGCCTTCTCCCGCAGGCGGTGGTTGAACCCCACCTCGTTGTCCTTCACGCTGGTCAGGTCCTCGCTCTCTTGCTCATGCTCTCTATGCTGCTTCTGAGTGGGCCCTTCTGGGTGTCACCGGGTGATCGTGGCGTGCGTGATGTATGTCCCACTCATGTGCGTGCTGTTCGCACTCAGGTGTCCGTGTTTGAGTGCGGCTTCCAGCGCACTTCGCGGACAGTCCCGGAAGTGCAGTGCCAGGTAATCAAGGGCGTTGAGCTCATTGGAGAACTCGACGGCAGGCCAGTCGGCCATCACCGTGCCGTCCAGCCAGGTGACGACCACGGCGATGTTCATGACGTCATGCCTGCCCCCGTCTTGCGGGTCCAGTTCGGGCGCGTCAGGCGTGTTCCGGGAAGGTTACCTTGACGCCTGTGAGGCCGCCGGCCTGGGCCAGCCGCCCGAGCAGTGGCCTGGTTCAGTCAGGAGACGAAAGCGGCTGAGGGTGTGCCGCCCCCGCGGGGCCACGCTTCGTTCAGGACATCGTCCCGGCCGTCGGCGGCCTCGAGGTCGTCGAACAGCTTCTGCTCGGCGGTGGAAAGCTGGACGTCGCGCATGCTTACCCGCACCGTGCCCAGCAGGTACAGGGGCGACTGGGCCTGGGGGGTGTCGAAGTGCACGTGGACGAGGGACACGACGAAGGTCCGGTCCCAGGCGCGGAACTGGACGAGGTGCATGGAACCCGGCACCCAGCGCAGGGAAACGGAAATCGGAAGTTTGGGGAAAACAATCATACGGCTCTCCAGGAGTCTGAGAAGGACACGCTGGCAGAGCCGTGGTTGTCTCCATTAGACACCATCTCCGTGAGTGCCACCCTTCGTTCCGGGGGGATCACGCAGGTGCTTGGTGATGACGGCCAGAATACGGATCGGCCGTCAGGCATCGTGGAGCGGGATCCTGGATTTGCTCCGCACCTCAAGGGGAACAAATAACAGGCCTGCCAATACCGGAATGAGACGGGAACAGCGGCTGGGATCATGAAAAAGTGACTGACATGCGAACTGGGGTGGCTGAGGACGATCTGCTGGCCGTCCTGGCACAAAACAATCGCCTGACGTGAGAGGACAACCCGGATGGTGGAATATTTGGGCCTGCGTGAGCGCGTGGCCGCATGGCAATTCGAGGGAAGGAGAGAGCCGCCAGTGCCTGCCTTTCTACTTTCTCCGCACGCGGATCGGGTTTGACCGACTGTGCCGTGAGGCCCTACGAGCTGCATGGAGTGCCCGGACTGCGGGTCAATGGCGTCGGCATCCACCAGGGCGAGAGAAGCAGACATCTTTGAGGGGACCGTGTCCTGCCGGATCAGGAGAGTCGTCCCTGGGGTCCTGGTCCGTGTAATGGCCCCTTCCTCGCCTGACTGAGGGTGTGGGGGTGCCTGTCCCGGAAGATCAGCTCCGGGCGGTGGGAGCCCAACTGCTGGGACAGGCGGGGCAGTACCTTCTTGCTGCAGCTGCCTTCTTTGATCACCGACGGCGCTGTCTTCCATCTGCGCCGTCCCTTGCTCATCTTTCGCCGATCGGATCAACCCTGTCCGCCTTACATCTTTCCTGCCGAACGATGCGTCGATTCTTTAATCTGTCAGGTGCTGAGACTCTGGATCTTTTCGGGGAAAAACAAATGACCTTCGAATTGCCATAAACGCAACTGCAAGGGTTTCTTTTCGACGAGTGTGCCATACATCAGTCCGTGCTGCGTCATAACCTGCACGGCGGTTTGGCCGTTCGCGACGCACTCCGCACTGAGGGCATTTATGTCAGACTGAAGCGTGCCTTTCGGTAGGATCTTTACCTCGGGCAGAATAGTTAATTTTTTATTCGGCTGTACATGATATTTTCCATTGAGAACTAGCATCCCTCAGCATAGCATGCGATTGCATCAAAAGCTATCCGCGCTGAGATAATTTGCAGCGGCCATATCCGAGAAAAGTCAGCCGTTTACTTATTGTCCTCTGTACCGGACATCTTCGAGTTGGGGCTGTGCTGGCCGGGAAATTTCTGAACGTGTGATCGGTCGCGAACCGGCACGACAAACGGCGGTGTTTTGGGTGTGTGACCACTCCAAAACCCGCCGA
>JAANMV010000603.1_pt1 | contig 44350 bp, 64 predicted proteins | sample 7279661 | NCBI WGS metagenome assembly JAANMV01 (sample SAMN14094540, study PRJNA606508) | bioreactor metagenome | isolation source: A lab-scale SPAN reactor treating ammonium-rich wastewater day 121 | place: Ireland: Galway | collected 2017-05-16
CGTCAAGAAGCCTGCGAAGGAAGAAGAGCAGGATGATTGGGACTGGGACGACGAAGAGGACGAGGAACCTGCTCCGAAGAAGAAGTCCGTCAAGAAGCCGGCAGCCAAGAAGCCGGCAGCCAAGAAGAGCAAACCGGCCCCGGTCGACGACGACGAAGAGGAAGAAGACGACGACAACTGGGACTGAATGAGAAACGATCCATGAGAATCGAGGAGCTGAAGAGAGCGATGGCGAAGAAACAATCGAAGCACGGAAACGGACTGCTGCTCTCGACGGGCAGCACGCTGTTGAACCTGGCGATGACGGGCAGGACCGAGGGTGGCTGGATGACCGGCCACTACTTCCTGTTCGTCGGTGACAGCGACAGCGGCAAGTCTTGGTTCATGCACACGGCCCTGGCCGAGGCATGCATCAACAGTGCGTTCGACGGTCATCGCTTGATCTACGACAACACGGAGGCCAAGTCGCTCATGGACATCGGTCGGTATTTCGGGGACCGGCTCGCACGCAGGATAGAACCGCCCAGGGAGCGGGGCGGCGAGCCGGTCTTTTCTGAAACCACGGAGGAGTTCTATTTCGCTGTGGACGATGCTCTGCAGGACGGCAGACCATTCATCTACATCCTGGATTCGCAGGACTCGTTGACGAGCAACCGCGAGGTGAAGAAGTTCGATCAGCTGAAGGCCAAGTCTCGGGGGAAGAAGGTCGAAGGGAGCGACGGGGACTACAGCGACGGCAAGGCGAAGGTACACAGCTCTCACCTGAGGAAGTTGATCGCACCGCTGGCGAGACAGAACAGTCTGTTGATCGTTGTCAACCAGAGCCGTGATTCGTTCAGCATGTTCGACCGCGACAGCTACAGCGGCGGCCGTGCTCTGAAGTTCTACGCCGTCTGTCAGCTGTGGTCGCACAACGCGGGCAAGCTCCAGCGGGAGTACCGGGGCAAGCGCAGACAGCTCGGAATCAAGAGCAAGATCGTTGTGAAGAAGAACCACATCACGGGACGACAGATGGAGGTGACGGTTCCGATCTACCATTCGCACGGCATCGACGATACCGGGTCGTGCGTCGAATGGCTGATCGACGAGGGAGTGTGGGAGAGGAATCGTGCTGGTCTGATAAAGGCTGCGGGCATCGGGCCTACAATAGAGATGAAGCAGGAGAAGTTGGTTCAGCACATCGAGGAGCACGGCATGGAAGAGGATCTGCGGGACTTGGTCGGCGAGACGTGGAGGGAGATCGAAGAGGCGACGGCAGTGAACAGGAAGTCGAGATACCAATGATCACCTTGTTGATCGACGTGTCGAACATGGCCCATCGTGCGTTCTACACGACGGGCAGTCTGTCCTTCGGCGGAGATCCGACCGGTGTGCTGTACGGACTCTTCCGAGACATCATCGAGTTCCGGGAGCTGTTCAATGCGGACCGGATCGCCTTCTGCTTCGACGGCGGCTGCGACAAGAGGTGGGACATCTTCCCCGAGTACAAGGCCAACCGCATCGCCCATCGTTCGGAGTTGCTGCCGGAGGACAAGGAGCTGAGGAGGGAGCTGCGAAGGCAGATCTATCGGTTGAGGAACGGATTGTTGAACGAGGCCGGATTCCGCAACGTCTTCTGGCAGGAGGGCTACGAGGCGGACGACATCATCGCGTGGATCGCCGAGAATCATTCGCACGACTTCGTGATCGTGAGCACCGATCAGGATCTGTTTCAATGCTTGGTCGAGGATCGCGTGTCGATGTGGAATCCGATCACCAAGCGATCCACCACGCAGACGTCGTTCGAGTTGAAGTACGGCGTCTGTCCGATGCAGTGGTCGATGGTCAAGGCAATCGCCGGATGCGACGGAGACGGCGTGCCGGGCATCAAGGGAGTCGGAGAGAAGACCGCCGCGAAGTGGATCCAAGGCAAGCTCAAGCCGAACAGCAAGGCATACGAAGCAATCGCATCGGCATCGGAGCACATCAAATTCAACCTGCAGCTGGTCCGACTGCCGTTCCCCGGCTGCGGACCGTTCGAGCTGAACGATGACGACGTGACGAAGCGTTCGTGGGACCACGTGATGAATTCTCTGGGCATGAAGAGTCTGATCGGAAGGCGGTGATGAAGAAGGGAACATGCAAGCACTTCACTGGGGTGCAGAACGAAACATGTGATGCAGGAATGAAGTACGACGATTTCAAACCGCTGCCTTGCATCACAAGACTTCTGGGCGACAAGCCCCGAACATGCAACAAGTATGAGGAACCGTCCGATGCGGATATCTCCGCGTTCCAGGATATGTTAGATGCTTCCCTGGAACGCTATCGCAAAGCGGCTCCTACTCTCATGAAGTTGCGGAAGAAGTACAAGGGCAAGTCGTGGCAGGGGATCATCGACTGCCCGATTTGCAATGGTCGGCTTCACATTTCCATTGCTGGTTACAACGGCCATATGCACGGACACTGTGAGACCGATGATTGTTTGTCGTGGATGGAATAAAGGCTGAGAGGTGATGATGTGGGACGCATGCAGCGCAACAAGGGCAAGCGTGGCGAGTTGGAGTTCTCCAAGGAGCTGACCTGGACCTTCGACTGCACTGCCTGCAGAGGAAGACAATACCACGGTCGGCAGGATGCACCGGACGTCTACACGGACATCGAGGGCATCCACTTCGAGGTGAAGCGCACCGAGTCTCTGAGCCTCTACGCTGCGATGGATCAGGCGATTGCAGACGCGGGCGATGCGGTGCCTGTCGTCGCCCATCGTCGCAACCACAAGGAGTGGTTGGTGGTCATCCAGTTGAAAGACCTGCCGGAGTTCCTCCGCAGGGTAAAGGAACATCTCGAATGATCGAACGCATGCAGATCGTGAACTTCCAGAAGCACGAGAAGTTCCGGGTGATCTTCGACGAAAAGATCACCACGATCGTAGGACCGAGCGACACGGGCAAGTCTTCGATCCTCAGAGCATTGCGATGGGTTGCGTTCAACCGACCTCTGGGCGACGGATTCGTCCACCACGAGAAGGATCGTTGTTCGGTGTGGGTATGGGTCAACGGCAGGAGGATCGAACGCAGGAAGACGAAGCGAGAGAACTGCTACCTCGTGGACGGCAAGAAGCTGTCGGCCGTGGGCACCGAGGTGCCCGAGGAGGTGCAGCGGCTGCTGAACGTCACGCCGGAGAACTTCCAGGGACAGCACGATCCGCCCTTCTGGTTCAGCATGACCGCCGGCGAGGTGGCCAAGCGGCTGAACGCGATCGTTGATCTGGAGGTGATCGATCGTTCCGCATCGTGGCTGCTGTCGAACCTCCGCAAGACCCGGACCGAGCAAGATGTGATCGCACGCCGGTTGAAGGAAGCCGAGGACGAAGCAGAGGAGCTCAGCTACGTGGAGGATCTGGCCGAGGACTTCGAACGGGTGAGGGATCAGCAGCGACAGGCCAGCAGAATCTACAAAGAGGCCGCTGCCCTGGAGGACTTCGTTGAGACCGCATGCCAGGGGGCCGCACGGGCTCGTACACTGCGCCAAGCGGCCTCCGGCGCGTTAGACCTTACAAACCAATTAGAGGCGGTACACGGGGCCTCCGAAGCTCTGGGGCGACTACGGGAGTCACTCAACAAGGTGCAGCAGGCCGCGAACAACGTGGTCCAGCTGAAGCAGCATGCGAAGGAAGCCCGAGAGGAACTGGATCGAAGGACCGAGGGTACATGTCCGCTGTGCGGAGGGAGGTTGAAGTGAGCGTGGTTGCAATCCTTTGTTCGGACATTCATCTGTGCCATTCGTGCCCGCCGGCAAGAGCTGCCGAGCCGAATTGGTACGAAGCGATGGGGCGGGTGCTGGATCAGGTGCGTCAGTTGGCCGAAGACCACGACGCACCGATCCTCTGTGCGGGCGACGTGTTCGACCGATGGAACAGCCCGCCGGAGTTGATAAATTTTGCGATACGACGAATGCCCCACATGTTCGCCGTGCCGGGTCAGCACGATCTGCCCCACCATTCGTTGGAAGACATCCGTCGGTCGGCGTTCTGGACGTTGGTCGAAATGGAGACGATCAGCTACCAGAAGTCGGACGGCTTCTGCGTGATTCCTACGATGCGGATCTTCTCGTTTCCGTGGGGCAAGGAGCTGACGTCGCAGGACGAGGGGGACGAAGGTATAATCAAGGTGGCGTTGTGTCATCGCTACGTGTGGTGCAGAGGCAGCGGCTATCCTGGAGCATCGAAGGAAGGACTCGTGGGCAACCTGGGAGTGAGAGGCTACGACGTGATGGTCTTCGGCGACAACCACCAGACGTTCGAGAGCATCATCAGTCCGACGAACCGGACGCTGGTTGTGAACCCTGGCTGCCTGATCCGCAGGAAGCAGGACGAGCGGCAGGACAAACCGTCGGTCTATTGTCTGCTGGACGACGCAACGGTCGAACGCATCCAGCTCGACACGTCTCAAGATCGTTGGACCGATCCGGACGAATCCGCATCGGAGCCGTGGGAAGGCATGCAGGACTTCGTGGACGAGCTGAGGAACCTGGACGCCGACTCGCTGGACTTCGAGCAGGCGATCAACCTCTACTGCACATCGCACAACGTGAACGGCCGGGTGCAACGCTTTATCCTCGAGTCGATGGAGAAGAACCGATGACGATGAGCCTGAGGGAGTACGAACAGCTGAAGGCCAGGGTCGACAAGCTGCAGCGGGAGGCGGACAAGGCGGAAGGCGTCCATGCGGAGCAGATGCGAAGATTGCGGCAGGACTTCAACTGCAAGACGCTCGAAGATGCCGTGGCCAAGCAGAACGACTTGGAGAAGAAGCTGCAGGTCGAGGAGAAGAAGCTGCAGAAGATGACGGACAAGTTCGAGAAGGATTGGGGCAGCGTCTTGGAGGAACTGTGATGGACATTGCAGCGGTGGGGAACGAGGTCCGTCGGTTGCAGACGAGGCACGACCAAGCCGTCCTCTCGGCAGAGAAGGAACGCAAGGTATTGGACGAGGTGGTGCAGAACGTGGATGCCCTCGAAGAAGCACGCACGGTCGTTCAGTGCGTGGCCGAGGAACTCCAGAAGCGGGCACACGATCGCATTGCACGAGTCGTCACGAGGTGTCTGGCAGCCGTGTTCGACGAGCCGTACGAATTCCGCATCGTGTTCGAGAGGAAGAGGGGCAAGACCGAGGCCAAGCTGCAGTTCGAGCGGGACGGTCAGACGTACGACGATCCGCTGAACGAGGTGGGCGGCGGAGTATTGGACGTGGCTGCCCTGGCCCTGCGACTGTCGTGCCTGCTGGTCAGCCGTCCCCCCGCACGCAAGACGTTGATCCTGGACGAACCGTGGTCGAACGTGCGAGGAGAAGACAACCGCAGAAGAACTCGCAGGCTGTTGGAGGTGTTGGCCGACGAGTTCTCAGTGCAGTGGATCGTGAACACGGACATCGAAACGTACCGAAGCGGTACCGTTGTGGAGGTGTGCGATGGAGAGATGCAAGGCGTGCGGGGATCCGATCGATCCTGATGCGACGAGGGAGAAGTTGAAGAAGAAGGGCATCCAAGTACGAAACAACGAACTTCTGTACTGCCGGGAATGTGCCGACGAATTGTTCCGCGGCAAGATCAGCATTCGTCCGGCGAATTTGAGAACGGGAGGCAGAGCAATCTACGATTCGTGGGAGGAGAATGCCTGTCCTTGGCAGGAGATGGCGATTCGAGACATGGAGGAGCACGACGATGCGGAACCGATGCAGTGAGTGTGGAACGGAGTTGAGCCCGGAGAGCATCTGCGAGGATGGAGGTCATGCCTGGTGCACGGACTGCCAGAGGCTGGTCGCCCCGACAGTCTCGCTCAAGCAGATCGAGGAGAGTTCGAAGGAGATCCGCCGCACGTGGTCCGCATACAAGAGGAAGAAGCGCAGCGGCATGAGCACCGATGCGATGGAAGTTCTGAAGTGTTTCCGTGCGACGGATCACATGGTGAGACGAGGAAGGATTTCTGGCAAGTAATGAACGAAGGGAGCGGAATGATGTCGACGGTATCGAGAACGTGCTTGACGAGGATCGAAGCCAGGAAGTTGGAGGACATGGTCGAGCAGCACCGGAAGGAGTTCGAGGAAGGAAAATGGACATACACTAGCTTCGCCGAATATGCGATGAGGCATATGAAGCGCCCGGTGACCGGGAAGAACGTAGAAAGTGCTTGCCGGACGATGGGGATTCATGTTCAGAGGAAGAACGGTCCAGGGAATGACAGAAGGTTGGACGATCTGAGGCGTGCAACGAGCGATCTGGCCCACCAGATGCTGATGATGATGAACGCGATCGATCTGGAGCCCGAGCAGGAATTCTTGACCGCGAAGGAGTGGCTGTACGGAGTGCGAGACAAAGACGACCACGATACATGATGTGCAGAAAGGTATAGGTAGGGATGGGATCGAGACAGCTGCAACCGACGGCAAGAGGGGCCAACCCAAACAGATTGACCCCCAACCAAAGGCTCTTCGTCGAGTACCTCCTCGCCGATCCGATGTTCAACCCGACCCGTGCCGCCCGGGCAGCAGGGTACAAGAGCCCGCAGGGCATGGCCAACAAGTTGATGAAGCAGAAGGCCGTGAGGGCGATGATCGGCAAGGCGCTTCAGCAGAGAATCGACGAGGTGAAGCTGGAAGCGAAGGATGTGTTGGAGCATCTTGCCACCGCATTGTTCCTGGATCCTGCGGAGCTGTTCGCCGAGAATTGGGACGGCGACGTGGTTCTGAAGGAGCTGGATCAGATCCCGGTACGCATCCGCCGCTGCATCACGAAGTTGAAGGTGAAGGCGAGGACGGACAAGAAGGGAAACACGACCGTCGAGACGGACATCGAGCTGATGAGCAAGGACGGTGCTCTACAGCTTGCGATGAAGCACCTCGGCATATCCGGCGTGGCAGATGTGAGCGTGAACGTGGGCGGCGACATCCTCCTCGCTCTGCTGAAGCAGGCCGAACAGGAGCGAAGCGTGATCGACACGAACTTCATCGAATCGAACGAGGACTAGAACATGAGCGACATGGCCAAGAAGCATTCGACGGGCACGAAGTACGACGACGATCATCGCATGCCGTTCGGCAAGTATTCCGGCCAACGGCTGGGAGACGTGCCCGACTCCTACTGGCTCTGGTTTCTAGGACAAGACTGGTGCGACAACCATCCCGATCTCGTCGAGTATGCAAATCATGTGGTGGATGAATAGGATCCTACAATAGTCTTGGAAGGGAGCGACGACATGAACAACAAAGAGAAGCTGTGCGAGGTGATGGCAGAGTACCGTCTGATCGAAACTCGATTACATGCGGCCCAGCAGGAGGTCGCGAAGTGGGAGATCAATCTGCACCAGTCGGCTATCAAGGTCGTACGTACCTTCCACGCAGTGCTGGGTGACCGAGACGGACAGGGAGTCATCTATCGCAACGAACGATGGCGAATCGTCAACGACAGCGTCGTCCGTGAACCCTTCGATCTGGAGATACTGGAATGAGCGAAGGATTAAAAACATCGCGAGCGGACCAGATCAAACGGTGGCGTGAGATCGTTGACTTGGGCATCCTGTCCGTCGGGCGGGAGTGGAACGAAGAGCATTGCCGATGCGATCTGGACACCGGTTATGCGCCGTGTCACTACTGTGCGGAGCATGCGGCGATCCTGGTTGGCGAACAGATGCTCGACAAGATCGAACGGGATGCCCTCTGGAACAGTGCATCGATTCGACTGACCAACGCGGCGATGGAGGCGAATCATCGTCTGTTCGCGGAGAACAAGTTCCTGAAGGCGAAAGGAGGTGGGGGATGCGAGTAATCATTATCGAAGACAAGGATGCCAGGGCGTTGCTGGGTTCATTGAAACTGGAGTCGCTTAGTATGAACCAGGGGTTTAGCGGAGATCCGGACAGTCAGTCGCTGGTTTCCTCTATCCACCGGGCGTTTCATTACCGAGTGTGCGTGTGGTTGCAGGAACAGGGTTGCGATGTAGTGCGAAAGGGGTGAAGGGAGGCGGAGATGGCTGAAGCAACAGTTGACATTGCGAGTGTACTAGAGCTGCACGGTAAGTGGCTGCGTTCGGAAGAGGGCGGCAAGCGAGCGAGCCCCTATCGCGCTAATCTCCGGAACACTAATCTCTGGGGCGCTAATCTCCAGGGCGCTAATCTCCGGTACGCGATTCTCTGTGGCACGTATCTATCTGGCGCGAATCTCTTGGGCGCGATTCTGAATTGGCATTCTCACACCCTACTGTCCGAGATTCTGCGTAGGTCAGCTGGTGACAGCGTTGAGCGCAGGATGTTGGCTGGCCTGATCGCAGTGAGCACCGACTGGTGCTGGGATAAATTTCTGTCGTTGGAACACCTAGAGAAAGCATGGGCGATCAACGAGCTGTCGAAGTGGGTACAGCCTGGAGACGGTGCACCGGACGTTATTCGGGCAGCCGCGCGGGCGGCGGGAGGGGCGAGCGTGCAATGTAAATGCGGGTCGCGTGCCATCAACGACGACCCAGACAAGATGTTTTGCGACTGCTGCTGGAGGGACGCTGAGATCGAGCGGCTGCAGAAAGCACTCAAAAGTGCGGACGGCCAGAATGCATCGCTGTGGAAGAATCTGTTCGATACGGAAGCCGAGATCAGCAGGTTGAAGGAGGAACGAACCCGCTTGAGAAACCTCGTGACAGGGCAGACGGAGTTCGCGAACGCTCAAAGGGACAGAATAGAACAGCTGAAGAGCGATCTCGCAAATAAAGAGGCGGAAGTGAAGAAGCTGAAGAAGCTGGAGAGGGAAGTCGAGTGGTTGAAAGAAAACAACGAGACGTATCAGCACCAAGTCCTGGAGAACAAGAAACTCCGCAAGGAAGTGGATGCCTGGCGTAGAACCTTCCCCATCATGCACGTTCGAGAGGGGGCAGTTTTCGCCTGCATGAAACTACCGGAGGACGAACGATGACTTTCGCAGTGGGAGTGAATCAGGAGACAGCACAGAGACTCGAGGAGATCTTGGGTATCAAGGGGATCCGGAGAGTTCAGATCAACATGGGCTACGACGAGGTAACAGTGGCAACGGTTGAGTACCTGGTCACGGAGGACCAGCAGGAGAAGCTGTTCCAAACGATGCTGGCTGCGGAAGGCTGGACGCCTCTTGCGACGATCGAAACCAACAACGAGGAATGTTGACGTGGAACTGTTCTTGGTAGCGTTCGGCATGTACGTGGCTTGGAAACCTCGGAAGGAGGTGTAGCGTGGGAAACATACTGGTACCGTTGGCATTGCTGATGTTCTCCGTCGTGGGGATGTTCCTGATCAACCGCTACGAGAAGCGGCATCCTCGCACGAAGGAGCAGCAGATCGAAGGAGTGAACGCGTTGGCCGAAGCGATGGGCAACGTGGGCATGTCGTTCGTGATGCTCATCCTGCTGGCTCCGATGGTGGTGATCGGCATCCTCGTTCTGGTTATGGTGCTGGGATGAGTATAATGAGGCTGCTGTGGTCGTTCCTGACGCGGGCCGATGAGTGGCTCGAGCTGCTGGACAAGGAGTCACGCGATGAAGAAGAACCGATGTACGGAGAAGAGCCGAAGAAGCATCGCACGATGTGGGGCTGAGCGACCGACGGTGAAGTACGACAGACGAAGGAAGGTTTTCGTGGTGGAGATGGGCGGACCAGGACGCCCGGTTCTCCTATCGAAGGACCTCTTTCTGTTGGAGCAATTCCTGGACGCATTGGAGAATCAGTAGATGAGTCAGAACCACAACAAGTTCAGACGCGATCCTCGCATCGAGCAGGCAGTGGTGCAGAGCCACCACATCGAAGCCGCACGCAAGCAGATGCACGAGCAGGCCCAGATGCAGAGGATGATGTTCGTCCAGCAGTTCATGGCGGACACTGCTCAGAAGCTGTTCGTGCAGGAGCTGGGCAAGACGCCTGAGAGCTCGGCGAAGAAGCTGGCCGAGTGGTCGAACAAGGCAGCCCTCGAACTCGGACAGGCGCTGGGCATGCTGCAGAGGCAACCAGAAGAGGAAGAGAAAGCAGAGGACGAACCAGTAGATGCAGGCGGTTGACTTCCTCAACGATCCGATCCTGTTCCAGCAGCTGTGCTGGCCCGACATCCGCTTGTACGACAAGCAGGAAGAGATCCTGTATTCGCTGAGGGACAACTACGAGACGTTCGTCCCTGCAGGCAACGCACTCGGCAAGGACTTCGTGACCGCGTTTGCAGTGCTGTGGTTCTTCTGCTCGCGGTCTCCCTGCCGAGTCATCACGTCGTCCGTGGACCACCCGCAGCTGAAGGGCGTGCTGTGGGGCGAGATCCGCCGGTTCATCATGACGTCGAAGTATCCCCTGCCGCTGCAGGTGAACGATCTGGCTTTGAAGCAGGACATCGACGGCAAGATCGATCCCCGCAGCTACGTCATAGGCCGCGTCACGGCCAAGGGCGAGGGATTGCTGGGACACCACATCGAACGACGGGGAGACAAGATACCACGGACCCTGGCAGTCTTCGACGAGGCATCGGGGGTCGACCAGGAAGCCTACGAGGCGACGGACACGTGGGCACATCGCAAGCTGATCATCGGCAACCCCTATCCGTGCGTGAACTTCTTCTTTCAGGGAGTGCAGGCAGGCGATCTGATGCATCCGAACGGCAAGAGCTACATCCGCAAGGTGATCCGCATTCGTGCCTCCGATTCTCCCAACGTGCGTCTGGCCGAGCAGCAGATCCAGCAGGGCAAGGAGCCGACGGGCGAGATCCTGGTGCCGGGTGTGGTAGATTACGACACCTACCAGATGCGTCGTGTATTGTGGGATCCTATCCGGCAGTCGATAGGTCTGGACGCCGAGTTCTACGAAGGTGCGGAGGTAAGATTGTTTCCGCCCGCGTGGTTGGATCGTGCGGCAAACATTGCAGCATCACGCACCCCCGGCAGCGGACACAAGAAGCGGACGATGGGAGTCGATTCGGGCGAGGGCGGAGACAAGACTTCGTGGACGGTTATTGATGCAGACGGCATAATCTACCAGGAGGCACGCAGGACTCCGGACACGAACGAGATACCGGGACACACGTTGGTGTTGATGCAGCGGTTCGGAGTGAGGGCGGAGGACGTGCTGTTCGACCGGGGCGGAGGAGGGAAGCAGCATGCCGATCGTCTGCGTGCCCAAGGCTACAAGGTCCAGACGGTGGGCTTCGGAGAGACCGCCAGCGACCCGCATCAAGACAAGCGCATGCGTACCTCGCAGCAGAAGGGCGAAGCGAGGGAGATCCGCTACGTGTACAAGAACCGCCGTGCCGAGATGTACGGCATGCTGCGGATCCTGATCGATCCGGCAGAGAACCGCAACTTCGGCATCCCCGCCGAGTACGAAGAGCTGCGGAGGCAGCTGACTCCGATTCCGCTGCAGTTCGACGACGAGGGACGTCTCGTGCTGCCGTCGAAAGACAAGAAGACGCCGAACAGCCAGGAGATCACGCTGCGGGACATCCTGGGTTGCAGTCCCGACGAGGCGGACAGCTTGGTGTTGGCCGTCTTCGGGCTGGAGCGCCGCAGTCCTAAGTTCGTAGTTCGAGCCATGTAAAGGAAACCAACCGATGGCACAACGCACGAGAAGAAACGGTCGCCCCGTGTCCAACGAGGCGAAGCAGATGGCCCTTCGCGAGATGGAGGCGATCACGAACGTCGTGACGTCCCGCAGCATGCTCCTGAAGCAGCTGATGGATCCGCGGCGGGACATCGACCACGAATGCGGCTACCCCGATACGAGCACGGTCACTGCTCAGGAGTATCAGGAACTCTACGATCGACATGGCGTCGCCACGCGAGTGGTCGAGGTGATGCCGCTGGAGATGTGGAAGGTGGTACCCGACGTCTACGAGGACGAGGACATGGACGTGTCCACCCCGTTCGAGGAAGCGTGGGAGGATCTGGGTCGCAACCTGCTGGTGGAGGAGGACGAGGAGAGCCTGTACGTCGGCGAAAGTGGCAATCCGATCTGGGAGTACTTCCGCAGGATCGACGTGCTGAGTGGCATCGGCCACTTCGGAGTCATGCTGCTGGGCTTCGCCGACGGCAGACCGCTGTCCGAGCCGGTCCAGGGAACGAAGAATCAGCTGCTGTTCGTCCGGTGCTTCCCCGAATCGCTGGTCGACATCTCTGCGTGGGAGAACGACCAGACGAGCCCCCGCTACGGCAAGCCGAAGCAATACTTGATTCGGTTCCACGACCTCGAGGCAGGGCAGGCGAGCATAGGGATGCCGGCCAGCACGATGATGGTCCACTGGACGCGGGTCATCCACGTTGCGAACACGCTGACCAGCTCCGAGCATCTGGCCGTCCCGGAGATGCAGCCCGTGCTCAACAACCTCCTGGACCTGAAAAAGCTGTACGGAGGCAGCGCCGAGATGTACTGGCGTGGGGCGTTCCCCGGCATCAGCATCGAGACGCATCCGCAGCTGGGATCCGACGTGTCCATCGAGACGGACGACGTGAAGAACGCGATGGAGAACTACATGCACGGACTGCAGCGGTACTTCGCTCTGACCGGCATCACGGCCAAGAGCCTTGCACCGCAGGTCGTAGACCCGTCGCCGCAGATCCGAGTACAGATCGAAGCCATCTGCATCCAGAAGGGCATCCCGTTGCGGATCTTCCTCGGATCGGAGCGGGGAGAGCTGTCGTCGTCGCAGGATGCCAACGCGTGGAACGATCGGCTGATGGCCCGCATGACGACCTACGCCACGCCGCGATTGATCTGCCCGTTCGTGTCCCGCCTGGTTCGGTTCGGAGTATTGCCGAGGCCGGAGCAGTTCCACGTGGACTGGCCCGACCTCAGCAAGATGACGGATCAAGAGAAGGCAGCCGTCAGTCTTCAGAGAACGGATGCAATCGTGAAGTACGTCGGCGGCAGCGGGGACCAGCTGATCGAGCCGCAGAACTACCTGACGAAGGTCCTGGACTTCACGGACGACGAAGCCGAAGAGATCATCGAGGCGACGGCAGGCTACGTCGAGGAGAAGCAGGAGGGAGAGGCAGAGCAGATGGAGGAGCAGATGTCGCAGATGGACGTGATGAACCCGCAGGGCGTCGACCAGTTCGGCAATCCCGTCAAGCAGCAGGTTCCTCCCAACGCACCGAAGGAGAAGGAAGATGCCAACCCCTTCCCGAAGTGAAACCAAGGCACACTACATGGCTCGCTGCGTGCCTTACGTCATGAAGGAGAAGGGCACGCAGTCCAACGACCATGCTGTGGCGAAGTGCAACGGCATGTGGGAGCAGTCCCGGAAGCGGGTCCATAACACCCGCAGGATGAACCCGCTGCGGTTGGACCCGACGCGAACGACGATGATCCGCCGACGGTTCGAGACGGACATGAAGCGGAGGTTCGACAAGTTCAAGCGTATGCTGTGGTCCTTGATCGTCGAGGAGGATGCCTTCGGGCTGACTCCACGGAAGCCGTTGGTGTTGCACCAGAGGTATGCAGCTCTGATGACTCCGCAGCAGCTGGAGGAGTTCCGCCGCTGGGTGCAAGGACAAGTGGACCAGGGCATCCTCGGTCGAACGCGACCGGGGGAACCGAACTGGCTGCAGCAGTACATCAGCGAGTCGTACGAGAAGGGGCAAGGACGAGCCTTCGACGACGCGATGAAGAAGTACGGCTACGGTGGACAGGCGCCGCCGGAATACTACCAGGGATCGCGGGATCAGTTCCTGCGTTCGTCGTTCCGACAGCCGGCATCGGTCGAGCGTGTGGAGCTGCTAGCGTCCCGTAGCTTCACCGACCTGAAGAACGTGACGGAAGGCATGTCGACGCAGCTGAACAGGACGTTGACCGACGGCATCATCCAAGGCAAGAGCCCGAGGGAGGTCGGACGCGAGCTGAACAAGGTGGTCGACGGCTACAAGAACCGAGGCCTCACGATCGCAAGGACGGAGACGATCCGTGCCCACGCGGACGGGCAGCTGGAGGCGCTGCGTCAGCTGGGCGTCGAGGAGGTAGGCGTCATGGTCGAATGGTCTGCTGCGGCGGATGATCTCGTCTGCGATCTCTGCCGCGAGCTGGACGGAGCCGTGTTCAAACTCCAGGAGGCCCAGGCGATCATTCCACGCCATCCGAACTGCCGCTGTGCGTGGATCCCTGCCAACGTCGGAGAACCTCAGGCAGGACAGAAGCGGGGCAAGGAAGCGCAGAAGGCACTGGACGAATCCATCAAGCAGGAGATCCCGAAGGGTAAGCGAGAGGAACGGTCGCTCGAGGAACAGAAGAAGATCAGCCGTTGGGCCGGTGCCGACAAGCAGGTCAAGGCTCCGCTGAAGCCCGTCGTCACGCCGCAGGACAAGGCGAAGCCGAAGACACCGGGAACACCGAAGCCGAGGGTGCCGAGGAAGATGTCACCGACCAGGAAACCTTCCACCAAACCACCGCAGCCGATCGGAGATTGGAAATCCGAAGCTGTGCTGGACGCGGCGGAACGTACCCCATCGAACGCTACGACGCTGCCCGAGCTGTACGCGAAGCTCAAGGCGAAGCACCCCGGACTGACGGTTGAGGAGTTCCAGAAAGGCATGCTCGATCTTCATCGAGAGGGCAAGCTGTGTCTTCTGGAGTACACACGAGCGCCGGCGGAGATCGCAGGGAAGCTGCAGATTTCTAACCCGGCAGGCGATCCTTACTACTACATCCAGAAGCCAGCATTGTGGCAAAGGAGGAAACAATGAGTGAGAACGGGCAGAGGTTCAGACCGATGGAGATGAAGATCCTGAGCATCCTGTCGGACGGCCGGTCGCATCCGTTGGAGGAGCTGAGGAAATGCTGCGAGCCGAGCGGAGTGGATGCCCTGCGGATGCAGATCGTGTCCATACGGAAGAAGATTCGGCACGAAGGACAGGACGTCGTCTGTCGGGGAGGGAGGTATCAGCTTGTGCGTCTGATCGATAACTCGGAGTGACCTTATAAAGTAATATCTGCGGAACGATCGGCACGATGCTGGTGGAAGAAGTTATTATGAGGGCATGCTCGAACGCATCACGGTCAATCTGTCCGGAGCAGTCCGCCGCGAAACGGTGGATGGTCGCGAATATCTCGTCGCTCCTATGAGCCTGATCGTTCCCGGTGTGTTGAACGGCTCCAACGGTCCCCTCTACTATCCTCCGGAGGAGATCGCGAAGGACTACGACGCCTGGAACGACGTGCCGCTGGTCGTCTACCATCCCACTGTCGCCGGTCGTCCCGTCTCCGCCCGTACTCCGGGCATCCCTTCGATAGGCCGCGTACGTAACGTGAAGGCCAACGGTCGTCTCACAGCGGAGGGATGGTTCGATCAGGAGGAACTTCAACGCGTGGATCTGCGCGTATTCCATTCCTTGCAGGCAGGTCGACCGATGGAGCTGAGCACAGGCTTGGTCCTGGACGTGGACGAGACGCCGGGCGAGCACAAGGGACGCAGCTACACGGGCATCGCGAGGAACTACAGACCGGACCACGTGGCGATCCTGCCCGACGAAGTCGGTGCCTGCTCGCTGCGGGACGGCTGCGGTCTGCTGATCAACCATAAGGGGCCGAGCATGCACATGATACGAGTAGTCAACGCGGAGACGGCGGAGATGATCGAGCCCGCTCCGTACGTCGAAACGGACCAGCGGAGTCTGGACGACATCCGCGAAGGTCTTGCCATACAGCTGAAGGGCGATCGGTTCGGAACGCCCGACGAGGAACGTTACGTCGTCGAGGTGTTCGCGGACAGCTTCATCTACTACAAGGACGGCAAGCTGTGGCAGGTCAAGTACTCGGTCAAGGACAGCATCGTCACCATCCTGGACGGAGCAGCCCGCGAAGTCCAGATGTTCAAACAATATGTTCCTGTTCCGGCTGAACCCAACGTGGGTCAAGTCGTCAACGAAGAGAAGGAGATTGACATGGCCAAGAAAGAGTTGGTCGATTCCTTGATCGCCAATTGCGACTGTTGGGCGGAGGCGGATCGGGAAACCCTGAACGCCTTGTCCGACGAGAAGCTGACGGCGTTGAACGCTCACGTCGCCAAGCACCTGGAGCTCGTCAAGAACCAGGAGAAGGAAGACGAGGCAGAGGAAGAGAACGAAGAGGAGAAACCGCCCGTGGACAACGAACGCAAGACGGTCAAGCAGTGGTGGGACGAAGCACCGCCCGAGCTGAAGCAGGTCGTCAACCGAGCGCAGGCTTGGGAGAACGAGCAGAAGCGGAAGGCCATGGAAGCGATCACCGCCAACGAGCGGAACACGCTGACGGCCGAGCAGCTGCAGGGTTTGTCGCTCGAGCAGCTGCAAGGGATCGCCTCGCTGGTGCAGGAACCTGCTCCGAAGGAGGACTTCTTCCCGTCGTTCCTGGGTGCCGCGGCTCCGGTCGCCAACGCCCGCAAAGCAGCCGTCGAGACTCCGCTGCCGCTGCCGAAGATGGACTACAGCAAGGCTTCCTGAAGCCGCATAGTATTTCTGACATCCACTCCTTGACAAAGGAATTCGAATCATGAAGGGCAACGAAATTCTGATCTCGGCGGAACCGAACGGCCGGTTCCTCGAAGGCATCGTGTACGGCACTCCCAAGCCTGGCACGTGCATGCAGATCAAAGCCGCCACGGAGATGGTCAACGGCCGTTTCACGTGGGAGGTGTTCAACGCGGATGCGGATGGCAATCAACGGCTCGTGGCCGTGCTCCTGCCGGACGCTCTGCAGGGGAAGCTGTACTCCGACGCCTACGTCTCGGGAACCCGCTGCTTTCTCTACTGTCCGCTGCCGGGCGACGAGCTCAACATGCTCGTGACCGACGTGGACACGGGTACGTCCGATTCGTTCGCCATCGGCGATCTGCTGATGATCGACGACGGCACGGGCAAGCTCATCGATACGACGGGCACCCCCGAGTCGGAGTCGTTCATCTGCCTGGAGACCTACGCCGACCCGACGTCGACGCAGACAGACTTCTGGCTGCACTGCATGTTCACCGGGTACTGATGCCGATCAACGGCTGGCTTAACTGAAGGAGAAATCGAAGATGTTCACTGACTACATTCTCAACGGCCAAGCCGTCGGCGAGGTGGGGGAGCAGATGGCGACGTGCCGCTACGAACCCAACTTGCTGCGTCCCTTCAAGGGCAAGAACGGACAGGCCTACGTTACGGTCAACACGGGCAAGATCGACGACAACGGCGAACCCGTCATGGAGGCCCGCCGGGTGGTCGATCTGATGTGGAGCGGCGTGAACCTGCCGATCACGGCTAACGCCACCTCACTGAGGAAGGACGATTGGACCCTGCTGGACAAAGCCGTGCTGCGGGCAGCTCGTGCCCGTCTGCGTGCGTGGTCCGATCTGGCTGCCGCGAGTTCCTTCGGGGGCTTCAACGGCATGTCGAAGATGATCCTCGAGCATGAGACGATGAGCGATCCGGGCGAGGCGATCGTCGACATGGATGGGTTGACTCCCGGCCGGACCGATGCTCCGCTCTTCCAGCTGGAAGGGCTGCCCCTGCCGATCACCCACTCGGACTTCTGGTTCAGCGAGCGACGGCTGGCCGTCTCCCGCAACAGCGGCACTCCGCTGGATACCACGATGGCCGAGGCGGCAGGACGTCGCGTGGCGGAGCAGGTGGAGAAGACCTTGGTCGGTTCCGTCACGGGCGTGACCTACGGCACGGCTGCGAACTACGGCACCTCCGCCGCGAAGGTCTGGGGCTACACCAACTTCCCGGATCGGATCACCAAGACGGATCTCACCACGCCGGACGGCACCAACGGCGCCACGACGGTCGACGACGTGCTGGAGATGATCGAGCTGGCCGCGGACCGCTACCACTACGGTCCCTTCATGCTGTACCACAGCACCGATTGGGACAAGTACATGGACGACGACTATCGTGCGAACGACAGTCGGACGTTGCGTGACCGCCTGCGGAACATCTCGCAGATCTCGGACGTCCGTCGGTTGGACTTCCTGACCGACAAGTTCACCCTGTTGCTCGTCCAGATGACGCCGGAAGTGGCTCGTGCCGTCATCGGCATGGACTTCACCACGGTGCAGTGGCCGACCAGCGGCGGGATGCGCCAGAACTTCAAGGTGATGGCGATCATGGTTCCGCAGCTTCGTTCCGACTACAACGGCAACACCGGCATCGTCCACGCCAAGACTTCGTAGCGCTTGGGGCCGTGAGGGTTGCGTGACAAGGGAGTCTGGCCCCCTCCCTTGTCACCTCTTCCATCCTGAGGGCCTGGAGCGGTAACGATGGCGAAGTACAAAGTTTTACGAGGATCGCACGCGGCGGGTCATGGCGAGAACCTGCGCACTTACAAGCGCGGAGAGATCATCGAGACGCCGAAGAACCTGGAGAAGCTGTTCGGCAAGGACAAGTTCCAACGCATCCGCCCGAACGAGGACGCAGAGGATGCTCCGGTAGCACCTCCGGTCGAAGCACCCGCTGCGGTCGCCGTGGTCGACGAGGATCCGTACGGCCTGCAGAAGATGACCAAGCAGCAGCTGCTCGAGTTCGCCAAGACGGAAGGCATCGAGGTCAGCGACACGGCGATGAAGAAGGACGAGATCCTCAACGAGATCCTGGCCGTGCTGGGGGAGGAGTGATCCGATGGCCCGCACGACTTCCTCCGCCGTCGAGGCGATCCTCCTGAACCACTACGACGGTTCATCGGATCTGTCCGCCTTCATCGCTACGGCAACCGCCCTGGTGGACCATGTAGCATCACAGGACAGCGGCAGCATCCTCTCTGCTGCGTTGCTGGAGAGGATCGAGGCATTCCTGTCCGCCCACTTCTATGCCCATGCCGACCAGCTGAAGCAGTCGGAGAGCATCGGGCGGTCCAGCGCGGTCTACCAGGGCAGGACGGAAGTGGGCCTGCGGTCGACGCAGTACGGACAGACTGCCGTGGACTTGGATTTGACGGGCACGCTGTCGTCGCTGGGGAAGAAGAAGGCGACGATGACGTGGCTGGGCAAGAATGAACCGGACCAGATCGACTACGAGGACCGGAACTGATGCCCTTCGCACGACGACACCAGAAGGCGGTCATGTGGGCCCGCAGCGGCTACGGTCGCGACGGTCAACCCACGGTGTCCAGCCCGACGGAGATCGACGTGCGTTGGGAGTCAGGTCTGGCGCAGGAAGTGCGACCCGTCTCCAACCCGATAGCCATCGACGTGACGCTGTGGACGTCGGAGGACTTGACGTCCGGCAGCATGGTGTGGCTGGGATCCGAAGACGAGCTGGGCACGGCGGATCCTACGGAGGTGTACGAAGTGATGGAGGTGCAGAAGATACCGGACGTGAAAGGTCGCGTCTACGAGCGGGTGGCTCTGCTCAGTCGATTCCGAGAGAGTCTGCCCACGTTGGCATAGGGAGCGAAGCGATGAAACGATGGCTGTGGCTGCTGTTGGTCCTGCTGTGTCCTGCGTGGGCACAAGCCGACATCGAGATCAACGAACGATACGAACGTGGCGAGAAGATCATCGGGAAGGTGATCCCCACGAACTTGCCCGAGAATGCCATGATGCGGGGAATGTTCCGCGTATCAGGAAAGGCATCGACGTGGCAGCCGGATGCGAAGGTTCTTGAATATGCCATCTGGGCGGAGGACGGACAACACACCGTCACGGCCGTTGGCACGTGGGTCGTCACGGACACGGGGGAACTCGGCGGGGCATTGATCGACTTCGGGTACTATGAATACACAGCGACATTCATCGTTGGGCCGGGAGGTCCTGGCCCGGACCCTCCTCCACCTCCTCCACCTCCTCCGCCGGTGGACCAGAAGTGGCAGGTCGTCATGATCCACCGGTCAGAAAAACTATCGACCCTGCCGTTGGGACAGAGGACGTTGCTGACGTCGTTGAAGGTTCGCCAGAACTTGAAAGCGAAGGGGCACGATGTCCTGGAGGTACTTGACAACAACGTACTCGCGGGTGGTTCACCCGCTAAGCTGAGGCCGTTCGTCAACGCCGTGGTTAAGAGCGGCACGGAGCTGCCCGTCATCGCGATAGCTCCGTTGGCCGGAGGTACTGTGCAGGTCTATCCATTGCCGGCTGACGAGGCCGCGTTGACGAAGTTGCTGGGAGGTGGTCAATGATTCTGTCATACAACACCGACGACCCGCTGCAACTCGACACGTTGATCGCTCAACGCAAGTCCACCTTTCGCGAGGTGCGACCGCGTGACTACTCCCGCCGTCCTTACGCGGGCAGCGCGATGGATCACATCGGAGTGAGACCCATCGAGGCCGTGCAGGACGTCTTGATCCAGCCGGCCGACTACGCCGAGGCGATCAAGTACGCTCACGACAATATGATGATGCCGATGTATCATCAGCACGCGACGTGGGCGCCGGAAGGATTCGTCAGCAATCAAGGCAGGATCGGATATTGCTGGACGTGGTCAGGCTCTGCGACCTTCATGGACTTGCGAGCATTCGAGGACAAAGACACGGTGATGGTGGCCCCGGTGTCGATGGGCTATCTCGTTGGATGGAACAACCGAGGCAACTACCTTGAGTCGTTCATCAAGGGCCTGCGAGAAGACGGCATTTGCCCTGGCGACTTCAACGACTCAACACGCAGTTCGTCGAAGTGGCCGATGGACGCGACCCGCAAGCTGTATCGGTTGGATGAGATATGGGACACGGACCCGTCGAGCGACGCCCGCATGGTGCAGCACATGATCAGCGGGCTGTGCCACGGTCGACCGATGTACATGGCATACAACTGGTGGGGTCATGCTCTCGAAATAGTCGGAGTACTTTGGACGCCCAACGAGTACATGAGCATCACCGTGGTGATCAGGAACTCGCACGGCGAGAACGACTTCATCAAGTTGACTGGAACTCGGTGCGTGCCGGACGAAGGTTATTTCTTCGTCAGCACGAAGCCGATCATCGTTCCCGACCAGGGACTACCTTTGGCAACCGCTCTTTGAAAGGAATACGCAATGCGTTCGTTGATCTTGGCAATCGTCCTGATGTTCTTCGCCTCCGTCGCCTACGGGCAATGTGCCAACGGCGTCTGCAAGGCAGCGCCGGTGCAGAAGGTCGTGAAGAAGTCAGTCCTGGTGTTGAAGAACGGCCAGCCGGTCCGCTCGGTGGAGAAGTCCGTGCAGAAGGCCGTTCGCTGGCGTCCTTTCCGTAGGTGGAGGAATCGTTGACATTGCACGAACACTGATAACACCGACGATGGTCGACAAGGGCAACCGTCGTCTGTACGGCGAGGCGTCGCTGTCCATCCTGGAGAACATCGCCAACACCTGCGCGATCCTCTATGCGGGACTGAACGGCGGACGTATACGCAACGCCAGCGGAGGCAATCTCACAGTCAGCTTCCACGAGGCCAGCTCGTTGGACGGCGAAGCGTTCGACGTGCTCAGCTCGGCGGGCGTCGCCCAGAGCGAGATAGTCATCCCGGATCAGGGGTCGCTGTTGATTCCTGCCGCGTGCGAGGGAGTCGAGTACTTGGTGCTGACTACTGGACTCGGAACCGGAACTGGAACGAGCGAAGACAGCGGCATCTCCATCGTCGTGTGGGCCAACAAGTAGCGGAGATTGGTCATGGGATTATCCGATGCAGGATTCACTTACCTTCAGAGCATGGTATCTGAAGGTAAGGACTGGACGACCCAGGTGGAGCACACCACGGCTTCGCAGCGGGCTGCGGCGTCTGCTGCTTTGTTGGTTCTACAGACTGATCTGTCAGCGATAAGTTCGTCATATGTAGCCGGGATCCAATACCTTCGGACGATGATCACTGCCGGTAAAGATTGGCCGTCGGCAGTCGAGAGGACAACCATTGCAGAGCGTGCTGCTGCCTCTGCTAGTCTAACGGCGTGGAAGACTTATCTGAACAATTCAACTTATAACGCCGGTCTTGAATACTTGGCGTCGATGATTACAGAAGGCAAGGACTGGGAGACTCAGGTGGAGCATATCAGCACGGCTACAAGGACTGCTGCCGTGTCTAGTCTGGCTTCTCTGGCCTTGTATCTACAAGCGCCTATCTCTCAGAGTTTGACGGTGACAAATCCCAACGCAGAGACTTTGACTAATTATCAAGTCAGGGTTGACGTGACTTATGCCGTAGGAATGAATGCAGACTTCTCAGATCTGCGGTTCGGCAACTCAGACTTTTCAGTTGAGTATCCGTTCTGGGTCGAATCATATGTGAGCGGAACCTCTGCCGTAGCATGGGTGAAGATGCCGAGTCTGCCGTCTGGAACAACCCCGCTGGTGATGCGGTATGGATACGGAACTTGGACCTACACGACGAACGGCGCACAGACGTTTCCCTTCTTTGAGGACACCTTTGCCTCCATCGCTCAGGGGCCGTCGTTGGGCGCAAGCACGAAGTTGACGTTGGCCACTCCAGATGGTACTGGCGAGTCATTGCATCCGTCGGTCGTATACATCGCAGCCGGGTTCGGTGCTGCAGGGCACAAGTACTGGATGGTTCACACGCCATATGCTGGGTTTGACAATCAGTTGGAGAATCCTTGCATAGCTTCTTCCGCCGACGGAATAACTTGGGTTACTCCGACTGGTCTTACCAATCCAATAGCTGCAACTCCGTCCAGTCCAGCTGGGTTTCACAGCGACCCTGAACTTGAATATGATCCCGACCTATCGAGGCTGAACTGCTATTGGAGAAGGTCGACGACTGCAGGAGGCACTCCTACTACATTGCTTATGGCCTATTCCACAGATGGAGTTGCCTGGAAACGGGTATCTGACGGCACCAACTTGACCGCTATTTCAGACGCCAACAAGTTGACCACGTTGGCAGTGATGGACCCATTGTCTGGTGACGACATAGAACGTAGTCCATGCATCGTGCGCCGCGCAGCAGGCGACTGGCACTACTGGGCTCAGAAAGGCACCAGCGCTGCTCCGATTATTGTCCATCGGACATCTGTCAACGGTATCTACTGGGGGACCGGAACCGGAACAGATGATTTCGAAGAGTGTACGCTGGTGCAGAACAATGTTGCAGGGTCTACGACTGCCAAGGGTATCTGGCACATGAGCGTGTGGTGGTCGGCCAGTCAATCAAAATACTTCTTGCTGGCGATGAGCACTACAAACTACGTGTTGACGTTGTATAGTTCTACTGATGGATTAACATGGACTCAGTATCCATGGCAAGTAGCGGGTATGAACAGCAGCTCATCAGCTTGGAACTATGAACATTATCGTCCGGCAGTGGTCGAAGTGTCCGGGAACGTCACGGTGTTCCCATCGTTTCTATCGACGGGCAGTGGAAACCATGCGTGGGTGGGGAGGTATGCTCCAATCTCTGCTGCCGATCTGGTGGCAAGAGCAAATGGGTCGTTCACCTCAGAGGCCGAGAACGTCGTATGGAACGGGCACGGTTTATTGTATGACCCGCTGCAACCTTCGGTGTCTGGCGGCGTAGCCACTTTGCGAAGGACGGGCACTGAGTCGGCGGTGGCTTATCTGCGAGCAGGCAGCTACACCTTCACCGCTAACAAGGCGCTACGAGTCAGCTTGAAGCCGTCGTCTGCTCTGCAAGCCATGATTGGGTTCGGCGGAGCCAACATGATCCCGCAGGCTGGACAGTATTTCCAAGCTCCTGGAGTTGCAGAAGGGTATCAACTGGTCACGCGATTGACCCCCACCAAGTGGAACGCAAGGCAGATAGATGCAACTACCGAAACCACTCTCCAAGAGTTGGCCATTGGATCAGACGATTTGACCACCGATTTCAATGTGTGGGAACTGGGATTGAGATCAGACGCTGACGCAGATACTGGGACAGGCACCGGAACTACATACACTGGAAACCTAAGAGGTTCTTTCAATGATGTAGCTCGGCCAGCCAAGGCGACGGGATTGACTGAATATCTTGACAACGCCAAGTATCCGTTCGTAGCTCAGGGCAACGGGGCAAGTGAAACCAGAACCTGTCAGGTGAACTGGATGTTGGTTCGTGAACTTGCAGATGTGGAGCCTACTGTAGCATGATCAATTCATTCGTGATGAGTTCGATTTTGGTCATAGCTGTTCAGCCAGTCTATGTTCCGCCGTCTGGCGACGCGACTGGCGTCAGTGACTATGCGACCATCTCGGCCATGATCGCAAGCGAGCAGTTGAAGTCGTTCGAGGGGACGATTGAACTGTCAGGAACGTACTACGTTGATCATGGACTGGTCACTGGCGATGCCACAAATCCACTCAAGGCAGGTGTCTGCATTCGAGGCAATGGCAACGCTTCGATATGGTATGTCGGTCCCAGCATGGATGATTACATTCTGCGGGTTCAAGGGACGGTGAAAGGTTCGGCACCCCGCGTCGAGAACATCCGACTGATCGCAAACCACTCCAACCATAAAGCGCGTGGACTGCTGGTCAACGGGCAGACGTACATCGCCACAGTTCGCAACGTACAAACGATGTGGACCAGCCAGATTGCTTTCGACTGTGTGAACAACTGGGGCGGAGGATTCTACAATTGTCGAGCCTATTTTCATCATGGAATAGGTCTGCGTAGTTTCAACTGTAATAACACCGTCTTCCACAAGATGCATTTCCATAGAGTGCAGGGTGCTTGGCATTCATCATTGAATAACGAAGCGACAGATGAGATGATGCGGTATGAGATGGGGCATGGACGAGCTGCAACTAAGACACAGTATGGAGCAGCGTACTGCGAGGACTGGCCATCGCCCGATGACATCAGCGTTATCTCCACGGGAGGAACTGTAGTCCAGACTCCGGTGGAAGAACGGGCTTGCGTCTGGTTGAATCAGCGCAACGTCAAATTCGACAACATCTTGTTCGAGAACTGCAACGGCGGCGACCTTCCGCTAGTCTATTTGACGGAGTATGCAGAAGGGGTGTCGTTCGAGCGGATGTACTTTGAGAAGAACTTATATGGCGTCAATGCGATACGAATAGCTGGAGGGTCCACAGACAAGAGCACAACATTTGGGTTTACATTTGAAGACATCTTCAGCTATGACGCTCCGATTGGATTCCCACAGCTTCGGGCAGCCTCGTTCATTCGTACAACCGGGTACGTCAGTGATGTAGTCGTTGATCAGTTCAAAGCCTGGAATTTGGAAACATCCATAGTGATTTGCGACGGAGGTCATTTGTTTACAACTGAATGTCGTCGGTGCAGAACTCAGAACAATTCGATTCACCCCAAGCAATGGACTACTGCGGTGAACGGCGGAGTGATCGAGAAGGGGGTTCCCTACGGCGCAGACCACGGGCAGATAGCAAAATAGCAGAAAGCGGGTTCACCATGAGTTTCATTCTGGCGCAAGCAATACCTGATCCGACGAAGGTCATCGACACCGCGACCGGCGTGAGCTGGGAGGCCGGCATGCTGGCGTTGATCATGGTGTCATGCTTGATCCTTATCGGGTACATGTTCAAGAGGCAGTCGGACTCCTCCGACCGCATGGCAACAAGACTCAGCGAGGTGGAGAACGAATTGCGGAAGATCGAGAAGGATCACCGTGACTCGCTGGTGGCAGTGTCCAAGGAAATGGCCAACGCGATAACCGAGTCCACGGCGGCGAGGCAGAGCGTGCACACGGCGCTGATCGAACTGACCCGAGCGAGTAACGTATTGAACGGCGACTTGAAGGAGCTGTGCCAGCTGTTGAAGCTGAGCCCCTGCATCGCCATCGGAAGTCTGCGTGGCGACTACAAACTGATCGACCGTGCGACCGGCAAAGAGGTCGAGTTGGTACGGCAGAAGCAAGACGAACAAGGAGAAGCCTAATGGCATACAGCAACTTAGCCGCATTCATAGCTGGAGCTGCCGGCTACGGCAAGAACTTTCAGCAGTACATCGACGGCGTGCCCTCGCTGACGGTACGTCAAGGCGTGGCAACCGATCTGGCCCAGCTCTGTGCGGAGGTTGCCGGATACAGCGGCAACACGTTCCCCAACTTAACTGCACTGGTGTCGGCGTTGTCTCAGACGAACGAGGTGCAGAACATCCTGAGCCAGCGGTCCCAGAGCGAGCGCAACAGTGCCCGCACAGAGTGGGCCCAGCTGATCACTGACTTCAACGCCATCGAAGTCCAGGAAGGTTACTCAGCCGGAAGCTATGGCGCCACCACGACGCTGATCAACTTGATCCTCGCGGCTGGCATGCCGAACGATCTTGGACAGTGGGCAGACAAACTGACCGCTTCTCAAATCACCAATGCGGCCACTGCTGTCAGCAACATGACCACCCGAGCCACGGCAATGACCTCGCGTCTGCAAGGGCTGGCCTTTGCTCCATATCTATGGTTTGATTCGTCCTCGTTGCTGGAGATGACGGGTACTGGGCCTTCTCTAGTCGAGTCCTGGGGGAACTCAGCGGCAGGTTCACAAACTGTTGACATGCTAGGAACCTCTACTGCTCCTTACGTGAATGCAGGCGCAGTTTATTTCTTTGGGGCCGACGAAGCGCTGGTTGGCAGTGCGGCACAATTTGATTTCAATCGCACAGCGTTCTCGGCATTGATCCACGCTAAGACTGACGCTTCGCTTGCGAACGGTAAGATGGCATTCAATCAATGGGACACCAACGGCAAACGGTCCTGGCGGGTGATGCCATATGACACAGCAGGCACCAATGGGTTCTCATGGGGGATGTCGGCCGATGGTTCCAGTACGACTGCTCAAGTGCATGCCGAATATACGTCTGGCGCAAATCCACGCAACGCTTATCACACGTTTGGAATGACGTGGAACGCTGGCACGATGCTGTTGTATCTCGACGGCGTGTTGACCGCTTCCACAAAGACAGGAAGCTACGCCGGTACCACCATATATGACGGAGACGCCGGGTTGAGCATTGGAGCCTACTTGACCAGCGGAGTTCCTGCCGGACTTTGGAAGGGGTGGATGAAGCATGCGATGACGTTCAACAAAGTTCTGACCGGTCCGCAGATGTTGTCCCTTCATACGCTCCTGGCTGCTTGAGCATGACATACACCAACCTTCAACAACTGGCGACGAACATCAACAGGGCTCGCGACGAGTTCAAGCTGGACTTGGTGTGGGACACTCGAAGCAGTGCGATGAAGCAGCACTGCGTTTCGATTCTGTGCTACGGTCGATCGCTGTATGTGGCCTACAACTGGTGGGGCCATGCGGTCGAGCTTGTGGGGATACTCATCCGGCCCGACGGTACGTGGGAGTGGTGGATCTCGAACAGTCACAACGAACCGGACATCATCGTGCTGACCGGCACTCGGGCAATTCCGTCCGAAGCTTATGGTTTCATCAGCACCGTGATGGCGGCATAGGGAGCGTAAGATGCCCAGTGAAGTAGAAGCACGTTGGCAGCCGGTGCGACAGAGAATCAAGATTCTCGGCACGGCGAGGAACCTTGCGAAGCAGGGACTGATCACCAAGGAGATGTCCAACGAGGAAATCGTGGACGTGTTCATTGCAACTCTGGTCGAAGAGGACCCGGTCGTGTACGGGGCCAACTTCGATTGGAGCAAGTTCATTGAACTCCTGATCCAGTTGCTGCCCCTGATCATGATGCTTTTCCTGTAAGGAGGAAATGAGCGATGGCACGAACGAAGGCCACGGTGAAGATGCGGGACATCGGCAATCGGCAGCCCGGCATGTTCGGGTACGCGGATCTGGCGCTGACGAACAGCGACGCCACGACCGCGGTGGTCCGCATCGGCGGCCTGCCGTTCGGTCGGTTGGTGAACGTCTCGGGCAAGTTCGTGGGGATCACCTTCAAGGAGCTGTACTTGGATGATCCTGACCGGGACGATCCTGAATCGACCGGGACGGTCGTGGCTCTCAAGGATGAAGACGCAGGGACGAGCGGCTATACATGGACGCTGGGGAACAACGAAAGCCGGCAGCTCCCATCAGCGTTGGCGGGAGTCGATTGGTTGATCATCACGTTGGCGTCCGGCTCGGCAACGGTTCGATTGCAGGAGGAGCGATAGCGATGAACGAAGAGCAAGCAAGGAAATGGATCCGCGACGGAGTTCTGTGGCTGAAGGAAGGGGCGACCCTGACTCCGACCACGTTGGACGATCTCATCTTCGACAAGACGTTGAACGCGATCGACACGGACTTCCTCTGGGATCTGATGTGGCGTGTTCTGTCCCGTGTGCTCGAGGGCGAAGCTGTCCTGGTCCATGCACCCGACGAGTCGGTGCTGGCCGAGGCCCAGCTGGTCGAGGCCGATTGGACGAAGATCATGGAGATCGTCCTGGCGATCATCGAGCTGATCAGGAAGCGGAAGGAGTAGACCAATGACGAGTCTGATTCTGGCGGTGGCGTTGATGGGGCAATGCGAGGCAGGTCAATGCAGGGTTGCCCCTGTGCGGAACACGGTCGCCGTGGTAGTTCGGGTGCAGCCCGTTCGATCGGTCGCGGCAGCGGTCGCCCGTGTGCAGCCCGTACGTAGTGCCTTACGAGCGCAACCCGTACGCAAGGTCCTTAGAGGGGTCGCCCGCGTACAGCCCGTTAGACGAGCCCTCCGGGAGCTCTGCCGCTGATCTAGGGCTAGGGAACAGGGGGTCTTCCATTCGGGGAAGCCCCCTGCCCCGTCCCTCGAACAAGGATGACGAACAATGACTGATGTTTCTGTAGCAGAAGCCATCGCATATCTGAAAGAACTCGTTCGCAGAGGATACGATGAGAATCATTTGATGTCGCATTATTCGCAAGCGTTCCGCGATGAGGTGGCCGATCTCTACGAACAGATTCTGACGACTCAATCCTCCGAGTTGGCTGTAGGAACACTTTCTTTGGAAGCTACAGGGGATGCGACTACCGATACTGCAAACCTCAAGAATGCTCTCGAACAGTTGCAGTATGCTCATTATGCTACATCGAGCGTTCATCCCGTTCTGTTGACGTCGGGCTTGTTCAAGATCAATCAGCCTTTGCAAGTTGGGGGCAGCAATCTCAAGACGCCTCTGATCGACGGTCAACACAAAACAATATTCGAATGGCGGGGCAGCAAGACGTCAGACTACATGTTCACGTTCGGAGATCCGGCGGGGCCTGGACAGATCGGAAAACACCCCTGTTTGATCAATTCGACGTTGAACTGCTACAACAACAGTCGAGGCATCTTGGTCTACTATCAGACTTATCGACCTGTGTTGAAGAAGGTATACGTTTACCAATCATGGCAGGTTGGGGTCGATCTCGTGTCTTGTTGGGGATCTTGTTTCCGAGATCATCATCTTCGAGAGTGCCTTGGCTGAGAGCGACATTGACAATGTGAACGCCTATCTGATGGCGAAGTACGGAATCACCTGATGAAAGTAAACACCAAGGTCATCGGCATGGACAAGCTCACCGCAGAGCTTCGCAAGATGGGACTCGATGCCAAGCAGATGAGTTCGGAAGGAGTCGTCGTGGGCTTCACGCAGCGGTACGCGATCTACGTTCACGAGGTGCAGGCACGGCACAAGCCGGGCAAGCAGTGGAAGTTCCTGGAGTCTCCCTTCCGCAGGATGATGACGACGGGCGAACTGATGCGGATCATCAAGGAGGTCTACAAGAAGACCAAAAGCCTGACGAAGGCGTTCCTCGTCGCGGGGCTGAGGATCCAACGAGAGGCCCAGCAGATCACGCCTATCGACACGGGTGCCTTGAAGGCCAGTGCCTTCACGACGACCGACAGCAAGCTGAACGCGGTGGCCTCCGTGGCCTTCAAGAAGTCCGAAGCGAGACGTGTGGACACGCTGGCGAAGAGGGCAGCCAAGGCAGCCAAGAAAGCGAGCAAGAGGAAATGAACCACCCTGTAGCCGACATCGTCCGACAGCTGCTGGTGGACTTGGGCATCGCCTCCGACGGGGGCACGTGGCCGGCCTACTACGCGAACATGCCGGACGCACCGGACAACTGCATGGCCGTCTTCGACACGGAGCCCGTCGACGTGAAGCGCAGCCATCCCACCGGGGTGACGGCGGTCGTCTACGGCATCCAAGTCCTCGTGCGGGCGGGGGACACTCGGACGGCCTACTTGAAGACGAAAGCAATCAACCGTGCGTTCGACGAGGACGTGTACCGCGACGAGGTGGTGCTGGACGAATCAGTCTACCTTGTGCAGGCGATCTCTCGGACAGGTGCCGAGAACCCGCTGGGTCCCGAAGGAGCGACGAAGCGTCAGCTGTATTCGACGAACGCACGAGTCAGTATTTCATTGATCGAAGAACTAGGTACCAGTTCCGGATAGAAGGAGATTGACAGATGGCAGGCACAACAAGATCGACCCCTGGTGGAATCATGCTCGGCGACGGGTATTCTACCAAGATCGCTTTCTCGAGCGATCCGGACATCGAGTTCTGGGAAAGGACAGTGAAGCCTCCGGGCATCGACGGAGGTGATCCGGTCGACCGGACCACGATGCACAATTTGACGTGGCGTACGATGGCATCCCGTGCTCTGAGGACGTTGACCAATTCGTCCGTCACCGCTGGGTACGATCCCAAGGTGTTCGATTCGATCGTGGCCATTATCAACGTGGAGCAGGAGATCACGGTGCACTTCCCCGACGGAAGCATCCTGATCTTCTACGGCTACTTGAAGTCCTTCGAGCCGAACGAACACTCGGAGGGAGCACTGCCCGAAGCCACGATCGAGATCGTTCCCACAAACACGAACCCGACCACGGGTGCCGAGTCCTCGCCCGACTATCGTTCGTCGTCGACGGCCACACCTTGACCTCAGTGACTATGATTGGAGCGGATCATGGAACCATTGCGTTTCGACACGTTCGAACTTCACCAAGAGACGGTTTACCTCGGCGACCGAGAGTACACGCTGCGGGAGGCATCCAGCGGGGCGGCCACACGCTACCGCAATGCACTCCTTGAGTGTGCGACGATCGGTCCCGACGGTAAGCCTTCCAAGCTGTCGGGCATGGCCAGCGTGGAACCCCTGCTGGTTTCGCTCTGCCTGTTCGATCCCGAAGGCAAGCTCGTTCCACTGAAGGTGGTGGAGGATCTGCCTGCACGCATCGTGAAGTCCTTGTTCAATCGGATCAAGGAGATCAGCGATCTGGACGAAGAGGTCGAGGGCGACGAGGGAAACTGATCGTCCAGCGACACGACGATCGGTTTCGCATTGCGTCTCTGCTCGGCATGTCGCTGGAAGAATGTCAACGACGGATCTCGCAGCGTGAGTTCCGTCTGTGGCAAAGGTGGCTGAGGAACGAATGGAACGTACCGAACCGAACCGACCACATCCTCGTGAAGATCGCCATGGAGATTCGCCTGTTGCGGTACGAACACCTCAGACGGAACAGGACCGTGAAGTTCGAGGAGTTCATACCCAAGTTCGGGGCTGGACCGAGCGAGAAGATCAACACGGAGCAGGCGACGCAGGCCATCAAGTCTCGCTGGTTCAGCTTCGTGGGGCTGAAGAGGAACGACGATGAGTGACACCGTAGTACATCGTTTGATCGTTCGCCTCTCGGGCGATCCGCAGAACCTGATCAAGACGATGGAGAAGGTCCAGCAGAAGATGCAGACGGTCGGTCGACTGATGACGACCTTCGTCACGGCACCCGTCGCAGCCTTCGGTGCCCTGGCCGTCCGCGAATTCATGAAGTTCGATCATGCCATGACCGAGTCTACTTCGATCATGGAGGTGACGACGGAACAGATGGACCGCATGCGGAAGACGGCACTGGACATTGCCAAAGGTTCCACCAAGGGACCGGAGGAGATGGCCCGTGCCTACTTCTACTTGGCATCGGCAGGGTTGAACGCCGAGCAATCGATGGCAGCTCTGCCTCTCGTGACGAAGTTCGCGACGGCTGGTGCGTTCGATCTCGCCCGTGCCACCGACCTGCTGACGGATGCTCAGTCTGCTCTGGGCATGACGTCCAAGGTCACCGCGGTCAATACGATCAACATGGCTCGGGTGTCCGACGTCCTCGTCAAGGCGAACACGTTGGCCAACGCTTCGGTCGAACAGTTCTCCACTGCGTTGACCAGCAAGGCAGGATCCGCCTTCAAGGTGTTCAACAAGGACATCGAGGAAGGCGTGGCGGTCCTGGCAGCGATGGCCGACCAGGGCATCAAGTCGGAGCTGGCAGGAAACAACATGGCCCGCATCATGTTCCTGTTGAGCAACGCAGCCCAGAACAACACGGCGGCATTCAAGAAGTACGGATTCTCTCTGTATGATGCCAACGGGAAGATGAGGAACTTCGCCGACATCATCCAGAACCTGGAGCAGATCCTCGAGCCGATGAACGACGACATGAAGTCGGCTACCTTGACTGCGTTGGGATTCGAGGCTCGGATACAGGGTGCCATCATGCCGTTGATCGGCACGTCGAACGCCATCCGACGCTACGAGGCGGAGCTGAGGGCTGCTGGAGGCACGACGGAGGACGTCGCGGACAAGCAGATGAAGTCGCTGTCCAACCAGATCAAGATCACGTGGAACCAGATCAAGGTCATGGCCATCGGCATCGGAGAACGATTGGCACCCTCCGTGCGGGCCCTCAACGAGACGATAGCCAACATGATCTCGTACTGGAACGAGCTCAGTCCGGCCATGAAGACCGTCATCCTGTACATGGCAGGGTTCGCCGCGGCGGCCGGACCTGTCCTGTTGATGACGGCGAAGATGATCGTTGCATGGAAGGCATTGACCTTGAACACCGTCGCTCTGGGCATCGCGTTGAAGGGCACCGTCTTCCTTGCGTTCATCACCGGAGCCTACTTGGCCGGCAAAGCATTGCACGAACTGCTGCCCTGGGTGAAGCGGGCACGGGCCGCGATGGAGGAGATGGACAGTGCCCATGCGGCGGCGATGAGCAACATGGCCAAGCGACACAGCGAGACGATGAAGCAGATCGTCGCTATGGATACACCGGAGGAGAAGAAGGCTGGCGTCAGTAAAGGACTCAAGGAAGCCAAGAACGAAGTCAAGAAGTACAACCGCGAGGTGATGGAAGCCCAGCGGATCATCGACGACATGAACAAGCAGTGGTTCACGACGCAGGCAACGATCGACGCCAACGAACAAAGGCTCGAGCAAGCACTGGCCCGACGCGAGGAAGCCGAGAGGAACCTCAACAACCTGGTCGAGTACCGCACCTCTCTGGAGCAGGAGGCCAACGTCGCGATCGCGGAACAGGCGAACGCACTGGCCGCTGTCGAGGAAGCCATCGCGAACATGGTCACGGACCTGACGGCGGAACGCGAGACGCTGGGTATGTCCTCCCGCGAAGCTGCGATATGGCAGCTGGCCCATGAGGGTGCCACGGATTCGATGTTGGCCGAGGTACGAGCGATCGACCGCGAGATCACGGCGATGGAGAAGTACAACGAGCTGATGGAGGAAGGCAAGAAGGTCGTCGAACAGTATCGCACGCCGATGGAGAAGCTGACGCAGGCACGCGAGGACTACCAGCGACTCTTGGACGTGGGGGCCATCGACGTCGACACCTTCGATCGTGCGAACAAGGAAGCACTCGACGCATACAACAAGGAACTCGAGAAGACTGACGAGAAGGCCAACATCAAGCTGCGGATGGACGCCACGTCCGTTCGGGCAGGATCGGCCGAGTTCGAGAGGATGATCGCAGACATCCGGCCGCAGTCTTCCTTCACGAGCAGCACGACGATGAAGTCCAACAAGGAAGACGAGATGGCCTCCAGCCTCAAACGATTGGTCGAGCTGGAGGAGGAACGGAAGCGGACGCAGATGCTTGACATCGGAATCGCGGAGATTGCCTAATGAGTGCCAGATCTCTAGGACCTATCAACTGGACGTTGCAACGTGACGACGACGGACATCGCACGTACATGATCGACTTCAAGGTTGAGACTACCAGCACCTCCGACGGGCCGGCCACCGTCACGTGGGCTTCCGGCCTGCCCTCCGTTGGATCCTATTGGCAGTTCGGCAACGATCTGGACATCTGGGCATTCTGCTGGCCGACGATGACCGTCACTCCGATGGTCACGGACGATCCTGGTCGCTTCTGGAAGGTCACCTGCAAGTTCACTACCCGTCCGTTCAAGCGATGCCAGGACACGTCCATCGAGGATCCTCTGCTGGAGCCTCCACGACTGCGAGGCGGCTTCAATACGAGGACCAAGGAGACGACCAAGGATCGACACGGCAAGCTGATCAAGAGCAGCAGCCACGAGATCATCTCCGGCATCGAGAAGGACTTCGGTGGGGCGACGATCTCGGTCGACATCAACGTGGCCAACTTCGACCTGGAAGAGTTCTGCGAGGCCATGCACAAGGTTAACGATGCCGCTCTGTGGGGGATGGCCAAGCGTCACATCAAGTGCATGGGTGGCTCGTGGATTCGCAATCTCTACGGAGTGTGCTCATACTACTTCACCGTCTCGTACGAGTTCGAGGCCCGCGAGGAGAGTTGGGACGACGAAGACATAGCGGACGCCGGATACAAGTGTCTGCGGGGCAAGTGGGTCGAGTCAGGTACGAGCACGGCTTTCCCTCCGCACTGGGAGGAGGAGACAGGACTGGACGCCGACGACCCTGACAACTTCATCGTGGCGAAGGATGCGAACGACGAGAGCATGCCCAAGATGACTCTGCTCAACGGCAGCGGCGGACGACTGACCGATCCCACCAATCCCGTGTTCATCCCCTCGGTCGAACACTACGACGAATTCAACTTTCTGTCGCTGGGCATCCCATCCAGCCTCACAGCATAGGAGCACGACATGGCCGACGAAGCAGTTATGCGAGCGAGCTTGCAGATCACGAAAGGTGAGGTGAAGTATCGATCCTATCCCGATAATTTCACCGCCGACGTGAGCGGTGAGAAGGGCCCCGTTGTGGGTGCCGTCACGGTACCACAGGGCGGAGTATCGATCGATCTGTCGGAGCTGACCTACCCCGGCTTCTGCCGCATCCGCAACCAGGGCAGCTATACGATCATCGTCGGCATCCTCGACGGTGTGGTGTTCCATCCGATCGAAGACATCCTGACAGGTGAACACTACATCCATCGTCTGTCGGAGTTCATCGGCAGCGAGCTGGATACCGGAACAGGGACCGCAACCACGGGTTCGGGCAACTCACTGTATCTGAGAGCGATCGGCGGGGAGTCCCAAGCATTGCTGGAGGTATTCGAGAAATGAGCCAGGTTCAGGAGCGGAACCGGATCACATGCGTTCTTCAGTTGTATCATGAACAGGACGGGGAGCAGCCGGACGGGATCCGATTGGCGTTCGTCGCGGCATCGAAGTACAACGTGCAACGATACCAGCGACGGATGAAGATCGACTCAACGGACAACCCCCTCGACATCGGCTGGTTCAAGCCCCACGAAGTCGGCAGCATCCTGATCGAGAACCTCGAAGGCAAAGGTCTTCAGGTTCAGCCGACCGACGAGGAACGTGAGGACATCGCCCGTCGGATCATCGAGGTGAGGCAGGACGGCGAAACTTCTTCATGGCTCGTTCCTCCGGGCGGGTTCATTCTCGGCAACCCCTCTGATCCGAGCAAGGTACGGCTCAGCTGTCAGCACGGTTCAGCCAAGATCGGTTTGTCGATCTATCCAAGGTGACGACATGACGCAAGCATTCTTCCTGTCGGCAGAGGACGTCGTTGTAATGCGACAAGTGGTCGACTGGTTCCGCAAGAGCCACGGAGAGCTGCCGCAGCCGGAACCCATCTCAGCATTCCAGTCGCCCGACGTCTACATCGCGAAGACGCCTGATGGGGGCATTCCTGCTCGCGACGGAGATACCCCAGGCAATGCAGAGTGCGATCTCTACAGGATCCAAGACGGTGAACTGTCGTCGATGGGAATCACTCGCAAGATCTACAACTTGTCTCTGGCTATCATCGAAGACGAATACATCTCCGTCATGCGAACGAAGGGCGGAGCATGGATCCTTTGTGCTGGGCAAGGAATCGAATCGACAGGCACCGGCACGAGCACCGACGAATGTATCGATACTTTGTTGGGTAGGGTTCTCTCCACGTTGGCACAAGATCCTGATCCAAGATACGTATTAGGTTTGAGCGATGACGGCTGCATGGTGAAGATCAGCACGGGAGTCTGTCCGTGAAAGCTTGGTTAGTGCAAGGGACTTTGACCGGATACGTCGTGATGGAGGGTGGCAACGTCATCCTCTGCGACGACTGTCCTTGCGATACTGGCACATCTACCAGCACCGTCGAGTATCCGCACTGTTCACAATGCTACGGATCGTCCGGTCCTCCCGCTTTCATCGTCGACATTCCTGCTCTGGAGAACGTGGCTGCTCCATTGGGATGTTCGACGTGCGCTGACTACGCGGGCAGCTACGTCTGCTATCCCACAGCATTGGAGTGCCAGTGGCGGTATGGCATCGTGGACGACGATCGGTGTCCTAAGACCAAGGATGGGTATCCGAACCAGATGCGCGTAGAGGTTCAACTGAATGTAGGGTCGATAGACGTCAACATCTGGGTGACGGAATACGTTGGAGGTGTTTACACGACGGCCGTCCGCTATCGATGGGTCGGCAGTTTCATAGGAGTTCTCGATTGTCTGTCCTTGGATGATTACGAAGTGGAATGGTTCGGTGTCACGTACGGATCTGCTTCGACAGGCATCCGCTGCAAGAATGATGCCTTGTCATCGGCCTACGTCTCGGCGGTGTAGCGATGAAGGTGGTATGGAAATGTCCTCGATGTTCGTTGGTCATCCGAGTTCGAGCCGATACTCCCAAGGTGCTCTGTGCCTGCGGTCACGTGGACATCGCCCCGACGGAATCGATCGCGGAGCAGGAGAGAGTCCAGAAGCGGAGGAGCATCTGCCGGGATTGCCCCCATCGTTCAGGAGAATGGCGTTGCGAAATCGTCGAAGCTGGATGCGCTACGGCGTATCGTAGGATTCTGTTGAATGGAAATTGTCCGCAAGATAAGTGGGACAGAAAGATGAAGTGGAGCTACGGAGTAACGACGGTCGCGGAGCGGATCCACAACGGGCTGCTGGAGAGGACCCTCGCATCGCTCAAGACGGCAGGATTCCCGGAGCCGCATCTGTTCGTGGACGGGATGTCGCCGGGCGAGTGGGAGCAGTGCACGGGTGCGATGGGGCAGCTGAACGTCACGCTGCACAAGCAGAAGGTCCGCACCTACGGCAACTGGGTCCTCGCTGCGTGGGAGCTGTATGCCCGCATGCCCGATGCCGATCGATACGCCGTCTTCCAGGACGACTTCGTGACGTACCGGAACCTGCGGCAGTATCTCGAGCACTGCGAGTATCCCGCCCGCGGCTACTGGAACCTCTACACGTTCCCGCAGAACGAGAAGAAGAAGGCAGGTTGGTACGAATCCAACCAGCTGGGCAAGGGAGCCGTCGGACTGATCTTCTCCAACGAAGCACTCCGCACTCTGCTGGCGACGCAGTACATGGTCGACCGCCCGTTGAACCCGAACCGTGGTTGGAAGGCGGTCGACGGCGGCGTGGTCTCCGCGTTCAAGAAGATGGTTCCACCGTGGAAGGAACTAGTCCACAATCCGTCCCTGGTCCAGCACACTGGACTCGAGAGCACGATGGGTAACTCCCGCCATGCCCTGGCGAACACGTTCAAGGGTGAAGACTTCGACGCCCTGTCGATGCTCCATCCGTTCGAGATCAAGGAACGCGACCCCGAAGCCAGACGCATGGGGCTGGTAGGACCCAACGGTGATTCGCCCGTCGGTACGACGAATTGGGAGCTGGCGACCGAGTGCGACTTCGGAGTCTGGCTCGTGAGACCGGACGGACAGCATGCTCCGCGGCACCCGCATCCCGACGTTGACACGATATACTGTCGGAAGGGAAGCAGCCCCAAGCTGCTGCAGTTCCTCGACATGGTCGACGTGGTCGTGTTCACGAACGATCCCGGCTACCGCGAGATCCTGCCGCTGGCGAAGGCACGGCACAAGAGGATCATTGCCGTCATGACGACCGACGAAGTACACGAGAAGTGGACGCCGTTCGTGGACCTGTTCATCTGCGGATCGATGGACGTCTGGAACGCACTGAAGGACAAGTATCCCTGCGCTCAGTTTCCGTGGCCCGACAAGTGGCGTACGGGAGCCGACCGCGAGTTCAATCTACTGTGTCGAACTGGAGAGCACCGAGTTGCTGTAATCTAAAGGAGCGGAGCGATGGAGCCTGTAGGACATTGTCGAGTATGTGGTTCGACCGACCTGACCTTTCTTTTCTCTCTTGGGGAGCAGTACGTCAACAACTTCGTGGAGCCGGGCCACGAGCTGGATGGCGTGAAGTATCCTCTCGAACTGGAGCTTTGCAACAACTGCACTCTGGTTCAGCTTCGCCACACTGCTCCCCAAGAGATCCTCTACAGCCGCAAGTATTGGTATCGTTCGGGCGTCACCAAGACGATGCAGGATGCCCTCTACAACGTGATGAGCTCCGCGATGACCCTGGTCGTGCCGCATCCGGGCGACGTGGTGCTGGACATCGGATCGAACGACGGCACCCTGCTGCGTCACTACCCTGACTGGATCACGACCGTGGGCGTCGAGCCCGCCGATAATCTGGTGGAGCAGGGACGGAAGGGAGTCACCCACTTCATCCACGATTTCTGGAACTCGGAAGCCTACTTCAAGGCGATCAAGAAGAAGGCGAAGATCATCACAGCCCTCGGCATGTTCTACGATCTGGACGACCCCAATGCGTTCATCCACGACGTGGCCAAGTGCCTGGACGACCGCGGCGTGTTCGTGGCTCAGCTGATGTGCCTCCGCAACATGCTCGACCAGGGCGACGTCGGCAACCTTGCCCACGAACATCTCGAGTTCTATTCGCTGGCCTCGTTGGACTATCTGTTCAATGCCCACGGTCTGGAGATCATGGACATCCAGCACAACTACGTCAACGGCGGCAGCTATCGCCTCTACTGCCGGCACATCGGAGCTCACGTCACTCCGTACAAGCATGCCGAGCATCGCATCCAGAACTTCCGTGCGATGGAAAGCGGACTGGACGATCCCCACACTTACAAGAGGTTCCAAGACAGGCTCGAGCGAGCCAAGAGGGAGTGCGTCGACTTCATCCTGCGGGAGCGGGACCGCGGCAAGCATACGTGGGTATACGGTGCTTCGACCAAAGGCAACGTCATCCTACAATACTACGGATTGGACTGGACGCTGATCCACGGTGCAGCCGAACGGTCGCCCGAGAAGTGGGGCAAGGTGACGATCGGCACGGGCATTCCCATCGTGTCCGAGACGCATGCGAGAGCAGCCAAGCCAGACTACTTCCTCGTGCTGCCCTATGCGTTCATCAAGGAGTTCGTGGAACGAGAGAAGGATTGGCACGACGCGGGCGGGCGTTTCTTGGTTCCATTGCCGGAGTTCACAGTGCTATGAGATCGCTCATTCTCGGAATCGGCGGACAGGACGGCAGCTACCTCGCGGAGATCCTGCTGAACCGTGGACACCAAGTCTTCGGTCTGCATCGACGCACGAGCAACGACAACCTCCAACGCATCGAGAGGATCCGCGACAGCGTGAAGCTGCGGCAGGGCGACGTGACGGACGTGATGTGCATGGCGGACCTGATCCAGACCATCCGGCCCGACCACGTCTACAACATGGCGGACCAGGACAACGTCGGCTGGAGCTTCCACTCCCCGCAGACGTCGCTGGACGTGACCGCATCCGCAGTGTTCCAGCTGATGGAAACCGTACGTCTGCTGTCGCCAGAGACGAAGATCTTCCAACCCATCTCGGCCACCATCTTCGGTGATGCCCCTCCGCCGCAGAACGAAGCGACCTTGCTCAATCCACGGAGTCCCTACGCTTGTGCCAAGACGGCTGCTCTGCACTACTGCCGGTTCTTCCGCCAACACTACGGATTGTTCGTGACGACGGCCATCTTCTACAACCACGACTCGCCCCGCAGGAACCCTGACTGCCTGCTGCACTATCTGTTCCGTTGTGCCCTGGAGATCAAGGCAGGCACGTTGGACGCCATCCCGTTGGGCGATCCCGATCTGCCCGTCGACATCGGATACGCGGGCGAGTTCATGGTGCTCGTTGCCGACATGATGGATCTAGGACGGCCCGACGACTTCGTCGTGGGCACGGGCATCCCTCGAACGGTCAAGGAGATTGCCCAGCACGTTCTGGCCAGCATGGGTCTGTCCGTCGTTCTGACGAAGCCTGACCCGGAATACGTGTCGCAAGACGGACGGAGGATCCTGGTGGCTGACATCTCCAAAGCGAAATGGATACTCGGGTTCGTTCCCCGTGTTCGCTTGGAGGAACTAGTCAGCCGCGTGTCGATGAGGTACAAGCGATGAGAGTCGGAACCGTATGCTACGCGACGGACCAAGGACTGGGCATGCTCGCCAAATGGTACCACGCAGCAGGCGTGATCCAAGAGGTGCTTCTGTTCCGGCACAGCAAGTATGAGAACCATCCCGAGTGGTATCCCGGAGCATCGTACGTCACCAATCCGTTCCGTGGTCCTGCGGTCGATGCGTTCCTGGAGAAGGTTGACGCTGTCCTGTTCTTCGAAACACCATTCGACTGGAAGTTCCCCGACGTCTGCCGCAAGAGAGGCATCCGCACGATTATGATGCCGATGTACGAATGGTCCCTCAAGCATCCTCCGCACCACTTCGACAAATACCTTTGTCCCTCCCAGCTGGACGTGGAGTACTTCCCGGACCATCCGTTCGTCCCCGTGCCCGTGGATCCGTCGACGTGGAAACTGCGAACGCATGCCCGTCGGTTCCTCCACAACGCAGGGCACATCGGACACCGGCATCACAAGGGCACGGAGGAACTGATCCAAGCCATCCCGTACATCCGGCCCGACGTGCAGCTGACGATACGCTGCCAGAGCGGGCCTCAGCTGAACCGGATCATCAACCAGAATCCGTTCAAGCACCCGGGCGTGAAGATCGAATGTGGCAACCTGCCCTACGACCAACTCTTCGAAGGCCACGACGTCTACGTGGCGCCGGAGAAGTTCAACGGTCTGTCGCTTCCGCTGCAGGAGGCACGGGCGGCCGGACTGCTGGTGATGGCCAGCGATCGGTTCCCCGCCAACACCTACTTGCCGCACGATCCCCTGATCCCTGTCAGCCGATACCACCCTGCGTGCATCGCGTCGGCCTACTTCGACTTCCAGGAAGCCGTTATCGAGCCACAGACAATCGCAGAGACGATCAACGATTGGGCAGGCGAGGACATCACGGAGTATTCCCTGGATGCCCAGGAGTGGGCGGAGCTACACAGCTGGGCGGCTTTGAAGGATCGCATCCTGCAGGAGATCGCCTCGTGAAGCTCATCCTCTGTACGCTATGCCTGAACGAGATGGAATGGCTGCCCAAGCTGTACGAACAGCACAAGGACTGGCCCCATCTCTACCGATGGATCTTCGTCGAATCGGCCGACGAAGTTTACGCACGGACGAATCCGCACCTCGCATCGTCCGAAGGTCTGTCGGTGGACGGCACGTCGGACTTCCTCCGCGATCTGGTCGCGAAGGATGATCGTATCGAGTACATCCCTTTCGGATTCTGTCGGCACGAAAATCCTGCCCTCTGCAAGGTGCGGGCACGACATGCGTACCTCTCCGCCGCCGAGAAGCACGAACCGGACTTCCTGCTGGTGCTGGACGCAGACGAGTTCTACACGAAGAAGGGACAAGAGAAGATCAACTGGACGTTCATGCACACGGGACCGAACAAGCATCTGTATGCCTTCCAGTTCACCCACATCTGGCATCCTGCATCCGTCGCCCACGAACCTCTCTTCAAGTACGAGATCAAGGGAGGATTCTGGAGCATGCGTCATCTGAAAGGCATCCGTTGGACCCCAGGTCTGCACTACGACGACAACCATCAGCGACCCACCGGCTTCAACGGTTGGGGCAATCTGAACTTCTACGACGAACCGTACTGCCTGCACATGGCGTTCGCATCGGAACCGAACCATCGCACGGCCAAGCATCGTTACTACGCGGAACGCGGAGAGAGCAAGGACAGAAGGCGGTTGTGGTACGTCAAGAGCCGTCGCTGCTTCGAGACGTGGAAGCCGGGTGATCGGCTGCCCCACAATGCCAAGGTTGTTCCCTATACCGGAGAGATCCCGGAGGTATTCAGTTGAAGTTCCATCGTCACCCTGTCGACTACTACGTGCAGCGTCTGCGGAGAGGCGACCACTTCGCGTTCCCCGGATACTCGGACGCCGAGTGGTTCTGCATCCTGGGCCACGACACCCACAAGATCACGGGACAAGGACAGCAGCTGGACGATGCCACTGGACGTCGTCTGCTGAGGATCATCAAGCGTCGGTGGCGTGACCCCCGGTTCCTGTTCGCGGTACCTGAGTGCATGTGGCATTTGGCGGACTTCCAGACGGCGGAGATACCCAACAACATCGAGAAGATACTCAACAAGAACGCGATCAACGTGGAGTTCTACGAACGCGACATGGTGCTGGACGAGCTGGCCGAGCATGCAGGACTCGCCCCCTGGATCCGTCAGCTGAGGAAGATGCGAGCCGTGATGATCGGCAACACCCATCTGCGGGAGATCGACTTCCTGCGGATCCAGCGGTTCATCGAGATTCCGCCCGTGAACCTGCATCTGGACGAAGCGGCGATGTCCGACGTCATCAACCAAGCCAAGGACATCAACGGTGTGCAAGTCTTCCTGTTCTCGGCCGGCATCGCTTCGGCCATCCTGATCGACGGCATCGCGGACCACCAGCCGAACAGTTCGCTGATCGATTGCGGGAGCATCTGGGATGCGTTCGTAGGGATCGGCGGACAGCGTGAGTGGCGGCGTAAACTCTACAAGGATCCAGAAGCCCATCGGGCCTGGCTGGATGCCAATCTATCAACCATAGGAGCGAAGCAATGAAGCGAGCAATCGAAGACGTCAACGTGTGCGTGATCGGAGGGGCCGGATTCCTTGGATCCCATCTGGTCGACTATCTGATCGGACAGAGGGCCTGCAAGGTGCTCGTGCTTGACAACCTGATCACGGGACTGCGGAAGCATGTTCACCCCAACGCCGAGTTCCTCTGGCACGACATCCGGGACGACGAGAAGGAGCTGGTGCGGATCCTCTGCCACCACGACATCGATTACGTCTTCAACTATGCCGCGGAGCCGTACATCCCTGAATGCTTCGAACGACCGATGCACTTCTTCGAGATAAACGCCACGTCCGTCCTCCGTGTGCTGAACGCCTGTCAGCATGCGAAGGTCGAAGGGCTGCTCCAAGTTTCATCGGCCGAGATCTACGGTGACCTGAAAGGCAAGATCAAGGAAAGCGATCCCGTCGAAGCGCACTCGACCTACGGCGTGTCTAAGCTAGCAGCAGACGGCCTGGTTCGAGTGCGCTGGCGGGAAGCCAAGGTCCCTGCCATCGCGATGCGGCAGTTCAACTGCGTGGGGGAACGTGAGACCCACGACTACGTCATCCCGGAGATCATCTCGCAGCTGCACCGCGGTCCGTCGGTGAACCTGGGCAACAACTCCTTCCGCGACTTCCAGTACGCGGGAGACGCGGTGCGGATGGCAGTCGAACTTCTGGAGAAGGGAGCGTTCGGCGAGGTCTACAACATGGGTTCGGAGGAGGGCATGTACATCTACGACCTGGCACACCATATCGGTCATCTGATGGGGCACGCAGAGATTCAGGTCGTGGAGGATCCAGCTCGCAAGCGTCCGTGGGAGATCTGGTCGCTTCTGTCGGACAACACGAAGCTCTACTCGGTGATCGACGCACGACCTCTCGTTCCGTTGGACGATGCGTTGGCTCGAACGATCGCGTACTTCCACGCCAACGGCAACAGATGGGACTGGTGACATGATCGAAGTCTACAACCCAACGCAAGCAGAAGTTCTGTTCAAGTACATCGAGCATCCCAAGTGGTTCGTCCTGGGCGGCGTGGGATACGGAATCGAATGTCAGTGCGTTCGCAAGCACTGGCCCGACGTTGAGATCCTCGCCTGCGAACCTATCCCGGAGACGAGGGCGTGGCAGATCCACGAACAAGGGTTCCCTGATCCTGATCGTATGCTGCCGTTCGCTTTGTGGGACGAGCCCGGAACGATCCAAATGATGTTCAAAGGACAGCAGAGCTCAGCAGCCAGGCCGGGCATGTTCGACGGCAGCAGCGAATCTATCCCGGTCGAATCCACGACGCTCGACATCCTCGATTCTCGGTTCGGTCCGTTCGAAGATGCTGTTCTCTGGTTGGACGTGGAACATGCGGAATACAAGGTGCTGCTGGGCGGAAGACAGCTGATACAGTCAGGCCGCGTGAAGGTGCTCAACATCGAGTACATGGAAACCTCCACGACGATCAAGGAAGCCGTCGTCATGTTGGAGTCGTGGGGATACCGGCTCGCAGAGAAGCA
>JAANMV010000605.1_pt1 | contig 44267 bp, 37 predicted proteins | sample 7279661 | NCBI WGS metagenome assembly JAANMV01 (sample SAMN14094540, study PRJNA606508) | bioreactor metagenome | isolation source: A lab-scale SPAN reactor treating ammonium-rich wastewater day 121 | place: Ireland: Galway | collected 2017-05-16
GCGCGTAGGACAGTGCCTGTTGAGCAAGTGATCGAACTTGTTGAGTCGCCTGCTCGATCACTGCGTCGCTTTCTTCGCCTACGTCTATTCGATCGAGTTCGTCTGAAACACCTGTCAACGTTGCGAATAGTTTCTCAAGACTTTTTTTGCTGTCCCCGAGCAGCTTCAGTCCGATGTCTTCCGCGAGATCAAGTGCGAGCGGCACAGGTTCGTCCAAAGCTCGTCGCAGCCAGTTGGTAAGAAATTCGCTCTGCGCTGCCTGTGCCTGCAATTCGTCAAGCAGCGTGAATTCCGGCGGGAGATTTGCCTCGACGGGAAGCGTGCGCAGCATATCCGTTGCCAAGCCGTGAATCGTATTCACGGCCATACGATCAAGTTCCAGCAGTGCCTTCTGCGCGTGGGTTGAGGTCTGCTTCTCTTGAAGCGCAAGCCGCAGCCGTTCCTTCAATTGGCCGGCCGCTTTCACGGTGAACGTGACCGCCATAATCTTTTCTATCGGTACCCCACTCTCGACGAGAGAGCATATCCGATCGATCAGCAACGTCGTCTTTCCTGTCCCTGCTCCCGCCTCCACGAGAAATGTCTTGTCATGAACTGTCACAGCACGATCACGCGCGAATTGATCACTCATCGTCACCCTCCTCCATCGCTTCCTCGTCGCGAATCGTTCTCATGCCGGAAACAGACTTTTCGGTCAAGGGTTTACTGCTGTGACGCATTGCGCCGCAGGCCAGCTTCACGTTGCAGTGCCTGCATACGGCGCCGTCGTTTGCATCAGGATCGGGCACAAAAACTCCCCGCCGTATGTCGTGCAACAGCGAAAGCGCTGTTTCTTTCGCATCCACATCAAGTGCTTCATAAGCAGGGACTATATCACTTGAGTTTACGTGCAGATATTGAGTCTCTACTGTCAAGTCCGGGTGCCTCTGCTCAATGAGCTCGCGATAGATGCCGAGCTGGATGCGTCTGCTGGTTCCGCGCGAGTTTTTCTGTATTCTGCCGCTCTTATAATCTGTCAACATACACTGACTCTTGCTGGAGTCAACGTCCCAACGGTCAATGCGGCCCCTGAATTGTGCGTGTTCGCCGGTCTCTGACACTAATTGAAGTGGATCCGGATACGGTTTTTCTCTTTGCCCGAAGCTAACCTCGACATGTTCGGCCTGCCACGTAAAACCGTTCCTAAGCAAATAGTCGTGGTATTTCTCAAGCGTCTCAAGTATGTCTTCGCGCATCCTATGATAAATATGAGCCGGTCCAACGGGATATCTTTGCTTGAAGTCGACCAGAGTTTGCTCCGCAAGCTGCTGCAAATCTGCCCACTTGAAGTGTTCCTCGAGATACGGCTTGCCAGTTCGCGCGGCATGATACGTCTGCAGAATGCGATGCAGGAGCGAGCCGCGCTCGCGACCGCTAACCGGCTGCAGAAGATCGCAGGCTTCCGGTGCATACGCCTCGAGCTCCCGATTCACAGCAAAGCGAAACGGGCACTTCCAATAGTCCTCAAGCGCAGTCACAGACACTGGTCGTGACGCGTCGTATTTCTCGGCTATGTTGCTTAGCGCTCCGCTATCAGCGAGTAATCCGTCGAACTGTGAAAACTCTGAAGCTGAAAAGCGTTTGTATTCAGCATCGAATGTGCGCGAGAAGTCTGAGGTGCGCCAAAGCTGATCAAGAGCGTTGGTTGAGTGGTTTTCGAGGGCTCGGGAGAGTGATCTGCGATGATACTCCATCGCGCTAATCGCCTGTTCCGGCACGCCCGCGAGCGGATGGGCTGCGGCGTAGCGACAAAGCGGATGTTCCTTGAAGATCTCGTCGAGCTTGCGTGTATCGTTCTCACCGCGGCATTGCCGCTCAATCAGACCCGAAAGGTAGGGGGAGACAAGCTGGGGACGACCTTCGTCATCGGCACGGGCGGTATAGTAATAGATTTGCTTCGAAGATTCCCGCAACACTGAGAACCAGAACCGTTCGCGTGCCTGCCAGTCGCGCCTGAGGGGCAGCGCGCAGTTCAGATTTTCGTTCAACGTCAGTCGGTCGGAATCGAGCAGCAACGGATCCTGCGAATCTATCCTCGGCAGTGTTCCTTCATTGCAGCCCGGCAAATGCAACGACGCAAACGTGACGCCGTAGCATTGCTCCCGAGTTGCTATGACCGGACGATTCTGCAGGAATCTACCTGTGCGCGATCCCGGCGTGGAGAGCGTGACTTCCATGAACTCGCGCAATCCGGTCGCCGACAATGGAATCTTGGCGGTGTCCAACAGGCTTGCCTGACTCAGCTGCAGCACGATGTCCGAGAACTCATCGTTGACGACAATCACTTGCGAGTAATAGGACCACAGACTCTTGATTGCTTCCTGCCAACTCGCTGCATTGACGACATTACGCGCTACCGTGAACATTTCCTGAAGGAAGGATTTCAGCTGATCCACATTTGAAATTGCCTGCTGCAAAACCGCAAGTGTTTCTTCATTCTCGTCTTCGCTTTGAGCGCGACGTTCCGCACGATAGCCGAGCTGGTCGCGCAAGCGGGCAAGTCGAGCCTGCCACTCCTCGGCGCCGTCAACGACCATCGCCTCCTGAGCTAATCGAACCCATTCACCGGCAACGCCGGCATATCCGGGTTGGAACGGTGCGGTTAGAAGATATTCCGCGACGTCTTCGATCGCGAATTCTGTTCCAAGAAGTCTGCTGAAAGCACGCAGCCCACGCCCTGCGGCCGTATCTCCCAGAGTTTGTGCTTCATAAATGAATGGCGTGAGTCCGGCTTCACGACAGCGACTGCGCAGTGCGCCAGTAAAGACTCCCGATTTCTGCTGAAGCACTATTCCGATTTCACCGTCGCAGGCCTCAGCGGGCATTAGCACGCTCCTTACAACTTCAGAGGCCGCGCGAGTGTTGTCAGGTGCCGAAATGAAATAGTGCTGCTGCTGAAGGTCTACACCCGGGAGAGGCGAGTGCGAGAACTCGTGGGCAAGAAACCACTCGTAAAGACCACGTGTGAACTCATACTCCGCACTTTCCTTGTCGAACGTCAAGTAGCCCGTCACATGAGTTGCGGTGAAACTTCGTGCAAGCACGCGGCGCGCAAGCGGCGGCAGGTCGTACAGCGCGTAGAGAATGATCGGCGGCAGGGTGAACTGTGTATCCCGGGTTGCCTCCGCTGCCAGGCGAAGCAGTCCCGGGGAATCATGCCAGCGGAGTCGCTCAAGTTCTGTGTCTATTGCTATAAGTAGTTCCGCGAGATCGCGAAGCTTTGTGTCTTGATCATGTTCCTGACGCGTCACTGAAAGCAGGCGGCGAGGAGATACTTCATGCAGTATTAGTTCCTGCCGTGTTCGCAGCAATGCCCGACGAAAACCGGGAGCAGTGCTGATATCAGCGACATAACCGAGGGAGGGTTTGAGGCGACTTACAATCAGCGTCAACAGCGGGTCCACGGCCGCTTCACCAAGCGTCCGCCAGCCATCGCGCGTTGTGATCGGTTCCGCAAGCGTGCGGGCAAGTTCGTGCATGGTCATGAAACGCAAGTTGGCCACGACGCCGAGACTTTCCGCAACTTGGCGGCGCAGGTGCAGCCGTGTCAGTTGATTGGGAATTATCACCCAGACTTCCGCGAACGGGTCTTCGCCCTGAAGCTCACGAATGCGCTCGGGCAAGTGCGCCTCCAATGAAGGAAGCTGACCCGTAAAGAGTGTGTTTGGATTGTTGCCGACTGTAGACACGATTTGGACTCTATGCTGACTTACGAGGGGCAGTTGCAGTGGGGCACATCCCTTGCGAAGTAGAACTCCGAATAATAAGACCTCAAAGCTTGCAACTTGAACGTTGATCTAAAGACGCTATGGCAATAGTTGGATTACTGGTGGTGATTGGCGGGGTCGTGGGCGGCTTTTTGATGGCCGGCGGCGACCTTGGCGTATTGTATCAGCCTGCTGAGCTTGTCGTGATTTTCGGCGCGGCCATCGGTGGTCTGCTGATTTCGGTTCCGGTGGCGACGCTGAAAACGCTCATTAGTGACGCTATCGGGATTATGACAGGCAAGTCTGGGCCGTCGAAGGAAGCCTACACGCAGACGCTGCTTTTGCTCAACGAGCTGTTTCAAATGGCCCGCAAGGACGGCATCATCGCACTGGAGTCACACGTTAACGACCCGCACGTCAGCAAGATCTTCGAAAAGTATCCAATGGTCACGCACAACCACGCGGCGCTGGCCTACCTATGCGACACGATCAAGCTGTTTCTCGCGGGTTCCGTGCCGCCGCACGAGATTGAAATGCTGATGGACGCCGAAATTGATTCACACCATGAGGAAGCCGGGATAACCGCCAACGTAATCGCGAAAGTTGCCGATGCGCTGCCTGGACTCGGAATTGTCGCAGCTGTCCTGGGTATCATCATCACGATGGGACATATCGACGGAGACCCCGCAGTAGTAGGTAAACACGTCGCAGCGGCACTCGTAGGAACGTTTATGGGTGTGCTGATGGCCTACGGGTTCTTCTCGCCAATGGCCTCAAATCTTGAAGCGCGCAATCGAAATGACGCACGCATGCTCCACGTCATTAAGGCGGGCATCAGCGCTTTCGCAAAAGGAATGGCACCTTCCGTGTCTGTCGAGTTCGCACGACGTGCAATCTTTCACGCGGATCGTCCGAGCTTCGAAGAAACGGAAAAGATGCTCAAAGAAGCAAAGAAGGCGAACGCATAGGCTGAGTCATCATGGCCGAGTACAACGAACCACCAATCATACGAATTGTCAAGAAGGGGCACGCGCACGGCCACCACGGTGGCGCGTGGAAAGTGGCCTTTGCTGACTTCGTGACGGCGATGATGGCGCTCTTCATTGTGCTTTGGATTCTCGGTCAATCTGAAGATATCAAGCGCGGCGTAGGCGGATACTTCCGCGATCCGACCGGCAAGGCACTGCTCGGCGCAGGGCCCAATCAAGCCATCAGCAACGCACCCGGAAAGTCCATTATCAGACTTCCCGCAGTGACCCAAAGTCATGCGATGCCGGATCCGGCACTCGAAAGTGAAGCAGAGAAGCTGCAGGAACTCATTGACGAGACTGAAGCACTGCAAGCGCTCGAAGGTCAGATTACGATTGAAGTGACGCACGAAGGCCTGCGATTGGAAATCACGGAGGGTGATAAGGAACCGCTCTTCGAATCCGGCAGCGCGAAGCTTTCTCCAAAGTTGATCAGTGCGTTGCAGGCATTGGCGCATGAATACGGGAAGCTGCCGAACAAGCTGATCCTCGAAGGTCACACGGATGCCAAGCAGTTTGCCAGCGGAAGTGAAATGAGCAACTGGGAACTCTCGACTCAGCGCGCAAATGAGGCCCGCAGAGTCATGGAACTATCAGGATTGCCGTCCGATCAAGTGCTGATGGTGCGCGGCTATGCCGACCGTCGACCAAAATACGAAGATCCGATGGATCCGCGCAATCGCCGTATTTCGCTGCTGCTTGTCTCGAATCAGGGAATGGACATTGCGCTGGGCAAACTCAGTTTCACCGGTGTTCAAGATACGGAAACACTCAGCGAGCAGCAAGGTCCGGACGGCGGAAAAACGAAACGAAACAGAGCTTCGCTGTTCGCCTCGGGCCAGGGGGGTGAGTAGTGAGCTCCAGTTTTTATGCGCGCGTCGTCTATCTGCTGGGTCCTGAGGAGAAACGCCCGCCGGATGTCATCCTGCATGCGGCAGATGTGCGATCGATTCGACGCGGTCACGAACCGGATCTCTCCATAAAACAGTTTGATCCAACCGCTGTGATCATCGGCGCGCCGATGGATCACGAAGCACAAGTCGCACTCGATCGAGTGGCGACCCTGATGCTTCCTGTGGTTGGCTTTGGCACAGGACCTTCCGAGAGAACCATCTGCAATGTCACCGCGGCGATTTCAATGCCCGATCTGCGTGCCATCCTGCAGGTTGTCTCCAGCCCCGCCGTGCTCTGTGCATTACCGGCGGGGCAATCCACGAACGGCTTGGGAACATGGCTCAGGCATTCCGCGGAAGATTTCGCACAGATGATCGAGCACCTGCTGTCGCTGAGAATTCCTGATTACAAGGAGCGCGCGGAACGCGTGCTGCAAGCTTGCCTATGGATCGCCTCGCATCTCGGGATGGGTGGTGAAGAACTTAACACACTTTCGCTCGCGGCAAGAATGCGGGAAATCGGCAAACTTGGATTGCCGGACGAGATTCTGTTCGCTTCGCGCAATGAGCGCTCACCCGACGATCAGGCGCTGTATGATCAGTATCCGACATTGGGAGCGCGCGTGCTGAAGCAATTCCCGATGTTTGCCGGTGCGGCTAAAGTGGTCGAGCATCAGCTGGAGAACTTTGACGGCTCCGGGATGATGCGATTGGGCGCGCATCAGATTCCACTCGGCTCACGGATCCTCCGCGTGGCTAGCGCTTTTGAAATGATTGCCAGCGATGCCGGAGTGCGGGGACGCGAGGAAGTCGTGCACATACTGGGCCGCGGCAGAGGCTCACTCTATGATCCGATGCTGGTCGGATTGGTCGAGAACTATGCGACCCTCGCAACGTCACCAAAGAAGAATGGAAGAGCGACGCGAAGAGTGCGTTTGTCGGACCTGCATGAAGGAATGATCCTCGCTGAAGACATCTGGGGCCGAACGGGCGTGAAGATTGTCGGAGCGGGCACAAGATTAAATGAGCACATTTTACGTATACTAATGACCTTGCCTCTGAATATGGCTATCGAGTCGGTGGAGATTCAGCGCGAGGACTGATCGTCCGGTGGCTTAGAGTATCGAAAAGCCCCTCGGCATTACACCGAGGGGCTTTCTTATTCTAATGGAGGTGGGGGATTTACTTCATCAGAATCATCTTGCGCGTGGCACTGAAGCCTTCAGCTTCGAGACGATAGATGTAGACACCGCTCGTCAAGTTTGTGCCATCAAACTTCACTACATGCGTTCCGGCTTCCTGTGCACCATTCACCAGCAGGGCCACTTCCTGACCGAGCAAGTTGAAGACGCGCAGGCTGACGTTCGAGGCCGCCGGCAGCGAGAAGCTGATGTTGGTCTCGGGGTTGAACGGGTTCGGGTAGTTCTGGAACAGTGCGTAATCGCTGACAACACCCTGAACGCCCGGCGTCGCATTGACGCTGGCATACTCTTCAGAATGTCCGTTCAGGTCCACGCCAACCAGCGTGTAGCGATAGGTGGTGCCGTTCAGGACATCACCATCAACCCACGAATAGCTGTGGCCCGTAGCGCTGTTGGTCGCGGAGGCCTGGTGGACCTTCGCGCCGTTGCGCAGAACGTCGAAGCGATCCATATTGGTCTCGCTCGCGGTCGTCCAGTTCACTGTCACTTGATTATCACCGGCAACAGCGCTGAAGCTCGAAAGCTCCGCGGCCAACTGATCATCAAAGCTCAGGCAGAAGCAACCCGTGCAGAGCGGGAAGATTTCGATTTCCCAGAATCCGTCGTGGTTCCAGCGAAAGGCAATTTCCATGCACTCGCTGTATCCGCCCCAGTCATTGGGACTCGGGAAGAAGATTCCACCACCGACCGTGAAAAATGTCGGGGGCACGATCGCTGTACAGTTGGGAACATCACAGGGCGATCCGTTCGCCGGATTGCAGCCCGGCAGAGCACTGATTACGGGAACACCAGCTTCGTCAAGGTCGGCGCCGACCAGGAAGAAGTTGATTAGTTGAAATGCGCAAAGCTGAATGCAGGCGGACTCGCCCAACTGCAATTCCGCTGGGTAGCTGGGTACACACTGGGCCTGCACCGTTGTCGGTAAGGCTATCATCAGTGCGGCCAGCACCATCATGGTAGCAATTATTTTCTTCATGCGGTCAATCTCCGTGGTTTTTAGTCATCCGTCGTTTTCTGAGAGAGAGGCTGAACGCCTGCTGGCTTACTTCAGATATACAAGCTTCTTGGACTGCGAAAACTCGCCAGCCGTCAAGGTGTACATGTAGACACCCGTCGCGAGACCTTCGGCAGACCAGTTCACGGTGTGTGAACCAGCTTCCATCGCACCCTTAGCCAGCGTGGCAACTTCGCGGCCCAACATGTCATAAACCTTCAGCGTGACGTCGGAAGCGATCGGCAGCGTGAAGTTGAAGTTGGTCTGCGAGTTGAACGGGTTCGGGTAGTTCTGAGCAAGCGCATACTCAGTGGCAATTTCGGCTCCCGCTGTCGGGGTAGCTTCAACCACAACGGACTGACCGTCGATGTTATACACGGAAATATTGCCGCTCAGGTCTTCAACGTGCAGCTTGTAATAATACGTCGTGCCGTTCTGAACCTGATTGTCAACGAAGTTGTAGCTAAAACCAGCCGCGCTGTTGGTCGCGTTGGTGCGCGAGATCTCAGCATAGACGCCATCGCGGTCGGTGCTGCGGGTCACGCGGAAGTTCTTCAGTTCGCTTTCGCTCGAGGTGCTCCAGTTCAAACGGACCTGACGGTCTCCGGCCACGGCGCTGAAGCCGTTGATCTCGACCGGCAGAATGAAGTCCGAACGCCAGATGCAAATGCAGCCCGGATCGTAGCCGCAGTAAGACATCGTCAAGAACAGGAAGCAATTCGGGAAGACACGAATATTCCAATTGAACAGCGACCAATCAACGCCGGCGCAGTCCGGATTGTCACATTCGGTTTCGTCCGGATGGCAGCGATTCGAAACGGTCACTTCGAGCGTCTGCGGCGTATAGCCCGGGTCTTCGCACTCGATGGGAATCGTGTACGTGCCGTGGCAAATGGTCGCACAGAACGCAGAGTTGATGGGAATCGAGGCCGGAAGCACCGGGGTGCAGCCGTCGTTCATGTACTCAAGCGTGGCGCCGTTCGGAGTCTGAAGCTGGTTCCAGTCGAAAATGTCAATGGTCTCAACCAGCTGGCTCCAGTCCGCAGAGTAGATCTCGATGTTCGCACCGATCGAAACGGGCGTGTACTGCGGCAGTTCGCCGACGTACATGTCCAATTCGCACCAGTGGAACGTCTGATTCTCAGCCACGATACCGTCAATGTACTGATTCGTCTCTTCGTCATAACGCTGCGGCATACCACAGGCGGCCGGCAGGTGAACGAACGAAACGATCGCGTTAAACGGCGTCGCATCGCTGAAGATCAAGTGCATTTTCTGGTTTTCTTCATCGAAAGCCAGTGTCGCAACATCCAAAGCGAGGGCGTTGCTCGCGAAAAGCATCGCCATCATACACATCAAAACAAATCTCATTTTCTTCATCCCGCACCTCTCTGCTATGGTCAATTGACATTGCCCAGAGGACGCACTCCGCCCTCTGAACCTTCCTTGGTTTCCAATTACTGTGCTTAATATACTCGCCTTCACTTGTTCATGTCAACCATTTTGCGACGAAATGAAATTTTTTGAGGGACTTAGTCTAATGGTAGACTCTTAATTCCGCTATTAATAAGTGCAGTAATAATATTTACTAAGAAAGTCTGCTTGACTAACTCGATGGAGTTTTTCACGTGCTTCATAGCTGGTTGCGGGTCTGCAACGCTCGATGCCTCCAAGTAGGGCCTCTATGTCCCAATTCCGACTCTTTTATCTCGGAAAAACAGTGCGTCTGCAGCTTGCGTGGTCAGTCGAATGACTGTCTCCAGTGTAACCCCATGTATTTCTGACAGTTTCATGGCTACCTCATGCACATGCGCAGGTTCAGCCCGTTTCCCTCTAAAAGGAACCGGTGCCATGAACGGAGCGTCCGTTTCCAGTAGTAATCTATCAAGCGGGAGCCGCCTCGCAAGTTCCGGCAGCGTGGAGTGCTTGTAGGTAATATTACCTGTAAACGAAATCAGAAGTCCCTGGTCGAGCACCCGCCGTGCATACTCATAGTCTTCCGAAAAACAATGAAACACGCCGCGCCGCACTCCTGCCGCTTCGACCATCTCAATGGTGCGGGCGCCTGCGGAGCGGTGGTGAATCACTACCGGCAGGTTCACACGCTTCGCCAGATCGAGCATGCGTTCGAAGAGCAACTCCTGCTCTCTTATGTTGGTCTCGCCGCGATAGATATCGAGTCCGATTTCACCCACCGCTACGACCGCCGGATCGCCGACCGCAGCTTCAATCCAATCGAGATCGGGTTCGAAGATCCGGTCGGTTTCGCTCGGATGAACTCCTATCGCGCAGTAGACCTGTCCCGGAAAACGATTCACAATGTCGAGGCACCGTTCGCCAGTTTCGCGATCGACAGCGATGGTGATGGCGCGAGACACGCCTGCGGCGCGTGCGCGTGCCAGCACATCATCAAGATCGTCGGCAAAGTGTTCGTAGTAGAGATGGCAGTGTGTGTCTATCATGTGAAACAGTGTCTCGGCCGCTGAATTACGGACTTGGCTGAGTGTTATCAATCGATTTGTTTGCCCGAGTCGTAAAGACCCAATCAAGAGCTTTCCCGAAGGGGGTGCGTTCGACGAGCAGCACCATGACTGCGTTCAGCAAGATGCTGCTAAGCACGAGCGAATACACGACATTCTGTATCATTTCGCCGCCGGGAACTCCCGCCTGCAGCGGAATCGAGGCGAGCGCAGCGGCGGCCAGCCCGCGCGGACCCATTGTGCTCACTAAGGCTGCGTCATGCGGAACCATCGTTTTCGGCGCTACGATACGAACCACAGGCAGACGGACAACAAAGATCAATACGGTGAGGCCCGCCCCGATCAAGGTGTGTTCAAAATTATCAAACCGTATCGCCAAGCCGATGTACACAAAAAAGAAGGTCTTGACCAAGAAAACGGCATCGCTGAAGAAACTCTTTTCCTTCTCGGTCAGCGCAATCGGCTCTGAGGGCAGCCGCTTTGTGAGCCACCCAAGCTTGAGTCCTTCGATGTTCCCAAGCGTCACACCAAACGCCAGCGCGGAAATCGCACCGGACATTTGCGCAAGTTCCGCTAAGCCGTATACCACAAACACGAAGGCCGGTGTCATGAATATCGAGTTGTGAATCTCCCGCGTCCAGCTCAGCAGATAAGACCAGACGACGCCCGCGATGACGCCAAAGATGATCGACGGCCCGAATCCCAAAGCGATGCGCAGGATAATCTCCAGCGGATTCACCGCGCCCGTGCTATAAGCCTTCAGAATTCCAAGCATGACGACGATACAGAGCACGTCCGTCAGCGCGGATTCAAGCACGAGCATTGCGCGTGTTTCCTGATGCAGGTCCAAGCTGCGTGCCAACGGAATGACCACCGCGGAGGCCGTTCCCGCCACAATGGATCCAAACATGATTCCTTCCAGAATCCCGAGCTTCATCCAGAAGATTCCACATACGGAAGCCACCGCCATGCTGGCCAGAAAGTTTGCAAACGTGAGGTTCGTCGCGCCACGCAGCGAGCGCCGCAAGTCGTGAAGATGCATCCCGATGCCGCCTTCAAACAGCATGACGATCAGCGCAAAGACTGTGAAGACGGGGCCGACATTTCCGAAGTCGTCCACAGTAACAATCTTCAGCCACGGCCCGATGACCAATCCTATCAGAGTCAGCAGGAGCACGTCGGGCACACGAGTGCGACGGAACAGTCCCACGAACAAATGCGCCAGAAACACCAGCGCACCGACAAAGGCTATGACGAGTGCGGTATTCATTACTCCGGACTAAAGTGCTTGAAGGTCCGTGTTTGGATAGAAGTGGGCGAGGATTTGCTCGACGTTCCAACCTGCTTTGGACATGGCGACTGCGCCTAACTGACATAATCCGACGCCGTGTCCCCAACCTCCGCCGTGCAAGGTAATTATCTCTTCGGAAGCTTTCGCGACAAAACAGGAGGATGGCAAATGTGAGTCGGAAAGCGCGCGGCGAATTTCCAATTCTCCGTAAAGCGTTGCGCGGCCCGCATCCCCCCGAACTTCAAGAATTGTGATACGCCCGGACGGGCTGCGATGTTCCACGTGAAGCGTTTGAATCGTTCCGACCGAAACGCCTGTTTTTCGTGCGAAAAGCTCGCCGAGCGCATGCTTACTATATTCACGCGTCCAACGAAACAACTTATCTTCATCCCACGGATGCGGGTAGGGATAGTCATCCGGATTGCAGTAGGCGTGCGGCGGCGCAAACAAGAACTCTTCCACGTTTGTCTCATCGCTCAAGTCCGGCAAGGGAAATTCTCCGCAGGGCCGAACAGCAAAATAGCCCGGTTCGGCTTCACCCCACACTTCACTGTAATAGTCGCTCACACCTCCGCACGATTTCGCATAGCGCGCGTCGGCAACTCGATTGGAATAGATGAGCACGACGCCGCTGGTGGCACGGATCGGTTCGATGACTGCGTCCGCTTCGCGGATCGTCCCCTGATAGCACTGACAGTGATCATCGTGACACAAATCAAAACCGTCGCTGTAGTGATGACGGTTTGCGGTCGCGAGCACAGTCGAACGCGCGGCTACGGCCTGCGCTTGTGAAAAGGCCGCCGGCAGATCATGACGCATTTCGCTGCCTACCGCCGTTTCGACATATTGCTCGAGCGGCAGGCGATTCGCGGCGCTAAGTCCGCCATCCGGCGTTGCGAAAAGTTCCAATTCACCTCGATAGGTCAGCGGTTCGCGGCGTTCCCAATGAAAGCCCCGTCCGATCGGCACATGATTGAGGGTGAAGGTCGCAGACCCGCCGCGCGGTGTCAGCTTCAGGCGAACGCAGTCACTCGAGAAGTCACCGAGCGTCAGCGCAAAGCGCGTCTTCATCTCCGGCCGCGTCAATCGAACGAGCGTCAGGCCGATCGCCTGAAACGCGCGCAATTCTATCATAACATCCCGCGCATCGTCACGCGAGTCCAGTCTGATAACCGGCCACCAGACGCGATTGTCGAAGGTACCGAGTCGAGTCTCCCACTGCTTCCCGGCTTCAAGTATCTCGCCACGCGAACTCAGTTCCGCGCTTTCCACATTCGCGAGGAGTCGTTCGGCGGCCGTTTGCGTGAAACACTCTCCCAACCTGATCGCCCACTTCACCTGCGGAAGCTGCGACCGGACATCGCGTGCGAGCAATGTCCCCGTCACGTCCGGCAAGTCCAGCCAGCGATTGCAATCCGTAAAGCACTGCGCCGTGAAGCTGCCGTTCAGCGTGCCAGTGATTTCAGGTTCATTCCAAAGTAGGCCAATAGAGACGGAGAGCATCGGAGAGTGATGTATCGTTGTAATGAAGGTGGACTAACTCAGCGCATAACAGAACACGGCCGCCGCTGTGACGAGATTCAAACTCTCGGCTTGTCCACGAGGCTTCAGGGTTATTCGGTTTGTGCAAAGCGTTTCAAGTTCCGGCGAAAGCCCGCGCGTTTCGTTGCCCAAAACCAGCAGTTTCAGGGACGTGAACCTGTGCGGCGCGTTGACCTCGGTTCCGCCGTGTGCGACGAGCGCGAGCGAATCGCCTTTCCATTTCCTGATGAACCCGGCCAGATCCGCGACTTCGCGAACCGGTTGATGAAACAGTGAGCCCATCGAACCGCGCACGACTTTTTCATTCCAAACATCTGCTGACCCTGATCCGAGAATCAGTTCCGCAACGCCGAAGAAGTCGGCCACGCGCAGAAGTGCGCCGCAGTTGCCGGGATCGCTGACCTGTTCACAGAGCAGAGTGACGCCGCTCGCGCGGGGACGCAGTTTGAACTGCTTGCCGATGGCCGCTATCCCCTGCGCGGCTTCAACCTGCGAAACACGGCGAAACGCGTCGCTATTCAGCTGATACGAGAGAGTCTTCGGATGCGCACGCGAGATGTCCTCCCAGCGTTCCTCCTCCCCAGTCAGCACGATCAGACAGTCCACGGCCTTCGCGGCAAGCGCTTCTCGCACACAGACTTCGCCTTCAATCAGGAACAGGCCAGATTCGCGGCGGAACTTCTTCTGCGAAAGTTTTGCCCATTCCGCTACTTGTTTGCGCGTGGGAGCAAGGAGGTCGGTCATGATGTTTTCAAATACCCGTCTCTCCTCAGCCCCCAGAAGCCTGCGATCATCAGCACGAACCACACCACGGCCCAGAGAGTGTTGAGCATCAGAAGATAACCCAATCCAAGTGTCATTCCAAAAACGAACAGAAAGCCCCACACAAATCCGCGCGCCGGAGTTTTCAACGACAGAGTTTTCGGCAGCATCAAGCCGTGTTCACGGCAATGCTGCGCGACAGGGCCCCAGAAGCCCGGCGGTGATGTGCGGCGATAAAACTCTATCAGTTGGCCCATCGGGGCAGGTTTCGTGAGAAAGGTGGCCGTAAGCCAAATCGCCATTGAGCCGAAGGTGATGATTAAGAGCTTTAACCCGAAATAGATCGGCCCCGCGCTGAAGAGCGCGACCGTAATCACGCTCGAGGCAATCATCGCGGAGATTTCGCTCCATGCGTTGATACGCCACCAGAACCATCTCAGTATATACACGGGCCCGGTTCCCGCCCCGAATGCGATGACAAACTTGAAGGCTTCGGTGACGCTCGTGGTAAAGTAAGCTGCGAGTCCCGAGGCAATCAACACCAGCACCGTAGCGAATTTTCCGGCTCGCAGATAGTGCTGATCGTCGCGGTCCTTGACCACAAAGTGCCGGTAGAAGTCATGCACCAGATAGCTCGCGCCCCAATTTAACTGCGTCGAAACCGTGCTCATAAATGCGGCCAGCAGCGACGCGACCATCAGCCCCAGCCAGCCCGAGGGCATGACCTCCATCATCAATTTGGGATAGGCCATTTCGTGATCGTCGAGCACGGGATAGGCGATGAGGGTGCAGAGTGCGACGAGCACCCACGGCCACGTGCGAAAGGCCAGATTTGTGAGGCTATACCACAATGTGGCGAGAAACGCATGCTGCTCGTTCTTGCACGCGTTCTGTCTTTGAATGATTTTACCGCCGCCGTCGCTGTTGACGTTGGCCCACCAAGTGACACCAGAATACACGAGAAAACCCAAGAAAGCGGGCGTCCAGAAATCCGCCGACGCCAGCGCCGACGCGCCGGGGTCGGGAACCAGTGCAAGTTTGGCCGCTTCGCCGCGTTCGATCAGAGTCGTGTGCAGGACCGAAAGACCGCCGACTTCGCGCACGGCAAACACCGCGAAGGCAATCGCGCCGATCTGTGCAAGGATATACTGCACCATATCGGTCAGTGCGACGCCCCAGAGTCCCGAGAGCATTGTGTAGACAAAGGCCAGCCCCGCAAACAGCGCAATCGTCTCAACCTTGTCCCAGCCGATGGCCGCGTTCATGATTTTCGCCAGCGCCAGAAATACCCAGCCCATAGCAATGACATTAATCGGCAGCGCGAGCCAGAGCGCGCGAAACCCGCGCAGGCCGCGCGTGATCGGGGTATGCCCATAGCGCAGCTCCGTCAACTCCACGTCGGTCAAAACTTTCGCGCGCCGCCACAAGGGAGCCAGAAAGAACGCCGAGAATAGCGAGCCGATCCCGAAGCACCACCACTGCCAGTTCTCATAGATGCCGATTGTGCGCACCAGTTTGGTTACATATAACGGAGTGTCGCAGCTGAAGCTCGTGGCCACCATCGAGGTCCCTGCAATCCACCATGGCAGCGCCCGGCCGGCCAGAAAATACTCCTCGGTGGACCGGTGCGCACGGCGCGTCATCGCAATGCCGACCGCAAGGCTCAGGAGATTATATCCGATGATGATGGTCCAGTCAAGCGAGGAAAGCATGCGATGGGGGCCTGAGTGATGGCTTCGGGAAGTCGCGGGTCAAGCTGAAAGGTAGGGATTTTGATTTAGAAGCGCAAAACCCTGCAACAAAAAAAGCCTGAGCTTCTGCCCAGGCTTTTCTTACATGTTTGCCCGTCAGGAAATCCAGCGGAGTGTATACCTCATGGTCATATAGATGCCGACGAGGATAAACACGATTCCCGTCGCAATGCGCGCCCATTTTTCGAAATGCGTCAGACGGCTGAAGAGCTTGCCGGTTGCCTGAGTGCTGAAGACTATCACTGCTGCAAAGGCCAGCACAGGAAGAGCAGTCCCGACGCCATAAACGGAGGGAAACATTCCAATAGAGTTGAACTTCACGGCCAGCGGAACCAGACTGCCAAAGAACAGCGCCGCCGAGACCGGACAAAACGAAAGCGCGAACAACAACCCGAGCAGCAGCGCACCTGCTCCACCCCACAACTCCGCGCGCTTGGCCAGCCGTTCCATCCACGCGCTGCCGCTGCCCCAGGAGAGTTTCAACCAACCGGTGAGCACGATACCGATTACAATCAATAATGGCCCGAGCCATTGATTCAGATGTTTCTGTAAGCCGAAGGAAAGTTTGGAAAGCGACAGCACACTCCAAACCACCAGCGCGCCGATGATCATATAGGCGAGCATCCGTCCTACGGTATACAGCACCCCGACCCACAGAGCTTGTCTGGGAGCGTGCGCGCGCCGCGCAACAAAAGAAACGGCCGCGATGTTTGTGGCCAATGGACACGGGCTAATCGAGGTCAGAATTCCCAACCAGAGCGCCGAGGCCAAGCCAATCAGGTATTCATTCATTTATTCGCTCAAGAAGGCCGCGACTTCGGTTTCTACATACTTCTTGAAAGCCGTTTCGTTGTTGAGCAGCTCCCAGATTTTGTCGCAGTTCTTCCACTTCACCTGCTGGCCGTCCTGATAGCGAACCAGTACGAGCGCCTTGGTGAAGAGATTATAGTCGTCGATAAAGTGCGCGTTCTCTTCCTCGTCGATGTTCTTCATCATCCACACTAATTCCCCGTTCGACAATCTGTCCGCGAACGCCTGCTCGATGGCTTCGTGCGAATACTTCTCAATCTTCAAACAGCTCGCGCAGCGAATCGAACTATAGAAATAGTAGGCGACATTGGTGACTTGAGGCTGCGTTTCCGTCGCCGCGACGGGCTCTTCGGCAAGTGAAGGGCGAGTCAGGCACAATACTACGGCAAGCAGGGTAAGACTAATAATTCTCATGCTTATTCTCCGGCAGCTTCAGTAAGAAATGACTTGAGTTCCTGTTCGCTCGGTATTCTGCCCGACACCTTGACTTGGCCGTCGACAAGCAGCGCAGGTGTCATCATGACTCCCGCAGTGACAATCGCATTGATATCGGTGATCTTCTCCACCTGCGATTCGAGCCCGAGTTCGCCTGCAACCCTCTCGGTCAACTCGGATAATTTGTTGCATTTGGGGCAGCCTGTGCCCAGAACTTGAATTTTCAATTTACACCTTCTCTTCTTTTCAGCTTTAAATGCACTTGCCTTGATATGTGAACAACATAATTTAGGAATTCTGAGCAACAGTTTGCCACCCGGGAAATGCGATCCGACCTTTTCGCACTTGGACCGGCAAGCTCCGTGGCCGCCCGTTGCTGAATAAACTACTCTTTGCTCCATTTTTCTCCCGCCTTGGTGGAATTGAGTTTAAACTCCGGTTGCGGGACGTTTTGTCGCTCGGCGGGTCAGCTATTTTGAGGCTGTAGATTTTCTTTCTATTTGTAAATTCTAATTTTAGGATATGTAGTAAAAATACAAAATAATCTTTCGCTTTCCATCCTTTATTATGCAGAAACATTGCGTTGAGTAAGTAAGTCACAGGATGCCGATTTTAGTCCTGTATGTTCACTATTGTGCAGAATGCGTTATTCTGTGTCATTGCCTCTCAGACTGGATTTTGCTACCTTTTAGGTGTCAGACTGTGAAAGAGACACTCTTTCCTAAAATTATTATTATCAATAGACTACCGATTGGAGTCCTGTCATGCATGATCGCCTCTTTATTCCGGGTCCCGTGGAGGTTCGTCCCGAACTTCTGCAAGCCATTGCCAGGCCACAGGTTGGCCACCGCACACAGGCTTACATGGACGTTCACGCTGCGACGATCCCGATGCTTAAGAAAATTCTCTATACCGAACAGGAAGTGATGTTTTTCACCTGCTCGGCGACCGGTGTTATGGAAGGGTCTATTCGCAATCTCTGTCAGAAGAAAGTGCTCAACACGGTCAACGGCGCGTTTTCAAAGCGCTGGTTCAAGATTGCGGGCTTCAACGGTATTCCAGCCGATGCGCTGGAAGTGCCGATGGGTCAGGCCGTCCGGCCCGAAGCCGTAGACAAGGCTCTCGCAACCGGACAATATGATGTGTTCTGCGCGGTTTTCAATGAGACTTCGACGGGCGTGCGTGCGCCGCTGGAAGAGTATGCCGAGGTTCTGAAGAAATACCCCGATGTGATGTTTTGTGTGGATGCCGTGTCCGCCATGGCCGGCGATAAGATTGAAACCGACAAGCTCGGTCTCGACGTTTGCCTGGCCGGAACGCAGAAGTGCTGGGGTTTGCCGACGGGATTGTGTGTCACCATGATTAGTAATAAGGCAATGAAGCGCGCCGAACAGGCGAAGGCACCCGGTTACTACGTGAACTTTGTGGACGCGAAGAAATCCAATGACAAGCATCAGACGCCACACACGCCCGGCATTCCCATTCTCTTTGGGTTGCATGCGCAGTGCGAACACATTCTGAACGTCGAAGGACTCGACAATCGCTGGAAGCGGCATCTCGACATGCAGAAGCTGACTCACGAGTGGGTGAAGAAGGCGGGCTTCGAGCTCTTCCCTGAGAAGGGTTATGAGTCGGTCACGCTGTCTTGCATCAAGAAGCCGGAAGGCTTCGATTTCAAGACGCTGAACGGGCAGCTCTCCAAGAGACATCATTGCATCATCTCAAACGGCTACGGCGACATCAAAGAGCAGACGTTCCGCATTGCGCACATGGCCGACACGACGGTCAGCGAAATGAAGACCCTGTTCGGTTGGATTGATGCGATTCTGGCCGAGATGAAAGTTCCGGCGTAATTCTCGTTCCGTGTGGTCGCGGCGGCCCCTGGGCCGCCGCGACCATTTGTCTCCGCTTCTTCCGATGGTGGGTCCCGCAACCAATAAAAGGGAGAAGATTATGATTGCGTTTATTCTGTTTCTTATGGCGACCAGTGCGGTTGCACAGCCGGTGCATGGGCCGTATGTGGTTGCAACTGCGGATGACGAGATCAAGGAATTCGAAGTCTGTGTGCGCGGCGACACGGTTGACGTGTTAAGTCTGCTCCGTTTCTCGTCGTACTATTTTGGTTATAGCTTGCGCGATACCGAACCGCTGAGCAGTTTCGCCGTGCTGATTCCGGGTGACTATCCCGTCAGGCAGCTGCTTGATATGACTGCGGCGTCTCCGGAAAGGTGGGTCTGTCTTCTGCATCGGAATACACGAGAAGATGGAAGTACGTATGGGTCGTTCTATTTCACGACCGACCTGCTCTTTGGCCATAGCTCCGAGTCCGAGATGATTAACGTCGAGACAAGCAGCTACGTTGACTCTCCGAATTATCATCAAGGTAGTTGGACAGAGGGACATGCTTTACAGCTCAACGAAGGTCGAATCGACGTCTCCTACTACATTGCGGACATCGGGCCGTTTGATGTATGGTATACTGCCGGCGCGCACGAGTATGATGCCGAACTGAATGAAGTGAACAGCACGTCGATGATTGACTATCTCGGCGGTCCGTATGTCGAACGCGGGAACCGAGTCATTGCGACAGGTCTACCGGGGGATAGCCTCCTTGCATGGTCGGCATGGCCGCCGTCCGGCGTTAGGATGTTTCTGGGTCCTTGGACGGAAGTTGAGGGCTACAATTGCAGTTTCACAGCAACGTGTGAGTATCTAAATTTACAGGAATCCTTTCTGACCGACGCGGGAAGAATCATCGGAGCTTTCGACGACGCGACGCTCAGACAGTTCATTCCGGGCGAAGATAATACGGCGGAGTGTGTCGCGTTTGCGGCTTCAGGATTGGACAATGTGAGCGCGTGGGCTTTTCACCCGTCATTCGGATTCGCAGCACTGCAAGCAAACCCCGGAAGCGTGTTGCTCGCCCGAATTGATACCGCAGGAAACGCTGTCCATCCAATTGGCATGCTGTACGGAGCGGACGGTCCTCCTTTTGTCGTGGATGCGGACCTTGCTATTACGGATGATGGAAAAGTTGTCGCCGTCTGGAGTGAATACGATGAATGGGGAGAAGGACCGCGCGTGCTGCAACTCGCCTGGGTGGATTGGATGACCTATCTTGCGGCGCCCGAGCACTCCATTCCCACGATTCCTCGCGAACACACAATTTCCGTTCATCCCAATCCGTTTAACAGCACCGTCACGATTCGCTATGAGCTGCCACAGGCGGGACCGGTCACACTGAAGGTATATGACTTGCACGGAAGACTGGTTGAAACTCTTATTGACGATTTCACCTCCGCCGGAAAGAACGAAATACAATGGTCGCCGGAAGTTTTCAGCAGCGGTGTTTTCTTTCTATCGCTTGATGCGCCGCGCGTACACACGATACGTAAACTGCTTTACCTGAAATAATCTATGTCCACAATTCGCCTGTTTGCCTTGATCGCAGTCCTTCTCTTTTCCATGCACGCCTTCGGTCAGGCCAAACCGGTCACTGTGGTCGAGTCCGGTTCGCTCACACCTCTTCCGAAAATCTGGGTGTTCGATGAAGCCGAGACAATTCTTCTGCAGACGGATTCGTCGGGCTATTTTGACTACGCTCGTTTCACGGATAAGCACCACATCGTCTTTTTTCATCCCGACTACGTGCGCCGCGTGCTGACGAGACGACAAATCGAGCAGGAGAACTTTACGGTCGCGCTGGAGCGCGTGCGCTTCACCTCTCAGGAGGTGGTCGTGCACGGTCATCGATTTGGAGGCGAGCGGAAGGACGTGCCGCAAGTTGTCACAACGGTTACGCCGAGGCAAATCCGGTTCGGAAATCCTCCCACGACCGCCGACGCGCTGGCACAGAACGGAAATGTGTTTGTGCAGAAGAGTCAGCAGGGCGGAGGTTCGCCGATGATTCGCGGCTTTGCTGCGAACTCGGTGCTGATGGTGATCGACGGCGTGCGGATGAACAACGCAATCTATCGCGGCGGCAATCTACAAAATTCGATTTCGGTGGATGCCAATTCGCTCGGCTCGGCGGAAGTCTTGTTCGGCCCCGGCTCGGTTCAATACGGTAGTGACGCGCTGGGCGGTGTGATGCTCTTCAATACCCGCGAAATACTCCCGTCATTGGGCAAGGAAACGCGTTTCGGCGCTAATGCCGCGACCCGCTACGCGACGACCAATAACGAACGAACTGTCACCGGCACAGCGGAGGTTGGATTCAGGCGCGTCGCACTGATGGTTGCCAGCACCTACAGCGAATTCGGCGACATGCGCAGCGGGGCACGGCGAAGTGACGCCTATCCTGATTTCGGTGTGCGGCCTGAATATGTCGAGCGGGATGGCGAAGAAGATGTCGTCCGCGTCAACGACAACGACCGCATGCAGACCCCAACCGGCTATTCGCAGGCCAACACGCTCTTCAAGCTGCGCTATTGGGCAAGCACGAATTGGAATGTAAATTACTCGCTTCTGCACACGACCAGCTCGAACATCCCGCGTTACGACCGCCTCACGCAATACCGTAACGGGAACTTGCGCTATGCCGAGTGGTATTACGGCCCGCAGGACTGGCTGCTGAACCGTTTGTCGATTCTGCACACGTCCGATCATCACTTCTTTGATCATCTCAATGCGATTCTGGCCGTGCAGAACGTCGAAGAGAGCCGGCATGACCGCAGCTTCGGCAACGACAGATTGAATTCGCGCACCGAGCAGGTGGATGTCTATTCGCTGAATCTCGATTTTGACAAGGAACTGAAAGACGCCGTGCTCTACTACGGAGCCGAGGCCGTTTACAACGACGTCACCTCGACCGCCGAAGGGCGCAATATCGTCACGGGAGAGAAGAGCGTCATTTCCACCCGCTATCCCGACGGTGGAAGCACCGTCACTTCGCTTGCGGCATATATCGGCGGGCGCAAGCCAGTCGCCGAACATCTGACCGTCACCGTCGGCGCGCGCGCGACGGCCAATATGTTGAACTCGAAATTCGTGAACAAGGATTTCTTCGCGTTCCCGTTTGACGAGCTGGAAGTCAACTCCAGCGCGCAGACTTACAGCGGGGGCGCGGTTTGGAGTCCGAACCAGTGGACCTTACGCGGTACGCTCTCGAGCGGATTCCGCGCACCGAATGTCGACGATGCCGCCAAGGTCTTTGACAGCGAACCCGGACTTGTCGTTGTACCCAACCCTGACTTGAAGTCTGAGCTTTCCTACAATGCGGAAATCGGCATCGAGCGCAGACTTGGCACGTCGCGCTTGGGTGGAAATACCTATTTTTCGATTCTTCAAGATGCGATGGTGCGGCGCGACTTTCAGTTTAACGGACAGGATTCGATACTCTATGACGGCACGATGTCCCGTGTGCAGGCCATCGTCAATGCGGGCGAAGGATACATCACGGGGTTTGACCTGTTCGGCGAGATTAAGCTGACGCAACAGTGGTCGGCCCGCACGGCGCTGACTTATACAGCCGGACGCGACACCGAGGACGATGTGCCCCTGCGCCACATTCCACCCTTGTTCGGACAGACCAGCCTGATGTACGAAGCAGCGAGTTGGAACGCCGAACTCTGGAGCCGCTATAACAATTGGAAGCAGCTCCATGATCTCGCTCCCGATGACGATGCTTACACCGACGACGGCATCCCCTCGTGGTGGACACTCAATTTGCGCGGCAGCTTCCATCCGGTCTCTCATCTCGAGGTTACCGCCGGATTGGAAAACATTTTTGATCTGCATTACCGACCCTACGGTTCCGGCGTCAGCGCGCCGGGAAGGAATCTGATCGTCAGTTTGCGAGCGGCATTATAGTCGGTCTTCTGTTTTGGCTTTCTAACTCGGTGGGTCCCGAGAGGAGATGGTGTCATGGCTTGGATTATCTTTGCTCTGATTTGTTCGAGTCTCTGCGTTGCGCAACCCGTTCAGGGGCCGTTCGTCATTCTCGCGAGCGATTCGTCCAGCTATCTTTCACAGATGCGCATCGCGCCGGGAGACAGCACGAAAGCTGTGCTGTTCTACCAACGATCGCACGGCGGCGAGCGCATGATTCAGAAGCGGGATCTGATCTTTGCCTCCGACACGCTTGCGACTGATTCACAAGTTGTCTACTTCGCGCCGAGCGGGACTTCTGCAATTGAAGCGGTCGCTGCAAAACCGAACGGTGATTGGCTCATCGTTCAGAGACGAAACAGCCAGCATTGGGTAAGGTGGGAAACACAGGGAGATACGTCGAACTTCTTCGCTCCGATACAGTGTTTCGATCCGTTGAATCCCAACGCTTCGCTCTATGGCTTCCAGGTCAATTCTCTCGACAATGATCGCTGGCTTGTTTCCTATCTTAACTGGTATGTGGCCGGTCCTTGGGAAGAGCAGGCCTTGTGCGGGATCAGTTATGAATTGGATGCGGAGTCACCGGTTGATTCCTGTGTATGGAGGGACTTCTCTTCGTATTGGCCGAACGTCTTTCCACAACTGTTCACTCTGCCCGCCGAGCATCACACGGACTTTGTCCTTGCATCGTCCTACGATAACAGTTTGGAAGAACCGAACTTCCTGATCGCTTCTACTGATTCGTGCCCTGCGCAGGAAGAAAGTGTCGAACGGTATCTTGAAGGCTGCGCCATGGATATTCGCCGCGGCCGTGACGGAACTTTATTGGCGTTGCAGCGTTCTTGTCCTGTGGTCGGTGGAGATTTACGTTACTGGGTGACTGCCTTTGACTCTTCGGGAATGCTGTGGCAGGGCGAGCCGCACCCCGTTCCCCTCAACTACGAGAAGATTGTCTGGCATCAGGACTTCGGCTGGGCTGCGCTATTCTATACCAGCCGCTTCATTAATCTCGTGAGAATTGCGGCGGATGGCGACTTGGCCGAACCACTTGGAACGGTGTTTTGGTGGGACGGCGCCTATCAGGTTGATGAGGTTGAGGCTTTGATCACTGATGACGGCACGATTCATATCGTCTGGCGGGAGTTCATTCCCGGTCAGGCACTGCTCCAGCGCTATCAGTATGCGTCGCTGCATTGGGATTCGGCTCTCGAAAGTCGTGACAATCCTGCTCCGCTGCCGCAATCCGTTTCCCTCTTTGCCTACCCCAACCCGTTCAACTCGTCCGTACAGATCAAGTATGAGTTGCCGCGAGCGGACAAGGTGCGCTTAAGAGTTTTCAACACACTGGGTCAGAGCATCGCCACACTTTTCGACGGCCGCGCAAGCGCCGGAGTATATTCGCAGAATTGGACGCCGGAGGCAATCGCCGGAGGTGTGTATTTCATCAGACTCGAATGCGGCGCGTTTGTGACTACGCAAAAGGTTTTGTATATTAGATAGATTCATCTCCTTTCAATTTCCCATTTTCTATTCTCTTTTCCTATCATGCCAAAAATTCTACTCAATGACGGTATTGACGCACTGGCCGCCGAAGCTCTCATCAGTGCAGGCTTCAACATTGACACCAACCACTATGACGGCGCAGACTTGCTCGCCAAGGCCGCCGACGTCGAAGCGCTCACCGTCCGCTCCGCGACTAAAGTGACGAAAGAAGTAATTGACGCCGCCAAGAAACTGAAGATTATCGTGCGCGGCGGCGTCGGCGTCGACAATATCGACGTAGCCTACGCCGAGTCCAAAGGCATTGCCGTGCGCAATACGCCCGGCGCTTCCTCTATTTCTGTTGCCGAATGCGCCATCGGGCTGATGTTTGCCATTTCGCGCGCTATTCCTGCCGCCAACGCATCCATGAAGTCCGGAGAGTGGGACAAGAAGTCATTCTCGAAGGGCATCGAACTTGAAGGCAAAGTGCTTGGTATTATCGGCATGGGACGCATCGGCACTCAGGTCGCGCAAAAGGCCGCAAGCCTCGGGATGACGGTTATCATGGGTTACGACAAGTTCCCCGAGCAAGTCAAGGCTAAAGGTTTCCAACTGCGCGAACGTGATGAAGTGTTTGAGCAGGCCGACATCATCTCGATGCATATTCCCAAGAGCAAGGACGAGCCTGCGTTAATCGGCGCTGCGGAAATCGCCAAGATGAAGAAGGGCGTGATCCTGATCAATACTGCGCGCGGCGGCGTGATTGATGAGGACGCGCTGCTCGCCGGACTCAACTCCGGACACGTGTACGGCGCCGGAATTGACGTGTGGGTGAACGAACCCAAGCCGCGCCGCGACTTGGTTGAACATCCTAAAGTCGTCGCGTTGCCGCATATCGGTGCCGCAACTATTGAAGCTCAAGGCCGTGTCGGTGATGAAGTCGCTGAAATTCTGATTGACTTTTTCAAGAAGTAGACTGCCTGTCATGTCTTGGACAAAGTGATTTGCACTTGCAAATCTGTGCAAATGTTCGTACCTTCACCCCGTGCTGACCGCCTATCTGGCCCTGCTCGGGGTGACGGTTTTTTGGGGATTCACCTTCCCCATCGTGCAGTGGTCATTAGACGACTGTTCGCCGATTCTGTTTGTCGCCTTGCGCTTTTCGCTGGCAGGTCTGCTCTTCCCTCTGATCTTCGGCCACAAATCGCTGCGCTTCAATAAGCTCCTGCTGAAGCGCGGCGCCGTGCTCGGCTTCTTCCTGTGCGGCGGCTATGTTTTTCAGACCATCGGCTTGCAGTATACCACTTCCGCCCGCGCGGGATTCATTACTGCGCTGTATGTTCCGCTGACGCCGATTTTCGGCTGGCTCTTTTTCAAAGCGCATATTCGCAAACGCATGTGGCTGGCCGCCGCGCTTGCTTGTGCCGGAATCGTCACACTCTCGTTGCCGGCAACACTCGCTCAAGGGCAGGCAATCTGGTCGCAGCTTGCGCTGAATCTCGGTGATCAGTTGGTCCTACTCTGCGCGGTTTGTTATGCACTGCACATTCTGTTTATCAATCGTTGGTCATCGTCTGACAGCGAATTGCCATTGACGTGGCTCCAACTCTCCGCAACCGGTGTCTTCGCCTTTCTCCTGATGCCGTTTGAACCGGTGCATTTCACCTTCAGCGGTGGTTTGCTTGGCTCGCTGCTCTTTACGTCGATTCTTGCCTCAGTCATTGCCATCTGGGCCATGATGCGCTTTCAACCGCGCGTGCCGGTGACGGGCGCCGCGATTATCTATTCGATGGAGCCGGTCATGGCCGGCCTCGCGGCGTGGATAATGCAAAACCACGTTCCGCCGACCGTGACGCTCTTCGGAGCCGCCTTGATTCTGGTCGCCATGCTGATCGCTTCAACTATTCACGAACCAGAAATCCCCCGGACATGATTTTCCGTCTGACATTCATCCTGCTCATAACCGCGCTGATTGCTCAAGCTGAGCGTCCGCGTGTCATCGTCGAGCGCGACTCCACGTCAAGCAAGCAGCTCACCAATCCGAGCTACTTTCCGCCTACCGATTCGACCGGACCGCGGCTGGTCATCGACCCGGGTGAAATGGTCTATCAAATGAAAGTGGATTCCATCAACACCGTCGCGGAAGAAAAAATCCGCGAACAGATCATTGCGCTCGAGAAGAATTTCGACAACCCCGAATTCGAGGAAAAAGTCGGTCGGGTCATCGGCACGATTGTCATGGATCAGCAAATGGCGCTGCTCGACCTACAGATTGAGCGAGCAATCTCCCTGCGCGACACGCTCCTGCTCATGGGCATGCAGGTCGGATTGCAGGAACTCCTGAAGGCCAACCCTCAGTTGGAATACGAACTGCTCAACCTCGACAAGCGCATTGCCAAAGAACTAAAAATGCTCTACGAGCATACTGAACGTTAACCCGCTATCTTGGCGAAATTAGAAAGGCGCAGATAAGTCTGCGCCTTTTTTGTGAATCCGCGAGCGGTACAATCCGCCCAATCAGTGTGCTCATTCAAACAACAGACTTCCAAAGTAGACCAGTGACAATCCGCTCAGCACAATCACCATCCCCCAGCACAGGACGTTGTAGATAGGACCGTTGACATACTTGCCCATCAACTGCGTTCGATTCACCATAATCAGCATCGGAATCAGGATGAACGGCAGCAGCACCCCGTTAACCACCTGCGAAAGAAACATCACGCGGATCAACGGCAGTCCCGGTATCAGCACAAACAGCGCGCCGAGCACGATCAGCGCAGTGTAGATTACATAGAACTGTTTGGCCTCATCCCAACGGTAATTCACACCGGACTCCCAGCCCATCGCTTCGCAGATGGTATACGACGTCGAAATCGGCAGGACAGACGCCGCAAAGAGGCTCGCGTTCAATAGCCCCAATCCAAACAACAGCGCGCTGAATTCTCCGGCCAACGGCTTCAATGCGGCGGCGGCTTGAGAGGCTTCTTCAATTCGCATACCCGTCGGATAGAGTGTTTCCGCACAGACAATCACGATAAACAGCGCGACAATACTTACGGCGACACCGCCTACAATGGTGTCAATCCGCGAATACTTGTAATGTTTTAGCGGAATCTCCTTCTCGACCACGCTCGCTTGCTGATAAAACTGCATCCACGGGGCGATTGTCGTCCCGATTACGCCGATAATCATCAGCAGATACTCGCGACTTCCCGTGAACGAAGGAGTCACCAGCGCCAGCCCCACGCGCTCCCAATCGGGTTTGGCCTGCACTCCGGCGATGACGTACGCTGCGTAAAACACGACCGCAATCAGGAACACCCGTTCGATCATTGTATAGCTTGCCTTGAGCACCAGCGCCCACACGAGCAGCGCGGCGATCGGCACGGAAATCCACTTGGAAACACCGAACAGTTCCCCTGCCGCTGCAATTCCTGAAAATTCCGCTACCACGTTGCCGAAATTTGTCACCAGCAGCGCCATCATCAAATAGAAAGTCCACCGCACCCCGAACGTCTCGCGGATCAAATCCGAGAGTCCCTTCCCCGTCACAACTCCCATCCGGTTTGACATCTCCTGAATCATGATCAGGACGATCGTCATCGGAATGAAGATCCACAGCACCGTCAGCCCGAAGTGCGCACCCGCCTGCGAGTAGGTGGTGATTCCTCCTGCGTCGTTGTCCACGTTCGCCGTGATTAAACCCGGTCCCATGATTGACAGAAACAGCAAAAACCTCGTCCAGGCGGGCGAGGCGCGATAAGTCAATCTTGAGAACAGTGCGGCCATTGTGAAAAATCAAGCTGATAAACTGAGTGCTGAAAGGGGAATATAGCGCCCGTGATGTGCGGCTGCGCTATATTCCTTCCAAGAGAGACGCAGATGAAAAGCCCCCGCGCTACCTTCCGGTTCTGCGCGGAATCTTGGGTCTGCGATGCGAGGACGTGAACGTCTTCTTCTGGGGGCCGATGGAGCCGCTCGTCTTTTGCAGACTCGTGGCCTTTTCCGGTGCGGCAACCTCATAGTTGAAATGCGCGAGTGCACTGCGCGTCATCGTTGTGCCCAGATGCTTCTCGATCTCGCGCAACAAAATTTCTTCGTCAGGTGCGACAAGCGTAATCGCGTCACCCAGCCGCTCCGCGCGCGCTGTGCGGCCCGTGCGATGCACGTAATCCTCCGCCGTCGCCGGCAGATCATAGTTCACTACGTGCGTGATGCCGCTGATGTCGATACCGCGTGCTGCAATATCCGTCGCCACCATCACACTGAACTTGCCCCGTTTGAATCCGTCCAGCGCCGCCGTGCGCTGTCGCTGTGTGCGGTCACTGTGCAGACTCGTGACTTCGATATTGCTCTTCGCCAATAGCTTCTGCACCTTATCCGCCCGATGCTTCGTCCGTGTGAATATCAACACCGCAGGCGAATTGATCTCTAACAGAATCTCCAGCAGCAAGTCTGGCTTCAAGTGCGCGGGCACAGGATATGCGGTGTGCGTCAAGCCGCGCGCCGCAGACGACCGTGCGCCTATTTGCACGAGCTTCGGCTTGGTCAATATCTCATTGGCAAGTTTCATCACCTCATCGGGAAACGTCGCCGAGAAGAGCATCGTCTGCCGCTCTTTCGGTACGCGTGCGATGATCCGCCTGACATCCGGCAGGAATCCCATGTCCAGCATGCGATCCGCTTCGTCCAGCACCAGTACCTGCAGCGAGTCAAGCTTCAATGTCCCGCGCGACAGATGATCGAGCAGCCGGCCCGGAGTTGCCACCAGCACGTCCGCACCCTTCTTCAATCCTTCGAGCTGCGGACCATAGCCTACGCCGCCGTAGATTGCCAGTATTTTTATCTTTGTGTGCTTGGCATATTTCTTCAGCGAATCCTCTATCTGCACGGCCAATTCGCGCGTCGGCGACAGCACGAGCGCTGCAGGTTTTCCGTGTTTGCTGTTCAGCACACGATGTAGAATCGGCAACCCGAACGCCGCCGTCTTGCCCGTGCCCGTTTGCGCCGCACCCATCACATCTTCTCCCGCCAGCGCCAGCGGAATCGACTGGTTCTGTATCGGCGTCGGACGCTCATATCCCAGTGCGATCACTGCGCGAACCAATCGCTCGTCAAGGTCAAACTGCTCAAAGGCAGTATGCTCGACGATCTTTTCCTTTTCTTTCGTCACTAATCCTTCTTCCACGTTTTGTAAAGCGTCGGCATAAGGTCGTCCAACGAATCCTTAAAACTGATTACGCCTTTTTGTACTCCGTCGTCATCCACTACCGGGATGAACAAAAAATTATACGTCAGGAAGATCTCCGCGATCTCCTTCAGTTCCGCATCCAGCGAAACGGTGATCAGCCGCCCCGAGAGGATGTTTCCAACCTGTAGTGCCGGATCGGTCAACAGCAAATGCCTGAGCGACAATGCGCCCAGCAGCTTGCCGTCCTCGTCGTGCACATACACATAGTAATAAGCTTCGATCTCTTCGGCATTCGCGCGCAGCAATTCGATCGCGTCTTCCACCGTCTGCTCTTCAGAAATCTCGAGAAAGTCCGTCGTCATCAGACCACCGGCGGTCTCTTCCTCATACGTCATCAGTTCGGTGACTTCGGCCCGCTCGTCCTCAAACTCAAACTTCTGAATAATCTGCTCGGAAGCCGACTCATCCAAGTCCGCCAGCAGGTCCGCGGCGATCGAAGGCTCCATCTCCTCAATAATCTCTGCCGCGCGTTCCGGTTCCAGACTCTCGAGAATCGCCTTCTGCACATCGTAGTCCGTCTCTTCGAGCGCTTCCGCGGCCGTCTCCGCGTCCATCGACGCTAACACCACTTGCCGCTGCGAATGATCGAGATCTTCTAAAATGTCCGCAAGCTCTCCGGGATGCAGCTCCCGCAGTCGCTGAGCGCCGACTTTCAGACGCACCGGTCCGGGAGCATCTTGAGTATGGCTCACCGGCTGCACGTACTTCCACGATATCAATTCGTCTTCAAACTTCTTGCCGAACGCTTGCGCGGCTTTGCGCACCGCACTTTCGTAGCCCAGACGACGCACCAGACCCGACACGCCCACGTCCACATGCACCACCCACTGCCGCTCTCCCACCAAGAGCTGAACATCATTCACCCGCACGACTTTCGCCCCTTCCACATCCACAATCTGCTTGTCCCACAGCGTATCGCGGATCGAAATATCGTCCGGCCCCGGCTCCAGCGGCAAAATCTTGTGCTCGTCCACCTTCAGCTGACCGTGCTTCAATAAGTCGAGGTATTCTTGTCCCGCTGCCGGATAGAGCACCAACCGACCGCGATGCCGAAGCACCAACCCTTTCACCTCGGGAAACAGCTCCGTCACCTGCGCCACCACGTCCCACACCTTCCCCATACCTGTCCCCAGCGTCCGGGAAAAGGCTGGCCGGCCCAGAATAGCGGACATGTAAATCAGTTCATCAGGTAGACGCATGGAAGTCGGGTTAGCCCAATTCTTGGGTGAAAGAATTGGACAAAGGGGGGAGTAGGGACTTGCGGACACCGCGTTGCGAACTCGCCTATAAGTTTACAAAATACGCATTTTGAGGAACTTAGTCAAACCGTCAGACTTGCGGATTTACCGTAGTTTGTGTATCTTTTCGCAAACTACCCTTCGTTATCCGGAGTTACTGATGGCACGTATTCACCCCTTTCGCGGCTTAACCTATTCCCCCGATTTGTCCGCCAAGCTTGACAAACTCGTGACGCAACCCTACGATAAGATCGACCGCGCCCTGCAGGAAAAATACTACGCGCGCGATCCCTACAATGTCATCCGAGTTATCAAGTCTGATGAAACGGTCGCAAACCCGGAGTCAACTTATCCCGGTGCTGCTGCCACGCTGGCCAAGTGGATCGCGGAAGGAAAACTCGTAGAAGCCCAACAACCCGCCTTCTATCTTTACTATCAAACGTTCAAGTTCCTCGACAAGACCTACGTCCGCAAAGGCTTCATGGCGTCCGTAGCACTCGAAGAAGAACGTGTCAAGTCTCACGAACATACTCTGGCCGGACCCAAGGCCGACCGCCTGCGGCTCCTGCGCGCACTCGAGACCAATGACGAGTGCATCTTCATGCTCTATACCGATCCTGCCAATGACACCGTAAGACTCATGGATTCAGTGGCGAAGTCGCACAAGCCCGCTCTCGAATGCCGCGACGACTACGGCGAGCTGCATCAAGTCTGGGTGGCCGACGATCCGGAGTTTGTCGCCAGTATGCAGAAGCTGCTCGAACCCTGCGACCTCTATATCGCCGACGGACATCATCGCTACGAAACCGCCTGCAACTTCAAACGCGAAGCCCTCGAAAAAGGCTGGAAGCCGCTCGGTCCGCAAGGTTTCGACCATCGCATGATGGCGCTCTTCCCGATGGAAGACCCGGGACTTGTAATTCTACCCACCCATCGTCTGATTCGCAAGGTGCAGAACTTCTCCGCGCAGAAACTTCTTGCTGCCTTGAACGCAAGTTTCACGATCACTCCGCTCTCCAGCGCCGACGCGCTCTTCGCACAAATGGATACCGTCGGCACGGATCAGGTCTTCGGAATGAAGGCGATCGGTTCACGCGAAGAGTTTTACTTCCTGCAGCCGAAGCACACGACCGTCATGGTCTCACGGGATAACTTGACCGGAATCTCCGAAGCCTCCCGTAAGCTCGGCGTCACAATTCTGCATTCACTCATTCTCGAACAAGAGCTTGGTATCGATGCCAAAGTGCTTTCCGCGGGAACGCATGTGGATTACGTCCGCAGCCGTCAGGAAGCTGTGGATGCCGTTGGCAAAGACGGCATTCAAGCCGCTTTCCTGCTGAACCCCACAAGTGTCCATGACGTGAAAGCCGTCGCCGCACTCGGTGAACGCATGCCGCAAAAATCTACCGATTTCTATCCCAAACTCCTCGCGGGATTGGTGATGATGAAACTCGGAATACAGAAGTAACTGTTCGTTAGTGGGGCACTCAGTCTGAGTGCCCCACTACATTTTGTAGAGGTGCTCCCATGAAACGTGCACTGCTTGTTTTTCTTTTCTCCCTCTCCGCACTTGCTCAATGGCCAACCGATCCCGCGCAGAATCTCTTGATCTGCAATCACAACGGTGAACAGGCCATCCCAAAAATCGCCGCGCTCTCGGAAGGCGGCTGCTACATCACATGGCAGGATCAGGCCTCTGGGAATTACGATGTTTACCTGCAGCGTTTGGATGCCAACGGCGTGCCGCAGTGGGCTACTCCCTGCGGAATTTTGATTTCCAACCATCCGCAGGACACGTGGCTCACCGACTGGGATATGGCTGTTGATGCGAGCGACAACTGTATCATCGCCGTGAACGACATTCGCAGCGGCGGCGACCGCGACATCACGGTCTACAGTATCGGTCCGCAGCAGGAATTTCTCTGGGGACCTAACGGGATCGCGCTCTCGAACAACGACGGATTCGAACCTGACCCGCGCATCGCGCCGATGGACAACGGGGATGTCGTCTTCGCATGGCAGGAAGAAAACATGATTCACCTGCGCAGACTGAACATGCAAGGTCAGGATGTCTTTACGCCCGCCGTGATTACGATTACCGCCACCAACGGTGTCTCAATCCCGCGCGTCGCCGCTGCGGACAGCAGCAGTGTGATTCTCTCTTATCTTGTGCATCAAGGGTCGCAGTTCACCTCGCCGCGCCATATCTACTTGCAAAAATACTCGCCAACCGGTGCCGCAATGTGGCCGGCTGGCGGCGTAGCGGTCATGACCACCAACGGTATCGGAGTTCAGATGCGGCCCGATGTGATACATGACGGCGCGGGCGGAGCGTACTCTTTCTGGTATGATACCCGCAATAACGTGCATCACGTCTATGCGCAGCGCGTGAACGCTGCGGGCAGCGTCATGTGGACGGCCAATGGTGTGCAGGTTGACCTCGCCGCAAACGAACTGCAAATGTCACCTTCGGCTGTGCTCGCCGGCAACGGCATCGCCCTCTTCTATCAAACGGCCAACAGCAATCAGACGATGGGCGGCTTGGACGCGCAGCTGCTGAGCGGTGCGGGCGACATCCTGTGGAATGTGAACGGTGCAACGATCGCTCAGCTTTCACCTGAGCCGTGCTTCAACGTGCGCGCGCATGCGCAAGGCGATAATCTTGGTGTGTTCTATTCGCAGTATGCTCCCGGCAGCGCGCTCAACACATTACTGCGCGCAAGCCAGTTGAATCCCGCCGGTCAGCCGACGTGGACGCCGCCGATTACCGACCTCTGCACTGTTGTCAGCGAAAAAGGGCGGCCGCATACGACTGTTAACCCGTTCGGACAGATTATTGCTGCGTGGCCAGACTCACGCACAGCGACGATGGACATCTATCTGCAGAACGTAAATTCTAACGGCTCACTCGGACCGAATACGCAGCTCCCTCCGGAAATTCACATTGTCTCGCCGCAGGATTTTGAGATTGTTCACAGCGCGGCGCTCAACATCATCTTCGAAGTCGAGAACTTCCTTATTGACCCCGATTTCGGCGACGGTTTCGTCTCGGTCACGGTCAATGATCAGGATCCGGCCTTGACCAATATCGTCGCGCCCTATCCCGTCACGATGTCCCCCGGCGAGAATCTTGTTACGCTTGAAATTCTCGACCTGAATTTTCTCCCGCTTGAACCGCCGGTGATGGATTCCGTGCATGTCATCTATCAGCCGCGAAATCCGAGTATTGTGATTACCTCGCCCGCCACTGATACCGTAGTCTTTCACAATCCGGTGACCATTTACTTCATGGTGGAGGACTTTGTCGTTTCCGATTCAATGGGAGATGGTCATCTGCGCGTGGAAGTTCAACCGGATATTCCGCAATGCCCGCCGTTTGCTTTTGAGCATTTCAGCACGGATCCTGTGGAGGTGATGCTCGAGTGCATGTTCGAACACCGCGTGATTCTGAGGCTGGTGGATAACGACGGTCTGCCGCTGGTGCCCGATGCCGCCGATTCGGTGAATATCTTCCTCGGTGAAATTTCCGCCGACCCGCCTCCTGACGCGTTACCGACCAACTTCTCCATTACGAGTACCTATCCCAATCCGTTCAACTCGAGCGTCGCGATTGAGTATGAGGTTCCACGTTCCGCGCCTGTCGCGCTCGATATATATGATGTCACCGGCCGCAAAGTCACCACCTTAATCAATGCGACTCATTCTATTGGAACGCACCGTGTGTTGTGGAATGCTGACTCGCAGCCCAGCGGCGTTTACATCGTTACGTTAACTTCCGCACATTCGTCCGTTTCTAACAAGCTTCTGCTTGTGAAATAGCTGAGATACTTTCGCGAGGACGGTAGTTCCTCCGCATTCTTCACCAAAGTTCATCTTGCAGGCGAGCCAAACGGCTCGCCTGTTTTTTGTGAGGAGAGGCGTGCCGTAGTGGGTCAGCGAGACTATGTCACTTAAGTTTATATATTACAAGTTATGTCATGTTCTACCTAATTGATTTTTGTGTAGTTCGGTTCTATGAAATTTGACTTGCGGTAACTATATTACATAACATTTGGAAATTTCACAGCCTCTGATAATTCACAAAGGACACAGCATGAAAAAGTTCGCGATTGGGCTGCTTGCCCTCATGTTTGTACTCGCATCGTCTGCCTCTGCAACTATCCGTTACGTCTCCGCTTCGGGTGCGGGTGCCTTTACCACCATCACCGCCGCCGCCAACGCCGCAGTCTCCGGTGACACGATCCTGATCGGACCGGGCAACTATACCGATGGCAACATCAATGTCTCGAACAAGCGTCTGACCTATATCGGCGCAGGATGGGATCAGACAATTATTTCGCTGTCCGCTGTGTGGTACGCCAATACGTCCGGTCAGAATGGCACATCGTGGGAAGGAATGCAGGTCAACGGTTCCAGCCAAATGTTCTTTATCGCCAACTCCGCGGACTCCATTTCTTTTCGCCGCTGTCTCATCGGCGGGACAGCCACCAGCCAGCGGTTGATTGACGGCCAAGCTGGCCGCAATCTTACGTTGGAAGACTGCATTCTGTTGGGCAATTTGACGTCGACGGGTGCCCCGATGATCGATATCACGACCGGCAACTATCCGACGACTGTCCGTAATTGTGTTTTCGTCAATCGTGGTGGGCACGCCTCTTGCCGTGCCATCGGCGGAGCTGCCACCTCGGGGACAGTCGAAGTGTACAACTCGGTGTTCTTGAATTTCGCAACTGTGCTTGCGTTGAGCGCTGCCGGCGGTCCGGTGATCGCCGTCAACAATATCTTCTACGATTGGCTGGCTTCGCCGAGCTTCGGTTCATACAACACGGGAGCCAGCGTCTGGGATCATAACTCCTCGACTGCCTCGCCTGCCGCACCGGGTACTAACACCACCGTCATCGCGGCCAATCCCTTTGTCAACTACAACACCACGAACAATTACGAATTCGGAATCACCGATCTTCGTCTCGACCCGACCAACGGTGCGAGTCTGATTGATAGCGGACATCCGAGCCTGCTTGACTTCCTCGACGGTTCGCAATCCGATCGCGGTGTCTATGGCGGACCCAAGCCGCTCGTGGACAACGGCATGCCCAACTATCCGTGGGCTGTGAACATCGTGCTTAATCCCAACCTCGTCGGAGTCGGCACTCCCGTCAACGCCACCGCAGTGGGTCGCGTCGGACCGCAATACTAAACCAAAGGAGAATCTCATTATGAAGAAGATTCTTCTTCTCGTAATGCTGGCCGCGTGCTCCTGCGCATTCGCGCAATCCGCCGTGGTCACGCAATGCGAATGGTTCATCGGCGCCGACCCGGGCCTCGGCAACGGCAACGCGATCTCTATTGGAACCCCCGATGCGATTGAAGCTCTGAGCTTCTCGTTCGGCACCGGTTCCTTTAATGCCGGAGATCTCGTGCGTGCAAAGATTCGTTGCCGCATTGATAGTCTGCGCTCCGGTGCAACCAATGTCTGGGGACCTGTCACCGACGCCGTCGTGGCGCTCTCGCCCGCATTGGGCAGCGTCCGCGTCATTACGTCCATGTCTTATCAAGTGGACAACAGCAGCTTTACAAACATTGATGTCACCGATGCACCGCTCACTACGCTCAATGACGTGGTGGCCACCATCGGCTTGACGGATGGCCTGCATCGTTTGCGTGTGCGTGCTACCGATGATCTCGGCCGCACCGGTATGATTCATGACGGTTTCTTTGTCATCTACAATCCCGCAGGCATCGAGTCGCGCGTCGTCACGCAGATGCAGTATCGCATTGACGGCGGCCCGTTCACCACGATTGACAATCCCGATGCGCCGATCATGAACCTTGCCGACATCATCGCAACGAACGCGTTGGAGCTTGGCTTGCATCTGGTGGATGTGCGTTCCTTTGACGATCTTGGTCGCGTCGGTCCTCTGCATCGTGCATTCCTGATTGTCAGTTCACCGTTTATCGGCGGCGAAGCGCGCACGATTGTCGCGGCGGAAGTCTTTCTCGGAGCGGACCCGGGTGTCGGCAACGGTATCGCGATTCCGCTTCCGCAGGACGGAGCATTCGATGAAGGCACCGAAGATTTTCTTGAAGTTTACACCGGATTTCCCGTTGGAAATTATCGTGTCGGGTTCCGCACGCAGGACGATCTCGGACGGTGGTCGCAGGCCGAGTTTGATTCATTACTCGTCGGTCCGATTCTCGTCATCAGCGCAGTCGGCAACGATGTTGTGTTGAACTGGCAGTTTCCCGACGGCATTGATCAGTATTACATTCATCGCGCCAACGTCAGCACCGGACCTTACAGTGTGATTGACTCTACGGTCGCACGCACCTACACGGATCCCGGTGTCATCTCCGGACAGGATCGCGGATTCTACTACGTGACCTTCAGCGATGATTCCATCTCGATTCAGCAACCCGGCGGAACGCCTGTGCACCGGTAGCGGTTGCCTTTCACGGTTATTCCTTGTAAGTTACGGGGTGAGTCTGGAGGCTCACCCTGTTGTTTTTCCGGAACATCTGACAGCTTTATGCGTTCAAAAGAAACCGGGGAGAAGAACCATGAAAGACAAACTCTTGTGGTTTGGAACTTTGCTCTGTCTAACTGCATTTCTGGGGTTTACGACCGTAGCCGATGACTTCCGGCATCTGAATGAACTGGCCGCTGTGGTTGCCGTTTTCGCCCTCGGCGTGGTCATAACCGGGATTGCATTGCGCGCGAAACGCAGGCACTATGTGATTCCCGAAAGCCGGAGCCTTTGGTCGGGAATTGTTCTGACATTGTTTGGAATTCTCGGTTTCGGTTTCGTGGCCGATGATTTCAAACACGCAGGCGAAGTGCTCGGCAGCGCCGCCGTTCTGCTCGCCGGTGTTACTCTGCTCTACCTCACGTGGCGGAAGCACAGGCTTCCTTCACCCGATTGATAGATTCATTTGTTGCGCCGCGGCGAGTTTCATCGCCTGGCGGCGTCCACCGTTCATAACCTGGAGCCGATATGCTTTCCAAGAAAATGTACGATGTGCTGAATGCACAAGTTAATCACGAACTCGAAAGCGAGTATGTCTATCTGCAGCTCGCCGCGTGGTCCAAAGCACAAAACCTCGAAGGCTTCTCGACCTGGATGAAGCATCAGGCCGAAGAAGAGCGCGAACACGCGATGAAGATTCACGACTTTCTGATTGACAACGGTCACGAAGTCGAACTGACCGGTATCGAGAAGCCCAAACTGAATATCAAAACTCCGATTGACGTCTTCAAGGCGTCGCTCAAGCACGAGCAGAAAATTTCCAAGAACATTCACGATTGCTACACTGCGGCGTTGGCCGAAAAGTGTTATCGCTCTCAGGTGATGCTGCACTGGTTCATTGACGAGCAGCTCGAAGAGGAAGCGACGGCTTCATCCATTCTTGAGAAGCTTGAGAATTTGAAGGACAGCCCGTCCGCCATCTACTGGATCGACAAGGAACTCAAGAAGCGCGGCAAAGAGTAGTCTCCTCAGCTAACGAAAAATCAAGGAGCTGTGAAACATTCACGGCTCTTTTTTTTGGAGATGACACTTACTTATTGACTTAGTGCTGACAGCAAGCCATACTATTGATGTGCTTTCGGGCATATCCGGGAAAGGCGGTGCTGCCATGAAACTTTTTGTTTTCTGTTTAGCCGTTGCTGTTTCGACTGCGTAGCGATCTTGCCAGCAGTCTCTATTTCGTCCGCGTTTCCGATGTCATCCGCCGATCCGTCACACAAAGCGAGAAAATCGTGCTGATTAAGTAGGATGCCTCTCCTCCGCCTTGCATCTTAACTCCAAATTACCCATATTTTACGCGGCCAATGGGCCACCGCAAAGCGGACAGGAAACTGGCCGCTTTTCTTTAATAATCAATTGTTTAAGCTGCCGCTCCGATGCTCTCATGGGCCTTGGCGGCGCGAATTTTGTGTGCGCGGCGGGTCGTTTGCCCGCTGTGCGCACGATGGAGATTGCCTCGTGACTTTCGTCATTACCGACAAGTGTATCGGCGAACGCTACGCCTCCTGCATGCAGGTCTGTCCGGTGTATTGCATCTATCCGGCGGAGTATAACGGTGAAGTGTTTGCCGTGATTGATCCGGAACTTTGCATCGATTGCGGCGCGTGCGTGCCGGAGTGTCCGGTGGAAGCGATCGTCGATGATCCGGATCTGGCGCCCGAGTGGGCAAAGATCAACGAAGAGCTCGCTCCACAGTTCAAAGACAGTCCGATGCCGGAAGTGCGGCCTGCGACCGATCCGCCGCGCAAGGGAAACGTCTACAACGATCCGAGAAAGAAGTAGTTCATGGAGACGCGTCGCTTAGGCAAATCCGGGCTGCATGTTTCCGAACTTGCGCTCGGCACGATGACGATGGGCTGGCGCAACGATGAGAGCGACTCGCATCGTATTCTCGACGTCGCATTCGACAACGGCATCACGCTGGTGGACACGGCGGATATCTATTCGCGGTGGGTGGATGGAAATCCGGGCGGAGTGTCTGAAGAGTATATCGGCAAATGGCTGAAGACGAAGTCGCGCTATGATGTGGTGGTTGCCACCAAGGTGCGCGGGCGGATGTGGGACGGGCCGTCGGGTGAAGGTTTGTCGCGCATGCACATCATCAAGGCTTGCGAAGACTCGCTGCGGCGGCTCAAAACGGATCACATCGATCTTTATCAGTGTCACTATCCCGACGAAGACACGCCGGTTGAAGAGACCGTCGAAGCGTTGGGAGAACTGGTGAAGCAGGGCAAGGTGCGCTATCTCGGAGTTTCGAACTTTCCGGCGTGGCTGCATGCAAAGGCCAACGGTTACGCGGCGATGCACGGACTTCCGCAGTTTGTTTCGACTCAGCCGAAATACAATTTGATATGCAGACGTGACGTTGAGAGAGAACTCGCCGCGTATTGTCAGGATGCGGAAGTCGGTGTGATTCCCTATTCGCCGCTGGAAGGCGGATTGCTGACGGGCAAGTACCGGCCGAATGAAGAGGGACCCGAAGGCGCGCGTCACACGGTCAACGGGCGGGCGCAGGAGAAACTGACTCCGCAGGTGATTCGCACACTGGAAGCGCTGGCGCAGGTCGCGACGCAGCGCGGAGAATCCATGACGCAGACGGCGTTGGTGTGGATGCTCTCCAAAGAGTTTGTCACCAGTCCGATTATCGGTGCGACGACGGTTGAGCAGTTGATGGATTCACTCGGCGCGGCGGGCAAGAGACTCTCGCTCGAAGAGCTGGATCTGCTGGATCAGATTAGCGAAGGACTATAATCCGTTCACGGGCATTTTTCTAATTTCACATAAGAACCTTCCATGTTAAAACACACTTCCATCGGCAACGGCCCGCCTATCGTGCTGCTGCCCTCCATGCTCGGCACGTCAGATGCCGAATGGGGTCCGCACATCAAAACATTCGTTGACATGGGCCATTCGGTCTTAGCTGTGGACTGGCCCGGTCACGCGCAATCTGATTTGACGAAGTCGTTTACGTTCCGCGTGCTGGTTGAAGAACTTGACGCGCTGTTCAAGCATTTGAAGACCGAACCCGCCTTGATCTTCGGGTATTCAATGGGCGGCTATGCGGCACTGCACTATGCGTTGAAGAATGCGAATCGCGTGGTGGCCATTTGGATGCACGGGACGAAGTTCTATTGGTCCGGCGAAGAAGCCGAGAACATGGCAGCCGAACTTGACATTGAATGGCTGGACGAGAATAAGCCCGAGCGTTTGGAGAAGCTGCGCGCGATTCACGGCGAGGGTTTGGATGAACTGATGCCGTGGCTGTCGAAGATGGTGACAAATCTGCCGGACACCGGATTGACGGAACTTGAGCTGGAAGACTTCAAGATTCCTGTGTTGGTGACGGTCGGCGATCGCGATGAACTTGTGCCGGTTGCGGAAGCTGCAGATCTGGCGGAAGCTCTACCGAAGGGACAATTGGCCGTGTTTGCGGATACGAATCATCCGATTCAGTCCGCACGCGATCATGTTTTGATTCCGGTGCTCAAGGACTTTCTGAACCGATTGGATTAGTAGAATAGCGAAGTAGGATTTGACGCGGCGGCTCGGCAACGGGTCGCCGCTTTTTTGTGGGGGGATTAGAGGATTTGTCTGGATTTCGCTGATTTGTGTTTGCTTGATACTTTGTTGGTTAGATGGCGTTAATATAATACAATATTTACAAAAAGTCAAGTGGTTTCTGTAAAAATGTTGTAAACATTTGGGCAAGCTGGGGTTAGTAGGTCAGGGGCAAGCGGAGGGACCCAAGGCCGCGGCGGCTGCAGGATGGCGACTTGCAGTTGTTGACGGGGTTTGCGTTTTGGGGAAACTCACTTACAGTAGACTCTTCGCTTCGTTCAGAATGAGAAAGCGGGAGGTGACGCGGGCCGAAGTTGGCCAGTCTGCCCGGCGCCTCTGAACTGAGTCTTGGTTTACTCCAATTTGACTGGTTATCCGGAGAGGACAAAAGAGGCTTAAACCTCCGGCGGCTTGTGGTTGTCCAACCTACAGAATCCCAATTAATCGGAGAGGGACCATGAGACCCCGACTACTTGTCATCATCACCTTTGCAGGCCTGTTTGCTACGGTGCCCTTGTTCGCCCAACCGGGGCCGCCGGAAGGTGCGGCGCCCGCGATGAAGGAGCTGACAAAGCAGGAACGCAAGCACCTTCGCAAATCAATGAAACACAGAAACTTGTCGATTAAGCACCAACAAAAAGCGATTCGCCATCAAGAAATTGCCCGGATGCAAAGGCGCGCCTTCCGACATGAACGTTTTGGACTGGGAGGGCCGGAGATGGGAGGGCGACCGTTTATGCATCGCCCGGATTTTTCGCGAAAGTTTGACGGCATGGGTCCACATGGAGGGCGCATGCCGATGATGAGACAAGGACCCGAGGGACAGGGACCGCAATTGGACGGACTGGGGCCGCATGGTATGCAGCGAATTGGCCCGCCGCCCGGACGCAAATGTGACAAGTCGCGCTGCCGCGCAAATTAACGGATGAACAACTCTTGAGGGAGCACAATTATGAAGAGAACCCTTGCACTTGCCGCCATACTGGGCGCTCTATTGATTGCGGGCAGCGCCGAAGCGAGCCGCCGCGATGATCTGGAGCGTATCCGGATAGAAGGGCGCATTCAATCCATTCGCGGACAAATGGCGTATGTGCTCAGCGATTGCGGCACGACGTTCCGCGTGCATCTCGGCCCGCAGTGGTATTGGGATGAATGTAACTATTATCTGCGCAGCGGATCATGGGTGACGGTTGTTGCGTGGCGCGATCGCTATGACGACTACTGCTATGCAGGACAGATTCGCGGGCTTGATTTCTGCTATGACTTGTGTGATAGCCGGGGATATCCGCGTTGGACGGATCGGAGCTATTGTGATCACAATTGGGTTCCGCGCCGGTCATTCTTCGACATTCACTTTTTCATCAGCTCGCCACGACCGCACAGTCATCATCGCACGTGGCAGAGCCATGACCTGCATGGTGGGGGCAGAGATCGAGGACGGGACCACAACTGGGATAGGGACAGAGACAGGGATCGAGGACGGGATCACAACTGGGACAGGGACCGAGATCGTGATCGTGACCGAGATCGGGATAGAGACAGGGGTGGTAACCGAGGCAGGAATGACCGGAAGACGCGCCCTCGCGACAGACGGTAGGTTCAGCAGGCGAACACTGTTCGCATGTTCAAGCAGAGCGGCTCGCGGGGGCCGCTCTGTTGCTTTCGAAAATCGGACTTGAAGAGTAGCGGAGGTTAGCGTATCTTAAGGATAGTGCACAACTGAATGGTGTGGAGTTCATTTCTGTTTGATGATTCTGACCCGCTTCTTCTGTTTCATGTTCGGGCTGCTTCTGCTGGAGTATGAAGCTGTCGAGGCTCGTATTCTCGGTGAAAGTGAGCCGAACAACACATTTCAGCAGGCGAATCCGATACAATGCGGAGACACGGTGCTCTGTGCACATCTCGACGGACAAGGAGCGGACTTCTTCCGGTTTCAATTGCCCGCCGGAGACTCGGTGTATATTCGGACTTTCACGTGCGAGACTCCCGAGAACACGATGATTCTGCTCTACGACAGTCTGTATACTCTTATCGGCGTGGACGACAACAGCGGTCCGGGAGCATTTTCGACGATTGCTCTGTTTCCACTGACGACGCAGATGTGCTACTTGCAGGTGCTCGATCCCTCGGGCCAATCCACGGCGACCTACACGCTGACGCTGCAATGTCAGCATGTGTTCAGCGGGCCGCATGATTTGTGTGCGAATGCGCGGTCCGTCGCATTCTTCCCGTACTATGATGAATCCACAACGTTCGGAGCAGGTTCGGAGGGCGGAACGGCGGCGCCGGACGTGTTCTACAGACTCTCGCTGGCGACGCCGGCCGATCTATATATTCAAGTTTGTTCGGAGTTCTTTAACGCGCGAGTGCAGATTCTGTCGCAATGCGTCTCCGGCTATCTGGACGACGCGGACGCGGGAAGCTGTCTGCTTGGAGCGGACCTTTACTCCTACGGCTTGACGGCACGGGACTACTTGATTATGGTGGAAGGAACGACGGCCAGCCAGTTCGGAGAGTTTTCGATAGAAATCAGTCCCGCGCTGGGCGAGTGTCCGCCAGTGCCGAATCTTCTCATCTTCTCGGTCGGAAACGCACCATTTCTCGATTGGCCGGACGTTGCGGAGGCCGATTACTACCTGATTGAGGGCGCGCTAAACGGCGAAGGTCCGTTTGAAGGAATCACCACGACCACCGAAAGCTACTGGCAGGATCTCAACGGGTTTGCCGTAGCGCGCCGATTTTACAGAGTGCGCAGCATCTGTTACTAACCAACTACCTTGCATGCCAAATCTCGTCGCAGACTTCGAAGCGTATCGCGCGCGCATGAATCAGCGCATACTTAGTGAGGACCATCAGGCCGTCAAACGATTTTTCGGTGTGGACACGCTGACCTATCAGGACGGCGCGCTGGATCGCAAAACAAAAGAGATGCTTGGACTCGTTTCGTCGCTGGTGCTGCGCTGCGACGACTGCGTGCGCTATCACATTCTCGAATGCCGCAGGCTCGGTGTCACCGTGCCCGAGTTCTTTGACATCTTCTCCGTGGGCTTGGTTGTGGGCGGTTCGATTGTCATTCCGCATATGCGGCGCGCCGTTGAATTTCTCGATGAAGTCATCGCGGGGGAAACCCGGAATACTGTATAACCCTACATCTATATAATCTATTGAACGACTATGGAAGATTCTAAATTACGCGACGCTATTGAACAATTCTATTTACGTTATGGTTTCGGCACTCGCTGTCTGCACGCAGGCGAAAAGGTCGGGCAACCAAAACTAAAGAGTCACACTAACGCCATATTCGCGACGTCCACCTTCACCTTTGACAACGCCGAAGAAGGGGCTGACCTGTTCGCACGCCGAACGTCCGGCTATGTGTATACGCGGCTGGGCAATCCGACCGTCGTGGTCGCCGAAGCGAAGCTGAACGCGCTGGAAGGCCGCGACGTCA
>JAANMV010000607.1_pt1 | contig 44114 bp, 43 predicted proteins | sample 7279661 | NCBI WGS metagenome assembly JAANMV01 (sample SAMN14094540, study PRJNA606508) | bioreactor metagenome | isolation source: A lab-scale SPAN reactor treating ammonium-rich wastewater day 121 | place: Ireland: Galway | collected 2017-05-16
TACAGGGTGGGCACGTCGAAGGTGACGGTGCCGTTCGCACTCGTTTCCAGGGGGGCGGTGAACACCTCGCCGGAGGGCATGTTGCGTTTGGCGTCGCTGTTGCTCCAGGAGCGGCCCTTCACGCTCAGGCGCAGGTCGGTGCCTGCGGCGGTGGTGAGCCGGACCTCGTCGGCGCGGCTGAGCCGGTCGATCAGGCGGGCCTGGAAGGCGCGCACCTCTCCCCAGCGCGCCACCGGGTCGGGGGCGTCCAGGAACATCGCTTTGGCCACGAAGTCCTCGTACTCGGCCAGGGTCATGCCGGCGGCGCGGGCGCCCTCCTCCGTGGGGTACAGGGTGAGGTTCCAGCGGGGGTGCAGGCGGCTCGGGCTGATGGGCGCCTGGCCGGCGCGGTACCGCGCGGCGCGCTGCGGGTCGAGCCCGGGGGCCGAGGGGGTCGGCGTGAGAATGCGGATGGAGGCGTCGAAGGCGCGGGCGTCGTCCACGTCACCGGGATGCAGGGTGTCGAGGACGGCGTCGCTGGCGTAGCGCTGCACGTCCTCGACCTGGCCGGGGTAGCTCAGGCGGATGACCGGCCGCGCGCCGCGCTGCAGTAAGGTGCGGTGCAGGGCCTCCACCAGGGGAAGGGCGAGGGTGCTGGCGGAGACCAGCACGCGGTCGCCAGGTTGCGCCGCGACGCAGTAGTCCGCGAGGAGGGTGGCGTGGCGGTCGGGATCGTAGGTCATGGGAACTCCGGGTCAGAAGGAGGTGACGGCGCCGCCGTCGACAAGCCAGGTGCTGCCGTTGACGTACGTGGCCGCTCCGGAGCACAGGAAGGCGGCGACCCGCCCGAACTCCTCGGGGGTGCCGAGGCGCCGCATCGGGATTTCCTGTTCGGACCGCTCGCGGACCGCCTGCCAGGTGGTGCCGCGCCGGCGGGCGGCGGCTTCGTCGAGCACCTGAATGCGTTCGGTGAGGATGCGGCCGGGCGCCAGGCAGTTGACCTGCACGTTGTCGGCGGCAAGTTCGATGCTCAGGGACTTGCACAGGCCCTGAACGGCCGGGCGGTAGGCGTTGGAAAGGGTCAGGTTCTCCAGTGGGCGTTTCACGCTGCTGCTGACGATGCTCAGCACGCGCCCGCCGCCCCCCTGCCGGAAGTGCGGCAGCGCGGCGTCCACGCTCCGGACCACGCTCATCAGGGTGAGCTGAAAGGCGGTCATCCAGTCGGTCTCGCTGAGGGTGGTGAAGCTGCCGGCGGGGGGACCGCCGGCATTGCACACGAGGACCTTCAGGCCGCCGAGGTCCTGCGCGGCCTGATCGATGAAGCGGCGCAGGGCGTCACCGTCGGCGACGTCGGCTTCGTACGCGCGGACGGGGCGGCCGGTCGCCTGTTCGATCCGGTCGGCGGCCGAGCGGGCCCGCTGGCCGTCACGGGAGCACAGGGCCACCTGCGCGCCTTCCTGGGCGAGGGCGAGCGCGGTGGCGTACCCGAGGCCGGCGCTGGCGGCCGTGACGAGGGCCGGCGCGCCTTCGAGAGTCAGGTTCATACGTGACCGTACCGGGCAAGCACGTCCGGGAGGGTGGCGCCGGCGTCCAGGTCTTCACGGATGCGCTGCTCTTTTTCGGTCAGCGCCTCGGCTTTGATCAGCACCTCGGTGGCCAGCTCCGCCGGGATGACGATGGCGCCATCGAAGTCGGCCAGCACGAAGTCCCCAGGGCGGATGACCACCCGGGCACTCGTCGCTCCGGGCAGGTAGACCGGCACCTGCCAGGCGTTCACCTGCCAGCGGCCGATGGACTGCACCGGGGTGCGGTAGCGGGCGAACACGGGGTAGTTCATGCGGGCGAGCCACTCGATGTCCCGGATGCCGCCGTCCACCAGCGCGCCGACACTGCCCCGGTGCTGCATGCCGCGCGCGATCAGCTCACCGAAGAAACAGACGCCTTCGGCCCCGCCGCCGCTCCAGATGCTCAGTTCGTCCGGTCCGATCCCGCTGACCGCTTCCATTTTCTTCGGATCTCCAGTGCCCGGGTAGGGCGTCATCTGGCCGCGGATGGTGTACGCCCAGCCGGCCATCTTCTCCAGCCGCTCGCGGATGGGCCAGAAGGCAGGGCTCAATCCGAGATCCGGATGACCCAGTTCGTCGAGGATGTCGGCCACGTTGGCGGTGTCGACGTTCAGGTAGCGCTGCCGCAGGTCGCGGCGTTCGTCAGGGGTCAGGGTCATGAAACGGGAGCTCCTTGGTGAGCGAGAGGGGCCGGGTCAGGCGTCAGCCAGTACAGGGGGGCGTGACCGTGCGACAGCAGGTGATCGTGAAACGCGCGGGGAGGCAGGCTGGACTGGGCGCGCAGCGCGCGGATGCGTTCGGTGCCGAGCCAGTACATCAGCCGGGTGGCCGGCAGGAGGCTGTTGCGGGTCGTTTCGCTCCACACCCTCGCTTCGGGAAACCCCACCTCGTCCCGGTAGAACGACCGCATCTGCTCCAGGGTCCATTCGCCCAGGTGCAGTTTGATGTCCGCGACGCAGCAGGCTGCGTTGCGACGTTCGAAGCTCTTGAGCAGCAGCGCTTCGCGGGGCGTGTAGAAATTCTCGGCTTCCAGAAGCAGATCTTCGGCGTAGCAGGCCCAGCCTTCGACCGCGGTGCCGGCGCTCAGGCACACCAGTCCCGAGGCGGCGTCCGTGCCGCCGAGGCGCGCCAGTACGGAGGCCGACCCACGCGCCCGGGCGTTCTGGGTGTGATGTCCGACCGAGCCGTGATGCACCGCGTGGACCAGCTTGATGAAGCTGACACTGGGTGGCGCGGCGTCCTGGGTCACCCAGTACGTGCTGCCGCTTCCGGCATTCCCGGCGGCAGGTGAGCGGTAAAAGAGGAAATACAGGTCGCGGGAGACGTGTTTGGCCCAGGCGGGCATCGGTTCGAAGCTCAGGCCGTACGAGGACGCCCCGGTCACCAGGTCGGCAGCCTCGGCGGCCTGGAGCGCCCGGTCATGCCACGCCTCGTAGGTGCAGACCAGGTCGTCCTGAGCGGGCCGCACCTCGTCCAGGCCGGCCAGCACGGCCCGCCAGTCCTCGCCGAATACGCGGGCGTCCTGGACCAGTTCGCCGCTGAGGTGGTGAAAGGCCGCTTCGGCCTGCGCGAGCGCCTCGCGCGGTCCCATCGGCAGGCCGTGCACCTGGCGCATCAGGAGTTCCAGGTGCGCCTCGCCGCAGGCCACGCCCGTGGCGGGATCACCCCGGAGGGGTCCGGTCAGTTGCTGCGCGAACCCCTCGGCCGCCTGCGCCGCCCGCTCGGCCGCCACGCTGAGGGTGGCGTTCTGAGCGTCAGCCACGGGATGCAGCCAGAACTCGTGCCGCAGGAACCGGGCCAGGGCCGCGGCCTCCACCCGGGCCCGGGTGGACCAGTCCGGATGCAGGGTTGCCGCCCGCAGGTGGGCCAGACCTTCACCCAGGAAGCGCGGCAGGTCGGTCAGCCGGGCGATCAGTTCCTGGCGGGTGTCGCCGGGGAGGTGCCCTGGCCGGGGCAGCAGCAGGGAGATCACGCCGAAGGCGGCCTCGCCGCTGTACCAGGCTGGGTTTCTGAAGCGCGGGGCCCGCTGGAGTTCTGCGCTGGCGTGCGTGAGCTGGGCGCCGAGGAGCCGGGCGTCCAGTGCCTGCGGGGCGGTCTCGGGGAGGGCCGTCTCGAGTTCCCGGCGCAGGAAGCTCAGGGCCTCCTGTTCCTGGTCAGCGACGTCCGCACTGGCGGGGGGCAGGTGATGGTCGTGGCCGGCCACCCCCATGAAGGTGGCGTCCACCGGGCGCAGCTGCGCGTGAAGGTGGAGGTAGGTGTCGACCAGTTTTCCGACGCCGCTCATGAATGAACCGGTGCCGGCGCCGGTCCGGGCGCGGCCTGCGTCTCTTCGGGGTAGAGCGGAAGGTCGACCCAGCGCCGCTCCTGATGCGACCGGACGATGGCGTTGACGACTTCCTGGCTCTTGGCGCCGTCGTAGAAGGTGCATTCCTCCGGGGTGTCGTCCAGGATCTCGTCGACGAAGTGGCGCACCAGGTTGCGGTAGTACAGTTCGGGCCAGGGCGTGTTCAGGGTCGTCCCCGGTGGGTAGGCGCTCTCGGGCAGCGTCACGTCACGGAATTCCACCTGATCCGGGGTGGCGAAGCGGAGCGTCTCGGCGATGCCGTTCTCCTCGACCAGCCGGGCGACGGCCGCGCCCTTGCTGCCGTAGACCCTCAGTTCGACGCCGGGATAGTTGCCCACGGCGATGTAGCTGGTCTGGAGCATGCCCTGGGCGCCACTGGCGAACTCGGCCAGGGCCACCGTTCCGTCCTCGACCTCGATGCGCTGCAGGCCCTCGCCGTACCCCCGCACGACGCGTTCAGGCACGAAGTTCTTCATGCTGCCGATCACGCTGGTGTACTCGCCGGCGCACCAGCGCACCAGGTCCAGCAGGTGGGAACCGTACCCGACCACGGAGGAGGGAATCAACGTGGCGAAGTCTGCTCCCTGGGGCACCTGCCGCAGCGGGTAGTGCGGGTCCAGGAACTGGCTGTTCTGTTCCAGGCCGTGGATGTGGAAGATCTCGCCCAGCGTGCCGTCCGCGATCCAGCGCTGCAGCTGACGCACCGCCGGGGAGTAGCGGAAGGTAAAGCCGAGTTTGGTGCGCACGCCAGCCTCCCGCGCCTTGCGGGCAGCCATGAAGGCGTCGGCGGCGTCGTGCGCCAGGGGTTTTTCGCTGAGCACATGCTTGCCTGCGGCGATGGCCGCCAGGCTCAGTGGCAGGTGCGTGTCGGTGGGCGTGCACACGTCGACCATCTGAATGTCCGGGTCCCTGAGCATCTCGCGGTGGTCGGTGTAGACGCGCCGGGCACCGAACTTCTGCGCGAGGCGCTCCGCGCGTTCCGGCACGGTGTCGCAGATGGCCACCAGGTCCGCGCGTTCGTACGCGGCGTAGCCGGGCAGGTGGGCGGATTCGGCCCAGGCGTGCGCGCCAATCACGCCGACCCCGAGCGTGCGTGGGCCGCTCATGGCAGCGCCTTGCCGAGGCTGTTGACGTACGTCTCGAGCTCGTCGTAGTTGTGAAAGCCGAGTTCGCGGCGTCCGTCCTCGATCTCGTAGATCATTTCGCACAGGCGGGCGTTGAGCCGGGTGTCGGCCCCGGCCTGCTGGCCGAAATCGATCAGCTTGCCGTTGCTCGAGCGGACTTCGCTGGGCCGGTTGCGGTACACGATGTCCCACCAGATGCCGCTGCCTTTTTTCTTGAAGGCGTGCGCCTGGGGCTTCTGGTCTTTTTTGAGCAGCCAGATGGCGTGGTGAATGTTGGCCAGCAGCTTCTGGGTGTCTTCCGGGGTGTTGGGTTTGTAGTTCGCCGGGTCGAAGAAGTCAAACGCTTCAACCTGGATGCCGTTCGCCTCAGCGATTTCGAGCGCTTCCCGGACCACGGCCCCGGCGATGCGGGCGTAGCGTTCCACGCCCAGGCTTTCGGTCACGGGCGCGTTCACCAGGGCGCTGAAGACGACCTGGGCGCTGTACACCTCTTTGGCCCAGATCTGGCCCCAGATGTTGTCGGATAGCTGCACTTCCGTCAGGGCTTCCAGGCACCGCGCCAGTTCCAGCAGGCGGGGACTGCGCACGCCGGTCATCTCTCCCAGTTGAATCGGGCCTTCGTGAACGAATTCGATGTGACCGGGATCGACCAGGGCCCCGCCGTAATTGGGGATGCTGCCCATGACGCGCTCTGCCCCGCCCAGCCCGGCGGCTTCCAGCCGGGCGATCAGGTCGGGTTCGTTGAAGCCGTTCTGGAACGACACGACGAACGTGTGCGGGCCGAAGAGCGGCAGGACGCTTTCCAGGGCGTCGAGGCTGTGCTGGGATTTGGTCGCGATCATCACGCAGTCCAGCGGGCCGCTCAGCTCATGCGGGTGCACGGCACGCACCTGAAAGTGCTGGTTGCCGCGGACCCCGTCCACGGTCAGCCCGTGGGTTTTGAGGGCGTCGATGTGCTCGGCCCAGCGGTCGGTGAGGGTGACGTCATGGCCGGCGCGGGTCATGTAGGCCCCGGCGAGGCCGCCGATGGCGCCGGCCCCGATGATGGTGATGTTCATGAATTCCTCCAGAGGGTGAGGGCGGGGGTGGTGAGCGGGTTGGACGGTCGGGTGGCGTTAATCGCGGGGGTCGAGCGCGTCGCGCAGGCCGTCGCCGAGGAAGTTCACGGACAGCACCGTGATCAGGATCATCAGGCCCGGGAACACGGCCAGCCACGGGGCGCCTTGCAGCCACTGGCTGGCTGAATTGAGCAGGTTCCCCCAGGTCGGGGTGGGCGGCTGCACGCCGAGGCCCAGGAAGCTCAGGGCGCTTTCGAGCATGATGCCGCTGCCCACCGCGAGCGTCGTGGACACCACGATCGGCCCGAGGGCGTTGGGCAGGATGTGCCGGAACATGATTCGGCTGTGGCTGCCGCCGAGCGCGCGGCTGGCTTCGACGTACTCCCGTTCGCGCAGGCTCAGGAACTGCCCGCGGACCAGGCGCGCGGTGCCCATCCAGCCCAGCGCGCCGATGATGCCGATCAAGAGACCGACGCTGGGGCGCAGCATGCCGCTGAGCAGAATGACCAGGGGCAGCAGCGGAATGGACAGCATGATGTCCGTCAGGCGCATCAGCGCCGTGTCCACCCAGCCGCGGAAGTAGCCGCTGAGTGCGCCCACCAGCGTTCCCAGCAGGGTCGAAATCAGGGCGCTGACCAGCCCGACCGTCAGGGAGATTCTCGCGCCGTACAGCACGCGGGTCAGAGCGTCGCGGCCCAGTTCGTCGGTGCCGAACAGGTGGGCGCGGCTGGGAGGCTGGGGCGTGCCGATGATCGTCAGGTCCTGCCCGTCGAAGGTGTAGGGCGTCAGGTAAGGGGCCAGCGCCGCAGCGAGCGCCACCAGCAGGAGCACGCCCAGTCCAGTGAGGGCGAGCCGGTGTTTGAGGAACGTGCGTTGAAAGCGCTGCAGGGGCGTGCGGACCCGGAGGGGCGCGGCAGGCAGGGTCGGGCTCAACTCAGTCATAACGGATCCTGGGGTCAGCGGCCCCGTACGCCAGATCGGCGAGCACATTGGCGACGACCAGGGCGAAGGAACCGAGCATCATCAGGGCCAGGAGGACGGGGTAGTCGCGGCCGTTCATGCTCTCGATGAACAGCCGGCCGATGCCTGGCCAGGCGAAGATGGTTTCGGTGATGACCGCGCCTGACAGGATGCCGGCGAAGTCCAGGGCCACCACGGTGATCAGCGGAATCAGCGCGTTGCGAAACGCGTGGCGGTACACGACCTTGCGCTCGGTCAAGCCCTTGGCTTTGGCGGTGCGCACGTAATCCTGACTGAGCACCTCGACCATGCTGGAACGCATGTACCGGCTCCAGCCCGCGACACTGGCAAACGCCAGAATCAGGCCGGGAAGGACCAGGTGCTTGAGGAGGTCGGGGAGGGACCCGTCCCCGATGGTCTGCATGCCAGCAGAGGGAAGGATCCGCCACTGCACGGAGAAGAGCAGCTGGAGCATCAGGGCCAGCCAGAACACGGGCATGCTGATGCCCAGGAACGACAGCAGGGTGATGGAGTAATCCACGGCGGTGTAGCGGCGCACCGCGCTCAGCACGCCCAGCGGGACGGCCACGAGCAGGGCCAGGAGAAAGCTGGCGCCGCCCAGCATCGCGGTGGGCCACAGGCGCTCGGCGATTTCGGTGGTGACGGGCCGCGCGGTCCGGATGGAGTAACCCCACTCTCCGGTGACGAAGGCCGTGACCCAGCGGGCGTACTGGACGGGCAGCGGCTGGTCCAGGCCCAGCGCCACTTCCATCTGATCCAGGGCCTCCTGCGACACACTGGGGTTGTCGGCGTAGACGTCCATCGGGGTTCCTGGAGCCAGGTGCAGCACACCGAACAGCAGCAGTGAAACGCCCAGCAACATGGGGACGGTGCCGACCAGTCGTTTGAGGAGGTACGTCAGGTTCATGCGTGGATCACCTCGCTCTGGAGCAACAGGGCCGGTAAGCCCGGGCCCTGTTGCTCCGGAGTGGGAGCGTTACTTCATGTACCAGCCACTGGTGTTCACAAAGTTGGTCATGTTGGTGGGGTTGGGCACGAAGCCGCCGAGTTTGTTGGTCACCGCGATGATCGAGACGTTGGTCGTGATCGGAATGGTGGGCACCTGCTTCATCAGCTCGGCCTGGAAGTCCATCAGCGCCTTGCGGTTGACAGCCGGGTCCAGGGTGTTTTCCGCCCGTGCGAGCAGGGAGTCGATCGTCGCGTTGCTGAAGCCCTGGCCGTTGTTGACGCCTTTGGTCCCGAAGAAGACGCTGTAGACCGGGTCGGCGCTGGTGATCCACCCGCTGTAGAACAGGTCGTACTTCCCGTCGTACCGGGCTTCGCGGAACGCCACGCCGGTCTTGTTGTCCGGCACGACTTCGATGCCGACCGCCTTGAGGCTGCTGATGATGACCTGCTGGGCGATTTCGTCGTTGGCGCGTCCCGCCTGGACGAGCAGCTTGTAGCTCATGCGCTGGCCGTCTTTGACGCGCACGCCGTCCGGCCCCATCCGGTAGCCGGCGGCGTCCAGCAGGGCCATGGCCTTGCGCGGGTCGTAGGGGTACTTGACCACGTTCTTGTTGCTGTAGGAGAAGACCGGCACGACCACGGTGTCGATCGGAATGGGATACCCGCCCAGGGCCATGGAGATGGCCGACTTGTTGATGGCGTGGGCGAAGGCCTGGCGGACCCTCAGGTCACGGAAAGCCTGCGGGCCTTTGAAGTTGAAGTCCAGGTGCTGCCAGCTGAGGACGTTGTTTCGGACGATGTTGATGCCGGGAACGGCGTCGAGTTGCTTGACCTGCGCGTAGGGCACGCTGGACGACAGCTGAATCTCGCCGGATTTGAGCTGCGTGACCATGGTGTTGCTGTCGGGGATGATCTTGAAGATGATCTGGTCGAGGTACGGAAGCTGCACCCCTTTGCTGTCCTTGCGCCAGTACAGCGGGTTGCGCTCGACCACCACATACTGCCCACGCTTGAATTCCTTGACCTTGAACGGGCCGGTGCCGAGCGGTTTTTCGTTGTAGACGTCGGTGTTGAGGTCCTTGCCGCTCAGGGCGTGCTGGGGCAGAATCCCGAAGGTGAACAGGGTGCTGGCGTAGTCAGGTGCGACGCGCTTGTAATTGACGACCGCGGTGTACGGGTCAGGGGTGCTGATCGAGGCGATGTCCTCGGTTCCGTCCTTGGATTCGGCGATGAACTTGGGATTCTTGACGGCCTCCCACGTGAATTTCACGTCGGCGCTGGTAAACGGCTTGCCGTCCGACCATTTGACGTTCCGGCGCAGCTTGTAGGTGATGCTCATGGTTTTGCCGTCCGGGCTGATCTTGATGCCGCCGTTGGCGAGCGTGGGCACCACGGTGGCCAGGACGGGCACGTAGTTGGCGTTCTTGTCAGGGGCGAGCAGGCCCTCAACGACCGTGGCCTGCACGTCACCCAGGTAGCCGGTGGAGTAGACGTTGAGGGTGTCGATGTCGTAGCCGAGGCCGACAGTCAGGGTGCCGCCGCGCTGCTGGGCGGCCGCCGTTCCAGAGAGCAGAATGGCGGTCATGGCGAGGAGAAGGCGGCTCTTTCGCGATACGGAATGCTGGGCGATCTGGGTGAGCGTCATGCTGAACCTCCTGAAAAAGGGGCTTCGAAGCGTCTTCACGGCCTAGAAATCACATCAAGCTTGTTTGCTTGCGTTTGAGTGTGAGTGTTGAGGGAGACACATGTCAAGCTTTTTTTGAATTTTGTTCTGTCAAGTGGAATAAGATGTATAGGCAGATGTTCCGTATCGTGGAACCGGTAATTACCATGGGTCCAAGGAGACAACATGACGATGCACACCCCTGAGGACCACGCGATCGGCCGTCAGCTCACCGCCCTTACCATCGGTATGGACCACCTCGAACGCCGGCTGTCACGTGGCAACGGCGTGCTCGATAGCGAAGGCCTCGTCCCCATCTATCTGGGCGACGACCTGGTGACCCCCGCCGTCCTCGAAGACTGGGACGCCGTGCAACACGAACTCAGCCGCCTCGAACAGGCCGCGGCCGCCCTACCGCAGACGCCCCGGCGCGCCTTCCTGGACGACATGTTCCGCTCCCTGCGCACGGCGGCCCGGTTGTTCGAGGGTGAGGAACTCAGCTTCAAGGAAAAACTGGAAGGACTGGTCGGGGTCCCTGCGCAGGCCGTGCCGCCCGAAGCCATCGATCAGATGAAGCACGACATCGACAACGTGCTGCTGGGCGCCGGGTACCGGCAGGGCTCCGTGGCGGACCGCGTGGCCCGCTGGGAGGAGGAGAACGCCGTCGCGCCCGAGCGCCTGGAGACGGAATTCAAAACCCTGATGCAGGACGCGCAGGAACGCACCGACCGCCTCATCTACCCCACCGGGGACTACACCATGCAGCTGAATACGCTGCGCGGGGTGCCCTTCACCGCACGCTGCAACTTCAACGAGGGCCAGATGGACCTCAACGTCGACCTGAGCTTCACCCGCGCCGCCCTGAAGCACCTGGTGGCGCACGAAGTGTTCCCAGGGCATTCCACGCAGCTGCTGATGACCCGCGACTGGGCGGCGCAGGGCCTGAGCACCGCCGACGTCCTGCTGTGCACCACGAACGCAGTCACCGGCTGCGTGCAGGAAGGAATCGGCGACCAGGGCGTGCACCTGATCGACTGGATCGAGGACGACGGAGATACGCTGCACCGGGCCCTGAGGCGCCTGCGCAGCGCCACGGCCACCAGCGCCGCCTGGTACCAGATGGGTGAAGGGTGGCCCGAAGCCCGGGTGCTGGAGTACCTCGAGCAGCACAGTTACGGCCAGCGTCCCTGGATCGAGGGCCGGATCCGGTTTGCCAGCTACCCGTTCCGCGGGCCGTTCATCGCCAGCTACTGGTTCGGGGACGAAGCCGTGCGGGAAGTGCGCGAGCGCACCGCGCCGGAGGACCGCGCGGCCTTCGTGCGTTACCTTTACGGACAGATGCATTCACCCCGCAGCCTCCTTATGTTCGATCCCCAAGTGCACGCCACGGCATGAGTGAGAACGTCCAGAGCGTCGAGCGCGCCCTTGACATCGTGAGCAACATCGTCACGGCGCAGCGCCCCTTGAGCATCGCGGAGCTGTCGCAGCAGATGGGGCTGGCCCCCAGCACCATCCACCGGATCCTGCAGACCCTCACCGCCAAGGGATTCGTCCACCAGGACAGTGTCACCAAGCGCTACGACATCGGTCCGGAAATCGTCGAGATCTCCCGCTCCCTGTACCTGCGCTACGACCTGGTGCGCCGCGTCCGGCCTTTCCTGCAGGAACTGGTCGACCGTACCGGCGAAACCGCGCACCTGGCCGAGCTGTACGGCACGACCGCCATGTACCTCAGCCAGCTCGAACCGCTGACCATGATGCGGATGTTCACCACCCCGGGCAGCATCACCCACCTGGCGTGCTCGGACGTGGGCAAGCTCTTCCTGGCCGACCTGCCCCCGGCCGCCGTGCGCAGCATCATCGACAAGGTCGGGCTGATGCCGCGCACGCCGCACACCATCGTCAGCTGGGACCGGTTGCAGGACGAACTGCAGACGGTGCGGGAGCAGGGCTACGCCGAAGATGACGAAGAGCGCGAGCTCGGCGTCCGCTGCCTCTCGGCGCCCCTGCTCAACGGAGCCGGGAAGGTGATCGCCGCCCTGGGCATCGCCGGACCCTCGGGCCGGCTGACCAAGGAGCGCGTGCCGGAGCTCAGCCGGCACGTGCGGGAAATCGCCCAGCGCGCGGCGCACGAACTGATGCTGCTCCCCAACCTCCCCAGAGGCCAGCACGCCGAACAGGGGCTCGTGTGAACGCGCCGCCCCTGACCATCCTCCCCGCGGAGTACCAGCAGCGCCGCGAACGTCTGGCGGAGGCCCTGCAGCAGCGCGGCCACGACCTGATGTGCGTGTTCGGTCCGACCCGCGTCGCCTACCTGACGGGCTTTTTCTTCGCGGCCACCGAGCGTCCCGTGGCAGCCGTCATTGCCGACGACGGCACCTGCAGCCTGCTGATTCCCGCCCTGGAAGCCGACCATGTCCGCCAGCAGTGCCCTGAACTGCAGCAGCTGTGGGTCTACCCGGAGTATCCGGGTGGTGGCAGCGGCGAGCATCCCATGGTCACCCTCGCCACGAGGCTGAAGCACCTGCGTCCCGCGGCGCGCTCCTTCGCGGCGGACCTCGACGGGTACGAGCACCGGTGGGGGTACCGCGGTCCAAAACTCAGCGAGGCCATCGCCACGCCGGTCCACGAGCACTTGGCGCTGGTGGACGACGCGCGGGCCATCAAAAGCCCGGCCGAGATCGCGCTCATCCGGGAAGCCTGCCGCTGGGGAGATCACGCCCACCGGTTGATGCAGGACGCCATCCACCAGGGCGGGGACGAACTCCTGATCTCGCACGACGCCAGTCTGCGGGCCACCCGGGACATGCTCAGCGAACTGGGTTCCCGCTACGTGCCCAAGGCCCGCGAAGGCCTGCCGGCCAACGCCATGTTCATCCGCGGGAAGAACACGGCCCTGCCGCACGGCCTGCACCAGCAGGGCGGGGTGCAGCCTGGCGATACGCTGGTCACCGGCGCCTACGGCACGGTCGGCGGGTACGAGAGCGAACTGGAACGCACCATGCACGTGGGCGAGCCGACCGCCGAATTCGTGTCCTACTTCGAGGCGATGGTCGCCGCTCAGGACGTGGCGCTGCAGGCCATCCGGCCGGGCCGCACCTGCGCGTCCGTCGAAGCCGAGGTGCGGGGGTTCATCCGCGACGAGCTGGGCCTCGACCACCTCGTCCGCCACCACACCGGGCACGCCTTCGGGCTCGAGGGACACGAGCACCCCTTCATTGACCTGGACGACCCCACCCCGATCCGCGAGGGGATGATCTTCTCCGCCGAACCCGGCCTGTACGTGCCCGGCCTGGCCGGCTTCCGCCATTCGGACACCGTCGTCGTCACGGCGCACGGCGCCGAACGCCTGAGCCTCTACCCGCGTGATCTGGCGCGCCTGGTGATCTAACGCCCGCACGGAGAACGCCCGCCACGGCAGCAGTGCAGGTTCACGGCCCGGTCACTCAGACCGGGCTTTCCTCCGTGTGGCCCGGGTCTCCTCCACGTACCGCCACCCATCCCCGGAAGGACAGGGCGGCGTAAAACAGGGCCACGTCCGAGAACCCCGCTTCACGCAGCAGGTCTTCCTCCTCGGCGGGGGAACACAGGGGGAGAAGCTGAGCCATCCGCTCTCCCGCCGCAGCCGCCTGCGCGGCGGCTGCGGGATCGCCGAAACGAACGGAGCGGGCCAGCCACTGCTCCGCGCCTGCAGCAGGCGGGGCGTGGTGGGCCACCACCAGGCGGGCGCCCGGCCGGAGCCGGCGGCGGATTTCCCTCAGGGTGTGGAGCCGCTCGGCCCGGTCGAGGAAATGCAGCGTCAGCAGGCAGGTGGCGCCGTCATAGGGCCCCTGGGGGGCCAGGTCGACGCGGCCCTCGATGAGGTCGATGCGGTCCCCCGCGGCGGCCGTGGCCTGCCGCGCCTGAGTCAGCATGACCGGGGAGGGATCGACGCCCGTGAAATGCCACCCTGGCTGCGCGCCGGCCATGGCGCTGAGTTCCAGGCCGCCGCCCGCGCCGACCACCAGCATCCGGGCCCCTGCCGGGGCCAGCTCGGCCAGCAGCAGCGTCGCCATGCGGTGCAGGTCGTCCAGCCCCGGCACCTTCGCCCGGGTCTGCGCGGCGTACGACGTGGCCACGGCCGGGTCCGAGAACGGGTCGGGCCGGCCGGGCATCAGGTGCCCGTGCCGAAGATCAGGGACTGATGCAGGGCCACGCCGGCCATCACGCCGTCCGCCGCGGCCAGACTGGCGTTCCCGGCACGCAGCGTGATGTCGCCCGCCGCGAACACGCCAGGCACCGTGGTCCGCTTGAAGGCGTCGGTGGTCAGCAGCGGGCCCTGCGGGCCGTCCTCTGTGGCGCAGCCGAGCTGCTGCGCGAGGTCACTGGCGAAGCGGAGCCGGGTGCCGAGGAACAGCGCGTCGATCCCGAGGACCCGCTCGTCGGCGAGCTGCACGCCGCTCAGTTCAGGGGCGGTGCCCATCAGGGCGGTGACCGGGGCGGCTTCGACCTGAATGCCGCGCTGCGCGAACTGCTCCAGGGTGGCGGCGTCCGGGGTCTCGTGACCGTTCAGGAAGTACGTGACGCGCCCCCAGTCGGCAATGAGCAGGGCCTGGTGGGTGGACCACGGACCGGTGGAGAGCACGCCGAGGCGCTGGCCCCTGACCTCGTACCCGTGGCAGTACGGGCAGTGCAGGACGCTGACACCCCAGCGCGGCTGGAGGCCGGGAAGGTCGGGCAGCTGATCGACCACGCCGTAGGCCAGCAGGAGCCGCTGGGCGTGGAGGACGTCTCCTCCATCGGTGGTCAGGGTGAAGCCCCCGTCCTGCGACGCGGTGAGGGCCCGCGCCTGGAGGTGCGTGACATTGGGGTACTGCAGCAGGTCCGCGCGGGCCTGCGCGATCATCTCATGCGGGGGGCGGCCGTCCTGACCGAAGAAGCCGTGGGAGTGCGCCGCGAAGCGGTTGCGGGGCTGGCCGCTGTCGAGGACGCACACAGGCCGGCCGCTGCGGGCGATCTGCATGGCGCCGGAGAGGCCGGCGACGCTGCCGCCCACCACGACGGCGTCGAAACTACCTTCAAAAGACATGGGTGGCCTCCTGCGGTCCGGGTTGCAGAGCGGCCCGCCGCTGCTGGAATTCCGCCGCGAGGGCGGCGAGGGTGAGGGTGCCGAGCTGGGCCGTGATCAGGGCTTCGGCCTCCCGGAGGGTGTCGTTCAGGGCGCGGTTGACGGCCTGCTCGACGAGGCAGGTGGGCTCCTCGCAGCGGTTGCCGAGTGCGAAGAGCCGGGGGGAGCCGAGGGCGCGGTACACGTCCAGCACGGTGACCTGGGCCGGGTTGCCGGTGAGTCGCCAGCCGCCGCCGTGGCCTTTTTCGGAGCTGACGATGCCGGTGTCGCGCAGGCCGGTCATGGTGCGGCGGACGACGACGGGGTTGGACTTGAGGGCGGCGGCGAGCCTGTCCGAGGGAATGGGGGCGGGGGCTTCCATCAGGTGGAGGAGCAGGTGGAGCACGCTGGAAAGACGGCTGTCGAGGTTCATGACAATTAAACTGTGTCATGAAACTGTTGAAGTGTCATGAGTGTGGAGGACCTGCATCCGTTCGGTGGGCATGGTGTCCGGGGATGAGCGCCCAGGTGACGAAGCCTTTGCCTGCCCCTTGACCCTTCCCCAGGGGCAGACCGCACACTGCACGTACCTATAGGCAGGACCTCCGGAGGGCAGCATGACGGACACCACCGACCCCCACCTCACCATCGGCGCCTTCGCCCGCGCCTCACGCCTGAGCCTCAAGGCGCTGCGGCTGTACGACGAACTGCACCTGCTGCCGCCCGCCCGCACCGACCACCTCACCGGGTACCGCTACTACGCCCCGGACCAGCTCGACCGGGCGCAACTGATCGGCCTGCTCAGGCAACTCGGCCTGCCCCTCAGCGCGGTACGCGCCGTCCTGGACGCCCCAGCCCCGGCACGGGCCGCGCACCTCCACCAGCTGTGGAGCGAACAGGAAGTCGAGCACGGCCGGCGGCGCGCCCTGGCCCGGTACCTCACCGAGAAACTGCAAGGAGACACCACCATGACCCACTACGAGATCCAGGAACGCTTCGTGCCCGCCCAGCAGGTCGCCACCCTCGCCCGCCGGGTGTACGTCGCTGACCTGCCGGCCTTCATCGAGGAGGCCGGCACCACACTCACCAACCTGACCGGACCGCACACCTCCGGCGCCGCCATCGTGATTTACCACGGCGAGGTGAACGCCGACAGCGACGGCCCGGTCGAAGTCTGCGTGCCATACCGCGGCGAGCTGACGGCCCCTCCCGAAGTCACCCTGCGTGAAGAACGCGCCCACCACGAGGCCTTCGTTCCCCTCACCCGCGACCAGTTCGAGTTCCCGGAGATCCTGCGCGCGTACGACGCCACCCGCCAGTACGTTCAGGAGCACGGGCAGTGCACGGCCCTCAGCCCCCGCGAGGTCTACCCGGTCAGCTGGGCCGGTCTGCCCGGGAACGCCTTCGCCGGCGACGTGGCCCTGCCGTTCGAGCCCAGACGCTGAGACCGCCCCCCGGGCCCCCAGACTCGGAAGTCAGGATGGGCTTCCGCTCAGCCGGCGCTGCCTGGCCGGAGGGGAAGAGACACCCGGGCCGGGAACCGACTCAGGGCAGGACCGCCACGACGGGCACGTCCACGCGCCGGGGCGTGCCTTCCCGGCGGAGCGTCACCGCCAGCACCTCGCCGGGCGCGCCGCTCAGGGCGTTCACCGCCTCCCCGAGATCACTTCCCTCCAGACACCGGTCACCGACGGCCACGACCTCATCGCCGGGGCTCACCTGAGCCCGCGTCGTGGGATGGGCCGAGTCCGCGACGCGGGCCACGACCCACCCCGCACCCCCAGAACGCAGGCACAGTCCCGCGCTCTGGGGGTCCTGCCTCCCCTCCACCACGCGCGGCTGAACGTGCAGACGCTGCCGGCCGTAGTCCATGGTGAACCGCAGGTGCCGCAGCACGTTCCCGGCCAGCGCCCCGACCACCGGCGCCGTCATCTGCGCGGACATGTACCTCTCGAACACGCCCGCCGGCCGGGTAACGAACCCGGCATTCCTCAGCCTCACGTCCCCGAGACGCGCTTCAGGCACCCGAACCATGCTCAGAAAAGCCTCGTCCCCGCCGCCCAGCATCTGCGCGCACCCGTACGCACCCCGGATGACCGGCCAGTCGGGCCGCGCCGCCTGCCAGCGTTCCAGCACCGCACTGGAGATCATGCTGTAGGACGCCCCCGTGTCCAGCAGGAACCCCAGGCGCTCCCCGGCGATTTCGAGTTCGACACGCACGAACGCCGACTGCGGATGCACCGGGGCCTCGACCACGGCGCCCGCGTCAGCCGCGGCCCCCGGAGTGTCGAGATGCACCTCGCGCCCAGGGTAGTCGAAGGTCACGGTGAACTGACGAAACAACCGCGCGGGCAGGAAGGCCGGTGCCTGAAAGGCGGCCGGCCCCACGCTGGGCCGGTCGATCATCAGGGTGGGGACGCCGTGGAGTGGGAGCGCCAGATCACCCGCATACACGGCCGGACTGGCTACGGGCGTCAGCTGGCTGCCCTCCTCCATGAAGGACTCACCGGCCCGCTCGAGGCGCAGCGCGCGGACCAGGGGCTCCGCGAGAATCACCGCCCCCCCCGCCTGTGTCCAGCCACGTCCAGGCGAGCACGGACTGGTCCTGCCGACTGTACCGAAGCTCGACAAATGGCCGGTTGTGAACAATCAGGAGGGGAAGGGCGGGCGCGGCCATGGCTCAGCATACGAATGGCCGGCTGGCGGAGCCGCCCAGGTTGGGGGACTCTGCCGGATGAGCTCTGCCACAGGATGTGTGGGGGCTTTCATCCTGCGCACGTGTGGTCAGCCGGATCACCCGTGGCGGAGGGACCTCACATCCCACAGCAAGGGGTCTGGACGTGGTCGGAGTATGGACGTCAGCCCGCGGTTCAGGCCGTGTCCAGGCTGGTCAGGAAGTCCATGAGACGGGCGGTGAAGGCTTCCGGTTCCTCAAAACTGGGCAGGTGCGAGGTGCCCTCCATCTCCCTGAAGTGGGCGCGGGGCAGCTGCTCCGCCATGCTCAGGCAGCGCTGGGCCACATGAGGGAAATCCAGGCTCCCGCAGATCAGCAGGGTGGGCGCCTGAATCTCCGGCAGGCGAGGCCAGGCAGGCCCCGCAGTCACTTCATCCCCCATGGACCCGGCACGCAGCGCGGCGCCGTTCATGTCCAGGAACAGCTCGCGCCGGGCGCCGCGCACCCGCTCAGCCGGGGCCAGGACCCCGTCCAGCCACACCCGCGCCTCAAGTTCGTTCAGGCGCGTCAGGTCTCCCGCCGTTTCGGCCGCGTCGAGTTCCTCCAACAGTGCTTCGACCGGTGGGAGGAAGGTACTGGGGCCCGGCGCCCCGCCGACCGCGGGGGCGATCAGCACCAGCGCCGTGACCCGCGCCGGGTGAGCGAGGGCGAAGTCCACCGCGATTCTGGCCCCCTGCGAGCAGCCGACGAGGGTCCCCCGATCGATGCCGGCGGTGTCGAGCACGGCGAGCAGGTCATCGACGTGGGAGTACGCTTCCGGGGTGGCCTGCGCGCTCCCGAAGCCCCGGCGGTCGTAAGCGACGACGTGGTACTCGCCTGCAAGGCGCGGGATGACCTCCGCCCACATCCGGTGATCGGCGACCCCGGCGTGCAGGAAAATCACCGTCTCCCCATGCCCCGCGCTGATTCCAGTCAACGTCGCCTTGCCGCTCCTGACCTGCAGTTCTGTCATGAAATTCTCCTCTTGAGATCACGGCGGTTGTCGCCGGAACGTCTCTCGCGAACACCCCCGGTCCCGCCACCGGAGGGCGGGCGGGATGACCTGAGGCGCGGCCAGCAGCCAGGCTGGGAACGCGCGGCCGTGCGTCCATCCGAACCAGCCACGCTCCCAGCGCGATCTACCCCAATGGGGACAGCACGAACCGCGCGACGACCTCGTCGTCTTCCTGTTCACCGGTCTCCTGGAAGCCCAGGCCGCGGTACAGGTGGGCGGCGACCGCGTTCGTCGGGTGGTAGGACAGGGCGAAGTGGGTGTGGACATGCTCGTGGTGCAGGTAGGCCAGCGCGGCGCGCATGGCCGCCTTGCCGTACCCGCGTCCCTGCACACCCTGGTCGATCATGACGCCGCCCAGCCAGCAGAACCCGTCGGCGGGATCCACCGCCCACATCAGGAAGCCCACCACCCCATCCCCGGTCAGGACCGCCAGCGGCGCCCAGCCCACCGGGCTGTAGTGACACAGTGCCAGGTTGAAGACGGGCGCGTTCACGTATTCCGTCTGATCCGGGTGCACCGTCAGCGCGGCGACGGCGCGCCAGTTCTGCGCCGTGACCGGAGCAACGAAAAGAGGAGAGGTGGTGTGTTCGGGGAGTTGGGTCATGCTGCTCCTGGTCACAGTACTGCGGCGGGATGGAAGAAATGGCAGCGTTCAGGGCAGCGGGGCAAGCTTCAGATTGACGTCGGTCATGACGCCGTACTGGGGCTCCTTGCGGAACATCAGGATGGTGGAGGGCGCGAAGGTGTCCTCGTCCTGGCGCATCACCAGCATGTTCCGCGGCGCGCCTCCTTCCGGCACGTGCCGGGCCGTGACCTTGTACCGGCCGATCGGCACGTACGCGATGGTGTTGCCGTCCACGAAGCGCGTCAGGGTCTCGCCGGTACTGCCGTCGAGCAGCGGGCCGTCCGGGGTGAGGGTCAATTCCACGTCCCTGTTCTTGAAATCGCCCGCGCTGTAATTCCCGTACACCCACACGGTGCCGCCGTAGTAGTGGCCGTCGGGCCGCTCGCCCGAGGTTTTGAGCGTGAAGTTGCGGAATGCGCCTGTGTCGGCCGTGAAGGCCGTTTCGTCGTTCACTTCCAGGCTGAGCTCGTACGTCTCGCCGTGGTAGCTGCGCTGGAAGCGCCCACCGGCGCGCCAGGTGCCGAGCACGTCACGCGGCAGTTCGAGGCGGTACCGCCCCTGTGCGTCCGTGACGCCGAGCACGTTCATGTTGTAGTACGGGGTGTTGTCCGCCCATACCTCGACGCCTGCCAGAGGCTGATCCTGCGCGTTTTTCACCACGCCCTGCATGACGTAGGGCGCGGGAGCGTCGGGATTCGTGGGCGCAGGCGTGCCTGGGGTGGCGGGGGGCGGAGTGGTTCCTCCGTCGCCGCTGGGTGGTGTGGTCCCGCCGCACGCGGCGAGCAGGGCAGTGAGGAGGAGAACGGTGAAGGTCCGGGTGGCGTGTACGGTCATGGTGGGCTCCTTGTCGTCCCGCCCGAGGCGGGCGTGACCGCACGTTAGGAAAGGCAGGATGGTTGAGGTATGACATGCTGGCGGTCGGGGCGCCCCTGGTGACCGGCCACGCCACGGCCGTTGAGGGCACCTGCCCCCCGGAGTTGCCGAATGGGCCCCGACCGACCGCCTGATCGGGTGGCCGTGCCCTTCACAGCGCCAGCGCACCCGGTGAACGGCCGCAGCACTCCTCGCTTTCCTCGTCATTGCGGAGCTTCATCCGCACCACCGCACGGCTGCGCGTTCGGCGGCGTGCACCGTGTGACGCGGACGCGGCCAGGTGGCGCAGAAGGCGCAACACCCGCCAGCCATCCTGCGCTCTCTAGCGTGCCACCCATGCCATTTGCACCCTCGTCCACCCACAAGCGTCCCGCACTGCTGCTCGCCTGCCTCACCGCCAGTCTCCTCACCGCCTGCGGGCAGGGCGGCCCCCCGGCCGGCGCGCCCATCACCCGGCTGGAGGTGGATGCCCCCGTCAACCTCCTGACCTGGGAAGCGCAGACCGCGCAGTTCGGCGCCTCGGCCTACGACTCGGGTGGCGCGCGCGTGAGCACCCCGGTCACGTGGACGTCGAGTGCGCCGGACGTCGTGAGCGTCCGCGCGGACGGCACGGTGGTCGCGGGCGCCGCGATCGGCACGGCTGTCATTACCGCTGAAGCCGGCGGGGTGCGTTCGGCCCCGGTCACGGTGACCACCGCGCGCCTGCAGCAGGGCGCCAGCCTGGTGCGGGACGAGGCGATCGTCGCCGCCCCGGCACGGAACGCCGAGCCTGGCGACGGCGCCCTCGGCGTGAGCTTTCACGTCACCCTGCGTGGCGTCACCGTCACGCCAGGCCAGGTGCTGATCGCCACAGGTGACCTGCCGTTCGCGGGCCGGGTCGTGAGCGCGGAGCAGACGGCCGCCGGCACGCTCGTCACGCTGGAAACCGTCGCGATGACCGACGCCTACCGCGACCTGCAGGTGCGCCACCAGGAGCATCTCGACGCTTCCGGACTGGTGCCGCTGACCGGCCCCGGCGCGCCTGTGCGGGTGCAGCGGCACCCGGACGGGCGTGTCACCCTCACCTACCGCGTTGCCGCCACGCCGTCCCTCCGGGCGCAGTCCACCCCGGCTCCTGCGCCCGCGGACGACGTCCTGCCCGGCCCGTTCGTCAAGAAGGACTTCAAGGTCGGACCGTTCGCGTGCAGCAGCACCCTCGACACGTTGATTTCCGGTGAATTGATCAGCATCAAGCTCGACACGAAACTCGACGTGGATCTCGTCTCGACCATCTCGGACGGGCACCTCACGGCGTTCGGTGCGCAACTTGGCGGTGAGATCGTCGGGACCCTCGCGGGCGGCCTCGACGTGGACCTCGGCGTCCAGGGCGAACTGAAGTGCCGCGCGACGCTCGCACGTCTGCCCATCCCCGTGACCGGGCCGGTCTCGGCGTTCTTCTCCCCCACCGTGCCGGTCGGCCTGGGGATGCAACTCGACGGGAAACTCAAGCTCGGCAAGGTCCAGTTCGGTCTCGAGGGCAAGCTCGGCGCGAAGATCAACGCGGGCTTCACGCTCGACGTGCCGACCGGCGAACTCAAGCCCACCTTCAAGCTCGAGCCGGTGAACACGCTCGTGCCGAACGTGAAGGTGCTCGGCGCGGCCGACGCGGCGCGCATCGAAGGCGGCCTCGGCCTGCACGCGACCGCCGGCCTGGACTTCACGATCATGCCCTGGCTGGGTGCGGCCGCGCCGAGCTTCGGCGCGCTCGACCTCACCGTCGGCCCGCGGCTGGAAGGCAGCGTCGCGCCCATCTCGACGCAGGCCCGCGTGAGCGACTACTCGTCGAGCTTCTCGCTCAAACTGCTCGGCACGCTCGGCCCGGGCGATCAGCTTCAGGAGCTCCTGGCGGTCGCTGGAACGCGCAACCAGGTGAAACTCGGGAACTTCAGCGGCAGTTACGACGTGATGATCGGCCGCTCCCCGAACGGCACCCTGGGCGGTGACGGGGCCGTGAAGGCCGGGGAAACCGGGGCGGTCACGGTCGACCTGAACCTCGCGAACCTGTCCATCCTTCCGGGCGCCTACAACGTCGACGAGGTGCAGCTTTACCGCGAACGTGACGGCCAGCTCGTCCTCCTCGACCGCAGGAGCGCGCAGGGCACGCAGGCCCACTTCGACTTCACGTGGACGCCGGACGCCGCCGACGCCGGCACCGCGGTGGTGCTGCGCGCCTTCGTCACGACCCGCGCAGGCGGCAGCATTCCGCTGGAAATCGACGACGACGCCAAACTCAGCGTGAACGTCACGGCGCCGACCCCCCCGGAGCCCCCGGTCAACCAGACCGGCACCTGGACCGGCACCGTCACGTACGCCTGGTCGCGCACCAAGTCGTACACCGACACGTACGACAACCGCAAGACCGACATTCAGGATCAGGGATCGCTGACCTGCACGTTCAGTGACGGGCAGCTGTCCGGGTCCAACGCGTACCGGGGCAAGCAGACCTGGACGCTCACGTCCTTGGCGCACGCGGTCGTCCAGCATGGCTGGTACCGCACCGTCACCGACAGCTCGGGCTCCTGGACCGCCACGAACGAAACGCTTGCGTACGGCGACGGCCTGCCGACGGTCGAGCGCAGCGGTGAGCGCACCGGCGGCGTGAACACGGTCACGCGGCAGTACGAGGGTGAGACCCTCGTGTCGGAGGTGGCCTCCGACAACTCCTTCTACCTGCACCTTCGCGCGGACTGCGGCGTGCAGGCGGAGCTCGACACGGATCCGGACCCGAACCGCGTCGTGTACTCGGCCCCGATCAAGACCTGGTACTCCGACGAGTATTCCGACGCGACCGAGACAGTCAGCGTGAACCTCGTGCGACGGTAAGGCGCGCGCGTGCCGCGTGGGCGTACCACCGTGCCCGTCGCACCGGGTGGGAACGAATGCCTTGTCCCAGCCGTACCTCAGACAGGTCCCCCTCCTCCCCCTCACGCACACCCAGAGGTCCCCATGAATGTCCGTCTCCCCTCCCCCCGCTCCCAGAGGCCGCGTCCCTCCCCCCTCCTGGTGCTGGGCGTGTTCGTCGTCCTGGGCCTGTTCGTCGTCCTCCTCCGGCCCGGCAGCCTGACGGACCTCGGGTTCGTGCTGGGCCTTACCGGTCTCGTCGTGGGTGGGGGCGCGTGGGCGGCACGCTCGACGTCCCCCGTCCGCTACGGCCCCACCTACTCGGGCATCGGCATGTGGAGCACGTCGACGGTTGAGGTCAGCTCCGGCGGTGGGGACACGGGCGCGTGCGACGCTGGCGGCGACTGCTCCTAGGCCACGGACGTCGCGATGCCCGGCAAGGAAACGGATGAACTGTACCGGGAGCCTTGCGGATGCTGTACAGGACGGCGTTTCCTGCGAACTCCCTGAACTGTGGTGTATGTCCTGGGCGCCTGGTGCATAGCGCGCTATTCTTTTCCCCATCAAGCCGCCAAGTGCGGCTGTTTCCTTTTCGTCCGGCGCACGTGATCGGAGGAACTCCAGCAGATCAGGAGGGATGGGGGCAATCTCCTTTGGACCATCAGGCGGGCCAGAAGGTGATCCTGATTGTCCCCCGGTCCTGGGGTCCCCGCGTCAGCAGCAGGCCCGTACCGACGATCATCGCCGCGCCGGGCAGCAGGAGCCAGGCCCACAGACCCGGCTTCGCGCCGGGCTCGAGGACGGCGCGCGCGCCATCCCGTGAGTGGTACACCTGCACCGCGCTGCCTACCGGGTAGCGCCCACTCTGCTGTAGCGCCCAGGCCTCGCTGGAAGACCACGCCTCCCAGAGCGAGAGCGTCCGGCCCTCACGGCGCAGGCCACCCGCTTCATACCGGTACGTGACGCGCGGCGTGAACAGCCAGCCCTCGAACTCCCCCTGATCACCGTACGAGACGCGCCGCTCGACGGTGGACGAGAGCACCGTGCCTGTCACTGCCGGCCAGCGGCTGGTGGCGGCCACCTCCCGGAGGCCCTGAATAAGCGCCACGAGGATGACGAGGCCGATGAGCAGCAGCCCCAGGCCGACCACGATCCGCTTGTTGACCATCATTTGCATCTGCACTCTCTCCATGCGCTGCACCGTACGTGGACGTGGATGATTCGAGGATGGTTTCACGGGTGGGCCTCAGTCCCACCGCCTCATTTCAGTGACCCTGCCGGATTGCACGGTTGAGGATGATGTGGGCTGGCAGCCCGCGGCACACGAGACACCAAGAACCGTGAGAAGCGACGGTCAGCGGTCTCTATGGTCAGGCCCGGACACCCAGGTCAGGGATGAGAGGGAAAAATGCGCCCAGCACGGCCTGGCTTTCCTTACGGCCCAGCTGGAGGGGCGGTTCAGGGACCGTGAATGGCCAGCAAGATGAAAGGACGTTCATCTGTTTGGAGAGGGACGCACAGTACGGCACAGGCTGGCCTGAGTCGGCTGTCATCGCTTGAGGGGAGCCAACGTCCAGAGTGCATGGAACAGGCGAACACGACAGGCAACGAGACCCGTGATTCCCCCAAGGAGGCCCCACCATGACGAACAGCGACAGAAGCCACGCCAGCAACAAGGGAGACGGCAGAACGCAGGCCGGCACCCGCCGCCGCGGATTCGCGGGCATGGACCCTGAGCGCCAGCGGCAGATTGCCAGCATGGGCGGCCGTGCCGCGCACGAAAGCGGCAACGCCCACGAGTTCACCACCGAGGAGGCCCGGGCAGCCGGCCGCAAGGGCGGCGAAGCCGTCAGCCGGAACCGCGAGCACATGGCCGCCATCGGCCGCCGTGGGGGGGAAGCCTCCCGAGGTGGCGAGAACGGCAGTCGGCGTGAAGGCCCGGCCAAGCCGCAGGCCGCAGCAGGTCGGCAGAACCTCACCACTGACTGAGGTCAGGTTCAGCCGGCCGGTCCCCAAGCAGCAAGCAAGGCGCCTCGAACAGGCGCCTTCATCTCTTGCATCCCCCAACGCTCTCCAGGCTCTGAGGGCAGTGTGACAGCAATCAACCGAAACGTTGTGTCAGCAGAACGTTGGCTGGCGCCCCGGGGCAGGGCAGCGCCGCAGGGATGACGCTGCCTGCCGTCCACACGCTCGGGTGCTCGTGGCTCGAGACGGACGGCCGAGCCTCCAGTTGGATGACCGGCAGATGCCCGGTTGTTCCCCGCTGCCGCGTCTCCTGGGAGCCGGGTCACGCTTCCAGCAGTCCGGGCAGAGGCAAGGTCTTCGGCTGTGACCGTTCATCTCAATCTGCTCTAGGTCAGGAGACTCGCTCACCGGGGCTTTTCAAAGCCTTTCAGGTACTCCGCCAGGGACCCCAGGCCCACGGCGGCGCGGCGCTGATCGACCCGGGCCGGGTCCTCCAGACGCAGCGGCGAGGCCTTGCCCTGCACGTCGTCGTACTGCACCTGCGTGCCGTAAACCTGCGGCTGCCCGCTCCCGATGCGCACCCGGTCCGTCAGGTACGCGTAGTTCTGCGCCTCCCTTAAAGTGCTGCGCTGCTGACTGATCAGGTCCAGCACGCACTCCTGCACCATCGGCGCCCGGTCGGCGTGCTGCGCGAGCAGCCATGCGTTCGAGGCCAGGTCCGGGTCGCTGCGGTTGGCGCTCGGCCACCCGGACTCGCGCAGGACCTTCTTGAGCCACGCGGTGGTGTCGGCGTCCACGGCCGTCATGTCTCGGGCCCCGGGGCGGCCCGTCCGGCTGGCCTGGTCCTGCTCCACCCAGGCGGCCGCCTCGTCGATCAGGGTGTCGATCCGCTCAGCGGTCAGGGGCGTGTTCAGCGCCTGCTCGGTGGTGTAGGGCGTGCAGACCTCCCGCAGCACCACGGGGCGCGCCAGGCCAGGGGGGACGGCGCGGGGCGGCAGGGCCGCCTCCGCCTCGGAAATGGACTGCGCGAGTGGGGACAGGCCGATTGCGGCGCGCCGGACGTCCACCCTAGCAGGGTCTTCCAGCTCGGCGGGTTTCAACCGGCGGCCCGTCGTGAACAGGACCGTGCCGTACCGCTGCTTGCCGGTCATGTTCAGCAGCGCCCGGTCGATCAGCCGGGCGGCGGTGTCGGGGGCCGTGCCGGTCTTCAGGGCCGCCTGCCCGGCGCACCACAGGCCGGGGGTGCCGTTGATCAGGCCCTCCAGCGCGGCCTGCAGCCGGGGATCGCTCGGCCAGCCGATCGTGCCCAGGATCCGCGTGACGTACGTTTCCAGTTCCTGCTGCTTGGCCTTGAGGACCTGACGCTCCTGCGGGGTCGGCGGGCGGGCGTTCAGTTGCCGGGTCAGGTGGATGATGTTGCCCTGGTAAGCGTCCAGCGTGGCCTGGAGGGCGCTTTGAAGTTCGGGCGTGAGCGGCTTCGTGGGGACGATCTTCCGCGCGCAGGTGGCGGCGTCCGGGGTCTGCGGGGGCGTCTGGGCGGCAGTGCTGCCGGCGAGGACTAGGGACGCAGTCAGGATCCAGGCGCGCATGCCGGCATCGTCGCACACGCAAGAGAACCACGGAGGCGCACTTGAGGCGCAGGCGTGACTTGCCAGGCTCTGGGAGGGAGCCGGGCTACTGCTGCCTGTCCCCAGCCCGGGCCTTGCGGAGTTCCAGGGCCACGGGGATGAAGCTCAGGACGATGACCACACCGACGATCAGCAGGATGTAGTGGTCCAGGTTCGGAATAAGGCCGCCCAGCAGGTAGCCCAGCAGCGGCACGGTGAGAGACCAGAGCAGAGCACCGATCAGGTTGAAACTGAGGAACTGCCGGTAGGACATGTTCCCCACTCCCGCCATGGTCGGGGCGACCGTCCGCACGACCGGCACGAAACGGGCCAGAATCAGGGCCTTCCCGCCGTGCTGTTCGAAGAAGGCGTGGGTCCGTTCGACGTACTCCGCTTTGAAAAGCCGGCTGTTCTGCCGCCGGAACACGGCTGGCCCGACGTGGCGACCGATGGCGTACCCGGCGCTGTCGCCGAGCACGGCGCCCAGTGCCACGGCGAGCATGACCCCTGCCAGGTGAATGCTGCCCTCCTTGGCGAGGATGCCGGCGGTGATGAGCAGGCTGTCACCTGGGAGGAAGAAGCCGATCAGCAGGCCGGACTCGGCGAAGACGATCCCGAAGAGGCCCAGGTAGGACACTGTTCCGATCAGGACGGGCAGACTGAACATACCTGCACTGTAGAGCCGACGGGTCCGGAAAGGTTCGCCCCGGGTGAACGCCGGCAGCGTCTCCATCCTTCGGGTGCACTTCCCCGCAGCCCCGTGGTCAGGTCATTGAGGGCGTCTGGCCCCTGTGGATGGCTAGCTCGTTGGTTCTTTAGGCAGGTGAAATCCCATTCCATGTTGTCCGTCCGGGCCAGGGAGAGGTGTTTCCCCTGAAGGTCCCGGGCCTGTTGGGACGTGGGCCGGATGAGGAGCCGGGTCAGGTCCCTCTGGGTAAGCTTGCCTGTGGAGGGTCTCACGGTCATGTTCGCGCCGGAGAGGAGGGTATCGACCCAGCGGCCTTCGTCGTTCGGCAGGTCGAAGGCGGAGTCGGCAATGTTCGCGGCATTGACGTCACTGGGATGGAAGAGCATGAAGTTGTGAAGGTACTGCTTGCTGGCAGTGGCGACCTTCAGGGTCAGCCGGAGGCGGTTGCCGTTCCAGGCCGTGTGCAGCAGGTGAAATGTGTTCACACCGTTGAACTTCACACCGTTGAACATGGTGTCTCCATAGACACCTTGATCACGTCGATCTTTGACGTGCCTCCACCCACGGTCACTGCCCCGACGCGCTGCAGGTCCAAGGCGATGAGCCTGTAGTACGTCACCCCGTTGTCGATCAGTCTGGTGGCGGGCAGGGCGACGCCATTGATGAATACGGTCTGGGTCTGCGCCAGGGCGAGGGAGGTGCTGAGGCGGACCCGCAGGGTGACGCGGCGCGTGATCTCCGGTACGGGGATGAGGGAAGAGTGGCCTCGGGGTCCAAAGCCGGGGAAGCCCGGTAGGATGGGGACGTGAAGGCACTGTCACCCGGTGTCCGGCCATGAAGGTCGGCAACCGTTGAGCGTCACGGTCCGGCCGGCACGGGCCTCCGATTTTGCGGGCGTGTCCGAGATCGCTTATGCCACGGGTTTTTTCGGCGCTTCGGCCAGCCGGTACTTTCCGGATCCGGCGCTGTTCGGGGACCTGTGGATTCGACCTTACTTTTTGGGTGTCCCGGCCGGGTTCGTGGCAGAGCGGGACGGCCGGCTCCTGGGCTACATCATCGGGACCCAGTCGTGGAAGACCTACCGCCGGGCGTTCATGACGGTGCTGGCTGGCGTGCTGTGGCGCGTGATCAGGCGCAGGTATGCGTGCCCGCTCGGCGCCCTGCCTTTCCTGCTTCGACAGGTGCGCTTCGCTCCCCCTCACGCACCGGAAGGGGCGTTTCCGGCCCACCTGCATCTGAATCTCGTGGAGGACGCCCGGGGTCTCGGCCTGGGCAGTGCGTTGCTGCGAGCCTACCTGGAACTGCTGAGGGCGCGCGGCGTCCCTGGCGTTCAGCTGTCCACCACGCTGGAAAACCGCGCCGCGGTGGCGCTGTACCGCAGGTTTGGCCTGACTGTGTGGTCCAGCCGGGAGAGCCCGTTGTGGGTGCCGTGGCTGGGCCGCGCGGCCACCCATGTGACGATGACGCGGGCACTGGAGCCCCCGGGCCCGGACCCTCAGGGTTCCTGATCGGGCAGGGTGTGAGGGACCACTTGAGGGGTCAGGAGTTCGTTCTCCCGGACGAAGGCCAGCAGGAAGCGCTGCATCACTTCCACTTGGCTGCGGTGGGCCCGTAGGGCGCGCAGCTTGAGGTCTTCCTGCGCTGGGGTGAGGGTCACGCGCTCCCAGTTGAGTGACCGGCCCCGCGGGGGCACGAGCAGCGGAAACTGCTGGTGGAGGCCCTTGGGAAGCGGGTACTGAACGCCGCCGTGGACGATCCAGAACCGGAGTTTGTCCGCCTGGCCCCGCTGGGCCATCAGGCGCGTGACGAACAGGCTCGTGGCCCGGTGATCGGCGTGGGCGTCCTGAACACTGGGGGCCAGGACCAGATCGGGCTGCACGCGGTCCAGCACCAGACTCAGGTCGTGGTCCACGCTTTGCCCGGTGTAGGGCGCCCCTGGGGACAGCGCCTGCGGGTACGGCACGCGCGTCACCCCGGTATGCCGTGAGCGGTACGGCTGCACGTAGCGCTCCAGGAACAAGTGCATCAGCCCGCCATCGGGGTACCCGAGGAACAGGAGCTGGGTGTCCGGCACGTGCAGGATGCTCATGGCGGCGCGGGCCTCGCCGGTTCGCTGGATGCCCAGCTCGATCATCTGATGTCCGCTGGGCCGGGCCGAGCGGTCCAGCAGCGCTGCGTTGAGTTCAAAGCCGTCCCCGTTCGTGAGCCACACCACCCAAACCTGGGCCCCGGCCGCCAGGGCCTGCTGAATACTGCCGGCGCAGCAGAGCGTTTCGTCGTCGGGGTGAGGTGAAACCACCAGAAGCCGCTGTCCTGTGTGGTAGGGAGGTGCGGACGGCAGTCCGGCGACAGCGTTCACGGCGCGGGGGTAGAACACCTGCAGGGCGCCGGTGGTGTTGATCACCAGGGCCCCGATCACGAGGGCCAGGATCAGGACGACAGCAACCCGCAGATTCCGCGACACGAGGGGCAGTTTACGCAAGGAGGGCCGTGGACGCCGGGCGAACCAGGAACGAGCTTTCACGCGATCTTTCCGGCAGACGCTCCCTGGGGCGGCAGGGTGGGTTCAGAGAGCGCAGGCCACCGGTGGGAGCCTGCCTGTGGAGAAGACAGGCGCTGAGTGCATGAAGGCTGTGCGGCGTGATTGAGGCCCCCTCCGAGTGTGGGGAATTTCTCAATAATGTCCTGTTGTCCGGTCAACGTTCTGTCAGCCGCGGCCCCCACACGCTGCCTATCCTGAGAACCATGAAACATCGCGCCCTGCTGACCCTGGGGATCCTCATGATGCTGGGCTCAGGTGCCCTCACCCAGACCGCAGGCACACCGGCCAATGCCCCCGCGCCCGTCACGCCTGCCCACTTCAGCACTCCCCTGCCGCTTCTGATCCTGCAGACGAACGGCAAGCCCATCCTGGACGAGCCGAAAACCGCCGCGACCCTCGGCGTGATCAGCCGCCCCGCCGGCGGCACGAACCAGCCCACCGATCCGCCCACCGGATACCAGGGCCCGGTCGGGATCGAAGTGCGCGGCAGCAGCTCCCAGCAGTTCCCGAAAAAGCAGTACCTCCTCGAAACCCGAGACCAGCAAGGCAAGGATCTGAACGTGGCGCTGCTCGGCCTGCCCGCCGGCAGCAAATGGGTGCTGCTCGCCTCCTACACCGATCCGACGCTGCTCCGCGACGCCGTGGGCTACAACCTGTCGCGGCGCATGGGGCATTACGCCAGCCGCACCGTTCCCGTCGAGGTGATGCTCAACGGCGAGTACCTGGGCATCTACACCCTGGCGGAGAAACTGGAGGTGGCTCCCAGCCGCGTCGCGCTCGGCGCGCAGGGCGTGCTGATGCAGATCATGCCCGCCGACCGGGTCAAACCTGGGGACATCAGCTTCAAACTCCCGGAGTCCGGCACGGTCTTCGTCATCGAGTGGCCCAAGGGCAAGGCGCTGACGTCCCAGGCCAAAGCGGACATCGAGCGGTTCACAGCGGCGTTCGCGGCGCAACTGTACCACCCGGACCCGGCCCGCCCGGACAGGACTTACCTCGACTACCTGGACCTGGAGGCGATGGTCGACTACATGCTGCTCAACGAGTACCTGAAGAACGCCGACGCCCTGTACGCCAGCACCTACGTCAGCCGGGACGTGACGGCCGGCGGATCAGGCAAACTCGTGTTCGGTCCCGTCTGGGACATGGACCGCAGCATGGGCAACGCCGGGCGCCCCGACCTGGACGCCGCGACCGGGTGGACTTTCCAGAATGCGCTGTTCACCGAGGTGCTCTACGACAATCCCACGTTCGTGCGGCGGTTCGTGGCCCGCTGGCGCGAGCTGAGGCGAACAGGCGTGATCGAGAACGTGCTCGCCGACCTCGACCGGGACGCCCGGCTGCTGGCTGACCCGGCGCGGCGGAACTTCGCCCGCTGGCCCGTGGCCGGCACGGCCGTGATCGGCGGGACCGCCGCGGCCCGGACCTACCCGGAAGACGTGGCGCGACTGAAAGTCTGGCTCACCACGCGGGCCGAGTGGATCGACGCGCACATCGACTCGCTCGTCAAGGCAGGCTGGTGAGTCCCGTGACGGTCTCCCCCCTGCTCTCCCCCGACCGCGTCACCGCGGCCCGCCAGCCTGAACCGGTCCGTGATCTGGCGGAGTGCTTCGCGCCCATCTCCCTGGCCGGGACCCAGCGCGCAGCCCTGATGGATCGCGTGGAACGCAAGTACCTGACCACCCTTGCGGACCTGCGCGCGATGCTGCCGACACTCGCTCCTCACTACCAGGCCCTGGAAGTCGCCGGGGAGAGGCTGCAACGGTACGTCAGCGTCTACCACGACACGGCCGGGTTCGGCATGTACCTCGCGCATCACAACGGCCGCCCCCGGCGGCACAAGGTGCGCACCCGGCAGTACTGCCAGACCGGGCAGACGTTCCTGGAGTTGAAGCTCCGGGACGCCACCGGACGCACCCGCAAGGAACGCGTCGACGTGACCGGCCACGCCGCTCCCACCGTCGCCCAGCAGCCGTTCCTGGCCGCCCACCTGCCCCACCTCACGGCCGCCTCCCTGGAACCGAAACTCGAGGTCCGGTGCGAACGCCTCACCCTGGTGGGCCGAGCTCACGACGAACGGGTGACGTTCGACCTGTCGCTCTGCCTCGCCGCCCCTGAGGGGCAGTGCCTTCTGGACGGGCTGGTCGTCATCGAACTCAAGCAGGCCGGCGTCGGCACGCTCACCCCGTTCGCTCACCTGGCCCGGCAGCGCGGACTGCGGGATCAGGCGTTCAGCAAGTACGGGGTGGGCTGCGCGCTGCTGTACCCGCAGCTCAAACGCAATGCCTTCAAGCCTGCGCTGCTCAGCCTGACCCGCCTGGCCCAGGTCACCTGGCCGGTGGCCTCCCCACTTCCCGTGGCGGCCAGTGCCGCGCCGCCCCACCCGTTTGTGCTGGAGCGGTCGGCCTGATGTTCACGAGTCTGCCTCCTGATTTCCTGCTCCGGCTGGCCCTGAATTTCGCGGCGGTGCTCGTGCTGGTTCGCTGGCTGTATTACCCCGCGCAGCGGGACCGGGACCTGGCGTTCAGCCTGTTCATGTTCGGCCTGACGATCTTTCTGGTCGCGTACGTCCTGAAGGCGCTGGACCTCCCCGCCGGCTTCGGGTTCGGTCTGTTCGCGGTGTTCGGACTGCTGCGCTACCGCACGGAAGGGATCTCCAACAAGGCCCTGACGTACCTGTTCATCGTCACGGCCCTGGCGATGCTGAACGCCCTGGGCACGTTCACCGCGGTGGACTTCGCCCTGGTGAACGGGCTGGTGCTGCTGATCACCGGCGTGGCTGAACATGGCCGCCTGCTTGGCCTGCCCGTCAAAGGTCGGGAGATCCGCCAGACGGTGCAGTACGAGCGGATCGACCTGATCCGCGCCGACCGGCAGGCGGAGCTGATCGCCGACCTGACCGCCCGCACCGGCTGGACCATCGACCGTGTCGACGTGGCGGAACTGGACTTCGTGAGGGACGTGGCGACCCTGCGGGTATACCGCCGGCCCTTTCAGGGCGGCGCCGAGCCGGGCGCCGGGGCCGAGGTGATTTCGCCGCCACCTGTGGCGGCAGACTGACGCCCTGACCCCGAATCGGGGACGACCGTGGACCATTCGGTCCCGCCATTTCTGTGGCGGGACCACCTCAGTCCGCCGCGGCAGAACCGGCGGATTCCAAACCGCCAGGCTGGCCGCAGCGGGTCAGGGCACGAGAACGGTGGGGCCAGCGGTGCCGGAGACGATCAAGGTCTGCGGCGCGCTCTGCTTGATCCGTGATTTCAACCAGGAGACCTGCAGGTGATTTCGCCTCTGCGCCTCCTGACACGTCAATTCCAGGGATTCGTTCCGCAGGCCCTGCGCGGCCTGCTCGATGATGAGCCAGGAAATGTGGGACTCCTGCGCCATCAACCACAGGTGGTGCAGGTGCCGGAGGGTGACCAGCATCCGCGATCCTTCGTGAGCCAGGGCTGCAGCGTCCCGGAACAGGAAGCGCATCATGCCGAGGTCACGCGAGCCTTCGCCGTCCTGCTGCACGAAGGGTTGAAGTTTCAGGACGTGCTCGTCACACCACGACCCGAACAGCGTGCATTCATGCTCGATGTCGGGCTCGGCCGCGTGCTGCTTCGCGACGAACCGGAACGCGCGGGCCAGTTCCGCCTCACTGCCGTGCAACATGCCCAGGTAGGTTCCGATCTGCATGGTCACCCTCCCACTGCCGCGCCGACCGGCTGCGGCTGCTTCTGGCGCCTGACGTGCCCGTCCGAGACTTTGCGAATCCGCACCGCCGCGTACTTGTAGGGCGGCTTTTTGCTGACCGGGTCCCAGTCGTACAGGGTGAGCTCGTTGGCCGCGCGGGGCCGGCCCGGGTCATCCCAGTACCCGTAATGGAATGGGACGAACACCACCCCGGGTTCGTCGTGTCCCACCACGGCCCTCTCGATGACCGTGCCGCGCCTCGAGCTGATTTCCACCCAGTCGCCATCGTTGATCCCGTACTGCTCGGCGTCCCGGTGTGACAGCTGCACCCACGCGTCCGGGGCGGCGCCTTGCAGCGCCCCGACGCGGCCGGTCTTGGTGCGGGTATGAAAGTGGAACACGCGCCGTCCGGTGGTCAGCATCAGGGGGTACTTCGCGTCAGGCTCCTCGAGCGGCGCTTTGTAGGCCGCGGCGCGCAGCCTCGCCTTGCCCTGAGGATCGTTCGCCTTGTACTCCTCCTCGCTGACGGGGGCGCCCACCTCGAGGTTGTGGCCGTACGTCTCGCAGTACGCCGCGTGCGTCGTTAACACCCCGTCGCTGTACAGGTGAGGCGCGCCGACCGGGTGCTCGTCGTTGCAGGGCTACTGGATGCCGGAGCCCCCGCTAAGTTTCGCGTACGTCAGACCGCTGTAATCGCACGGCCGGCCCCGCGTGAGCGCCTTGAAATGGTTGAAGGCCCCCTCAGGGTCACTCCACTTGATCAGCGGTGCCCCGTCCTGATCGCGGAAGTCCATCCGGCGGGTGTAGTCAAGGAAGATGTCAAAGTCGCTGCGGGCCTCGCCGGGCGGGTCGATCGCCTGGTGGGAGATGTGCACGGTGCGGTCCACGTTCGTGAACGTTCCCGTTTTCTCGTCCCAGATGGAGGCGGGCAGCACCACGTCCGCCAGGGCCGCCGTCTCGGTCAGGAAAGCGTCCTGCACGACGAAGAACAGATCCTCTTTCTGAAGGATCTTGCGGACGCGGCGCAGGTCGGGCAGGGAGACGGCCGGGTTGGTGCAGATGACCCAGAGCATGGTGCCCAGCTCGGCGTACCTGAACATCTCCAGCGCGTGCGTCGGACGCGCCCAGTGCGGGATGGTGTTGACCTTGACATTCCAGTGCGCCGCAACCTCCCGGACGTGCTCCGCGTTGAGCCAGTTGCGAAACCCGGTCAGTTCACCGTCCGCGCCGGTCTCGCGGGTGTTCTGCGCCGTTGGCTGGCCGTTCATCTGGTAGATGGCGTTCCCTTCCGTGCCGATCAACCCGCGAAGGAGGTGAATGTTGTTGACCTGGCAGGCCGACGCGGTCGCCTGGTTGGACTGGTAGACCCCCTGCAGCGTGGCCGACACCAGCGACGGGGTCGTGCCGATGATGTCGGCCGCCGCGCGCAGTTGCGCGGCCGGCACCCCACTGATCCGCTCGACCAGCTCCGGCGTGTACACCCCCACCGTACGCTGAAGTTCCTCGAACCCCACGGTATGCGCCTCCACGTAGGCCCGGTCCACGTGCGCGTGCTCCAGCAGCAGATGCTGCAGGCCGTTGAGCACCGCGAGGTTCGTGCCGACCCGCAGTTGCAGGTGTACGTCCGCCTTTTGTGCGGTCGGCGTAATCCGCGGATCGATCACCACCAGCTTCGGTGGATTCGGTCCTTCCAGGCGGTCGAGGATCAGCATCCACAGCACCGTCTGCTGTTCCGCGAGGTTCGACCCGGTCAGCAGGACGGCGCCAGTGACATCGAGATCGGTATAGGACCCGGGCCGGCCGTCACAGCCGAACGACTCCATCAGGGCGGCCGCAGCGGTGGCCGTACACAGGCGGGTGTTGCCGTCCATGTGCGGCGTGCTCAGGCCCGCCCGGCCAAGCACGGCGAGGGTGTAATACTCCTCCAGGAAGAGCTGGCCCGTGTTGTAGATGCCGATGCCCAGCCCGGTGTGTTTCCGGACGATGTCCTGACTGCGTTCCACAATCAGCGCCATGGCCTCACCTCAGGAGGCGGGCACCAGCGTGCCATTCCTGCGGATGAGCGGCCGGGTAAGCCGGTCCGGGCTGTGGTTCGCGGCCCAGCCGTGCAGGCCCTTGGGTCCCAGGCGGCCCCGGTTGACCCGGTCCACGCCCCGGCCCCGGACGCCCACCATCTTTCCGTCCTTCACGCCGATATCCAGAGCGCAGCCATTGGAGCACAGCACACAACACGACTGCACCCAGCGCTCGGGATCCTCCGTGACGTGCTCGTCGATCCGTTCAGGCCACTCGCCGCGGTACGGCGTGCGGGCGCCCCAGATGTCCTGAATACTGTCGCGGGTGCTGCGCGCCATGAACTCCCTCCTCCTCCTGGGCCGTGACCCACGACAGACAGGCTTCTGAGTGGGTGATGCCCGGCGGTTCCGGCATTCCAACACCTGCCTGTTTTCCGGCGTTGAGCCTGCCCTCAACCCCGCCTGAACCTTTCGGGGATGAAGCAGAGGCCGGGCACTTCACCCGGCGGAGTCTTTGGTACAGCGTCAGTGAACCGCACTGGAGGACCGGCCTGAGCCGGGGCTGACAGGTTGCGGGCCCGCCGGTCTGCGCCGCGGGCCCCTGCCAGAGTCTGTTCCTCTCCACCTATCGGTCCCCCGGTCAGAGAAACTGGGCGCAGCTGCCCGCCCCGCCATTCATCACCCAAAGGTCAGCCGGAGTTCGTTCCTCCGGCCGCGCGCGCTGGCAGGACATAGAAGTCGATGGGTTTGAAGGTGCCGTTGTTGCTGCCCTCGGCGGAGCAGGCGGTCAGCCCCACGATCAGGTCCATCTCGGCGCGCAGTTCCAGCCGCTGCCCGGGCCTGGAGACAGGCGGGCCGATGTGCAGACGGCCGCTCGCGTCGACCAGCACGTTCATGAAGATGTTCAGCGTGGTCGGAATCTGGTCCGGCTGGATGCCGAAGGGCGCAAAGGCCGCCACCAGGTTCCCGAAGCAACTGGGGTGACCCTCGGCCGTTCCGGGCGGGTAGAGCAGCTCGAACGTTTCCGGGGAGCAGGGCGTGAGCAGGAAGTCGTGGCGGCCCACGTCGTCCCGCAGCAGCGTGAACATCACCCTGGAGCGGTTCGAGTACAGCTTGTGTCCGGTGGTCAGGTAGATCGTCTCGTTGTAGTCGAAGGTGCGCCCGGACGACAGCCACTCCGCAGGCTCGTCCGCCGCGAAGGCCATCAGGTCCGCGACCTGCTCCCCCATGGGGTCGATGACGACCAGGGTCTCACCGCGAGAAAGGCGAAAGCCTGTGCCGGACTGCGGGGCGATGCGGGCGGGACGCTGCTCGGTGGGGCGGAGATCGGGGATTTGGGTCATCAGGTCAAGGTCCTTTGGTGTCATGGCCGAACGGGCAGCGGCCCCCTGCGGGCGCGCTGGGAAAGGGGGCCACCCAGCCAGGTTCGACGGCCCGGCCGGAATACTGCCGGGCTTCGGGCGCTTCACCGTGGTTGGCGAGGTTGGGGTTGAGACTGCCCTGCAGCGTCAGGTCCCGCGTGCGGATGGTGCTCTGCATACGGTCGAAGCGGCCGGTGTCCCGCAGCGACTGGAACTGCCGGTGGGCGTTGAAGATCAGCGCCGGCACGGGAAAGCGGCGGGCGAGCCGGCTGCTGTGCGGATGCACGCCGACCACAAAAAAAGCCCGGCCAGCGAACGAAAACCCGAAGCGGGGATCGGTGGGGTCCGGAGATACCTCCGGGCTGTAGGGAGCGGTGTCGAGGAGGTGCAGGGCGCGGAGCTGCGCCCAGAGCAGGCGTTCGAATTCCTGTTCGCTCATGGCCTCGTCCGTGTCGAAGGTGGCCATCATGGTGGAGAACCCGCTGTCCATGGCGTCCTGATCCCGCGTGAAGCGCTCCAGGTCATGGGCCAGCCCGAGCGTGGCTTCCAGACTGCCGAGACCGGCGTACACGCCCAGCGCGTAGACACTGGTGTTCACCGACGCTTTGGCCGCCACGCACGGAAACGTCGTGGCCTGAATGGTTTCACGCAGGGCCTGGTGAACCACCTCGGCCCGGGCGGTCACCGACCCGCGAACAGCCCGGAGCGCACCGGAGTCCACCAGGTGGTACTCGCCGGGCACGGTCGGCGGAAGGTGGGTGGAGTGATGGGTGGAAGAAATCGTCATGGGCAGCGCTCCTGAGGCGAGGCTGGACCCGTCGGGGGGTGGCCTCGCTGCGGGCCTCACCTTAAGGAGCGTATTCCGGGCCGCCGTGTGGGCAGCGTTGGTCCGCTTTTGGAAAGAGCGAACGCTACCTTGAGAAAGTGGGCCAGACCGAACTTGAATTGTGCGCCCCGACGCTGTCCCCGTGGTGCGTTACGCACCTGATGCCCCGCCTGCGGGTCGAAGGCACGGCGGTCTCCGTGCTCTGTCGCCAGCGGGCCAGAGCCATGAACGTCGCCCGGCGGGGGGCCGAACCGCGTCAGGAGCATCGACCGAGGGGATACCCCTGAAATTTGCTGTGCAAGATGCTCAGAATGTCCGCCCGGCTGAACTGTGGTGCATGTCCTGGGCACCTGGTGCATACGGCGGTATGCTGTTTCCCATCAAGCCGCCGAGTGCGGCTTTTTTCTTTTTCCATCAGCCTGGACGTGCCAGTGGGCGTTCCCAGGCAGCCGAGGTTCACGTCGTCCGTGCTGCTCGGTGTGGTGAGCCCCCAGCTTGCGACAGGGATGCCTGGTGAACGTCCCCGCGGCCGGCCAGGATCCACCCTGACCGGGAGGCGTCTCCTGAGCGAACGCTCCCCCTCGACGGCTTCAGTGACTCAGAAGCGGTCGATGACGCTGACGCCCGTCCCCACGAACCGGTCCATGGACACCAGCGCTTCGATGCCGGAGTCCAGCGTGAGCCGCTGGCCGATCAGGGCTTCCGGGTCAAGAAGCCCCGCCTCGATCATGCCCAGCATGTCCGGGTACGTGTGGGCCGCCATGCCGTGGCTGCCGTACACCTCCAGTTCCTTCGCGATCACCGCGTCCATCGGCAGGGGCGCCCGGCTGTCGTCACCCAGCAGTAACCCCACCTGCACGTGCCGGCCCCGCCGGCGCAGGCCGGCCACGGAGTTGAAGGCCGTCTGCGGGTGCCCCAGGGCGTCCAGGGACACGTGCGCTCCGCCGCCGCCGGTGTGGTCGCGGATGGCCTGGACGGTGTCCGCGACGGACCGGCTGTTCACCGTGACTTCCGCGCCCAGTTCCCGGGCCCACGCCAGCTTCGCGTCGTCGATGTCCACCGCGATGACCCGGGCGCCAGTGGCCCGGCCGATCATGACGGCGGACAGGCCGACGCCGCCGCAGCCGTGCACGGCGAGCCACTCGCCGCCCCGCACGCGGCCCTGCTGCACCACCGCCCGGAACGACGTCGCGAACCGGCACCCGAGGCTGGCGGCCGTCACGAACGACATGCTGTCCGGGAGCCGCACGAGGTTGTGGTCCGCGTAGTGAATCCCGACGTACTGCGCGAACGAGCCCCAGTGCGTGAACCCCGGCTGGAACTGCGCCTCGCAGACCTGCTGGTGCCCGGCCTGACACTCGGCGCAGTGACCGCAACCGGCGACGAAAGGAAGCGTCACGCGGTCCCCGGGGCGCCAGCGGCGCACGTCCGCCCCGACCGCCACGACGGTGCCGGCAATTTCATGTCCGGGGACGTGCGGGAGGCGGATGTCCGGGTCGTGTCCCATCCAGCCGTGCCAGTCGCTGCGGCACACCCCCGTGGCGCCGACCTCCAGGACGACCCCGTCAGGCACCGGCGTGGGATCCGGGACGACCCTGAGTTCAGGCCGCTCACCGAACTGGTCATAGACGACTGCGCGCATACGTCCCACGCTAACAACCCCACGCGGGGCCGTCCGGCCGCGTATAGACCGCCGGGAACCCCAGCCTTTCACCGGGTGGTCAGGCGCGGTCCGGCGTCCCAGGCGCATTACCCTGTGCGCATGCCCCTGCTCGAGACCGTGCGCGCCCTGTCCCCGTACCTGGAGTCCTGGCTGGAGTTTCAGCGCGACCTGGCCCGCGTGCCGGGGGTGCAGGTGGCCGTCCGGGTGCACGGTGAACTGGCCGCGTCGTTTGCCCTCGGCGTCGCCAGCGAGGCCACCGGAGAGCGGCTCACGCCGCGGCACCTGTTCCGGATCGCCTCGCATTCCAAGACCTTCACGGCCACCGCGGCCTTCCAGCTGGTGGAGGCGGGCGCGCTGCGCCTCGACGACGTGGCGGGCCAGTGGCTGCCGGAACTGAAGGACTCGCCCGCGGCCGGCATGACCGTGCGGGCCCTGCTCGGACACCAGGCGGGCATCAACCGCGACGGCGCGGACAGTGACTACTGGCAGCAGCTGCACGACTTCCCCGGACGGGACGCCCTGATCAACCTGTGCCGCGCCGAGGCCGTGTACGCCCCCGATCAGTTCTTCAAGTACTCGAACATGGGGTACTCGCTGCTGGGCCTGATCATCGAGGCGGCCAGCGGCCAGTCGTACGCGGATTACGTGGCGGCCCACATCACTGCCCCGCTCGGACTGCGTGACCTGGGGCCGGAACTGCCACCCGAGCGCGAACCGGAACTGGCGGCCGGGCACAGCGCCCGGCTGGCCGGCCAGGACGCCCGGCGGGTGCTGCCTTCCTCGGATACGAGGGCGATGGCGGCCGCCACCGGGTTCTACGGAACGGCCGAGGACGTGACCGCCTACCTGGCGGCGCACGTCCCAGGCCGCCCGGAACTGCTGACGGACGCGTCCCGCCGCCTGATGCAGCGCAGGGAATCGGAGATCCACCGGCCGGTGCGGCGCTGGTACGGGCTCGGGTTCATGCTGGAGACGATCGGGGACCGCATGGTCGTCGGTCACTCCGGCGGCTTCCCCGGTCACATCACGCAGTCGTGGCTGGACCCGCAGTCAGGCCTTAGCGTGTCCGTGCTGACGAACTGCCTGGGCGGCCCGGCGACCGAATGGGCGGCAAACCTCATCAAACTGATCGACCTGGCCATGAAGCCGCAGGCGGACGTGCCCGGCCGCCCGGCTGCTCCCCTGGCGCCCTTCACCGGCCGCTTTGCCACCGACTGGGGCGTCTTCGACATCGTCGATCTGAACGGCCGACTGGTGTCCCTGACCCCGCTGGGCGATCCCGCGCTGAGCGCCACGGAGCTGACGGTCGTCGACGCGCAGACCCTGCGGCCCGCGCCGGAAGCGGGCTTCGGCGCGGTCGGCGAACCCCTGCAGTTCCAGCGCACGGCCGGGCACGGCATCGAGTGGGTGCGGGTGGGCGGGGGGCGGGCGTGGCCCATCGCGGCGTACCGGGAGCGGGTGGGCCTTCCCGCCCTGGAATGAGCCGGGAGGAGCTGCGGCACGGGACGTCATGTTCTGTCCTTGGGGGTCGATGACCAGGGGGGCGCTGGAGGCTTTCCGGGTGACCGCTTGAACCGGACTGGACCGTGATCTGCAGCACCTCCGGACCCCAGGTGGCGGGACGAGGAGGTGAGGTTCCGCACGCCCTGAGGTCATCGCCAGCAGAACACGGGGACCCACTTGGGAGTCCCCGCGTTCTGCTGTTCAGCGACGGTCAGAAGGTCATGAACCGGGCGAGGAGGGTGTTGGCGTCGGCCTGCGCAATGTCATTGATCTCAAAGCCCGCGATGATCACCTTGGACGACCCGCTCGCGCCGCTCAGGGTCTTGCCGGTCGCGATCGCCTGGTCTCCCTCCTTGAACAGGGTCTGGGTTCCGGCCGCGGGCGTCATGTAGCTGCGGAACGACCGGGCCGCCACCGGCACGTTCAGGCCCTGGGTCACGGTGTCCGCCTCGCCGGCGAGGACGTACGCGGGCATCATGATCGTCTCCCCCGACGCCGTCTGCGCCAGGCCGGCCCGGGTCATCAGGAACGGCCGGTACCGTTCGTCCGGCACCTGCAGCTGGTTGCGGCCGCCCACCGAGTTGCGCAGAACGGCCGAGGACAGCACGATCAGTTTCCGGCCCGGAGCGTCCACGAAGGTGCTCATGGTCGCGAGGTCGTCGTTCGTCATGGCCGTCGCGAAGCTGCTGCCCGAGTAGTACACGATACCGCTGTACCGGCTGAGCTGGGCGGCGCTGGGCCCGTCGGGAATGTCGGGTTCGTAACCGCCGGTACCGGTAGGCACGACGAACACGTCGTAGGGCCGGCCCGCGGCGGTCATCGCCGCCCGCACGATCTTGTCGGCCGCCGAGTCGGGCAGGTACGCCGGGTTGGCGTGGTTGCTGTTGTTGCTGCTGTCGTCGTCGTCCACCACCGCCCACCGCTCGACGTTCACGGTGACCTGTACGGTCTTCTCGACCGTTCCGTTCCGTCCACGCACCGTCAGGGTGTGGGGGCCGACGGCCACCTCCGCGCCGACGTTCAGCATGAGGGTCGTGCCCGACGCTCCGCCGAACGTGCCCTGAATGCGGTCCGGGCCGCTGCCCACGCTCGCGCCTTCCAGCGACAGGACCACCGTGCCCTCAGGGTTGGCCGGGCGTTCGACCATAATCTGCGCGGAGCCACTCCGCCCGGCCAGCACGGTGAGCGCGAGGGGCTGGGCGCTCAGGATGAAGTCGGCGTCGCCCGGGGCGGGCGTCGTGACCGTGCGTTCCACGCCGCTGCTCACTCCGGCCGTGTTGGAGGCCTTGAGACGGTACGTGTAGGCGGTGCTGGCCGTCAGGGTCGTGTCCGAGTACGTCAGGGTGTTGGCGGGCAGGTTCGCGGCGACCGCGGCGTACGCGCCGGTGTTCGTCTTGCGCTCCAGGGTGAAATTGGTGGCGTCCGGGACGGCACTCCAGTTCAGCTGGGCGGAGGTGCTGCCCGTGGCGGCCACGGTAAATGTCGTGGGGTTGCCGGGCACCGTGACGGGGGCCTGGCCGCCACCTCCGCAACTGGCGAGGGTGGCGGTGAGGAGCATCAAGCCCAGGGACAGCGTCGGCTTCTTCGTCGTGTTCATTTTCGTTCCTCCTTGTTTCCGCTGTCACCGTAAGCAAGGGGGGATGGCGCGAGGATGGCACCCGACCTGTCCTGTTGGGAAGGCGTCGCCGGCGCCGTCAGGACCGACCCGCTGAGGGGTGCGCGGGAGGACTCGCCCGCCCAACGGCGGTCACCCCGACGACGGCCGAACTGGCCCCTTTGAGTGAAAGGCCCGTGTCTGGATGTTCGGCTGGCGCGCTCAGGGCGGCCCTGGACCCTGTATGTGGAGCGGGCTGAGGTGTCCATCCCGGGCCTGTCATGCGGCGACCATCCTTATGGTTCTGACCTGCAGGGGGGGGCGCTCACCCTGGTTGCTTTTCTGCAGAATGCCGCTGCGAAGACTTTCGCGTGGAGGCCGGTGGGCGCGGGCCTCTATCGGCTCGCCGGGGGCGCAGCGCTGCACTCCTTCGGCTGCACTGACGGACCACACGGGTCGGGTGCGGTCGTCCTCATGCCCAGGGGCTGGAGGCCAGCGGATGTCGACTTCACCCCCGGGGCGCCCTGCCTGGCACCCGCTGGTGAGCGACGCCCGTCCCCACTGGCCGGGGTATGTCACAGGTCAGCCATCCACCTCTGACTACCGTGTCGGCACGACCGCGACTTCACGCTGCGTCCAGGAGACCCGAATGAAACTGACTTTGAAGCACGCCTTTGGCCCGCTGCTCGTGACTGCCGTGATGGCCGGCGGCATGGGCACGCCCTCACTCGCCCAGAAGGCCCCGGTCACGACCGCGGCGAAAAACCCCGTGAGCGGCGAGTGGACGGGCAATCGCGCCTAAAGTGCGTCTGAAAACCGTGCTGGTGGGTATTTTTTCTGCGTGAACGAGAGCGCACGATGAGGCGGAGGTGGTGCGCCCATGACCCGGCCTGCGTACCCAAACGATCTCACGGATGCCGAGTGGAACGTCCTTCGTCCGCTTCTCCCTCCCGAGGTCCCTGTCGGCCGCCCCCGGAAGTGGTCGCTGCGGGAGATCCTGGACGGCATTTTCTATCTGTTGCGCGGCGGTATTGCCTGGCGAGCAATGCCCCATGACTTTCCCCCCTGGCAGACGATCTATCACTACCACCGGGTCTGGCGGCTGCAGGGCGTGTGGGAGGCTGTGCACACGACCCTGCGGGAGTGGGTTCGACTCCGGGAAGGCCGGGAGGCGACGCCCAGCGCCGCGATCATCGACAGCCAATCGGTGAAAACGACCGAGGCTGGCGGACCCCGCGGATATGACGGAGGCAAGAAAGTCAGTGGCCGCAAGCGTCACCTGCTCGTCGACACGCTGGGGCTGGTGATGGCCATCAAGGTGCATGAAGCGGACATCCAGGACCGCACCGGTGCGGTCCTGCTCCTGCGCGATCTGCTCAATGTGTTTCCTCGCATGGGGCATCTGTGGGCGGATGCGGGCTACACCGGAAAGCTCGCTGAGGACATCAAGACGCACCTGGGCTGGACGATGGAAATCGTCAAACATCCCTGGTCCGGCTGGCAGGGCACCTGGGCGCCAAAAGACGCACCTCCACGGGTCGTGGAGGTGCCGAAAGGGTTCGTGGTGCTGAAACGCCGCTGGGTGGTGGAGCGGACGTTTGCGTGGTTGGGCAAGTCCAGGCGGATGGCCAAAGATTACGAGGCACTGGTCGAGACCGCCGAGAACCTGGTGTACGAGGTCATGATTCGGTTGATGGTCCGCCGTCTGGCCAAAGGCCCACCCTGACGGTTTTCAGACGCACTTTAGCTGTACTTTGGGGGAATTCAGGGTCCGCTGAATAAGGCCGTGCAGCACGAGCAATACAGTCGCAGACGTTG